>Ga0136636_10002822_pt1 | contig 10389 bp, 6 predicted proteins | sample AntDrymUQ8522106_2_FD_104653 | JGI IMG/M metagenome (GOLD analysis project Ga0136636, IMG submission 104653) | Polar desert sand microbial communities from Dry Valleys, Antarctica - metaG UQ852 (21.06) | ecosystem: Environmental > Terrestrial > Soil > Desert | place: Antarctica: Dry Valley... | reverse complement strand
TTTTTCACGCACGATTTGCTAACGACGGAAAATGGGGTTTCGAATATGTCCAGTACGCACGACCCGAACCAGAATCATCTTTTGGCCGCCTTGCTTGACGCTGAATTCGATCGCTTGGCGCCGCACCTTGAATTGGTGCCCATGCTACTGGGCGATGTCCTCTACGAATCCGGCGGCAAGCTGCGCTACGTCTACTTTCCGACGACTTCAATCATCTCGATTCACTATCTGCTGGAAAATGGCGGATCTTCAGAAATCGCTGGTGTTGGCAATGAAGGCGTATTGGGCATTTCGCTATTCATGGGCGGCGATTCGACCCCCAGTCATGCCGTGGTGCAGACAGGTGGCTACGGTTATCGACTGAAAGCTTCGGTCCTGATGGAAGAATTCAACCGGGCCGGGCCGGTGTTGCGGCTTTTGTTGCGCTACACCCAGGCATTGATCACGCAGATGTCACAGACTGCAGTGTGCAATCGCCACCATTCTGTCGAAAAGCAATTATGCCGCTGGCTGTTGCTCACCCTCGATCGCTTACCCTCGAACGAATTAACGATGACGCAAGAGTTGATCGCCAATATGCTGGGTGTGCGCCGTGAAGCGGTGACCGAGGCGGCCGGAAAACTGCAGAGTCGCGGTTTCATCAGCTACCGCCGTGGCCATATAACGGTGCTCGACCGGGCCGGCTTGGAGGAAGAAGTCTGTGAGTGCTACGGCGTGGTCAAAAAAGAATTTGCCCGCTTGTTGTCCGATGTACGCCAGCGCCAGGTAAAACCAGAGGCTGCTTCGCCGTCATTTGGTTTGCACCGAGGCGAGTACTCTTCGTAAGAATAATGAAGTCTGGAATCACATTGAAAATTGGAAAATCCCTGGAAGAGCGACTGATCGTGCTCGGCTTCGCCGTCACGCTGTTTGTTCTACTATTAATCGGTAGCGTCGCCTGGAATAGCGTCTCGACGATAATTTCTTACAACTCAGCCAACCACACCCACGAAGTCATTGCCCTGCTCGACCGTTTGCTTGCCAGGACGGAGTTGGCAGAAAGTCGGCAATCGGCCTATTTTTTGACCAAGGAAAACAATTACATACAGCAACGCGACACCGCACTGAGTGAGGTAAAAACAAATTTTCAACTACTGATCGCCTTAACCGCCGACAACGCGCCCCAGCAAGAGCGAATCCGCCATTTGCAGTTAGGTGTTGATAAATGGGAAAGCCTTTTGCTGGAAAGTCACGCCACGTATGACGGCCAAGGACTCAATGCAGCGATTCCGCTCATGAATGCCGGGCGCGTCGCGTCAGTTAGCTTTCTAAACATCGCGCAAGCGGCTGAGAAAGATGAGCTTGGCCTGCTCGAAGAGCGCCGGGGAGAAGAAGATCTTCGCCTGAAAATCATCGTTGTCAGCATTGTTTCGCTTTTAATCTTCCTTATCGTGCTGTCGGTGCAGATTCGGCGGACGACCCGCAGTCGTTTGATCGATGAAGAAAAGTCACAGGAAGCACGAACGGCCATAATGAAAACCGGCGCCTTGCAGGATGCTATTTTCAACAGCGCCAACTTTTCCAGCATCGCGACAGACGCCGAAGGGGTCATTCAGATCTTTAACGTCGGTGCGGAACGCATGCTTGGTTACAGCGCGGCCGACGTGGTCGACAAAGTCACGCCGGCCGGCATTTCTGATCCGCAGGAATTGATCGCCCGTGCCGCTGCCTTGAGTCATGAGTTGAATACGACCATCAACCCCGGTTTCGAAGCATTGGTTTTTAAGGCTTCCCGGGGCATTGAAGATATCTATGAACTCACCTATACCCGCAAGGACGGCAGCCGCTTTCCGGCTATCGTTTCGGTCACCGCACTGCGCGACGGACAGGACAAAGTAATCGGCTACCTCTTGATCGGTACTGACAATACCGCCCGAAAGCAGGCGGAAGAAGCGCTACTTCGCGCCGGTGCTCTGCAGGCGGCCATTTTCAACAGTGCCAACTTTTCCAGCATTGCGACAGACGCCGAAGGGGTCATTCAGATTTTTAACGTCGGTGCCGAACGCATGCTCGGTTACAGCGCGGCCGAAGTGGTCGATAAAGTGACTCCGGCCGGCATTTCGGATTACCAGGAAGTGATCGCCCGTGCCGCCGCCTTGAGCTATGAGTTGAATACCCCAATCACCCCCGGTTTCGAAGCCCTGGTCTTCAAGGCGTCCCGGGGTATTGAAGATATTTATGAACTGACCTACATCCGCAAGGACGGCAGCCGTTTTCCGGCCATCGTGTCAGTGACTGCGCTGCGCGATGAACAGGAAAAAGTAATCGGCTACCTCCTGATTGGTACCGACAATACCGCCCGGAAACAGGTGGAAGCAGAGCAGGCCCTGCTCGACCAGCGCTTACGTGACCAGCAGTTCTATACGCGCTCACTGATCGAATCAAACATTGATGCCCTCATGACCACTGATTCACGCGGCATCATCAGTGACGTTAATCGACAAATGGAAGCATTGACCGGTTGTACGCGCGATGAGTTGATTGGCGCGCCGTTTAAAAATTACTTTACCGATCCTGATCGTGCCGAAGCGGCCATTACGCGCGTCCTGCGCGAAGGCAAGGTGACCAACTACGAGTTGACCGCCCACGCCAGAGATGGCCGGGAAACCGTTGTTTCCTATAACGCCAGCACCTTCCATGACCGTGACCGAAACTTGCGGGGAGTTTTTGCCGCAGCGCGTGACATCACCGAGCGCAAGGAGTTTGAGCAAACCCTGCAAAATTACAATGTGGAACTGGAGGGGGCGAAGGCAGCTTCGGAAAAAGCCAATCAAGCGAAATCTGAATTTCTCTCCAGCATGAGCCATGAATTACGCACGCCGCTCAATGCTGTCCTCGGTTTTGCCCAATTAATTGCGTCCGGCGAGCCGCCACCATCGTCAACGCAACAATTATCCATCGACCAGATTTTGCAAGCCGGCTGGTATCTGCTGCGCCTGATCAATGAAATCCTTGATTTGTCGATGATCGAATCCGGCAAGGTGACGTTATCGCTAGAGTCAATGTCGCTTAGTGACGTGTTAAGCGATTGTCAGGCGATGATCGAGCCACAAGCGCAAAACCGCGGGATTCAGATGATTTTTCCCAACTTTGAACACCCTTATTATGTCCAAGCGGACCGAACCCGCGTCAAACAGGTCATCATCAACCTGTTGTCGAATGCCATTAAATACAACCAGACGGGCGGCGCGGTCATTGTTCAGTGTGTAATGAATGGTGAAAAAAAGGTACGAGTCAGTGTGAAGGATACTGGCGCCGGCTTGGCGCCCGAACAACTGGCGCAATTATTTCAGCCCTTCAACCGATTGGGCCAAGAGGGTGGTACGGAGGAGGGCACCGGCATCGGCCTGGTGGTTACCAAACAGCTTGTCGAATTGATGGACGGCACGATCGGAGTTGAGAGTAGTGTTGGTGTCGGTAGCGTATTCTGGGTCGAGTTTAATGTGGCGAATGCGCCGGGCCTGGCTACTGAAAGCCTTGCGGCGCTTGATTCGCCGAAGCATGACCCATTGGTAGTCCCCTCGATGTCAGATCAGCGCACGCTGCTTTATGTTGAGGACAATCCAGCCAATTTAATGCTGGTCGAACAATTGGTTGCCCGGCGCAGCGATCTGAAATTATTGACTGCGGTCGACGGCTATTTAGGCATCCAATTGGCCCGTACTTATCGACCGGATGTAATTTTGATGGATATAAATCTGCCCGGCATCAGTGGCTATGGCGCCTTGAATATTTTGCATGAAGACCCGGAAACGGCGCATATTCCGGTTGTTGCATTGTCGGCCAATGCGATGCCGCGCGACATCGAGAAGGGCATCAGGGCTGGATTTTTTAGCTATCTGACCAAGCCGATCAAGGTTGATGAATTTATGGATGCTTTGGACTTTGCACTGCGCTACGCGGCGGAAAATGGTCTAGCAGATGCACCAAGAAAGATTAAATAACAACGCTAATCCATTTGAGTTAGCTAAAAATTTCTGGAGAAATGTGATGATTGAAGCCGCCGAGTTCTTGAATGCCCGTATTTTGATCGTCGATGATCAGGCTTCCAACGTCCTTTTGCTGGAGCAGATGCTGCACGCCAAAGGTTATCTGAACGTCAGTTCGACGATGGATCCGAAAGCTGTTTGTGGTCTGCACTTGGCCAATCATTACGACCTTATTTTGCTTGATCTGCAAGTGCCTGAAATGGACGGCTTCCAAGTTATGGAAGGCTTGAAGGAAATCGAAACCAGCGGCTATCTGCCGGTACTCGTTATCACTGCACAACCCGGCCACAAATTACGCGCCCTGCAATCCGGGGCGAAAGATTTCATCAGCAAACCGTTTGATTTAGTCGAGGTTCAGACCCGCATCCACAACATGCTGGAAGTCCGCCTTTTGTATCAGAAACTTGGTGATTACAACACGCTGCTGGAACAGACAGTGCAAGAGCGCACCGCCGAATTACGCGAGAGCGAAGCCCGCTTCAAGGCCTTAACTGAACTTTCCTCCGACTGGTATTGGGAGCAGGACCCGGAAGGCAAATTCACCAAAGTATCCGGCCCGGTCTTTGAGATGCTGGGCATCGAAACCGATGGTCTGCCAGGCGAAACCCGTTCGGTGATCGCCGCCGGATGGAATGCCGCTGAGCGCGCCGCATTAGACGCCAAGATCGCCGCCCGCCAGCCATTTCTTGATTTCGTCTACAGCCGCCGCAAGGCTGATGGGACGACACAGTATCTGCAAGTCAGCGGGGAGCCGATGTTTGATTTGAGCAGCCGCTTCATCGGCTATCGCGGCATCGGTATGGATGTGACTGAACGTATGTGACGTCAATGCTTACGGCGGCTGGTTTGGCCAGTGCAGACCATAGCTTTCGATGAAATGCGGCAAGTGTCCGAAAACCCAAGTTTGCTGGCGCCTATTTCAGGAGCAAGCCGCTTCAAAACTGATTGAGCGATAACCAGCCATCTAATAATCGTCTTTGTGAACCTCAGCACGAGTCACTGGACTAGGCCGAGACGACAAGATGGCAACATCCTGTCGCACCGGTCGATGACGCGAGAAACCCCCCGCTATAAGCGTTTGTAGGCAGCGACTACATAGCAGCAGAGCGTGCCGTGTAATCAACTGAAACGGTATGAAGGTACATGCCTCCGCCCGGTTGGCTTCCTGCGTTCAGGAACCGGAAGGAGCGCATTCGTTAGGAAGGCTTGATGCCGGAGGCCGGTCTTCCCAGTCCACCCACCCAACGTCGTGAGCTTTAACATAGGCGCCGACAGCCTCGCCCAGCGTGGCAAAAAATCGCTGCTCGCCAAAGGCCTTGAACAGGCCGAAGCGCTTCAGTTTGTCTTTGACCGGATCCTTCAGCTCGGCGAAGCGAAGTTCGATTCCAGCTGCATGCAAAACCTCGTCAAGTTCCCCCAGCATGTCGGCGGCCGTTACATCCACGCTGGTGACGGGCTCGGCGCCGACCAACAGCCATACAACCGGCGTCGGTGAAGCGCCGACGGCATCCAGCACACGTTCCTTGAACAGTTCGGCGTTGGCGAAGAACAGCGGCGCATCCCAGCGGAACAACACCAGGCCCGGCACGATGCGCGCCGCCGGATAGCGCGTGATGTCGTGGTAGCCCTTGACGCCATCGACGCGGCCGAGCACGGCCGAGTGCGGGCGCCAGCCGTCCCAGAGAAACTCGATGATCGCGGCGGCAATCGCCAGGCCGATGCCAGGGATGGCGCCGAACAACGCGACCCCCGCCAGGCAGCCCATTGACAACCAGAACTCCCAGCGCTGGATGCGGTAGATCCGCCGTAGATCGGTGATCTCGATCAGCCCGATGACCGAAGCAATGACCACGGCGGCGAGCGTCGCGGTGGGCAGGTTCCTGAGCAGGCCGGGGGCAAAGACCAGCAGCGCCGCGACCGCTGCGGCACCGACGATACCGGCCAATTGCGTCTGGGCGCCGGCCGCTTCCGCCACCGGCGTTCGCGAGGCGCTGGCACTGATCGGAAAGCCCTGGAACAGGCCCGCCGCCAGATTCGCCGCGCCTAGGCCGAACATCTCACGGTTGGCATCGACCTGTGTGCCGGCACGCGCCGCATACGTGCGCGACAGCACGCTGGTGTCGGCGAACGAAACCAGTGCCACGGCGAGGCCACCGAGCAGAACCGGTACTAGGTCAGCCGTGCTGATCCAGGGCAGCGCGAAGGCTGGCATGCCTTGCGGCAAGGTTCCGAGAACGGTAACCCCGGCCTGTCCGGCCAGATTGAAGACCGCTGTGACGATCGTCGCCGCGACGACGGCCAAGAGAACGCCGGGCAAGCCCCTGTTGCGCCGGGCTGCCCAGATCACGGCCAGCGTGCCGACGCCAATGGCGAGCGCGGACGGGTTCGTTTCGCCGTCCCAGACCGCCGCGGCAAAGGCGCGAGCGCCGTCGAGCAGGCCGCTGGCCTCGACGGTGATCCCGAAGAGGCTGGGCATCTGGCTGACCAGCACGGTCAGCGCGATGCCATTCATGTAGCCGTAGCGGATCGGCTTGGAGAGCAGTTCCGTGATGAAGCCAAGGCGGGCGACCCCGGCCAACAGGCACAGCGCACCTGACACTACCGCCATCATCCCGGCGAGGGCAAGGGCGCGTTGCGGGCTGCCGGCGGAAAGAGGCAGGACAACGCCCAGGATCAGCGCCACCAGCGAGGAGTCGGGTCCGAGCACCAGTACCCGGCTCGGGCCGAACAGCGCGTAGGCCAGCAGACCGAAGATCGTTGCGTACAGGCCGCTGATCGCCGGTATGCCGGACGCAACGGCGTAGGCGACGCCGACTGGCACGAGCACGGCCGTCAGCGCCAGGCCGGCCAGCACATCGCTGCGTAGCCAAGCGATATCGTAGTGGCGCAGGGTGTCCAGGCCAGGCAACCAGCGCAGCCAGCCGGTCTGCGCCGCCGACCGGCCCGGCCGGGCGACGCGGCCAGGCGGCGTCGAGACGGGCGGTGGCACGGCGTCAGCCATGGTCGCGGCGGATCATGTTGGTAGATCGCTCTGTGCAACGGTCCGCAAGTGCCACACCGCGATAAACATCGCCGCAATCACCGGGCCGAGAACGAAGCCATTGATACCGAAGACGGCCATGCCGCCGAGTGTCGTGATCATCACGACATAGTCGGGCATGCGCGTGTCCTTGCCGACCAGGATGGGGCGCAGGAGGTTGTCGATCAGCCCGATCACCAGCACGCCCCAAGCAACCAGTGCCAGGCCCTGCCACAGCGCCCCGGTGACGAGAAAGTAGATCGCCACGGGCAGCCAAACCAGGGCCGCACCGATCGCCGGCAACAACGAGAGGAAAGCCATCAGCACCGCCCACAGCAAGGCGCCGCTGACGTCCAGAAACCAGAAAGCCAGACCACCCAAGGCACCCTGGATCGCCGCCACCAGCAGGTTACCCTTGACCGTGGCCCGGATCACGGTGGTGAACCGGGCAAACAGCGCCCGCTTGGTGACGACGTCCAACGGCAGCGCATGGCGCGCACTGCGCGCCAGCGCCTCGCCGTCGCGGATCAGAAAGAACGCGAGGTAAGACGCTATGCAAAGGTTGGCCAAAAAGTCGAAAGTGTTCTGGCCGATGCTGAGCGCCTGACCGGCGATGAACTGCCCGGCCTGGGACAAGCCGGTCGACAACTTGCGCAGAATCGTCGCGAAGTCGCCAAGGCCGAAACGCCTGAGCAACGATACCGTCCAGTCGGGTAGCGCGCTGAACACCCCCCCGAAGAAACGCTCAGGATTTATTTCGCCGGACTGCAGTTGTTCGTAGACCTTGGCCACCTCGCTGACCAACGCAGCAGTGACGAGCGCAAGTGGCAGCATGACCAGAACCACGACGATCAGCAGTGTGCTCAGTGCAGCCACGGTCTTCCGCCCTCTGGTTCTGACCAGAAGGCGCGCGTTCACCGGTGCGAAGACCATGGCGATGATCGCGCTCCACAGGATGGTGCCGTAGAAGGGTAGCAGGATCCAGCCCAGCGCCAGCGTTACGGCGCACAGCAGAAACCAGAGCGCGACGCCGTCGGGGCCGGCACGTTGATGCGGTTCGTGGGGGTCGGGCGGCAGGCTGTTGGTCATGGATTGTCGCGTTCAGATTGCGTTCGCTGACCATCCGCTGAAGTGGTTCCGCTCGTGCGTCGGGGTGTCACAAACATTGGCATGGAGAATCCTATGCAGTGGTCTTACGGCGGCGAAAAATCACCCGCGAATCCGGAGACGCAGCGCGTCGCCCGCTTGCCCTTGCCCACTATCAGCTCATGGTGATGGTCTACGGCTCCCGGGTCTGTGCGCCACCGAACGTTCGCTGGCGCACAGATGCTGGCTGCCCGGTTCCTTCGTGTCTCGGCGCCGGTAACTACGAAAAACGTCTGCGCGTTGGTCGTCAGCAGGTTCAACTCCGACACTCAGCAGCAGCACAACATGCTGCAATTGCATGCGGCGTTGTCGGTCGATGACCCTGACTGTTTGGTATCAGAAAGGTTGGAATGACTTGGATGCTGAAATAGGCCATCCGGTAGGTTTCAGAGTGGCGCGGTCGTTCGGGCCGACTGCTCACCGGCAAACCATCAGTCATTTCGTCCGCGCGGATGCTGAAACGTCACGGTCAGCACCCTTCCAGCGGACTCACCGGAAGGATGCCCCATGCGTGCCCATTAACCTTATGTGCGACAACGCACACACATCAAGGGGGGGATTCATGTTCCGGGCCAAATTTACTGGTATCAGGACAACTCAAGCTTATCCGAGCGGCTGCGCTGCCGATTTTATTGCTCAGGGTTCATGGGGATATGTTCTAGCGCTAACGATTGTACGTTCGGCAGCGCACAGAGAGAGGCTGGCGAAAGTGCAATTATCTAGCCCTGAATCCAACAAGGATCCAACCATGAACAGCATCAAGGCCCTTCGCAAGCTTTTCCTATCCATTTTCCTGTCCACCCACCGCCCCGCTACTCGGCTATTGCCGGCGCTTAGCTGGTTCCAGAAAAGCCAAGCCGTTTTAAACACCACGCAGGCCTTTGCTCAATTACTTAGAATGAAAATTGGAGCGTATCGTGAAAAAAACTATTATTTCTCTTAGCGTCATTGTATTGGGTTTCAGCGGTTTATCCGGCTGCGCCAACATGAGCGAAACTCAACAGACCACTGGCACGGGCGCGGCGATCGGCGCAGTTGCCGGAGCGCTACTCGGTGGTGGAAACAACCGGGTGACAGGCGCGGCCATTGGCGCGGCAGTAGGTGCAGGCGGTGGATATTTATGGTCAAAGCACATGGAAGACCAGAAGGTGGCAATGGAAAAAGCCACCCAGGGGTCTGGCGTAAGCGTAAGTCAGACGGCCGATAACCAGCTAAAGCTGGACATTCCGAGCGATGTTTCTTTTGACACTGGGCGCCATGACATCAAATCAAACCTACGTCCGATCCTTGATCGCTTCAGCACCACCCTGAATCAAAACCCGGTAACGACGGTGACAATTATTGGCCACACAGACAGCACTGGCACGGATGCAATCAACGATCCACTTTCCCTCAATCGCGCCGCCTCGACGCGTGACTACCTCTTGGATCGTGGGGTAGCGACACACCGTATTGTCATTAATGGTCGTGGTTCGCACCAGCCGATCGCTAACAACGACACGATAGAAGGCCGTGCGAAGAACCGTCGTGTCGAGATTTTTGTGGCGGAACCCACACGCTGAGGCAAGCCAGCCTTATTTTCGGCGAACTGACTGCATGGAACTTGCATTCGGAATGCAGCCGCACAGGGGGTTGTTGATGGTTGATGCGGCTTTGCCTTGCGCCCGGCGAGCCTTCATATAATCATTGAAATCGTCCTGGGTGACTTCAAGGGCAAATTGCTTATTGGTAATCAAGCTGAAGTCATTTATGTGCTGGAGAACGCTGTCGACGGTTTTTTGCGGGCGTTTCTCCTTGGGGTCATTCCACACATCAAAGAAGTCGACCAGGGTGAGTGCTTTGCCTTTACCAGTTGCCTTGGGGGGTGGGTCTCTGTGACCGCTTGAATCGCCGTTGCATTTAGATTGCCGGCGGCTAGCGGTGGCACTGATAAGCTAAGAAGGGGGTCTCTGCCTTCGTCGCGGGCCAGCCGCAGTTCATAACCTGCCATCGCAGCGCGAACGAATTGCAGGCAGAGCAACCGCTCATCAGCGGCAGACAATTCGAGTCGGTAGCCCCTGACCAGCAATAGATTGTTGAGGGTGATGCTGTACGGGGCAATATTGCCGTTCTTCCAGTCCTCTTTGAGCCTTGCGAGCATCTTTTGCGCATCAGCCCGAAATTTCTCGAGGTCATCAATATCGGCAAAGCCATTGG
>Ga0136636_10002821_pt1 | contig 10390 bp, 8 predicted proteins | sample AntDrymUQ8522106_2_FD_104653 | JGI IMG/M metagenome (GOLD analysis project Ga0136636, IMG submission 104653) | Polar desert sand microbial communities from Dry Valleys, Antarctica - metaG UQ852 (21.06) | ecosystem: Environmental > Terrestrial > Soil > Desert | place: Antarctica: Dry Valley... | reverse complement strand
TCCGGGCGCTGGTCGAGCGGAAGCTGGCGCTGCTGCTGGCCCAGAACCCGACGCGGATGAACTACGAGATCAAGTACCGCGAGATCGTGGCGGCCTACAACCTCGACAAGGACCGGGCGACCATCGAAGAAGTGTTTGCGCGGCTGATGGCTTTGTCGAAGAACATGGACGACGAACAGCACCGCGCAGCGCGCGAGGGCTTGAAGGAAAGCGAATTGGCCATCTTCGACCTGATGCAGAAGGCCACCCTGGCTGCGACCGAACGCGAGCGCATCAAGCAGTCAAGCCGCGAGTTGCTGGCCGAGCTGCTGCGCATCATCGCCCCGCTGGACCAGTGGACTCCTTGCGCCTGCGCCTGCGCATGGCGTGCCGAACCAGCGAAAGCTGTGTGGCGATGAACACCATCCGCCGCGACGCCACCGGCATTGCGCATGTGATCTTCGGCGCCGCCTGCGACGACAGACTGAGCGACCAGCTGCGGGTGACGGTGATCGCCACCGGCTCGAGCCGAGCCCTGCTGCAGGCGTGCGGTACCGACCGCAGCCACCTCTGCAGCGCCGCAGCGGATCAGGCCACCACCAGCCCCACCCCCAAGCGCCCGGTGGCCCGGGCCACCGCCGCCGCAGGCATCGGCCGCGCGAACAGGTAGCCCTGCGCCAGCTCGCAGCCCAGCCGCTGCAGCGCCTGGGCGTCGCCCTCGGTCTCCACGCCCTCGGCGATGACCTGCGCACCCAGGCTGCGCGACAGGCCGATGATCGCGGCCACCACCTTGGCGCTCTCGGCGCGCTCGCGCAGCGTGCGCACGAACGATCGGTCGATCTTGAGCTTGTCGAACGGCAGGTCCGACAGGTAGGCCAGGCTCGAATAGCCGGTGCCGAAGTCGTCCAGCGCGATCGTCATGCCAGCGGCCTTCAGCGCCGCGATCACGCCGCGTGCGGCGCCGATGTCGCGCACCAGTGCGTGCTCGGTCAGCTCGATCTCCAGCCGCTGCGGGTCGAAGCCGGTTTCCTGCAGCACCGCCAGCAGCAGCGGCGCGAGCGCGGCGTCCTCCAGTTGCGCGGCGGCGATGTTGATCGACAGGCGCAGCGCCGGGTCGAAGCCGCGTGCGTCCACGCAGGCCTGGCGCAGCACGGCCAATGTCAGCGCGCCGATCTGCCCGCTGGATTCGGCCAGCGGGATGAACTCGGCCGGCGGCACCAGGCCACGTTCGGGGTGTTGCCAGCGGCTCAGGATCTCCAGGCTGCGGGCCTGCCGGTCGCGCAAGTCGACGATGGGCTGGTAGAACGGCACGATCTGGCCGCCGGCGATGGCCGCGCCCAGCACCTGCGCCTGCAGCGCCTGGTCCGACGGCGCGGCGACCATGCGCGGGTCGAAGCAGCGCACGCTGCCTCTGCGTTCGGCCTTGGCGGCATACAGCGCCAGGTCGGCGTTGTGCAGCAGCTCGGCGTCGACCCTGGCGTCGTCCGGGAAGCGGGCCACGCCGACGGTGGCGCCCACCTCGACCGCATGGCCGCCGACGACCATCGGCGCGCTCACCGCGCGCACCAGGCGCTCGGCGATGGCCACGGCGGCGTTCAGGTCGCCGCAGGCGGGGACCAGCACCGCGAACTCGTCACCGCCCCAGCGCGCGAGCAACTCGCCCTGGCGCAGCGACCTGCCCATGCGCTCGGCGGCCTCCTTCAGCACCAGGTCGCCCACCGCATGGCCGAGTCGGTCATTGATCGGCTTGAAGCGATCCAGGTCGATCATCAGCAGCGCCAGCGGCTGGCCGTTCGCCGCGCTGCGGGCCAGCTCGGCACCCAGCGCGCCGCGCAGCGACACCCGGTTGGCCACACCAGTGAGCATGTCGTTCGAGGCCACCCGCTGCGCGTCGAGAAAGTAGCCGCGTGAGCGCGCCAGGCTCGAACCCAGGCGCCGCCAGATCAGCACCCCGGCGGCCATGGTCATGGCAGCCACCAGCACCATCACCATGTCGGCCCTGGCCTGCAGCACCGTCAGACGGTCACGCACCGCGCCGACCATGGCCTGCGCAAAGCGATCGGTGCCGGCGTTGAGCACCTGCTTGTTCTCGGCATAGGCAGCGCTTTCCAGCGCGGCATGCGCGCTGGCGATGTTGCCGGCGCGCACGGCCTCGAACGAGTAGCGCTCCAGCGCCACCAGCTTGTCGTTGGCCACCCGAGTCTGCTGGTCGAAGCGGGCCGCGACCTCGGGCGGCGCCAATGCGCTGCCCTGGGCGATGGCGGCGTCGATCTCGGGGATGTAGCGGTCGTAGCGCTGGATCCATGCTGCGTCGCCGGTGGCGGCGGCCATGCGGGCCGACATCGTCAGGCGCTCGTCGTTGAGCAGGATCAGCCCCGCTGCGGTCTGTGCCGCAGCCAATTGCGTGGCGATGCCGGCGGCCTCGCGCAGCAGCCAGCCGCGCTCGGCCAGCACGGCGCAGACGATCAGCCCGGCGCCCAGCAGCGCCAGCGCCACCGTGCGCCGTGCCTTGGCGACGGTCTTCTCGACGATGGCGACCGACGGCAACACGACTTCGGCAGCCGCAGGGCCGCTTGGCACGGGGGCGTTCGCATCGGTGCGCGGCGGCGTTGCAGTCATGGCATGCGGTGGACGTGGGCGGCCGCCGGCGGCAGCACGCTGCCGGGTTATCGGCCGGGCCGCCGGGCGCTTGAGTGCAGTCGCGGCCCGCGCCGCCACACGGTCCGCCGGCATCGGCCGGCTGATCAGGTGGCCATGGGCGAGACCACAGCCCTGCTGGCGCAAGGCCGCCGCCAGGTGTTCGGTTTCCACGCCCTCGGCCGCTTGCGGTCTCGACAGCGGTGAAAACTCAGCGTTCGAAAGCCCCTTGTTCCGACGAAGGCAGCGCAGGCTGTCGCCGATGATCTTCGCAGTGGACTTCGCGGCGAAGTTCGCGGTCAACTTCGCAGAAAACCCACGGCCAGCGCGGTGAGCGCCAGCCGCTTAGCATCCGCCCGGCGCAAACGCTGTGCCTGCAACGGGCCAGGTTCCCAGTTGCTCTCAAGGAGATGGTTTCGTTCATGGACTTCACAGTCGGCATCCTGCTCACGACCTTCCTGACGTCGGTGCTCGCGTTGTTCGTCTTCATCGCGTCGATGGCCAAAGGGCTGTTCGGCAGTGGCGGTGCTGCGGCGGTTCAGATCTTCGACGACGGCGAAATGGGCACGGTCGAAGACCCGGCTGCCACGCGGGCCCAGCGCGGCAGCTTGCAGCGCGCGATGGACCCCGGCCAGCACGCCGCCCGCACCAGCGTGGACGTGGCGATCCGGCAGCGCGCCGACCAGAGCAGCAGCCTGGTGGTGGGCGTGTGCCTGACGCTGTCGGTGCTGTGGCTGGTGCTGGCCTCGCTGGCGGGCTTGATCTCGTCGATCAAGCTGCACTCGCCTGATTGGTGGGTCGGCATGGAGTGGCTCACCTTCGGCCGTATCCGCCCCATCCACCTGAACCTGGTGGCTTACGGCTGGTGTTCGATGGCGGGCATCGGCGTGGCGCTGTGGCTGATCCCGCGCCTGCTCAAGACCGAACTGGTCGGCGCCAGATGGGCCCTGCTGGGCGGTGCGTTGTGGACGGTGGGCGTGGTGGCTGGCACGGTGGCGATCGCCACCGGCCATTCCGACGGCCTGGAGTGGCTGGAATACCCCTGGCAGGCCGACATCCCGATGGTCGTCGGGGGGGCTTTGGTCGGCTTCCCGATGTGGCTGACGCTGTTGCGGCGCAAGGTCGACCACCTGTATGTGTCGGTCTGGTACATCGCAGCGGCCTTGTTGTGGTTCCCCATCCTGTTCCTGATCGCCAACTGGCCCGACCTGCACTTCGGTGTGCAGCAGGCCACCATGAACTGGTGGTACGGCCACAACGTGCTGGGTTTGTGGTTCACGCCGCTGGCATTGGCCGCGTCCTATTACTTCATCCCCAAGGTGCTGGGCAAGCCCATCCACTCGTACAACCTGTCGCTGCTGGGCTTCTGGTCGCTGGCCTTCTTCTACAGCCAGGTGGGCGGCCACCATCTGATCGGCGGCCCGGTGCCTTCATGGCTCATCACCATCTCGATCGTGCAGAGCATGATGATGGTGGTGCCGGTGGTTGCCGTGGCCATCAACCAGCACCTCACTGTGCTGGGCAATTTTCGGGCGCTGCTGTATTCGCCCACGCTGCGCTTCATCGTGCTGGGCGGGATGATGTACACCGCAGCTTCGGTGCAGGGGTCGCTGCAGGCGCTGCGCAGCGTCAACACCGTCACCCACTTCACCCACTACACCGTGGCACACGCGCACCTGGGGCTGTACGGCTTCTTCACGATGGTGATGTTCGGCGCCATCTACTTCATCATGCCGCGGGTGATGAAGTGGGAATGGCCCTACCCCTGGATGATCTCGGCGCACTTCTGGCTGGTGGTGGCGGGCTTCGGCATCTACTTCGTCGGCCTGTCGTTCGGCGGCTGGTACCAGGGCTTGGCGATGCTCGACAAAGACATCCCGTTCATGGACTCGGTCAGACTGACGCTGCCCTACCTGCAGGCCCGCTCCGTCGGCGGTGCCTTGATGACCCTGGGCCACCTGGTGTTCGCGGTGCACTTCTTCATGATGGGCTGGAAGTTCGGCCCGCGCCGCCTGGGCGCGGCCTTGTTGAGGCCGCCGGTGTTGCTGCCGGGTGTCGGCAGAGGAGTTGGCGCATGAGCGCGGGTGTCGGCCGTTTCGAGATGGACGAGTTGCGCCTGGTGGTCGGCGCCATGGTCATCCTGTCTGGCGCCACGGCCCTGCTGGTGGTGCTGCCCTACATGCTGTTGAAGGACGAGCCGCCACCGCCGGGCCTCAAGCCCTACACCGCGCAGCAACTCAAGGGCCGCCAGGTCTACATCGCCAACGGCTGCGTGTACTGCCATTCGCAGCAGCCGCGCGACATCGCCCAGGCGCCGGACGCCCAGCGCGGCTGGGGCCGTGCCCCGGTGGCTGGCGACTACGCCTACGACACGCCGCACCTGCTGGGCACCATGCGCACCGGGCCCGACCTGCTGAACATCGGCGCGCGCCAGCCCAGCCGCGACTGGCACCTGGGCCACCTGTACCAGCCGCGGGCCTACACGCCGGGCTCGACCATGCCGCCGTACCCATTCCTGTTCGACGTGCGCCAGGGCGCGGCGCAAGCCGGTGAAACCGTGGTCACCTTGCCGCCGGCCTGGTCCCGGCCAGGCCAGGTGGTGGTCGCCAGGCCCGAAGCGCTGGCGCTGGTGGACTATCTGATTGCGCTGGACCGCACTTACCCGGCGCTGCCGCCCATGCCGCCGCTGACGAAAGCGACGCCGTGATGGACAAGCCCGAGCAAGCCGAAAGCCCCGAAAAACGCGACCCACGCGACCCGGATGACATCGCCTTCGCCGCGATGGTGCGCGAGTTTGCCGACCCCGACGAGCGGGTGCACCCCTTGCCCTGGTTCTTCATCATGTTCCTGGGCGCCATGGGCATGTGGGGCGCGTTCTACATCGTCGCCACGCCTTCGGGCGGGCTCTCGGGCTATGGCGACCAGCGCACCGTGGCCACGCTGCGCCCGCCGGTGGTGGCGCCCGGGGCCGCTGCGGTGGACGGCAAGCAGCTGTATGGCGCCAAGTGCGCGGCCTGCCACCAGGCCAGCGGCGCCGGCGTGGCGGGGGTGTTCCCGCCGCTGGCAGGCGCCGAATGGGTGCTGGGCGACGAGAAGGTGCTGGCCAGCATCCTGCTGCATGGCGTCAACGGCGAGATCGTCGTCAAGGGCAACACCTACAAAGGGGTGATGCCGGCATTCGGCACCCTGGCCGACGACGAGATCGCTGCGGTGCTGACCTACATCCGCAGCGACTGGGGCAACAGCGCCAAGCCGGTCAGCGCCGCCACGGTCACGGCCCAGCGCGAGGCAACCAAGGCGCAGACGGCGCCTTACGCCGGCGGTGCAGCCCTGAAGGCCTTGGGTGGCTGATCTGCCACGCACGGCGCCGGCGTTTGCTGAAGACACCGGCCTGCTGGGCACGTTCGCCGCCACGCTGGGCGTGTTGATCCTGGGTCTGGCCGCAGCGGTCTGGGCTACCGACGGTGGCAGGTCGTTCACCACCGAGGCGCTGCGCCGCAGCCAGGTCGAACGCACGCCCCAGGCCCTGCCCGACTTCGCGGTGGTCGACGGATCAGGGCAGAGCCGGTCCCTGCAAGGGCTGTGGGCCGCAGGCGGCAAGGTGTGGATCGTCGACTTCGTCTACACCCGCTGCGTCACCCTGTGCCTGTCGGCGGGCAGCAGCATGCAGCAGTTGCAGGCGCAGATCGTCGCCCAGGGCCTGGCGTCGCGGGTGGGCTTGATGACGATCAGCTTTGACCCCGAGAACGACGGCCCGGCGGCGCTGGCCGCCTACGTGCGCCGCGTGCGCGCCGACCCGGCCGTGTGGCAGGTGCTGAGCCTGGCCAGGCCGGCCGACCGGCGCCGCTTGCTCGACAGCTTCGGCATCATGGTCGTGCCAGCACCCGGCGGCGAGTTCGAGCACAACGCCGCCTTGCACCTGGTGTCGCCGCCAGGGCTGCTGCTGCGCATCCTGGGCCTGGACCAGGGCGCGCAGGCCTTGGCGCTGGCTGCGCCGTGAGGCTTTGGCTGGGCACGGCGGCGGCGCTGTGCACGGCGGCAGCCCTGGCCTTGTCGCTGCCACCGCTGCGCAGCCTGATCGAGCAGAGCATGGTCTGGCACATGGCCGTGCAGATGCCCTTGCTGATGCTGGCCGGCGCGTTGTGCGGTGGCTGGTGCAGTGGCTCGGGCGGTGGCTCGGGCGGGCCCCGGTGCCTGCCAGCGCTGCCCCGGTTGCAACGCTTCAACCGCTATGGGCTCAGCGGTTTCATGCTGGCGCTGTGCGTCACCGCCTTCTGGATGTTGCCCACCAGCATCGACCGTGCCGTGGTGATGCCCACGGTGGATGCGGCCAAGCTGGCCACGCTGTGGCTGGCAGGGCTGGCCTTGCAGCGGTCGATGCAGCCTGCGCCAGCCGCCGTGCACCTGTTCTTTGGTGGCTTTGCCCTGCCCATGATGCTGTGGCTGGGCCTCTACATGGCCAGCGCCGACCTGCGCCTGTGCAACGCCTACGCCCTGGCAAGCCAGCAGCAGGCCGGGCGGGCCTTGGTGGGCTGGACGGTGGTGCTGGCGCTGCTGTGGGGCGCCGGGTGGGCGCGAAGCTCGCAAATCAAGGTGCCATTGCAGCAGCACCACGGCTTGCGCTGACCGGCTGCCCGACCGGGCTAGACCCGTTTGGTCTCGATCCTCGGTGCGGTGCGCACGCTCAGCCACATCGTGAACGCCAGGATGGCCACGACCACGCCCAGCGAGATGGCCACCGGGATCTTGAACAGGTCGATCAGCATCATCTTGGTGCCGATGAAGACCAGGATCACCGCCAGGCCGTAGCTCAGCAGGTGGAACTTGGTAGCCACCGCAGCCAGCAGGAAGTACATCGCGCGCAGACCCAGGATGGCGAAGATGTTGGACGTCAGCACGATGAACGGGTCGTCGGTGATGGCGAAGATGGCCGGGATCGAGTCCACCGCGAAGATCACGTCGGTCAAGGCCACCAGGGCGATCACCAGGAACAGCGGCGTGGCGATCTTCTTGCCTCTTTGCACGGTGAAGAACTTTTCGCCGTCGAAGTTGGCGCTGACCGGGATGAAGCGCTTGAGCAGCTTCAGCGCCGGGTTGCTTTCCAGGTCGGGCTCCTGGCCGGCGGCCCACCACATCTTCACGCCGGTGATCACCAGGAACGCGCCGAAGAGGTACAGCACCCAGTGGAACTGGGCGATCAACCAGGCGCCCACCAGGATCATCACGGTGCGCAGCACCATCGCGCCGATGATGCCGATCATCAGCACCCGCTTCTGGAACTCAAGCGGCACCGCGAAGTAGGTGAAGATCATCAGGAACACGAAGATGTTGTCGACCGCCAGGCTCTTCTCGATGAGGTAGCCGGTGAGGAACTCCATGCTGCGGGTGTTGGCCTCGGCCACGCCACGGTCTTGGTAGATGGCCCACCAGAACAACGCGTTGAAGGCAAAGCTGGCCAGCACCCAGACGATCGACCAGTTGATGGCTTCCTTGATGCCCACGACATGGGCGCCTTGCTTGCGCAGCACGACGAAGTCGACGAACAGCGCGGCGATGACGATCGCCACGAAAGAAATCCAGAGCCAAAGCGGCGCGACGGTGTCCACGATGGGGCACTCCTTCAAGACAGGGGTTGGTGTTCGCGCCGAAGAGTCTTGCGGGAGGCGGACATCCCCCTGCGGGCCCGGAGGCCTGCCGCCGCTGGACGGTGACAAGCCTCGTATTGACGGGCTTCGCGGCATCTGGCGCATTGCACGCCGAGCCCAGCTACTCCCCCTTCGACACGCCCGACTGTAACTGCACCCGCGCTGCCTCAGCAGCACGCCGGGGCTGCTGCACGGCCACTTCGGCAACAAACTGCGCAGCTTGCGGCCGCGCAGCGGCTCATCGGCGGGCGCACCTCCAGCGGCCAGCGGGCACGCGGCAGCATGGTCACGGTTTCGGTTTCGGTTTTGGCCCGGGTCTCGGTCACGGCGGGCTGCGGGCGGGCGCTGCGCCCAGCAGGCTGTCGATGCCGGACAAGAAGCGGTGCAGCCCGATCGGCTTGGTCCAGTAGTCGGTGAAGCCGGCCGCGCGCGCCGCCTCGACATCGTCGGGCGTCGCACTGGCCGACAGCGCGACGCAGCGGATGCCGGCCGTCAGCGGGTCGGCGCGCAAGGCCCGCAGCACGGCATGGCCGTCGATGTCGGGCAGCTGCATGTCCACCAGCACCAGGTCGGGCAGGCAGGCCCGGGCGCGCCGGATGCCGCTGGTGCCGTCCTCGGCAACCAGCAGCGTGATGGCCGGGCGGTGGGTCATCATCTCGCGCACCAGCAGGGCATTGACCGGGTTGTCCTCGATGTAGAGCACCTGTGCCGCCAGCGGCTGCACCGGCGACAACGATGGGGTGGCCGGTACAGCCAGCGCAGGCGTGGCCGCCGCCGCTGCGGGCAGCGAGACGACGAACTCGCTGCCCTCGCCCAGGCGGCTGTGCGCCTCGACCTGCCCGCCCATGTGCTCGACCAGCACCTTGACGATGGCCAGGCCCAGACCGCTGCCTTCGACGCCGGTGGTGTCGGCGCCCAGGCGGTTGAAGGGCTCGAAGGCATGGCGCAGTTGCTCGGCGCGGATGCCATGGCCGGTGTCGGCCACGTGCAGCGCCAGCCGGTGGCCCGACAGGCTGCTCCACAGCCGCACCTCGCCGCCTGGGCGGTTGTACTTGATGGCGTTGGACAGCAGGTTGACCAGCACCTGCCGCAGCCGTACCGGGTCGGCCAGCACGCTGCCTTGCACTGCCAGCCGCCGCAGCACGACGCCGTGCTGCTGCGCCAGCCCGGCCACCAGCAGCAGCGCGGCGTCGAGCGCGTCGGCCAAGGGCAGCACCACGGTGGCCAGGCGCAGCCCGCCGACCTCGGCGCGCGACAGATCCAGCACATCGTCGATCAGCGCCAGCAGGTGGCGCCCGGCATCCTCGACATGCGCCAGCCACAGCGCCTGCCGCTCGGGGTCGGCCTGGCCGCTGCGCAGCAACTGGGTGAAGCCGAGCACCGCGTTCAGCGGTGTGCGCAGCTCATGGCTGATGCGCGACATGGCTTGGGATTTGGCGTGGCTCTCGGCCACCGCCACCTCGCGCTCGCGCACCGCCTCGGCCGAGCGGTGCGCCTCGGTGCTGTCCCAGTTGACGCCGATGCGCCCGTCGGGCCGGCCCTGCTCGTCGCGCAGCGGCACCGAGTGCGAGGTGATCCAGCGCAGCTGGCCATCGGGCCACAGCACACGAAAGACGTTGTGCCAGACCTTGTCGTCCAGCACATGGCCCAGCTGCGCGGCGACTGCAGCCTTGCGGTCGTCGGGGTGCAGATAGCCGGGGATCTCGGTGGCCGCGATGGCGCGGGCGGGCGAGTCGACGCCGCGCAGGCGGAACATCTGCGCGTCCCAGCGCACTTCACGGTGGCCATGGTCGGCGCTCCAGGTGCCCAGGCCCAGCGCCTGCGTGGTCAGGCGCATGCGCTCCACCGTCTCGCGCAACTGGCGCCGCGTGTGCCGCTGCTCGGTGATGTCGATGGTCACGCCCTCGGCGCGCACCGACCGCCCGTCGCCCACGGCGTCGATCCGCCCGCGCGCCACCAGCCAGCGCACGGCGCCATCGGACGGCCGCACGACCCGGAACTCGATTTCCGCCTCACCCTGCGCCCGGCGCCACCAGTCGACGACGGTGCTGCGCAGGGCCGAGCGGTCGTCGGGGTGGACGCAGCGCTGCAGCCAGTCGCCCATGCCCAGCGGCCCGCCCTCGGGGTCG
>Ga0136636_10002820_pt1 | contig 10392 bp, 6 predicted proteins | sample AntDrymUQ8522106_2_FD_104653 | JGI IMG/M metagenome (GOLD analysis project Ga0136636, IMG submission 104653) | Polar desert sand microbial communities from Dry Valleys, Antarctica - metaG UQ852 (21.06) | ecosystem: Environmental > Terrestrial > Soil > Desert | place: Antarctica: Dry Valley... | reverse complement strand
GCGCCGCCGGTGGCTGCGGTGGCGGTCAACGCCACCAGCATCTGGAGCCTGACGGCTCTGATGTTGGCGCTGTTCGGCTTTGCCGCAGTCGCGGTGCGTCGCCAAGGCTGAATCAAAGGTCCGCAAGGGCCGCACAGATAGGCAAGACGAGGGCGTCTGAGGGCGCCCTCTTTTTTTTCCGTCGCCGCTCGGGCGCGACCTCGGTCATCGCTTGCGATCGGCAGCGAACATCGCGCGTTGCCCTTGCGGCGATCTTGGTGCGTCGCACGCAGGGCAGCGCCATGCGCCTGGTTCAATGGCGCGCGCCTTGCTGATTTTGGCCGCTGCTACGACTCGCCCAGAGATAGCGCCATGCGGCTGTTTGAATACAACGCGCCTTGGCCTGCCGAATCGATGCGCTGACGCATCGCATGCCGTTTTGGTCGGTTAGCCGCAGTGCGGCAGGTCGAGATCGGTTCCATCGCGTCGCTTGTGCAAGAACCGGCCATCCCCGAGAAACGCTTGGCCGACGGCGCTTGGATATCTCTCGCAGCGCTGCCGATTGACCGATGTTGCGTGCTGGCCAACAACCCGGTTGGTGGCGCTGACAGTTGGCCGAGTGGATCGGCGATCTGCGATGTTGAAATCCACGCATATTTTTTGCACCGCCGCGGCGCTGGCGCCATTATCGCGGCCTTGCTTCTTTCTTCGAGGATCGCTTGCCGCCTACACCCTTCGCGCAGCGCTTGCCGCCTACAGCTTTCGCGCAGCGCTTTCCTGAGGTTTGTAGCCGCCGCTTGCGCGGTCTTGATGCGCGCGCCGCCGGTGCGCTGCGGGTGGCGGCGCAATCGCTTTCGCGCGGCGCCGCGGCGGAAGCCGAGCTGCGGCTGTTTTCGCTCGGTGCGATCGCGCCGCAGCACCCGGAGATCAGCCTGTGGCACGCGCGCGCGCTGGCGCAACTGGGACGAGGCGCCGAGGCCGAGGCGCTGCTCGATGCGCTGCGCGAGCAATGCCCGGATGATCCGCAGACATGGCTTGAGTCCGCGCACCTCGCGCTCGCCGGCGAGCACAGCGCGCTCGGCGCGCGCTATCTGGCGCGGGCGCTTGAACTCGCCGATCGCGATCCGTGGCTGCTCGATCAAGCGATGCGCTTGGCCGACGCGCAGGGTCTGCACGCCGCAGCGCTGCACGCCGCCGATTGCCTGATTGCGTGCCGCGCCCCCGGATCGGCAGCGCAGATGTCGCGGGCGAGGGCGCTGACGGCGCTGGGGCGCACCGCCGACGCGGCGGCAAGCTGGCGCCAGATGATCGCAACCAAGCGCTCACCGGAGCGTGCTTACTGGTCGTTGACCGATCTTAAAACCGAGCGCCTGGATGACGCCGAGTTTGGCCAATTGTCGACGCTAGCCGAGCGCTCGACCGCGCCGGCCTTCGACCGCGCGCTGGCGTGGTTTGCGCTCGGTCAGGCGGCCGAGCATCGCGGCGCCTGGGCCGTCGCGTATGCAGCACTGCTCCAGGCCAACGCGCTGGTGCGGGCGCTCGAACCTTGGGACCCGCCGGCGTTTTTCGGCCAACTCGACGCGATCGCCGCCGCGTTTGCCGCGCCCGATGCTGCGCCCGACAGCGGGTTTGGTCGCGAGGTGATCTTTATCGTCGGCCTGCCGCGCTCGGGCTCGACCCTGGTCGAGCAGGTGCTGGCAGCGCACCCCGAGGTCGAAGCCGCGAGCGAGCTGCCCAGCCTTGGCCAAGTCATCGCCGAAGAGTCGGCGCGGCGCGGTTGCGCATTTCCGGTCTGGGTTGCCGACGCCAGCCCGGCAGATTGGCGCCGCTTGGGCCAGCGCTATCTGGCGCTGACCGCGCGCTGGCGTCAGCGGCGGCCGCGCGCCACCGACAAGCTGCCGGAGAACTGGCTGTATGTCGGCGCCATCCGCGCCATGCTGCCCGGCGCACGAATCATCGATTGCCGCCGCGACCCGCTGGAAATGCTCTGGTCCTGCTGGCGCCAGCGTTTTGCGCCGGGCCGGGTGTCGTGGGCGCAGGATTTCGCTTGGGCGGCCGACTATTGGCACGGCTACACCCGGCTTGCCGCGCAATGGTCGGCGCTGCATCCAATGCACTATCGAACCCAAAGCCTCGAAGCGCTGCTCGCCGACCCCCAAACCCAGATGCGCGGGTTGCTAGATTCGCTGGATTTGCGCTTCGATCAGGCCTGTTTGCAACCGCACTTGGCCGACCGCGCGGTGCGCACCGCGAGCGCGGCGCAGGTCCGTCAGCCGATGCGCATGCCGGCCTCGCGCAGCGCCCAATACGGCGACCTGCTCGATCCGCTGCGCGCCGAAATCGCCCGCGTTGCGATGGCGCAATAAACGCGGTCCCAGCCGGGGCCGCTGGCCAGCGCAAAAGAACCGGATCGCCGCGTTGGCGACGGCCGCGCTCAGTGCAAGCGCTGACTCGGCGAGCGCGCTTGCGCCAAATCGCCCTCGGCGGTGGCTTGGGCGGCGCCTTGCGGAACCGCGCGCATCCAGTCCGGCATCGGCGCATGGACCTGGAACTCGAGCTGGTCGAGGGCGTCGCCGCGCAGCGGCATGTCGAGCTTGAGATTGCTCGCGCCAATGTGCTCGGTGCGCACGCAGCGCGCCAGGATCACCTGGGCGATGCGCTCGCTGGCGCCGGCCAGCAGGTCTTCGTCGCAATCGAACTCGATCCGCCCCGGCGCCGAGAACTGCACCCGGCCGTTGAACGAGCTGCCGGCGGCCAGCAACAGCGCGGCAAGGTCGACGCTCTCGCCGCCGGTCAGCGCCGCCTCCAGCGCGCCACCGATGTGGGTATGAACCCCGCGCGCCAGGCGCTCAAGGTCAAAGCGCTGGCCCGCGGGCATGAACGGCGCCAAGCGCTGCGGCGCGTCAGGATCGAGCGACAAGGTCAGATGTGGCGGCGCAATCACCGCCACGCCAACATTGAACAGCTCGCCGCGCAGATCGTCGGGCGAGTAGCGCACCAAGGTGTAAGGCACTTCATATTGCATCGCGGTGCTCCTGCGGCTTGGGGTCGGAGATGCGGGCAAAGACTTTCAATTCAATCGATGACGGCGGCGCTTCAGCGCGTTTCATTCAATCCGGCAGGCTTCGGCAAAAGACAGCCGGGGGCTGCGCGCAAACAACGTGCTCGAATCACCATAGCCGAGATTGATCAGGAAATTGGCACTCAGAGCCGGCTCAGCGGCGAAGAACTGCGCATCTACCTTGGCCTGATCGAAGCCCGACATCGGCCCGCAATCTAGGCCCAGCGCACGCGCCGCGAGGATCATATAGGCGCCCTGCAAGGTGCCGTTGCGCAATGCCGCGGTCGCGGCGTGGGGCTTGCCGTCAAACCAGCCGCGCGCGTCGGTGTGCGGAAAAAGGTACGGCATCTTGGCGTAAAAGCGCGGATCGGTGGCGATAATCGCGGTCACCGGCGCGGCCATGGTCTTGGCCCGATTGCCCTCATCCAGCGCCGGTTCGAGCCGCGCTTTGGCCGCCGCGCTTTTAACGAAAACCACCCGGCTCGGTGAGCAGTTGGCGCTGGTCGGGGCGATCGCCGCGAGCTGCCAGACGCGCTCGAGTAAGGCATCATCGACCGCTTTGGGCAGCCAGTCGTTGAAGGTGCGGGCGCGCATGAACAACTGGTCGAGTGCGCTGTGATCGAGGGCGGCAGCCATGGACATTCCGATGACGAAAGAACGTTTGAGTGTACGGCTGGGCGGTGTACATCATGTAAGCCGCCGGGTGCGCGGCCGATGAGCCAGCCACGCACTTGGCTGCTCAGCGACCACGCCGCGGGCAATCGGCGCCAGGTCGCGGCGCTGGCCGAAGCGCTGGCGCTCGATGACGCCGAGTGGATCGAGCCGGCGGTGCCTGCGCCGTTGCGTTGGCTGGCACCTTGGGCGAGCGCGCTGCTGCCGTGGTGCGTGCCGCACGGACTGCGCGAGCGCTTGCGCCACGAGCCGCCGCAACTGGCGATCGGCTGCGGGCGCCAAGCGGCGCAACTGACCCATTGGCTGCGCCGTCGTCACGGCTGCTATGCGGTGCAGATTTTGCACCCGCGCCGCAACCCGCGCGGTTGGGATTTGATCGTGACCCCTGCGCATGACGGTGTCAGCGGGCCCAACGTGCTGACCACGCTGGGTTCGCTGCATCCGTGGACACCGCAGCGGCTCAACGCAGCGGCGCAGACCATGCCCGAGATCACCGACCTGCCGGCGCCGCGGATCGCGCTGGTCATCGGCGGGCCGACGCGGGCTTTTGCGGCCGATCAGCGCTGGCTTGAGCGCAGCCTGGCGCGGCTCGATGCCGCAGTCGGTGCGGCGAGCTTTGTGATCAGCGCCTCAGCACGCACGCCGCCGGCGTGGCGTAGGGTTTTGCAGGGCTTTGCGAGCAGCCGTGACGCGCTGTGCTGGACCGGACCGGAAGACGGTCCGAACCCGTATCCGGCGCTGCTCGGCGCCGCCGAGCGCATTGTGGTCAGCGCCGATTCGGTGAATCTGGCCAGCGAAGCTTGCGCCAGCGGCCGGCCGGTGCACGTGCTCGGCGCCGAGCTGGCGCGCGGCCGCTTGGCGCGCTTTCATGCCGCGCTGCGTGCCGCCGGCCAGGTCTCGCCGCTCGAAGCGCCGCAGCGCCCGGCGGCGGCGCTGGTGGAAACCCCGGCGCTTGCGGCCGAGGTCTGGCGCCGCTATCGCCTCGCTCAGGGCGTCGCCGGGAAGGTGTAGCTGGCGGCAAAGCCCAGCGGCAGACCGAGCGCCCAGTAGCCCAGGAAAAATACGGTCCAGACGATCAGGAACACCACCGAGTACGGCAGCATCATCGCCACCACCGTGCCGATCCCGGTCGATTTGACGTACTTGCGGCAGAACAGCACGATCAGCGGGAAATATGGCAGCAGCGGGGTGATGATGTTGGTCGATGAGTCGCCAATCCGATACGCCGCCTGGGTCACGTCCGGCGAGATCCCCAGGGTCATCAGCATCGGCACGAAGATCGGCGCAAGCAGCGCCCATTTGGCCGAGGCCGAGCCGATGAACAGGTTGGTGATCCCGGTCAGCGCGATGATCCCGACCATGGTCACCATGTTGTGCATGCCGGCAGCTTTGAGCCAGTCGGCGCCGGTCAACGCGACCAGCGCGCCGAGGTTGGAGGTGGTGAACGCATTGATGAAGTGGGCGGCAAAAAACGCCATCACCAGGTAATAGCCGAGCCCGCTCATCGCCTTGCTCATGCCGGCGATCACGTCGCGGTGGTCCTTGAAGGTGCCGGTGACATAGCCGTAGACCACGCCCGGAATCAGGAACAGAAAAAAGATCAAGGCGACGATCGATTGCATCAGCGGCGCGTCGATCTGGGCCAAGCCGTTGGGCGGCGTCGGCGAGCGCCACGCCGAGCCTTCGGGCAGCGCGGTCAGCAACACCAGCGCCAGCCCGCCGACCATCGCCACCAGCGCGTAGATCAGCCCGCGCCGCTCGGCCGTGCTCAAGGCTTCGAGCTTGGGCATCTCGCTCATGTCGCCGTCGACCGCGGTGGTGCGATTGAGGTAGGGCTCGACGATCCAGTCAGTCACAAACCAGCCCAAAAACACGATCAGTACCGACGAGGCAACGGAAAAGAAATAGTTGTTGAGCGAGCCGACCTGCATCGCCGGGTCGATGATCTGCGCAGCGGTGGTGGAAATGCCCGAGAGCAGCGGATCGATTGCGGTTGGCACGAAGCAGGCGCTGAAGCCGCCGGAGACGCCGGCGAATGCGGCCGCCAAACCGGCCAACGGATGGCGCCCGACGGCGTAGAAGATCACCGCGCCGAGCGGGATCACCAGCACGTAGCCGGCATCGACCGCCGCGTGCGACAAAAGACCGACCATCACCACCATCGGGGTCAGCAGCTTGCGTGCGGTTACCCCGAGGATCGCGCGCAGTCCGGCGTTGATCATGCCCGAGGCGTCGGCGACGCCGATCCCGAGCATCGCCACGATCACCGTGCCGAGCGGCGGGAACTCGACGAATACCCGCCACAGCCGCGACATGAAGGCGGTAAACGAACTGCCGTCGAGCAAATTGTCGATCACCAGCGCTTGGCCGCTGCGCGGATCGATCACATCGAAGCTGTAGCGCGACAGCCACCACGACAAAAGCCACACCACCAGCAGCAAGACCGCGAACAGCAGCGCCGGATCGGGCAGCTTGTTGCCGACCCGCTCGATCGTATTGAGGCTGCGGGTCAGCAGCGAAGGGGCGGGTGCGGCGGGCAGTTCGGATGCCGACATGGACAATTGCCTGGTTGCAAAGTGAACGCTGAGTGTACGCGGCCCGCAGCGCCGGCGCTAAGCGCGCTGTGCCGGATTGGCTTGGGCTTGGTCGTCGCGGATCCGCTGCAATGCGGCGTCGGAATCCAGCGGCGGCGAAATCAGATAGCCCTGCAAGGCGTCGATGCCGCAGTCGATCGCAAACGCGATCTGCGCCTCGCGCTCGATCCCTTCGGCGACCACCAGCAGGTCCAGCGAGCGCGCCAGTTGGGCCAAGCCGCGCACCAACGCCGCGTCCCGCGGATCGCGTTCGACCCGGCCCAAGAAACTTTTGTCGAGCTTGATCGTGTTGACCGGCAGTTCGCGCAGGTGCGCGACTTGCGAAAAACCGGTGCCAAAGTCATCCAGGCTCACCGCGACCCCGGCATTGCTGAGCGCAATCAGGTTTTGACGACACACCCCGTAGTCGCCGACCGCCGCCGATTCGGTCAATTCGACCGCGATCTGGGTGCTCGGCAAATTGCGCTGTTCGAGGTGCCGCAGCACCCCGGCAGCAAGTCTGGGCGACTCCAGACTGGCGGCGCTCAAGTTGATCGCCACCCGCGGCACCCGCAATCCAAGCCTGCGCCAGGCGACGATCGAATCCAGCGCCAGCGACAAGGCCTGTTCATCGAGCGCGGCGGCGAGGCCAAAGCGCTCGGCCGACTCGACGAAGCGTCCGGAGCCGATTTGGCCTTCCTCGGGATGACGCCAGCGCACCAGCGCTTCAAAACCCAGCAGCCGCCGGGTGCGCGAATCGACGATCGGCTGGTACATCATCTCGAACTCACGCCGTTCGATCGCCGCGCGCAGACCGCGCAAGGTGACCACGCGGTCGGTGTTGAGGCTCGGCGAACGGTCGGCGTCGATCAGCCGCGCGCCGCCGCTGCGCCGCGCCTGTTCGCAGGCGCTGATCGCGCGCGCCAGCACCTGACTGAGTTCCGCTTCGCCGCGAAAGATCGCCAAGCCCGCGGCCGGCAGCACTTCATGTTGCGGCAAGGTCGCATCGAGTGCGCCTTCGATCACTTGCATCACCCCCCGCGCGCGCTCGCGACTGGATTCCAAATCGCCGGACAGCACCACCACAAAGCGCTCGCGTTCAAGCTCGGCGACGCGATCGATGCCGAACTCGTGGGTCAAGCGCGAGGCGACCAGCCGCAGCGCGCGTTCAAAGCGCACCCGCGGGACTTGCGCGGCGGCGCGTTCCAACCCGTCGAGTTCAATCGCCACCAGCGCGCCGGGGGTGCCGACCAGGCTTGGCCACAACTCGATCAGGCGGGCTCGATTGGGTAGGCCGGTGACCGGATCAAAGCGCAGCAGACTGGCGAGGTTGGCCTCGACCGCCTCGATCCGCGCGCGCTCGCCACTGACCAGCGCCATCGCCAGCGCCAAACCGGCGCAGGCAAAACCCGCCAGCTCGATGGTCGCAAGGGTTTGCGCGGTGATCATCGTCGCGGTCGCCGGATCGAACACGATCAGCCCGAGCAGCGCCAGTTTGACCACGCCGAACAGCGCCAGCGCAATCCCCGCCAGCCGCAGGTCGGCGCCGGCCCACCCGACCCGTAAGCCGCAAGCCAAAAACGCTGCGCCAAGCAGGCCATACAGCCAGCCGAGCCGGATCAGCATCGCCGCTTCTTGTTCGACCCCGGTGGCGGCGTAGCCGGTGGCCAGCAGCACGCCGAGCAAGGCCGCCCCGCCAACGACAAACGCTTCGAGCGCGGCGCTGGGCGCGGAATCGCGCTTGAGGGTCCAGGTGCCAAGCACCAGCCAGGCGACCTGTGCATGCGCTGCGGCCAGCGCCAGGGTCATCCAGCCAAAGCGCCAAGGGTTGCTGGCCGGCACGTTGTCGAGCGCCAAAGCGAGCGAGGCGCCGCCGCCGAGCACATACGGCAACACCGTGCCAAAGCTCGACGCCCACAGCCGATACAGCGGGCGTCGATGCAAGCGGTAGTAGTACGCCAGAAGACCGGTCAAGAACAACGCGATCAGGCCCTGGCCCCAGACCGCGATAAACAGCAGATCGGCGTGGCTTTCGGTCAGCGCCATCGAAAATCACCGCCAGCGCTGGGGCGCTTGGCCCGCGCGTGCAGCACGCATCGAACGCCGCCTGCGGATTGTTGCCACTTAATCACGCTCGGCCGCCGGCGGCGCCATCGGTTGATCGTCGTTGCGCTTGAAGTCCTGCTCGCCGCGGATCTTGGGCTTGAGCTTGCCACGCGGCTCGAACGGCTCCGGCGCTTCGATCACCAACGCCAAGGTGGTCTTGGCCGCGCCCTGGGTCAGCTCGACGGTGTAGTCGCCGGGGCTGATCATCAGCAACTGGCGCAGGCGGATGGCCTCGGCGATCGGGGTCTTCGACAGATTCAGATCGGCGCGCTCGGCCGCCGGCAGCTTGGCCAGGCGCGCGTTCTCGGCGGCCAGTGCCAGGCCTTGGTCGACCATCAGGTTCCAGCGCCAGGTGTTAATGCCGCGCCGCGCGGCCAGGCTTGAGCTTGCGACCGGATTGCCATTGTCATCGAGCACCCGCAGTTGGACGGCGCCATCGGACGCGGTCCAAAACGGTACGCTCAGATCGGGTGAGGCGCGACGAAATCGCGAGCGCGCATTGTCCGGGTAGGCATGCGCGGGTTCTAAAAACCACGGCTCGAACGGATCGTCGCGGACCCACGGCCACGGCCGCTCGCGCCAGTTGCGCGCGGCTTTGATCGGCTCGATCGCAAAAGCGTGCAGCGGCTTTTGGCGCACCGCCGCGGTCAGCTCTTGGATCGGCAGCGCGTCGAGGATCCAGGCGCTGCGGCCGTGGGTGCCGATCACCAGCTCGCGCTCGCGCGGATGGATCAGCAGATCGTGCACCGGCACCGCCGGCAAGCCTTCAGCCAGCGCTTGCCAACTGCCGCCGCGATCGAGCGACAGGTAGACGCCTTTACCGGTGCCGACGTAGAGCACCTCCGGATTGACCGGGTCCTCGCGCACCACGTTGACCGATTCGGCCGGCAGACCTGCGGCGATCGAGCGCCAGGTCTGGCCGAGATCTTCGGTCACAAACACCAGTGCATCGATGCGATCGTTGCGAAAGTCGGTGTGCGACACATAGGCCCGCTCGGCGACATGCGCCGAGGCTTCAACCCGGCTGACCCAAGTGCGCGGCAGCCGCGCCGAGACCTTGCGCCAGGTGCCGCCGGTATCGGGACTGACCCAGACGTTGCCATCATCGGTGCCGGCCCACAGCACCCCGGCCTTGAGCGGCGATTCGCTCAGCGTGGTGATGGTCGCAAACGGGGTGTCTCCGCGTTCGGGGCTGGTGCCCAAATCCGGGCTGATCGGGGCAAAGCTGCGGCCGCCATCAAACGAGCGCTGCAAGATGTTGGTGCCGAAATACACCGTATCCGGCGCGTGCGGCGACAGCACCACCGGAGACATCCAGTTGTAGCGCAAGGGCGGCTCGCCGAGTTTTTCGCGCGGCCGAACCGGGCCTTCATTGTCACCGCTGCGGCTGTAAAAGCCGAACTGAAAGCCGGTAATCAGGTTTTTGCTGTTGCGCGGATCGACGGCGATATACATGCCATCACCGCCGTTCAGGAATTGCCAATCGTCGCCGCGGTCCGGGCGCCCGCGCGATGAGCCGCGCAGGGTGCCGTTGTCCTGCAGGCCGGCATAGACGTTGTACGGATCTTCCAGGTCCACGGCGATCGCGTAGATCTGCGCCACCGGCTGGGAATCCATGCGCTGCCAGGTGTCGCCGCCGTCGTAGGTGATATCGATCCCGCCGTCGTTGCCGAGGATCATGCGCCGCGGGTTTTCGGCGTCGATCCAGATCGCGTGGTGATCGACGTGCACACTCTGACCATCGAAGCGGCTCCAGTTTTTCCCGCCATCGGCCGAGGTGATCACCGGCACGCCGAGCGCAAACACCCGCTCGGGGTCGTTCGGAAGCACCTTGATCTCGCCGAAGTAAAACCCGTAGGTGTAGGTGACCTCGCGCAGCGGCGCATCGTGGGTCTTGCGAAAGCTCGCGCCGGCATCATCGCTGCGATAAATCTCAAGCCCCTTGTGCTCGGTGTTGAACAGCGCGGCGTTGGCGTCTTTGAGCTGATCGGCGAGCGCGTC
>Ga0136636_10002818_pt1 | contig 10396 bp, 8 predicted proteins | sample AntDrymUQ8522106_2_FD_104653 | JGI IMG/M metagenome (GOLD analysis project Ga0136636, IMG submission 104653) | Polar desert sand microbial communities from Dry Valleys, Antarctica - metaG UQ852 (21.06) | ecosystem: Environmental > Terrestrial > Soil > Desert | place: Antarctica: Dry Valley... | reverse complement strand
CGAAATATAACCTGTTTTACATCTCGACCGGCGACTTGCTGAGGCACGAAATGGCTGGAAAAACGAAACTTGGCATCGAAGCCCAAAGCATAATTGCTTCAGGAGGATTGGTGCCGGATGAGATCATAGTTCAGATCATCGAAAAAACAATTACGGATAATCCAGGCTCAAACGGTTTCCTGTTCGACGGTTTTCCCCGGACCTATATTCAGGCGTATATCCTTGAAGGACTGATGATTAAACTTCACACTTCGTTAAATTGCCTTATCAGTCTCAATGTGCCCGAGGAAGAATCCGTAAAACGCCTTATGAACCGTGGGCTAACCTCCGGCCGCAGCGACGACAATGAACTGGTAATCCGCAACCGGTTAAAGGAATACAACGAAAAAACACTTCCTGTACTCCAATTTTACAAGGATAAAGGAATTTATAAAGAAGTGGATGGAACAGTAAGCATCGAAAAAGTCCATAAACAAATCACCGAAATTATCAGGAACGAATTGAGTAAAAGCCTTTTCAACATTGTGCTTTTCGGATATCCGGGTTCGGGGCGTGGCTCACAGGGCAAAGCACTTGCAAAGCATTTTGGCCTCGAATATGTGGCTACCGGGCCGATGCTCGATCAGGAAATAAAGCGCAATTCCGAAACCGGCAGAAAAATAACCGAACTCTACGAAAACGGGCAATTGGTGCCCGATGAAATAGTGGTGCAGCTTATCGAAAAGAAATTAGCCGACAGCAAAGATATCAAAGGGTTTATTTTTAAAGGTTTCCCCCGTACACTTGTTCAATCCTATATCCTTGATGGCTTATTGAAAAAACACGGATCATCAATATCTCAAATCATTGAAATTGAAGTCCCTACGCTCGAACTTATAAGCCGCCTCGATGCCCGAAGCAAAACGGATGGTTGCATGCCTTATGACAATAGTACGGCTAAAATTGTAAAACGACTTCAGGAACACGAAACAAAAACAGTTCCTGTAATTGATAAATACAAGCAATTGCATGGCGTTTCGAAGATTGATGGACTTGGAACTTTTGACGAAGTATTCGAGAGGATTTCAATCGAAATTGAAAACGGATTTAAGAGTATGAGGTAGATTCCGCAGGAGGTTAAGTGAATAGTGCTTGGTGCATGGTGCTGGGTGCTTGGTGCTTGGTGCTTGGTGCTTGGTGCTAGGTGGTCTGCAAAATGGATTTGGCATAAGTATGTTCTAAAATCAATTTTACTTTGAGCCGCCTGATTTTACTTTCCAATCCAAGCCCGATTTCTTGTACCTTTGCACCCGCAAAAATGAGATAATTTTATGTTAGAAAAGCTGGAAGCCATACACGAGCGATACCTTACTATTGAAACGCAGATCAATGATCCTGATGTTACTCAGGATATGAAAGCATATATTAAACTCAGCAAAGATTACAAGGAACTTCAGCCTATTATTGAAGGATACAAAAAATATAAAAATATAATTGAAGGTATTGAAGCCGGTCGTTCTATTCTGGAAGAAGAGAAAGATGAGGATATGCGCACTTTTGCCCGCGATGAAATTGATACGTTAAACGATCAGCGTGAAAAACTTGAAGAAGAAATCAGGCTTATGCTTATTCCTTCGGATCCACAGGATATTAAAAACGCAGTTGTCGAAATTCGTGCCGGATCAGGTGGCGACGAGGCCAGTATTTTTGCAGGCGACCTTTACCGTATGTACACCCGCTATTGCGAGCGCAAAAACTGGAAAATTGAACCTGTGAGCATGACCGAAGGCACCATGGGCGGATTTAAAGAGGTTATTTTCGAAGTAAAAGGCGATGGCGTTTATGGACTTCTTAAATACGAATCGGGCGTGCACCGCGTACAGCGTGTGCCTGACACCGAAACACAAGGCCGTATTCATACATCGGCGGCAACAGTTGCCATACTGCCCGAAGCCGACGAATTTGATGTCGATATAAAACCCAGCGATATCCGTAAGGACACCTACTGTTCTTCAGGCCCTGGTGGACAGAGTGTTAACACTACCTATTCAGCCGTTCGATTGACACATGCTCCCACAGGAATAGTTGTTGCCATTCAGGATGAGAAATCGCAGATGAAGAATTTTGAGAAAGCGATGACAGTGCTGCGTACCCGTATTTTTGAAATGGAATACCAGAAATACCTCGACGAAATTTCGAAAAAGCGCAAAACCATGGTTTCTACCGGCGACCGATCTGCTAAAATCCGTACTTATAACTACCCTCAAAGCCGCGTTACCGATCATCGTATAAACCTTACCATGTATAACTTACCGGTTTTTATGGATGGCGAAATACAGGACTTTATTGAGTCACTGCAGTTAGCGGAAAATGCTGAGAGATTGAAGGAAGCAACGGAATAATTGCGGATTGCGGATCGCGGATTGCGGATTGCGGATTGCGGAATTATTGTCCACGAATTTTCGCAAATTAATCACAAATGTTCAAGAGTTATTTGTGTTTATTTGTGAAGCATTTGCGCAATTTGTGGAACCTTTTTCCAGGCACATAACACCAAGCATTATTTTAATCAGATTTACATGAACCGTACCAACCTTTTCCACCTTATCCAACAAAAGAAATCCTTCCTTTGTGTCGGCCTCGACAGCGATTTGAATAAAATTCCAAAACACCTTCTTACTACGGAAGATCCTGTTTTTGAGTTCAATAAACAGATTATTGATGCAACTATTCAGTATGCCGTTGCCTATAAACCCAATCTTGCCTTTTACGAAAGTCGGGGCATTAAAGGTATGATCAGCCTGGGAAAAACCATGAACTACCTCGAAAAATTCAGTAACGAAGTGTTTACCATCGCTGATGCCAAACGAGGCGATATTGGAAATACTTCAACTCAATATGCCATTTCGGTTTTCGACAAAGAAGCTTCGGGGTTCAGTTTCGATGCTATTACTGTGGCTCCTTATATGGGCGAAGATTCAGTAAAACCATTTCTTGCTTTCCCCGGCAAATGGGCAATTATACTGGCCCTTACTTCGAACAAAGGTTCCGATGATTTCCAGTTATTTGCGGATGCAGAAGAAACACGCTTATTCGAACGTGTTCTCGATCGCACTTCAAAATGGGGAACGCCGGATAATATAATGTACGTTGTAGGTGCTACCAAAGCCGAAATGCTTGAAGACATCCGTAAAATAGTTCCTGATCATTTTCTGCTGGTTCCGGGTGTGGGAGCGCAAGGTGGCGACCTGAATGCGGTTGCAAAATATGGTTTGAACGATCATTGCGGATTGCTGGTAAATGCTTCGAGAAGTATTCTTTTTGCTTCAGCAGGTGACGATTTTGCCGAAAAAGCAAAGCTTGAAGCGCTTTCGATGCAACAGGAAATGGAAACTATTCTGCTCAACAACAATCTTTTATAATATATTATGGGTAAGAAAATCAGCCGTTTTCTGATTTTATTTTTGGCACTCTCACTACTTGTAGTTGTGTTTATGCCTGCCCATTATCGCAGGGCACTTCTCTACGGTTATGTAAATATTGATGATTATAAAATTTTTGAAAACCGCGTAGTACAAAATGACCAGCCAATACCCTGGACAAAAGATTCGATGTATAACGTTCAGAAAATCAATCCTGAATATATACAAGCGTTTGATACTTTCGGTACAACTGCTTTCGTTGTACTACGCGATAACAAACTTATTCACGAGGAATATTGGGACGGCACAACCGATACCACTCGTAGCAATTCGTTTTCCGCAGCTAAAAGTGTTGTTTCACTCCTTATCGGCTGCCTGCTTGACGAAGGAAAAATTAAAAGCCTGGAACAGCCAATAACTGATTTCCTGCCTGATTTTAAAAACTCAAATGGATTTACTCTTCGAATCAAAGACTTACTTACCATGAGTTCCGGCCTTGATTGGGACGAAGGGTATTCAAGTCTTTTTTCACCTACCACCAAAGCGTATTATGGCAGCGATTTGTCAAACCAAATGCTTAATCTTAAGGTAGTTTCTGAACCTGGTAAAAAATTCGAATACCAGAGCTGTGATACTCAGTTGCTGGCAATGATAATTGGCAGTGCCTCGGGCAAACCGGTTTCGGAATATGCATCAGAAAAACTTTGGAAACCTTTGGGCGCTGAATATCCGGCTTTGTGGAGTCTCGACAAGGAAGATGGATTAGAAAAAGCATATTGCTGCTTTAACAGCACAGCCACCGATTTTGCACGTATTGGCCAGATGGTGCTCGATAGCGGCCAATTCAACAATAAGCAAATCGTTTCGAAAGCATTTCTGAAACAGGCAACCGTGCCGGCTAAATGGCTAAAAGGCGAAGATGGTGATCCCCTTGATTATTATGGATACCAGTTCTGGATGCTAACGTATAAAGGACATAAGGTTGTATATGCCAGGGGCATTTTAGGACAGTATATTTTTATGATCCCATTCCTCAATGCAGTGGTTGTAAGGCTTGGAACCGAACGCAGCAAAGTGATAGTGAGGCACGTACCAAGTGATATTTTTACATACCTGGATGCCGCATTTGAGTTAATTGAAGAGAAATGATCTGAATATTTGCTGAAAATCACTAAATCGCAATATAAAAAACGCCGGAAATTTCTCCCGGCGTTTTACATTATAAAAAAGTTACAAATTACATCTCAACCACGGAAGTCCAGCCGAATTTATCCTCAGCATCACCATACTGAATATCAATAAGGCGCTGATACAATTGTGATGATTTTTCACCGGCTTTGCCATCAAGGCAGTAATTCCATTCAGTTCCCATTTCAGGATCAGCAATCCGGCGGATCGGTGAAATAACAGCGGCGGTTCCACATGCACCTACTTCGTCAAACTCTGATAATTCTTCAAGAGCAACTTTTCTTCTTTCTACCTTCAGCCCCATATCTTCAGCCAAAGTCATCAGGCTCATATTTGTGATGGATGGGAGAATGGATTCCGAAAGAGGAGTAATATAACTATTTCCTTTAATGGCAAAGAAATTGGCAGGACCTGCTTCGTCAATATACTTTTTTTCGCGGGCATCGAGGAATAAAACAGATGCAAAGCCTTCCTTATGAGCCAATTCGCCTACTGTTAAACTTGCTGCATAGTTTCCACCAACTTTATAACGACCAGTTCCTTTTGGGGCGGCACGATCGTAATCGCGCGAAACCATAATACTTACCGGGTTAAAACCTTCTTTAAAATAAGGACCTACCGGAGTTACAAATACAACAAGCATATATTCGTCGGCTGGCTTCACTCCTACCCTTGGTCCTGAACCAAACAACAATGGCCGTATATATAATGCAGCACCGGTTCCGTGTGGCGGAATAAAATCCTTGTTTAACCGGACAGCTGTTAAAATAGCTTCTTTAAAAAGCTCCATCGGCGGTACAGCCATCATGATTCCATTAGCCGAAGCCTGCATACGCTTTGCATTCTCCTCCCAACGGAACAACCTTACTTTGCCGTCCTTGCCCATGTAGGCTTTTAGTCCTTCAAAAGCCTGCTGACCATAATGCAGACCGGTTGCTGCCATATGTACTGAAATGTATTCAGAATCGGAGACTTCTATTTTCCCCCATTCGCCTTCGCGGAAATACGAACGGACATTAAAATTTGTTTTCTGATAACCAAAAGGCAGGCTTCCCCATTCTATCTGATTCATATGTTTTGAGTTATTAGTTAATGTACTGTTAATAAAGCTGATGAAAATATTTAATTTCTATTTTCAGTATTTCACTTAATAGGGCGAAGGTAGAAAATAAAAAGTTTGCACCGCTAAAAATAGGAAAAAATATCTTTACTTATTTTTATCTTCAGGATTTTATGTTTCAAACTTATGCATTGAAAACTGCAAATCCCTAAACCCCAATCCTTAAATCCCAAACCCTCAATGAAAGTGCCAAATTGACAGTTAAAATCCCATGGCACATGCTTTGATGAATACAGACGAGAAATTATAAAAATAAAATTTACTATGCAAACCGGAAAAATCAACGTACAGACTGAGAACATTTTCCCCATCATTAAGAAATTCCTGTATTCGGACCACGAAATATTCCTGCGCGAACTCGTTTCGAACGCGGTTGATGCCACTACTAAATTAAAAACACTTTCGTCGCTCGATAAAATAAAGGACGAACTTGGCGATCTTACCATCGAAATTCTTTTAGATAAAGAAGCTAAAACGCTTACTATTAAGGATCGTGGCATTGGAATGACAGCCGAAGAAATAGATAAATACATTAACCAGATCGCGTTTTCCGGAGCCGAAGAATTTGTAAAGAAATTTAAAAACAAATCCGAAGCTGAGCAAGCAGGACTGATTGGCCATTTCGGACTTGGTTTCTACTCATCGTTTATGGTTTCGGACAAGGTAGAAATTAAAACCAAAACATATAAAAAAGGTGCCGGATCAAAAGCTGTGCGCTGGGAATGTGATGGTTCGCCTGAATACACAATCACCGAAACCGAGAAATCCGACCGCGGAACCGAAATCGTACTTCATATTAATGAAGAGTCGAAAGAGTTTCTCGAAGAATCGCGTATCCTGGAGTTACTGAATAAATATTGCAAATTTCTGCCGGTTGCCATTCGGTTTGGTACTGAAAAAACATGGGAGAAATCGGAAACTGAAAAGGACGAAAAAGATGAACCTAAAGAAATTGAAGTTGAGAAACCTCGTATCATAAACAACACCAATCCTTTATGGAAACAAAAACCTTCAGAGTTAAAGGATGAGGATTATAAAACTTTTTATCGGGAACTATATCCCATGACATTTGATGATCCTTTGTTCAACATTCACCTCAATGTAGATTATCCTTTTAACCTAACCGGAATTTTGTTTTTCCCGAAAGTGAAAAAGAATTTCGAAGTACAGCGTGATAAAATACAGTTATACTGCAATCAGGTTTTTGTTACCGATTCTGTCGAAGGTATTGTTCCTGATTTTCTTACGCTGCTTCATGGTGTTATCGATTCACCTGATATTCCGCTTAATGTATCGCGCAGTTACCTGCAGAGCGATTCGAATGTGAAGAAAATTTCGGGCCATATAATGAAAAAAGTGGCTGATAAACTGGAAGAAATATTTAAAAATAACCGCGAAGAATTTGAGAAGAAATGGGACGATATTAAAGTATTTATTGAATACGGGATGATATCGGAACCTAAATTTTTCGACCGTGCTGAAAAATTCTGTTTGCTCAAAACCCTTGATGATAAGTATTTCACTTTCGAAGAATACAAGAACCATATTAAAGATACCCAAACTGATAAAGATGGCAACCTTGTATACATTTATACTTCAAATGTAGAGGATCAGCACAGTTATATTCAAAATGTCCGTGAACGCGGCATTGATATCCTGGTTCTCGACGGTCCTGTTGACAATCATTTTATAAATGCGCTGGAGCAAAAATTCGAGAAAAGTCACTTTGTACGTGTTGACGCAGAGGTAACTGACAAACTAATTAAAAAAGCGGACGACCTTCCGTCGAAACTTAGCGAAGAACAGACAAAACAGCTTACCGAATTATTTGAACAACAAGTTAATAAAGCCATTTATCATATTTCGGTCGAAAACCTGGGCGAAAACGATCTGCCTGTAACTGTAACTCAAAACGAGTTCATGCGTCGTATGAAAGATATGTCGGCAATGGGCGGTGGAGGACAATATGCTTTTATGGGAAACATGCCCGACAGCTATAACCTCGTGCTTAACTCCAATCACAAACTGATGAATCATTTATTGTCAATTGAAGATCAGGAAGTTAAAACCAATACTACCAAACAGTTAATTGATATTGCGTTGCTTTCGCAAAATCTGCTGAAAGGCGAAGCTTTAACCGGTTTCATTAAACGCAGTGTTGATATTATTAAGTAATTGCTTTAACTTTGACAAATACAAACTTTAACCAAATAAAACCGAAAAATGAAAAAATCATGGATTATAATAGGCGGACTTATACTGCTGGGTGTAATTCTGTTAGTTTCTATTCCAGGAACCTACAATAAACTTGTTAGTTCGGAAGAAAACGTAAACAAAAAGTGGGCTGATGTTCAGGGAGCCTATCAGCGCAGAGCCGACCTTATTCCCAACCTTGTAAGCACTGTTAAAGGCTATGCCGATTTTGAGCAGGAAACACTTATAAAAGTAATAGAGCAACGTGCCGCAGCAACTAAACCTACAATTAATGTTGATGCTACCAAACTGGATGCTAATACTCTTGCTCAATTCCAGAAAACTCAGGACGAACTTGGTTCAGCACTGAGCAGGTTGTTGGTTACGGTTGAAAAATATCCCGACCTCAAAGCCAATCAAAACTTTCTACAGCTTCAGGCTCAGCTCGAAGGTACCGAAAACCGGATTAATGTTGAGCGCCGAAATTTTAATGAATCTGTTCAGCTTTACAACTCACAATTACGCCGTTTCCCTACCAACATTATGGCCGGCTTGTTCGGATTTGATAAAAAACCATACTTTGAAGCACAGGCTGGTGCAGAAGAAGCACCTAAAGTTGAGTTTTAAAAAGATTTTATAAGCTATTTTTGTTTAATTGATGTTTGAACCCGGATAAAGTTGTTTTTAAACACTTTACCAGGTTAATATTCCGATTATATACCCAATAGAAATACCAGATGGGAAGAACTTTTAAAAAGTCGAAAGCATGTTTACAGACACCTGCCACGGCAGGAAAATATAAATAATCTCTGTGCATTGCTTTCGACTTTTCCCTTTTTATCAACTACATTGCCAACAATCTAATACAAAAACCGAAATGCCCACTGCAAAGGATTTTTTTACACCAGACCAACAGGAAGATATCCGTCAGGCTATCATGAATGCCGAACTTGATACTTCCGGCGAAATAAGGGTACATATCGAAAACACATGCAATGGAGAAGTTTTGGACCGGGCATTGGTCATCTTCAATAAGCTTGAGATGGATAAAACCGAGAACCGTAACGGGGTCCTGATTTATCTTGCAGTAAAAAACCGTAAATTTGCTATAATCGGTGATTTAGCTATTCATGCGGCAGTAACTGAGAGTTTTTGGGACAGTATCAGGAATAAAATGCTTAATCGATTCCGCGAAAATCAATTTACCGAAGGCCTGGTAGAAGCTATTCTTGCAACAGGACTTCAACTGAAAAAGTATTTCCCATATCATAAAGATGATTTGAACGAACTTTCGGACGACATTTCATTTATTTAAGCTTGTAAAGCAATTAACCACACTCTACTTATGAAATCCGGTAATTTTCTCAAAACTTCACTTCTTATCGCCATCATACTCATTCGGGCAGGAATTGGATTTGCCCAGACTGGGATTCCCGATGTACCGGCAACTCCGCGGCTTGTAAACGATTTTGCACAAATACTGAGTCCGGATCAATTGCAAAGCCTTGAATCAAAACTGGTTGCGTTTAACGATTCAACTTCCGTTCAGATTTTAATTGTAATTGTACCAACTCTCGATGGGTACGAAAAAGCGGATTATGCTAATCAGCTTGGTGAAAAATGGGGTGTAGGGGGCAGTAAATTTGATAATGGCATTGTAGTTTTAATAAAGCCTAAGAGTTCATCCGAAAATGGTGAAGCATTTATTGCTACCGGATATGGAGTTGAGGGAGCAATACCTGATGCTACAGCTTACGATATTGTAAACAATGAGATGATCCCTCGTTTTAAGCAAAACGATTATTACGGAGGTATTAATGCAGCTACCGATGTATTGATGTCATTGGTTAAAGGTGAATTTAAAGCGGAAAACTATGGCAAAAAGAAAAAAGGTTCAGCAGCAACTATAGTGCTTATCATTATAATAGTTATAGTTTTCCTGATTTCGCGAAATAATAATAACCATCGTACTATAAATCGCACCGGTGCAAGCGGACCGTTATTATTCCCATGGTTAGGTGGCGGATTTGGAGGAGGCAGTAGCGGCAGTTTTGGCGGCGGCGGAGGCGGTGGATTTGGCGGATTTGGCGGAGGTAGTTTTGGCGGTGGTGGCGCAGGTGGAAGCTGGTAAAATCAGGGAAAGGTCAAGAAAAACGAAAAACCAAAATCAAAAAAGGTCAAGAGTCATGGATACTTTTGACAGTTTTTTGATTTTAGAATAAAGGCGGTTTGTGGATTGCAGATTGGGGCGTTGCAGATTGGGGCGTTGGGAAAATAAATCCGAAATCGTAAATCGTAAATCACAAATCGTAAATCCACAATGAGCGTGTTGTTTTCGGAAAAATCTACGGGCGAGCGCACCTTTGACCTTTTACCTTTGCATTTTTGACTTTTGACTTTACACTAACTAACCACCGTCACCATCCCCCTCTTTTCTCTCACCGCTCCCGGAGAATTTCCATATTTGACTACATACACATAACCGCCGATCTGT
>Ga0136636_10002817_pt1 | contig 10396 bp, 11 predicted proteins | sample AntDrymUQ8522106_2_FD_104653 | JGI IMG/M metagenome (GOLD analysis project Ga0136636, IMG submission 104653) | Polar desert sand microbial communities from Dry Valleys, Antarctica - metaG UQ852 (21.06) | ecosystem: Environmental > Terrestrial > Soil > Desert | place: Antarctica: Dry Valley... | reverse complement strand
GGTGCAGATATTTTAATTTGCCAGGGTACAGGACAAACACTCAATGCAACAGGCGCACCTTCGTTTACATGGTCGCCACCGTTGGGATTAAGTTGTACCAGCTGCCCTTCCCCAATAGCAACTCCAGATTCATTAAGAGAATATTATGTTACCGGTACATCTGCACAAGGATGTATTAATAGAGACACAATAAAAGTAGGGGTAAAATTTCCATTTCAAATGGCTGGAGGCTTTATAGATACGTTGTGTGTTGGTCAGTCAGGTTTACTTACTGTATCAGGAGCGGCTACTTATGCATGGTCACCATCTGCCGGGTTAAGTGCAGTTACAGGAGCATCGGTAACTGCATCTCCTGCTATTACTACCAATTATATGGTAATAGGTACCGATGATAAAAACTGCTTTACAGATACAGCCTTTTTTCCCATAAAGGTTTACCCAATACCCACTGTATCTGCAGGTGCAAACAAAACAATAAATGTGGGGCAAACAATAACGCTCACCCCAACAATGTCTGTGGATGTAAATAGTGTAAAATGGACGCCCACCACTTGGGTAGTAAGTAGCAGCACACCATCAATTACAATAAAGCCAAATCTTGAAACGCAGTATAAGGTTACCGTGCAAAACCAAGGTGGTTGTACAGCATCGTCTTTGGTAAATATTTCTGTATTGTGCGATGGTACAAATGTATTTATTCCCAATACTTTTTCCCCTAATGGAGATGGATCAAATGATGTTTTTTACCCGAGAGGTACAGGTTTGTTTACTATTAAACAAGCAAGAATTTTTAACCGTTGGGGAGAGGAAGTTTTTGCCAGATATAACTTTCAGGCAAATGACGCCACTTTAGGTTGGGATGGTAATTACAAAGGGCAAAAAATGACTACAGATGTATATGTTTATATGATAGAAATACAATGTGATAACAACAGCACATTGGTTTACAAAGGAAATATTGCGCTCATAAAGTAAACTTCCATTTTGTGGAAAAATAAATAGATGAAAGTTAAAACATTTATAAAAAAAAAGCGTTTTAATATTGAACTTTTCTTAAGAAAGCATGCTGATAAATAGTTTATGAAAAAAATATTGTCCATAGGTTTTACCACTTTTTTGCTTACATGTTCCTGTATGTTGGCAACAGGGCAAGATTTACATTTCTCTCAAATATTTGAAACACCCCTTTTACGTAATCCCGCTCTTGCCGGGCTTTTTTCCGGCGATGTTAGAATTCAATCTGTTTACAGATCTCAATGGAACAGTGTTACTAATGCATACAGTACCGTATCTGCAAATGGAGAGTATAAAATACTTGTTGGCGAATCGTCAGATTATTTAACAATTGGTGGACAAGTTTTGTATGACAAAGCCGGTACCGTAGATCTTACGTCTACTCATATTTTGCCTGCTTTAAATTATCATAAATCATTAAGTGCAGAAAGAAGCATGTATTTATCTATGGCAGTTATGGGTGGGTATGTACAACGCAGGGTTGATAGAAGTAAAATAACTACAAACAGTCAGTTTAATGGGAGTAGTTACGATCCCAATACATTAAATGGAGAAACATTTGAAAAGTCGTCATATTCTTATTTTGATGGAACTGCAGGGTTGAGTTTTAATACCCAGTTAGGAGAAAATTCTGACAATAATATGTATTTGGGATTGGCATATCATCATTTTAATAGAGCTAAAAATATATCTTTTTTCAGCGATAATAATATAGAAATGGCTCCGAAGTGGGTTGCTTCCGGCGGGATACGAATGAATACTACAGATTACTCTTATATAACTTTTGAAGGAGATTATTCAAAGCAGGGAGTAAACAAAGAAATTATAGGAGGTGTTTTATATTCTTTAAAATTAGATGACCCTGTTACGCCAAAATATCTAATACACGGCGGTTCTTATATGCGTTTAAACGATGCCATTATCCCTGTTGTAAAAGTAGAGGCAAGGCCGATAGCTATAGCAGTTAGTTATGACGTAAATATATCAGGATTAAAAAGAGTAAGTACAGGTAGAGGTGGCTTTGAAATATCTCTTACTTACCAAAAATTTCTTGACAAATACAATAGTAGCAGTAACTCTACTCGATGCCCTAAATTTTAATAAACGATTTGTTTTATGGATTGTTTGGATAAAAAGCCTGCAGTAATGCGGGCTTTTTTATTATATTAATCTCGTAAAATGACCACACTTTTAGCCAAGGGGAATATCCCTAACATTAATTTTACCAGGCTTTTAAAGATTTCCCATTCAGAATTTTCATAAAGTAAAGGCGTTTATTTTCAAAATAATCTGGTATGTTGTTCTTTTTATTTACATACACTCCTTTAAAATTATACTCGTTAAAAACTTTGTAAGCATATTCGTTTAAATGGCTCATAAAATCATCCGGATAACGGGTTAATAATCTTGCAAAAACGTAAACAGACTCAAAACCTTTATAAGTCATATCGGAGGGTACGCCTTTGTATTTTTTTGAATAGATATGTTTTATCTTTTTAGAATAAACATCTTGTTTTGTATTAATAAATGGGGTAGTATAGTAAATTGGAAAATCTTTTAGGCGAGATTTTTTTAATGAAGAAAAACCATCCCAATTGGGCATTCCAATTACCTCTAGCGGATAAGTATCATGTATTTCAGCAGCGGTGTTTACAATACCTGTAGCAAAGCTTTCATTTAAACTTCCCCCGATGATAATTGTCTTTCTGTTGCTATCGAGTTTGTTTCGTAAAATACTGTAATTATCTTCTACATTAATGGTTTCTATAGTTAGCAATGGTTTGCCATCAATTTCATTAATTGTTTTAAAATAGTCTGCTATTTTGTCTTCCTGTGATCCTTTTCTTCTACAAAGAAAAATTTTATCAGTACCATGGTTTTGTAGTAAATAGCTATAAATGGTTTCGCAATGTGCCCTTAAAGTAGAGTTGACTATTACTAAAAAAGGGTTATTGGAAACACCGCCATCATTAGGATAACTGGCAGATATAAAGGGAATATTTTTTTGCTTTGCAAAATTGGCCAATTGGATAAATTCCGCATCTTTTACGGCACCAATTAACAAATCCATCGAATCTAGTTTTTTGTTGCTAATAAGCCAAGAAATATCATTTATTGCAGCTTTTGAATCATAAATAGTTGCTACTATATTTCCATTAGGCAATGGCATACTGTCCAAAGCTATCTCAGCACCTTGTACAAAATCTAAACCTTGCTGCGCAAATTTTGGAAATTTTTTTCCATATTTATATTCATTGTCAGAAAAAACTGAATCTAAATAAAGCGCAGAGAAAATACCAACCCTGTAAGTTTTAAATTGTTTATCTGTTTGTGCAAATAAACTGGTAGAAGTCATAAATAAAAGTGTGGCAAAAAATGTAATCTTTATTTTCATAATAGTTGTATTCATTAAACACGCATTGGTAAGGCCATTGCATTTTTCAATTATTTTATTCCCATTCAATAGTTGCAGGTGGTTTACTGCTAATATCATATACCACCCTATTTATTCCTTTAACATTATTTATAATTTCGTTACTCACTTCAGCAAGAAAATCGTAAGGCAAATGCGCCCAATCTGCGGTCATTCCATCTACAGAGGTTACTGCTCTCAATGCTACCGTAAATTCATACGTTCTTTCATCGCCCATTACCCCAACACTTTTTACAGGAAGCAAAATTGTACCTGCCTGCCAAACTTTATCATATAAATCGTGCTTCTTAAGCAATAAAGTATAAATCGAATCCGCTTCTTGCAATAACTGTACCTTTTCTTCAGTCACTTCTCCCAAAATTCTTATAGCAAGGCCTGGGCCTGGAAAAGGATGCCTTCCAAGCATTTGCGAAGGAATACCAAGCTCTGCGCCTATTTTTCTAACTTCATCTTTAAATAATGATCGCAATGGCTCCACAATTTTTAATTTCATCTTTGCTGGTAAACCACCCACATTATGATGAGATTTAATAGTGACAGCCGGCCCTTGAACAGCAGCAGATTCAATTACATCAGGGTAAATTGTACCTTGCCCTAAATAAGTTATGCCGGTTAGTTTTTTTGCTTCATCGTCAAATACATCTATAAAGCTACCGCCAATGGCTTTTCTTTTTTCCTCCGGATCTGTTTTGCCCGCAAGGTTATCATAAAATAGTTTAGAAGCATCTACACCTTTTACATTCAAGCCAAGTTCTTTATAAATTTCTAAGACCTCTTCAAATTCATCTTTACGCAATACACCATTATTTACAAAAATTCCATATAAATTTTCGCCTATTGCTTTGTGCAACAAGGTAGCTGCTACTGTACTGTCTACGCCGCCACTTAAGCCCATCACAACTTTGCTGTTACCAAGTTGCTCTTTTAAATTTGCGACAGTTTCAGTAATAAAATGTGCTGCTGTCCAGTCTTTTTTACAGCCACAAATGTTTACTAAAAAGTTTTCAATCATTTTTTTGCCTTCGGCAGAATGGTATACTTCCGGATGAAACTGCAAACCCACAATTTTGTTGGATGATGCTGAGTCGTTTTCAAATGCAGCTATCGCTATATTATCAGTTTTACCAATAATTTTAAACCCTTGCGGTAGCGATTGAACAGTATCACTGTGGCTCATCCAAACATGGGAGTTATTCTCAACTCCTTCGGTAATTAAAGTTTGTTGAATGATTTCTAAATTAGCCCTGCCATATTCCCGCTTACTGCTTTTTGAAACAATTCCACCAAACATTTTTGCAGTAAGCTGCGCTCCATAACATATGCCAAGCACTGGCACTTTTTCAGCAATAGCATCAATGTTAACTTCGGGCGCATTGGTTTCATTTACGCTGCAGGGAGAGCCTGAAAGGATAACCCCTTTAATATTCTCATCAAATTCTATCGCTTTATTGAAGGGTATTATTTCACAAAAAACATTTGCTTCCCTTACTACACGTGCAATAAGTTGTGTGTATTGCGAACCAAAATCGAGTATAATAATTTTATCTGTCATAATTTGCGGCAAATGTAAATATTTAGTTTTTATCATTGCTCATTAGCTATACAATACTTAAGCAATTTTAAATACCGAAAGAGATTGCTTTATAATTAGCAAATACATTTTCATAAATTCACCGCTCCAAAATTATTTGTGTATGAAATATTTATTTTTTATCCTGACAGTCTTTTTAGCAAGCGCTTGTAATAATACAAAAAGAGGTAGTGGTGTTATTATTAAAGAAATCAAATCTGTAAAAGCTTTTGATGCTGTTGCTGCCTCCGGTTCTGTTAATGTAGATGTGCAAACCGGCTCAACGGCTTCTGTGATTGTAGAAACAGACGATAATATTATGCCGTTTGTAGAAACCAATGTTTCAAATGGTATTTTAAAAATTAAGTTGAAAGATATTAATAACCTAAGAAATTCAACGGTGTATGTTCATATTATTGCTCCGGAAATTAAAAGCCTTACAACATCTGCCTCTGCAGAAATTACGTCAAATGACATAATAAGGGCAGCTGAAAAGATGGTTTTAAAAGCAAGCAGTGGTTCAAATATTAATATAAAAGTTGATGCACCTTCCGTAAGTGGAGATGCAAGCAGTGGTGCCGAAATTACGTGTGAAGGAAAAACAAAAGAAATAAACGGTACTTCAAGCAGTGGCAGCGAAATAAATTTTTCAGCATTACAGGCAGAAACTGCTAATGTAACTGTAAGCAGCGGTGCCAGCATTTCGCTTTTTGCAAGTGTTGGTCTTATAGCCAAGGCTAGCAGTGGCGGAGAAATAACTTATAAAGGCGGAGCATCGTCTGTGCAAAAAAATGTGAGTAGTGGTGGATCCGTAAATGGCCAATAGTATTTAATTTACTTTATGCCGCAAAAAAAAGTTTAATCAAGAGAATATTCCCTCTCCCTTATTAAGTCTTATTGGTAAAATATTATAGTAAAGTACCTGTAACATAGAAGTAACCTCTATCCCTGCACAATAGAATTTTTTTTTAATAAAATTCTAAAAAAACTATAAAAAACTTTGCCATTTAAAATACATCTCTTACTTTTGCACTCCAATTAAAAAAACGGAATTCTAAAGTTCTTTATATATGTCACAACGAATCAGAATAAAATTACAGTCTTACGACCACAATTTAGTAGATAAGTCAGCGGAAAAGATTGTAAAGACAGTACGCAGCACAGGCGCAGTAGTAACAGGACCAATTCCTCTTCCTACTCAAAAGAAAATCTTTACCGTACTTCGTTCTCCTCACGTAAATAAGAAAGCTCGTGAGCAGTTTCAATTGTGTACGCACAAGCGTTTGTTGGACATTTACACTAGCAGCAGCCGTACTGTAGATGCTTTAAGCAAGTTGGATTTGCCAAGTGGTGTAGATGTTGAAATAAAGGCCTAATGAACCTTCCCGATAATCGGGATAGGCAAAAGGTAAGTTCTTAAAAAGAAAATTAAACATCCATCTACGGATTGTAAGGCAAAAGCCAAAACGAACGTAGCGCTGGATACAAATAAGATACAATGAAAAGTATTATTGGAAAGAAAATTGGCATGACCAGTATCTTCGATGCAACCGGCAAGCAAACTGCGGTTACCATCATTGAAGCTGGGCCATGTGTAATTACACAAAAGAAAACCGTTGCCACAGACGGATACAATGCTCTCCAGATTGCCTTTGGTGATAAGAAAGAGAAGCACTCCCTAAAATCGGAAATTGCGCACTTTGCAAAAGCTAACACAGCTCCGAAAAAAATAGTTAAAGAAATACGCGATAGCGAATCAGATAAGAACGTAGGTGAATCAATCACTACCGATATTTTTGCAGAAGGCGATAGCATAGAAGTTGTTGGTACCACTAAAGGAAAGGGTTTTCAAGGTGTTGTAAAGCGTCATGGTTTTAGCGGTGTTGGTGGTCAGTCTCATGGTCAGCACGATCGTTCAAGAGCGCCGGGTTCTATTGGTAACTCATCAGATGCCAGTCGTGTATTTAAAGGCATGCGCATGGGTGGTCGTATGGGTGGCGATAGAGTGAAAATGAAAGGGCTTAAAGTCGTGAAGATTTTCGCAGAAAAAAATTACATTTTGGTTAGTGGTTCGGTTCCGGGCCATATTGGTTCAATCGTTTTAATACAGAAATAATTATGCAACTCGATATAATAAACGCAAAAGGAGAAAAGACCGGAAGAACGCTTGAATTACCTGAAGAAATTTTTGGTATTGAGCCTAACGATCATGTTATTTACTTAGCTGTAAAGCAATACATGGGTGCACAACGCCAAGGTACACATAAAGTAAAAACAAGGTCTGAAGTTCAAGGTTCATCTAAGAAATTGCACAAGCAGAAAGGAACGGGTGGTGCTCGTAAAGGTAATTTACGTAGTCCTATATACAAAGGTGGTGGTACTATTTTTGGTCCAAAGCCGCACAAATATGATATCAAATTGAACCGTAAGGTGAAAGATTTGGCAAAAATGAGTGCATTGGCTTATAAAGCGAAAGAAAACAGTATTGTTATTTTGGAAGATCTCGTGATGGATGCACCTAAGACCAGAACATTTACCGGCGTACTTAAAAGCCTAAATATTGGCAATAAGAAGTCATTATTTGTTGTTCCTGAATACAATGATAATTTTTACCTAAGTCTACGTAATGTACCGGGTGTAAATGGAACTGTTATCAGCGATATGAACACTTATGATATTTTGAATGCAAATGTTTTGGTATTATCTGAAAGTGCTGCAAAATTATTTACAGAAGAAGCAGTTGCTGCAGATGCATAATAAAAATTAGCTAATTAGCTAAAATGCTAATGAGCTAATGTGAAAACTGAATCAGTGCCGAGAATTAGAATTAAACGAATTTAAAGAATTAGCAAATTAGCTAATCAGCAAATTATCAAATTGGATTTTTATGAAACCGTCTGACATATTAATAAAGCCTGTATTATCTGAGAAAGCTAACAAGCAAGCTGAGAAAATGAACCGTTTCACTTTTATAGTGGACAGAAAGGCTAACAAACTTGAAATTAAAAAAGCTGTAGAATTATTCTATGGTGTACAGGTTGAAGAAGTGAACACACAGGTTGTTCCTTCTAAACTAAAAGCAAAATACACAAAAGCTGGATTTATTGTAGGCCGTAAGCCTGCTAAGAAAAAAGCAATTGTAACTATAGCAGAAGGGGAAACTATTGACATATATAGTGCTTAATTAGCATTGGGAATTAAATATTTATTGTAAAGAATGGCTATCAGCGCCGCAAAGTCTGAAACATAAAATAAAATGGCACTTAGAAAATACAAACCAACCACAGCAGGTACCAGATGGAGAATTGGTAATGCATATGCTGAGATAACGACTAATATTCCTGAAAAATCTTTGCTTGAAGCTCAGAAAAATACAGCCGGTCGTAACTCTCAAGGTCGTAGAAGTATGCGTTACATGGGTGGTGGAAACAAAACAATGTATCGTCTTGTAGATTTTAAAAGAAACAAGAAAGAGATACCTGCAACAGTTAAAACTATTGAGTATGATCCTAACCGTACTGCATTTATAGCATTATTAGCTTATGCAGATGGTGAAAAGCGTTACATCATTGCACCGGCAGGGTTACAGGTTGGACAGACTGTTATGAGTGGTGATGCAGTTGCACCAGAACTAGGTAATGCATTAATGTTTAAAAACATGCCACTTGGTACAAACGTTCATAATATTGAAATGCAGCCTGGACAAGGTGGTATCTTAGTAAGAAGTGCAGGTACATCTGCTCAATTGAGCAACAAAGAAGAAAAATATGCAATTCTTAAAATGCCAAGTGGTGAATTAAGAAGAGTTTTAATAAACTGCTATGCTACTGTAGGAGTTGTTTCTAACAGCGATCATAGTTTGGAAAGCGCAGGTAAAGCAGGTCGCAACCGTTGGAAGGGTGTTCGTCCTCGTACAAGAGCTGTAGCGATGAACCCGGTAGATCACCCGATGGGTGGTGGTGAAGGTAGAGCGTCTGGTGGTCATCCACGTAGCCGTAAAGGTAAATATGCTAAGGGTCAAATTACACGTACTCGTGGTAAAGGATCAGATAAAATGATCATCCAGCGTAAAAACGGTAAGAAGTTAAGTAAGTAATTTTCATTGTTAAAATGCTCTAAATTTTAGAGAAATAAACAAAAAACAACTATAAAATGAGTCGTTCGTTAAAAAAAGGTCCTTACATCGAAGCTAAGTTGGAAGCTAAAATTCTAGCAATGGCCGAAGGGAAAAGTAAGAAGGGTGTAATTAAAACATGGAGCAGAAGAAGTACAATTTCTCCTGACTTCGTTGGACAAACTTTCGCAGTACACAACGGTAATAAATTTATACCGGTTTATGTTACGGAGTTTATGGTAGGTCACAAATTAGGTGAATTTGCCCCAACAAGAAATTTTAGAGGTCACTCAAACAAAAAAGGATAAAAGCAGTTGGCAGTTAAAAGTTGGCAGTATGCTGTAAGCAACTAATAACAAATAACTAATAACAAATAACTATAAAGAAAATGGAAGCAGTAGCAAAATTAAATAATGAACCAACATCACCAAGAAAGATGCGCTTGTTAGTAGATCTTGTACGTGGTATGAAGGTAGAAAAGGCTTTGGCTGTTTTGGAGCACAATCCTAAACATTCATCTGTTCCTTTACGTAAGCTTATTCTTTCAGCGATAAGTAACTGGAAAGCTAAAAACGAAGGTGCTGATGAAAGTGAGTTGATAGTAAAAACTATTTTCGTTGATGCGGCAAGGGTTATTAAGCGTATGCGCCCTGCACCACAAGGTCGTGGCTACAGAGTTCGCAAGCGTAGTAACCATGTTACTGTATTTGTAGACGCAGCTGCTGCTACTGAAACAGCAGTAAAAGTTTCTAAGAAAGAAACAGTAAAAAAAGAAGTTGCCCCGGTTGCCGCTCCTAAAAAGACCGCAACAAAAAAAGCAGCTCCAAAGAAAAAAGCTAATTCAGAAACCGAATAAAATAAATTAATTCCGTTAACACGGGAGCTAAAAAAATAATATGGGTCAGAAAACAAATCCGATAGGTGCAAGATTAGGGATCACACGTGGTTGGGACAGTAACTGGTTTGCTCACAAAAAAGATTATGCTAAGAAGCTAATTGAAGATGATCGTATCAGAAATTATTTGAACGCTCGTATCAACAAAGGTGGTATTGCAAAAATCGTTATTGAGCGTACGCTTAATAAGTTGATTGTTACAATTCATACTTCAAAGCCCGGTATCATTATCGGTAAAGGTGGTGGTGAGGTTGATAGAATTAAAGAAGAGTTGAAAAAGCTTTGTGGCAAAGAAGATGTTCAAATTAACATATTAGAGATCCGTCGCCCTGAGCTTGATGCTGCTATTGTTGCAGATACCATTGCTCG
>Ga0136636_10002816_pt1 | contig 10397 bp, 10 predicted proteins | sample AntDrymUQ8522106_2_FD_104653 | JGI IMG/M metagenome (GOLD analysis project Ga0136636, IMG submission 104653) | Polar desert sand microbial communities from Dry Valleys, Antarctica - metaG UQ852 (21.06) | ecosystem: Environmental > Terrestrial > Soil > Desert | place: Antarctica: Dry Valley... | reverse complement strand
TCCTGAACTGCTTCGTATACATTATTTATGTCCTATTGAAAGCAATATTATTTCTACTGAATGGAACTCACTTAATAACGAAAGCGCTACTCTAGTACTGACAAATTCAGCCAAAGACAGTATTTTTGACGAACTGCAATATAATTCGAAATGGCATAATGCTCTTGTGAAGAATCCTAAAGGAGTGGCATTGGAACGAATTAACCCCGATTTACCAACTCAAGATGCGGCCTCCTGGCATTCGGCCGCATCAACAACCAACTATGGAACGCCTGGCTACCTAAACTCACAATTTAGGGATTTGTCGGCTGTAGTAACTGTTGATAAATTTGTTTGGATTGATCCTGAGAGTTTCTCGCCTGACAATGATGGAGTTAATGATGTTTGTATCATTAAATACAAAACAGATGCCCCGGGATACCTTGCAAATGTTATGATTCTGAACGCAGTAGGAGTAAAGGTTGTTCAGTTAGGAGCAAGTATTTTGCTTCCTACCGAAGGTTTCTTGATTTGGGATGGTAAAGCAACTAACGGAAAAAATGCTAATGTTGGAATTTATGTCCTTTATTTTGAAATGTTTAACCCAAATACTGGCCAGAGACAACAACAAAAATTACCAATTGTAGTTTCATCAATTTAATTTCGATTTATTAACACGCTATTATCCAACAAATCAGCTATCTTTGCAGCGTTTTTTTTACTCCAAATACTTGCAGGTTCATTTTTAAGAAAGGGCACCTAAGCAGAGATGGAGATTCGGTTTTTTCAATAAAAGTAATTTTCTTAAAATGGAATATAAATTTAAAATAAAAAAAGTTGCTTAGTTTCATGTTGAAGCTGGCGGTAAATTAAATTAGAAAAATGGAAAAAGTAAGTTATGCATTGGGGTTAAGTTTAGGTAATAATCTTTTAGGAAGCGGAGTAACTGCTTTAGATTATGGTAAATTAGCCAAAGGGATACAAGATGTAATGGAACAAAATAAACCAGAGATAAGCTACGAAGATGCTCAGGCAGTTATTAACGAATTCTTTACAGAACTACAAGCGAAAATAAGCGAAAAGGGTCAAGTTGAAGGAAATGCCTTTTTAGCTGAAAATGCTAAACGTAGCGAAGTTGTGACTTTGGAAAGCGGATTGCAATATGAAGTATTGACTGCTGGTAATGGAGCAATTCCAACTGCATCTAACTCTGTAAAGGTGCATTATCATGGCACAACTATCGATGGAAATGTTTTTGATAGTTCGGTTAGTCGTGGCGAGCCTGCAACTTTTGGCGTAACTCAAGTAATTAGCGGTTGGGTTGAAGCTTTACAATTGATGCCAGTAGGTTCTAAATGGAAATTATTTATTCCTTCAGATTTAGCTTATGGTGCGCAAGGTGCTGGACAATCTATTGCCCCACACGCTACTTTGGTTTTTGAAGTTGAGTTATTGGAAATTGTATAATTCTTTTATCAATAAAATCTATAAATTTAATATTAATAAAAAAAAATGAAAAAGACAGTTTTAATTTTTGGTGCAATTTGTTTTATTTTTACTGCGGCAGTAGCCAAAGATAAAAAGAATAAAAAATCAAATATGCCTGTTGTAGAGGCATGTAAACAAGTAATCTTTAATAAAGTTGACTCTATGAGTTATGCTTTGGGAATGAACGTGGGTGCTGATTTTGGAAAAAACATTAAAAATATCCCAGGTGGAGAAGCTAATGTAGATTTATTAATCAAAGGTTTTTCAACTGCCTTGAAAGGTGATTCTACTCTTATGACATCAGAATTTGCCACCGAGTTTTTCCGCAAATATATCTCCGAAGCACAAACTAAAGAAGTTGAAGCAAAGAAATTGGCCGGAGAGAAATTCTTAGCTGAAAACAAATCTAAAGATGGTGTAAAAACAACCGAAAGTGGTTTACAATATCAAGTATTAGTTCCTGCCGAAGGGCCAAAGCCAAAAGCAACCGATTCGGTAGAAGTTCATTATCAGGGTTTTTTACTTGATGGAACAAAATTCGACAGCTCGGTTGATCGTGGTGAACCAGTTACCTTCCTTCTGAATCAAGTTATTCCAGGATGGACTGAAGGTGTACAATTAATGTCTGTTGGTTCAAAATATAAATTATTTGTTCCGTACACATTGGGATATGGCGATCAAGGAACTCCTAACGGTGGTCCGATTCCAGGATTTGCTACATTGATTTTTGAAATTCAACTGCTTAAAATTAAACCCGTAATAGAAGTAGCACCTCCGGCTCCGGCATTAAAAGCGTTTGTTGCTCCAAAATCATTCAAGAAAAAAGCTGTTTCTAAAGTGGTAAATAAAACCAAATAGGTTTCGGTCTGTGAATTAAAATAAAACAAATTTATAAATATTATTCAAATGAAAAAACAAAGTATTTTATCGTTGGTAGCCTTGGTTGCCATTTTTCTACTTTCTTCGTGCAATAAATATGAAGCTAAAACTGTGACTTTGAAAACTCAAAATGACAGTCTCAATTACACGCTTGGTTTAACCAATGGTGAGGGCATCAAAAATAACATGATGCAAAAAGACTCTTCAGAAAAGGCAGTTGTGGCATTGATGAAAGCAATTGACGAAGCTTATAAAAAAGAAGTAAGCAAAGACGAAATGTTTAAATTAGGTCAACAAATTGGAGCAACATTCAAAAAACAAAAAGCAGTTGGTTTGATGGGTGATTCTACATTGAAATTCAACTCTGATCTTGTAAAACAAGGATTGGTAAATGCATTGCGTGGTTACAAAGAGGGTATGACACCACAACAAGCACAAGAGTATATTCAAAAAACGATGATGGATATTCAAGCTAAAAAGATGGGTGGTTCGCAACCTCAGATGGCTGTTCCACAACAAGCTCCTCAAGCACAACCACAAGCACAATAATAATTCAACAAATATAAATATACAGAAAAATGAAAAAACTGAATATATTCATCGCCGTGGCTTTGGTGGCTGCATTTACATTTACTTCGTGCGATAGCAATAAAGCTAAAACACCAACGTTAAAAACTCAACTTGATAGTTTGAATTATGCTTTTGGTTTAGCTAATGGCGCTGGAATCAAAGATGCTTACATCAAAGGTGACTCTGCTGAAATTAAAATTAAAGCCTTACTTGCCGGTTTGAAAGACGGAAGCAAAGGTGAGTTATCAAAAGACAATCCAGAAATTGTTGAATTAGGAAATCAAATCGGAACTGCATTAAAAGGTCAAGAAAAATCTGGTTTACTTGGTGATTCTACTTTGAAAGTTGATATCAACCTTATCAAACAAGGATTGATTAACGGTTTGAAAAGGTCTAATATTCTGATGAATGCTAAAGATGCTCAAACCTATTTGAACACTACCATGCAAGTAATTCAATCTAGAAAAATGGAAGCTCAATTTGGCCCTAACAAAAAAGCTGGTGAAAATTTCTTGGCTGAAAACGGGAAAAAAGCCGGTGTAATTACTACTGCTAGCGGTCTGCAATACGAAATCATCAAAAAAGGTACTGGCGTAATTCCAACAGCTACAAACAAAGTGAAAGTAAACTACCACGGAACTTTATTAGATGGAACTGTTTTTGATAGCTCGGTTGATCGCAAAGAACCAGTTGTTTTCCCGGTTAATCAAGTAATTAAAGGATGGACTGAAGCATTGCAACTAATGCCAGTTGGTTCTAAGTTTAAATTATATGTACCTCAAGAATTGGCTTACGGAAACGGTGGTCAAGATAAAATTAAACCTTTTTCAATGTTGATTTTTGAAGTTGAATTACTTTCAATTGAAAAAGAGACTCCAGCTCCAGCAGGTGGACAACAAATGACTCCTGAACAAATGCAACAGTTGCAACAACAAATGCAACAACAACAAAGACGATAGTCTATTGTAATAGATATGAAAAGCCGAAGTGATTTCACTTCGGCTTTTTTTTGTCAAAAAGATAGTTGAATTGTATAAAGTAATATCTTTTATCGTATTATATATCAGAAATGCCACTTAATTTTTTCAATTTCCATTTATTTTGTATAATTTTGCTGACATTATTCTAAACAAAAATCCAGTATTATGGAAAAGATAGATCAATTAGACCGAAAAATTTTGCAGATTATTACCAAGAATGCTCGTATGCCTTTTAAAGATGTGGCAGAAGAGTGTGGTGTTTCTCGTGCAGCCATTCATCAACGGGTTCAGCGACTGATAGATATTGATGTCATCACTGGGTCAGGATATCATGTTAATCCTAAAATGCTAGGCTTTCAAATGTGCGTATATATCGGAATCACCTTAGAACGTGGCTCCATGTACAAAGAAGTGGTGCAAGAACTCGAAAAAATTCCTGAGATTGTAGAATCGCAATATACCCTAGGCAATTATACTATTCTTATTAAACTATATGCAAAGAATGATGAGCACCTTATGGAGCTCCTTAATTCTCGTATTCAGGAAATAAAAGGAGTAGCTACTACCGAAACCCTTACATCCTTGGATCAACGCATTCGCAGATCAATACCAATAGAATAATAAGTTTGTAGTTTATAATCCGAGAGAATTATCTCGGATTAATATTTATATATTTTACTTGTTTACTTGTTCACTTTCCAGTAACTTGTAACTTGTATCTTGTAACTTGTAAGAAACATGGAAACAGTTGTTAGTGGCATTCGCCCAACGGGAAGCCTTCACTTAGGTAATTATTTTGGCGCATTGCGCAATTTTCTTACGATGCAAAACGAGCATAATTGCTACTTTTTTATTGCAGATTATCACTCACTTACCACCCACCCAACACCTGCAGATTTGCACGGTAATGTTCGTCAAATATTGGTTGAATACCTGGCAGCAGGACTTGATCCCGAAAAATCTACCCTTTATGTACAGAGTGATGTGCCCGAGGTCGTTGAGTTATATCTATTCCTCAATATGAATGCATATATTGGTGAATTAGAACGTTGTACTTCGTTTAAAGATAAAATCCGTCAACAGCCTGAAAACGTAAATTCTGGTCTGCTTACCTATCCAACCCTTATGGCGGCTGATATTTTAATACACAGAGCTACTAAAGTGCCTGTTGGGAAAGATCAAGAGCAACATTTGGAAATGACTCGTACCTTTGGCAATCGCTTCAATAGATTGTATAATGTGGATTACTTCCCCGAACCTCAAGCATTTAATTTTGGAAATGAACTGGTAAAAATTCCGGGACTGAATGGAAGTGGAAAAATGGGAAAATCGGAAGGCGAGGGAAATGCTATTTATTTTGCAGACAAACCCGAAGCTATTCGCAAAAAAGTGATGAAAGCAGTTACGGATAGTGGTCCTACCGAACCTAATCAACTAAAGCCTGATGCTATTCAAAACATTTTTCAATTGATGAATGTGGTATCCGCGCCCGATACATTTGCATTTTTCAACGAACAATACAATACCTGCCAAATTCGTTACGGGGATATGAAGAAACAATTGGCTCAAGATATGATTGCTTTTACAGAACCGATGCGGGAACGAATTAAAGCCATTTCTGCCGATGAAGCGTATGTTTCGAAGGTTGCCCGCATGGGTAAGGAAAAAGCACAGGAAAACGCCGCTAAGACCATTCGTGAGGTACGGGAGATTATCGGGTTTAAAAGATTCTAAATCAGTCCACAATTCAGATAATACAATAAAGCTTGCTCCAATTGGAGCAAGCTTTATTATGTTTATTTCAAAGAACAGCTAAGTCCAAAGGTTTTGTGTAGACTTGCATACCTTCACGCGTAACAGCTGCTACTCTGAACCAAACCATGGTTCGTGGAGTTAGACTTTTAATTTCGAATGTAGTTTGTGCACTAGAGCCTCCAAATATCCAGTCTTTTTCCTTTGGAACTTCTGTTACCGTGGAATACTGCCAAATATAGGCAGTAGCTTTAGCTACGGCTGCGCGTCTAAGCTTTACCGTGCCCGAAAAATTGCCTCGCTCTAAACGCAATTCTGTTTTCTTTCTTGGTTCTGGCTGTTTTACCAGATTAAAGCCACTAGAAAGGATAATTGCAGCATCACCATTGGTTATTCTGTCTACATATTTAGCCAACTTTCTGAACACATTATCAAATTCCTCCTTCATTTGATGCATCAATGCTATTTGTGTACGACTACCATCGCGCGAAGAGATGTAATATTCTTCTAGCTTATCCACTGTCGATATAACTGTTTCATAGTCTACATGGGTCTGCAAATAACTCCTTATCTCTCATCTTAGAAAGAACAAAACGTGCAAAAGCAATCTTACGTGGTACTGGAATTCTTCGAAAATTAGGTACAACTTTATCTTTTCTCATACAATTTAGTATTTTTGATGGAACATCAGTTTTAATATGAAGTGCGGAAGTAACTACTCTTGTTTGATAATGACAGCTTTTACCTGCTTATATTACAGTTACAGCTTCTTTTTATCTAATGCTTATTGATTTCATATATATATTAACAAGTAATTATTTAATACCTGTAAATATAATAATTATTTTGATAAGTAGTTGGTAAATGTCTATTGAACTTAATTAAATATTAATAGACATTTATTTAATGCTTATTGGATTGATATAAAATAGGGGAGGTATTATTTGAATGTCTATCAATTAATATATAATATCAATAAGTATTGGCTAAGTACTCACCAATATATTTATAGTATTGATAGGAATTATACAGATGCTTATCGATATTTAAAAATTATTGATAGACTTTAGTAGTATGTCTGTTGGAATGATAAAGGTATGGGGAGTTATGCCTAGGAGACTTCTTGGTTTTGCTGTATTTTGGGCTTATTATAGTATAAATCGCTCCACTACTTCAGCTACTCCGTCATTTTCATTGGATGAAACTATAAAATCGGCTTCATGTCGAAGCTCAGAAGTAACATTATCTACCCAAATGCCTAAGCCTGCATATTGAATCATAGATAAATCGTTGCCGGCATTACCTACTGCTATTACTTCATGTTGTTCAATGCCTAGTTTTTTAGCCAAAAAATCTATACTTGCTGCTTTGTCGATACCGTGTGGCATTACTTCCAGAAAAAAAGGTTTGGAGCGCGACACGCTTAAATCGGTTCGTTCTGCTTTTAATTTTGTTTCCACTTGTTTTAAATAATCGGGATGTTCGAGCATGATGCATTTTACAGCATTGCCTAATATTTCCGACTTAAATGATGGTACTTTGTGATGGTGCATGCCGGTGAGCTTTATTTCTACATCAATGTATTCCGATTCTGTTTCACTAATTACTCCTTTAATGGAATAAGTGATAATATGCACATTATTGTCCACACTGAAATCGTACAAGCTGTGCACTTCTTTTTTGGTAAGACTGGTTTCGAACAGAATTTCATTGTTTTTCATCGACGTAACCACCGCACCATTGAACGAAATCATGAACGAATCGTAATGGTCTAGTCTTAATTGTTCCGAAAATTGGAGCATAGCAGGAGTTGGACGGCCAGATGCAAGTACCACTTTCACTCCAAGGTTTTGTGCCTCGAAAAGTAGTTTTTTGTTGCGATCGGAAATGCTGTAATCATCGCGCAGCAAGGTATCATCAAGATCGAGTACCAGCATTTTATAATTGCGTCCAAACGTTTTTGAAGTGTCTGATTCGGAATAATTTAAATCCATGAAATAATGTTTTTATTATCGAGTGTAAAGGTACTACTTTTCTAGTGGAAGTTGACAATTGATGAATGAAGAAATAGCTTGTTCCAATTTAGGAACAAGCTATTTAGTTCCCCTCTCCTACAGGAGAGGAGTTAGGGGTGAGGTTTATTTATACAAACACAAATAAGGAGTGTCTTGTGTACATTTTACTTTGAATTTTACACCTTTAGCTACTTCAAAACTTTCAAATTTATTATAGCTTTTCCATTCTGTTTCACCGGGTTGCAGAATAGTCAATTGACCCGAAACGACAGTTATAATCTCTACTGTGTCGGTGCCAAATTCATACTCACCTGCTGCCATTACACCCACTGTTGCTTTGCCTTCGGCCGATTCTAAACCGATAGAAACTACTGTTCCTTCGAAATACTGATTTGTTTTAAACATAAGATTCGTATATATAATTTATTAATATGCAATAAAGGCGCTGAAACTGTATTTTTATTGCAAAGGTAGAATTTATTTCGATAAGTTGCAAACCATCAGTACACTTCAATTTACATAAACCTAAATTTATTTATTACAAAAGCCACTTGGTGCGTAATCATGCGTATGAAGTGTTTTTTTTTGGTATAAATTGGGCAGTTTGGTTGGTCAGATTCTTACAGGTATTTTTACCTTTACACTATCCACTTTCGGTTGTTCTTACTTGCTTTATAAAATCACGAATCTTATTTTGCATTATACAGTCGTCATTAATATTTTTTGTTTTGTTCTTCTCTTGTCAGCCGTCCGAAAAATCCAATATGATTGTCTTAATGCACAAAGCTAGAATAATAAACTCTCCACAGTTCATTTTTTTTTCTTTTAATTTCACTTCATCTGTCTAAGCGAGCAAAAAAAACAATGTACTGTGACCGCTCTGCCTATTTTCAAAAAGCTATAAAAGCCACAACAAGGCGTTAGAATATAAACACTAACTTGTGGAGGTTTTTTTTGCTTTTTGGGAGCTTATAGTTGTTATAGAATTACGAATTAAAAAATACTAATATGTACTTTAATAGCCATTTTTTTTAATGGCTAGTGTTTCGGTTTGGAAATTTATTCCATCAACATCACGATTTTTTCGGAAAAACATTTTCCTTTCAAGAATTGGAAGTTGGGGCAATGATAAACAGGAATTTGCTCATAGGAGTTTACAGTTCATTCTTTGCTTCCAATTTTAATGTGGAAATCAATTCCCGACCACAGTATGTTTGGGAGTGGAATTAATATCGGTTATGTTATCAGCGAAAAGCGTTGGATTCATCCGGGTTGTCAATTTAATGTGGGAGTATTTTCTTTTAGAACCGATGACCGTAATTTCGGATTGTTTGAAACAAACTAAATAGCATTCAAACTAAATTCAATGTCTCCAATTAGTTCATAATAAGAACAGGTTTGTCTTATAATTTCTATAGTTATAAGGTTCACTCCATAATCCAAACTTCAGATTTAGAGTATCTTTCATTTACTTTCGGAATGGTTTTCGGTCGGTTTATTAGTAATACTTCAAGGTGCTAAATTTGAATTTCAAGTCTAATTTTCGACTATTCACACCCCGAAAGAACGGTTTCGATATCTAAAATTCGTAATTAGTTGAGTTTAATCATATCTTTGTGCTTAAGATAATTCATTGAAGGTTAGTTTGAAATTAAAAAATACATGAATCCAGCAGTTTAAAACAATCCGATTCAATATGCAAAAGATCTCAAAAGAAATAATTTCCAAAAACATAGAATTAAACAAGCTTCGTTTGGCATTTGAACAAACACCAGGTGCCATTTTTATTCTGGATAAAAATTTCCGGTTCGAATATGTAAATCCGGGTTTCGAAAAGTTATCGGGTTATACAAAAGACGAATTGCTGAATAAAACAGTTGCTGATCTTTTTTATGGCGAAGAAGTACGTGAATCGCGAAAAGAAGTGGTTGAAAGCATGTTGAAGGGCGAAAAATGGCAAGGCGAATTACTCACTCACAATAAAAAGGGCAACCATTACTGGGCAAATACAGTTGCATCGCCTTACAAAGATGAGAACAATAATATAGAAGGATATATTATTGTTCAACAAGATATTACCGACAGAAAAAGAATTGAAACGGCTTTGCGGGAAAGCGAACAAAAGTACCGCGAACTGACAGAAATGCTCCCACTTGCAGTGTATGAACTCGATGCAAATGGTGTTCCGACATACATAAATAAAGCTGGAAAAGCTTTATTTGGCATTGATTTAGCGAAAAAAGCTCAAGTTGCTACAAGTTTCTTTATTAAGGAAGATTTAGCAAGGATGAAAAATGCACTTATGCTGGAATCTTCAAATTTATTAATTGAAAATGAATCAATTGATCCTATTCCTTCAGACGCTGCTGAATACACTGCCATAAGAAATGATGGTACTGATTTTCCTGTACTGATTTATGGTACTGCAATAGTTGAAGATAATAAAGTTATTGGTTCAAGAGGTATTATTGTTGATATTTCGGAACGTAAAGCCATGGAAAATGCTTTACGCAAAAGCGAACAAAAATACCGTGAATTATCCGAAATGTTGCCTCAAACGGTTTACGAACTTGACTTAAAAGCTAATCTGATGTATTTGAATAAAGCTGGTCGTGAAAAATTTGGAACAGCTTATGAAACCAGTGAAGTGTCTGTATTCAGTATTGTAATACCTGAAGAACTTGAGCGAATGCGAAAAAATTTCAATAATGTAAGTTTTGCGAATATTCCTTCT
>Ga0136636_10002815_pt1 | contig 10400 bp, 8 predicted proteins | sample AntDrymUQ8522106_2_FD_104653 | JGI IMG/M metagenome (GOLD analysis project Ga0136636, IMG submission 104653) | Polar desert sand microbial communities from Dry Valleys, Antarctica - metaG UQ852 (21.06) | ecosystem: Environmental > Terrestrial > Soil > Desert | place: Antarctica: Dry Valley... | reverse complement strand
TCCCGTCCCGGCACATCCAGGCGCACCTTTGCCGCAGGATTGGCCTCGGCACTGCCATAGGGCCAGGGCACGCCCTCGACCACTGCTGCGGCCGGCAGCCACTCCTGCACCGTCGCGGTCACGCCACCGGCGGTGACCGTCGCTCCGTCGCCAAGGAAGTGCTCGCTCATCACCGCCGTGCCGCCGTCGCCGGCCACCAGCAGGCGGGGCGGGAAACGGTCCAACCGGAATTTGGTCAGCATCAGCCCCACGGGCAGGCGATGAACCGCACCCTCGGAGGAACGCGCCGCCTGCCCCGGTGAGTCGCCAATGCGCAGGGTGATGCGGCCTTGGCGCAAGGTTCCGGTACCAGCAGCCGCGGCGATCAGCAGCCAGATCAAGCCGCCATGCAGCAGCAGGAAGCGCGGCCAGCCCGCTTCGCGCTCGACCACGCGGCGTACCGTGACCAGTACCAGCACCACCAGAACCGCCGCCAGGCTGAGGACAAACGGCAGCGAGGTCAGGCAGTTGGCCAAACCAAGCTTGGCCAGCCAGCCCGGCGCGGTCACCCCCTGGGGCCAGATGGCGATGGGCGCCGCCACCACGGCCAGGCACAACAACGCCACGATGGCCGCCGGCGCCCGGGACAATTGATCGAGGATCCCACTCCGCCGCCGTGCGCAGGCCCAGCCATGGATCAGGGCGGCGAGCAGCAGCGGCGCAACGACCACCACCACATTCCACGGTGCGCCGGGCAGGCGCAGGTGCAGCCCTGGGCGCAGGACCTGGACCAGCCAGCCGATCGCCACGACCCCGCCAATGGCCACAGCAGCCTGCGGCAACTGCCAGGGGAACGACCAGAACTCACGCCGGTCGACGGTCGCTGCTCGACGGTCGACGGTCATCGGTTTCAGTGCGCTGCGGTTGCGGTGGCGGCAGCAGTGGCCGGAGCCGCCGGGGCCGGGGCCGCGGGCGGCATCCACACCACCAGGGCGTCAGGCAGCAGCTTGGGCGCGTGGCCAGCCTTCCAGTCCTTGTTCAGGGCCTGGGCTTTCTCCTTGGTGCTGACATCGGGGTACAGCACCTCGCTCGCAAAGCTCTTCGCGGCCAGCAAGCGCGCCGCGGCCAAGCGGGTCTGCTGCGCGCCATCCAGGGCGCCGGCGAGGATGCGCTGGCACTCTTGCGGCGCGTGGAAGCCGAGGCCATTATTGGCAGCGACGTAATCCCACTTCATCTGCGCCTTGCGCAGCAGGTCGCGCACCGCTTTCAGGTCCTCGTCGCCGTAGCCGATCTGCATGCAGGCAGCGATATCGAAGTGGGCCTTGCTCAGGGCGGCCTCGGCGAGGTGACGGCCTTCGATGATCTTGTCCTGGATGCTTTCGACCCGGCTGCGCACCTCCTCCTCGCCCCAGCGGTGGCAGACCGCGCACGAATTGGCGATGTTCAACAGCGGCGACTGGATGTGGTGATCGGTGACCTTGCGACCGCCTTCGGTCTTGTAGGGCATATGGCAGTCGGCACACGAGACGTTGCGATAGGCGTGGATACCCTGGCTGTAGACCTCGTAGTCGGGGTGCTGCATCTTGATCATTTTGGTGCCCGAGATCAGGTGCTTCCAGTCGGTGAAGCCGTTGTCTGCGTAGTATTTCTCCATGCCCTCGACGGTCAGGCCCTGGTCCCAAGGGAAGGTCAGATAGGCTTTCTGGCCCTTCGACTCGTCCTTCTTGAAGTAGTACTCCACATGGCACTGGGCGCAGACCAGCGTGCGCATCTCCTGGTGGCTGGCATCGGCGATGTCCTTGCCCTGGCGCGCCATGGCCTCGGTCAGGGCCGGGCGCGAGATACGCAGGGCCATGGTCTTGGGATCGTGGCAGTCCAGGCACCCGATGGGATGCTGGATCTGATCGGTCAGTTCCTTGGCCGGGGTGTCATAGAATGTGGCCGGGCCCATCTCGGCCATCAGGCGGGGCACATCGGGCGACTTGCAGGTCCAGCAGGTGCCAGGCTTGGTGGAAATGTCCCGGCCACTAGCTTTGACGTCGTCGATGGCGTACCCGTGGCCGCGCGCCTGATTGTAATCGACGGCGAAGGCGTAGCCCGCGAACAGCACGACATTGGCCGGCGTTTCGGCCAGCAGGTCGCGCTTGGCGGCGCCGGCGTGCTTGGTCTGGGTGTTGGTGATCTGCGTCGCCTGGAAGCCCGACCACTGCCGCGGCCAGTTCACGCCCCACTTGGCATTGTCGGTCTCGTAAGCGGCCAGGGCCATCATTGGCGCGGGGGCAATGCCTTCGACGCGACGCTCTTGGATGGAGGCGACCATCAGGCCCAAGCCCAGGACGGTGCCCATGGTGACCAGGAACAGGACCCACCCGCGCCACGCGGGCGGAACGGGAGCGGCGGGGGAGGTGACGGGATCACTCATGGCTGGTCGGCTCCGTGGCTGGGCGCGGGGCCCGGCCGTGGATGGTCATCTGGCGGGGATCGGCAAGCACGCCAGGCAGGCGCGGCATGTTCACTTCAGGAGTTGATGAGAGACTGCGGCCGATGCCGTGGGGCACCTCGCGGTGGCAGTCCCAGCAGCGCGGGTCGCCGGGCTGCCACGCCCGCGCATGCACATCGCCGACCACGCCGGCGTGGCAGCGGCGGCAATTGGCCTCGACCACCGGCACGGCCACCGGATTCAGGCTCATCACCTGCGGCTCGCTGCGCATCGTGAACACATAGGAATGGCGCATGCCATCCTGGGCCTTGAAGACGTATTTGTTGAACGTCGTGTCGTGCGGCACGTGGCAGTCGGTGCACACCGTCACCCGGCCGTGGCTGCTGTGCTGCCAGGATTCATAGGCCGCGCCCATGACGTGGCAGTTCATGCAGGTCTCGGGCGCGTCCGACAAGTAGCTGGGCGCCCGCGACAGATGCAGGCCCAGGATCCCCAGACCCGCGGCCAAGCCCAAGGCCCCCCAACATAGGCCACGCCAACGCGCCGGGATGAATCCCAGGGTCAGCAGCGCATGGATCATGGAAAAAAAGGGCATGAAAGTGCTGCGCCAGTATGCAGCGCGCAGGCACCATCATGCCTGATCCCGATTTGTCTACCTTGATATAGATCAAGTCACCGTTGGCCGGCAGGGATGGCTCAGACCCTGGTCAGCCACTGCGCATAGCGCTCATCCCGGCCATATACCGCTGCTTCATACGCAGCCTGCAAGCGGGCGGTGACTGGGCCACGCACGCCCTCGCCAACCACCCGCTGGTCGATGGTGCGCACCCAACTCACCTGGCAACCGGTGCCGACCAGGAAGACCTCGTCCGCCATGTACAGCTCGGTGCGGGCGACCGGGCGCTCGACGGCCGGGATGCCCAGATCGGCGGCCAATTGCAGGATCGCCGCCCGGGTAATGCCTTCCAGGATGTCAGCGGTCTTGTCCGGGGTGATCAGCTGGCCCTGGCGAAGAATGAAAATGTTTTCCGCCGAGCCTTCGCAGACCTGACCACGGTCGTTGAGGAAGATCGCCTCGTCATAGCCGTTGAGCACCGCCTCGGTCTTGGCCAGGGCGCTATTGAGGTAGCCACCGGTGGCCTTGGTACGGGTCGGGATGCTGTTGTCGGGCAGACGTCGCCAGGATGACAAGCAGACGCTCAGACCCTTTTCCGTGTCCAGGTAATCGTCTAGCGGAATCAGATAGGCCAGAAAGCCATCCGGGACGCCCTTCAAAACCGGACCCAGGCCCGTGCCCTTCTTGTACATCATCGGCCGCAGGTAGGTGTTGCGGCCCGGAGCATTGCGTTGGACCAGTTCGATCAGGGTCCCGATCATGCTGTCGACGGACGGCGGGGCCATCATCAACAGGCGGGCATTGCGATACAGCCGCTCGCAATGTTCGCGCAGGAACAGCAGGTTCGCATGCTCGCCGCTCCAATAGGCGCGGATGCCCTCGAAGCAGCCGGTACCATACTGGAAGGCATGAGTATTGATCGGCACCTGGCACTGGCTCAGGGGTTTCCAATCGCCCTCATGGAAGGCCAGATAGTCGGTCGTGCTCACGGAAGTCCTCAAGTCGTGCGGTGCGGGCGGGCACGCTAGCGGGGTCAGTATGGAAGGAAACCGGGACGTGCCCACGCCAGCGGTCGATCTGCAACAGGGCCACCGCCTCTCCACCGCGTGACGCGCGCCGGGCGTCCCGGCCCGGCCAATGGCACCCTTGACCACCGCAACAGCCCCGCTAGCCTGCTCAACCCCACCGAGGACGGCCCCAAATGACCCTGGTCAACACGCAGTACGCTGAGGCCATCGCCAAGGTTGGTGGCTACTACAATTTCGTGACCATCATCAATCGCCGCCTCAAAGAGCTGAACAACGGCGCCCCGCCGATGGTCATGCCCGGCGGCGCCAACTACGACAAGATCGACCTCATCGTCCAAGAGATCGAACAGGGCCTCCTGGTGGCGCGCAGCGCGCCCATCGCCCGCTGATCTCGACCCTAGACTCCAAGATTTTTCCGGAACCGGAACAGGATTACCGCCATGCAGCAGACTACCTTCGCCAAGAATGAAACCGTCGCCCGGGCCTGGTTCCAAGCCAGCGCCAAGGCCACCGTCCTCGGCCCCCTCGCCGTGCGTATCGCCACGGTGTTGATGGGCCGCCACAAGACCGACTACACCCCCTGGGTTGATGCCGGCGATTACGTCGTCGTCACCGACGTCGAGAAGGTCGTCGTGACCGGCAAGAAGGCCATCAACAAGGTCTACCTGCACCACACCGGCTTCTCGGGCGGCCTGAAGGAACTGAACTTCGCGACCCTGCTGAAGAACAAGCCGGAAGAGATCCTCCGCCTTGCGGTGAAGCGCATGCTGCCCAAGACCATCCAGGGTCGGCACCAGCTCAAGCGCCTCAAGCTGGTGGTCGGCACCGCGTCCGATCACGCCAATCACAAGCCGCAGCCCCTGCCCTGATATCGGCTGATGCCTGTCTGTGATGGGACCCCGGTCAGCAACTGATCGGGGTTCTTACGTTTGCGGCTGGCTGGCACACCCCTGGCCCCATCCCACCGCGGCACTTGGGGATGCCGCCGCCCTGCATAGGGTCGCGGATCTATGAAGCGCATCGCCTCTGCCCTGCTGCTCGCCACTGCCCTGGCCGCACCCCTCGCCGCTGTCGATCAGGCCGAGGTGCTGGCTGCGGCGCGTACCGCTGATGCCATCTATCAGCGCCACCTGCAAATTCTGGCCAGCGAGCTGGCGTCGACTGATCAGGCCGTGCGCCTGAAAGCCATCCCACTGGTCGGCAATCAGCAGGATCCCGAGACCGTCGCCCTGCTGCTGCCCTTCACCGAAGCCAGCAACCGCAGCGTTGCCGAACTGACGGCAGCCGCCGGTGCGCTGGGCCACATCGGCAGCATGACCGCTGAGCCCGCCCTGCGCGCCCTGGTCACCAATCAGGATCCCACCGTCCGTCTCGCGGCGCTGAACGCCCTGGGGCAACTCAGCGCCGACACGCCGGCCCAATGGTCGGCCCGCGCCAAGGACAGCGACGTCGGCATCCGCCAAGTCTCAAACAGCAATCTCGCGGCCGTGAAGGCCCCCGATGCGGTTGCCGTGCTGATCGAAGGCCTCAGCAAAGAACGTGATCCGGTCACCCGCCGCATCTGCGCCTTGGGTCTGGGCCGCCTGGGCGACAAGAGCGCCGCGAGCGCGCTGGTCGATGCCCTGACCGATCCCGACCCACGCGTACGCGCCTTTGCCGGCGGCGCCTTGGCCCAGCTGGATTACAAACCGGCCATCCCCCCGCTGCTGATGGCCCTGGAAGCGAATGTGTCCGGTGCTGAGCTGACCCTGGCCCTGCGCGCTTTGGCCGGCACTGATTTTGGCTTCAACGCCAAGGCCGATGACTTCTCCCGCCACACCGCCATCGAAAAGGGCTTTGTGTGGTGGGCCGAGAACGCCCAGAAATTCCAGTAAGACGCCCGCGATCGGCGTAGCTCAGGGCGCTCTGACCCCAGCCAGGCCGGTGAAGCGGGCGGGGGCCTTGCCCTCGGCGCGCAGCAGCACCCGCTGGGGTGCTGCCGGCAAGGGCAGCGACAGGTCCAGGTCCTTGCCCGCGATGGCTGCATGCAGCACGCCATTCGCCCAGGATACCCGCATGCTCAGGACCGCATCGCCCTGCACCGGAATAAACGTCGGCCCGGCTGCGGCCTGCCAGATCTCGCCCACAGCGGCCGAACGGTCGATGCTGGCGATCACTCCCTGGCCAAGATTCTTGACCATCAGTACGGCCGTGGAGCCATCCGCCAGCGCCAAACCCAGGCCGGCTTCGTCCGTCTTGGTCTCGCCATTGGCCAATAGCACCATCGCCGACATCGCTACCAGCCCAGACGGCAACGGCCGGCTGATAATGCCGCGATGACCAACCACGGCGTCCTCGCCTTCCTCGTCAGCGACCCACACAGCCTCGCCGTGGCGCTCCCACCCTGACAGCCGTCTGGCCAGATCGGCCTCCCACAAGGGGCCGACGAAAGCTGGTGCCGCAACGATGGGCGCGGGCGGCGCAGCGGGCTGAGGCACCACGGCCGGCACGGCCGGCTGGGGCACCAAGGCCGGCACGGCGAGCGCAGGCGCAGGCGCAGGCGCCGCCGGTCGCCATGCCACCGCAGCGATGGCCACCAGCGCCACGAGCAGTCCCACAAGCAGCGCCGCCACCAGCGATCGGTTGGTAGCAGGGGCAACCGCCGAAGGTGCCGCGCTGCACGCCGCGATCACCTCATCATAGGTTTGTGGCCGGTCGTCGGGCGAGCGGGCCAACATGCGCGCCACCAAGGCCGCCACGGCGGCCGGCACGTCGCTACGTAAGCTGCGCACATCCGGCGGCGCCGTGGTCAGCTTCGCGGTGATGATCTGCGCCATGGTGGTGCCACCGAAGGCCGCACTGCCGGTCAGGGCGTGGAACAGCACGCAGCCCAGGCCATAGATATCAGCGCGATGGTCGACTGTTTCCGGCGTATCCAATTGCTCCGGCGCCATGGTCGCCGGCGTCCCCAAGACCGACCCGACCCGGGTCAGGGCCTCGCTGCCGCCGGCCTTGGTTTCGCTGCGGGCCAAGCCCAGATCGACCAGCTTCGCCAGCCACGGAAAGGCCCGACCGGGGCTGGGCGCCAACAGCACGTTCTCGGGTTTCACATCGCGGTGGATGATGCCCGAGGCGTGGGCATGTTGCAAGGCGGCCGCCACTTCGGCGGTCAATCGCAAGGCCTCAGCCACCGGCAGCGGTCCGCCGCTGCTGACCTGCTGCCGCAAGGTCGGGCCATCGATGAACTCCATCACCAGCCAGGGGGTGCCGTCGTCGGCTACGCCAGCCTGATAACAGCTGACGATGTGGGCATGTTGCAGCCCGGCCAGAAAACGGGCCTCGCGCTGAAAGCGCCGCACCCATTCCCGGTCGGCGGCGTCTCGACCGACGGTCAGCACCTTCACCGCCACCGTGCGATCCAGAAACGGCTGCCGACCCTTCCAGACCACGCCCATGCCACCCTGGCCGAGCCAAGCATTGATCTCGACCCCGGGAATGGCCGGTGCTGCGGCCGGCGACGGGGAGCGATACGTCCCCGCTGGGCCCGGCACCTGGGTCGGATCGGTGTTGCCGTTCACCGGGTGGCCCGCCCGACTTCGCGCAGCAGATCATCGACCGTGGGCCGGTCAGCGATGGTGGTACCGGCATACGCGAAGGTGACCACGCCCTTGGCATCCAGCACCAGCGCGGTCGGCCGCGCCAAGTTACCCTCGATGCCCAAAGAGCGCACCATGAGCAGCGCCGGATCCAGCGCGATGGCCAGGGGCGCGGGCTCCTGCCGCAAAGTCTGCACCGCGGCCACGAACGCAGTGATCGACTCAGCCGGTCCGGGGTAGATCACCAGCACCTCAGTGCCTGCGCTGCGGAAGTCGGCGATGCGACCGGCCACTGCTGCGGTCTGCGCCGCGCAGTACAGACAGACCTGCCCGCTGAAGCCGCGCATCACCAACACCACCGCAGGCTTGCCCTGCCACGTGGTCAGGTCCAAGACCCGGCCGTCGCTGCCCAGGAAACGGGTCTGCGGTAGGGCTTTGCCCAACAGATCCGCGCGGTTGGTGTGCTTCTGGCCAGAGGTCCGGCCATATTCGTCAACCGTCGCGCGGCTCTGCGCATAGCGCTGCACCAAGTCCATGGACTTGGCCTGCTGAGCGGTGGTGAAAAAATCTGGCAGCAGCGCCACAGGCGCGGTCGCTGGCGCCGGCACCGGGTCCACCTGGGCCAATGCGGCCGGCAGCACGGCTGGCGTCGGCGTCCCGGCCAGCACCGTCATCGAGGTCGGCACCTCGCTTGAGATGGTCACCACCGCCGGCGCCGGCGGCGGCAGCGGCGCCGTCAGGGTCCGCACCTCGGCGTCAAAGGCGGCAGACGCCACCTGCACCGCATCAGCCTGGGCCAGGCTCTCGCTCACCAGGTCCGGCGTCGCCACCGCTGCTGTCCGCGGGCTGGCGGCCATCGACACCTCCGTATCCCCGTGCCCCAGCACCCACGCACCGATCGGACCTGCGTGGGTACGACGACCTGCCACCAGCAGACGGCCGGTGTCATCCCAGCGTGCCAATACCTCGTCGCCGCTCAGTCTGGCCTGCAACAAACGAGGACGGCCCGCCGCGTGAACCCACAGCAGCACCTCGGTGCCCACCCCATCGCGCAGGCGCCACACCGTCACCGCACCGCGGTCCACACGGTCGGCGGCATAGCCAAGCGGCACGCCCGCATCCGTCACCACGCCATCTGCCGCCAACTGCGGACCGACGGCCAGACCGCGCCAACGGGGCCCTGCCGAAGCCAGGCCGCGAACGCCGTAAGTCAGCCACGCCCCATGGCGCACACCGAACTCGTACCAGCCGCACGCGCTGGCCTGGCCGCCGGCGGCGTAGCGCCAGAAACCATCGCTGCGATCCCGATCATAGCCGCCCACCGCCTCGCTGCGCCCGGCGGCATCCTGCTGCAACCAGGCGCCAGTGCGCAAACCGGCCTGATAGGCTCCGCGCAAGCGCACCGTGCCGTCGCTATGAAACCAGGTCCACGTCCCCTCCTGCAAATCATGGCTGAAGCCACCCCGTGCCTCTATCCGCCCTGCGCGATCGTGGAAGGTCCACTCCCCTTCTTGTTTGCCGGTCACCAAGGTGCCGGCGCGTCGCACTACTCCGGGCGACCACTCCTCTCGAACCGCCACCGGCCGTGCGGCGCACGCCGAGATCGCCAGCACGCACGTGAGAATGAAGATCAGATTCAATAGTGGCTGAGGGCGCATGCCGAGGTTGTAGAGGGCGCGGTCCGAACCGGAAGCCGGGAACTAACCCGCTGACACCCCACCGTTCACGCCGAGAGGCCGGGTATGGTCAGCCCCTTGCACGGAAGCGCTTCCAAGGCACAACGCCGCGCTGTGGAGACCGCACCCATGCCTACCCGCCCCGTCCTCAATGTCGCCCTGGTCGGCTATGCATTCATGGGCCGTGCCCATTCCAATGCCTACGCCACGGTGAATCGCTACTTCCCCGACACTCCCTTCCAGGTGGTGCGCAAAGTGATGGTCGGCCGCAGCGCCGGCCCCCTGGCCCAGGCGGCCGGGGAACTGGGCTGGGATGAATACAGCACCGACCTGGACGCGGTTCTGAAGCGGGACGACATTCACTTGGTGGACATCGCGACGCCCAATGACTCGCACGCGGCGCTGACCATCAAGGCCCTGAAAGCCGGCAAGCACGTGCTGTGCGAAAAACCCATCGGTCTGAACACCGGTGAAGGCCTGAAGATGTTGAAGGCCGCCCAAGCAGCGACAGTCGGCGGCAAGCCGGCCCGGGTCGGCGTCTGGCATAACTATCGCCGCTGCCCCGCCGCCAGCACCGCGGCGGCGCTGATACGGGACGGCAAACTGGGCGACATCCGCCAGGTGCGCGCCGTGTATTTGCAGGACTGGCTGTCCGACGACTCCTGCCCCTGGCTGTGGCGCATGAACCGCAAGGTCTGCGGCTCGGGCGCCCACGGTGACCTGAACGCGCATCTCATCGACATGACCCGCTTCATGACTGGCCTTGAATTCGCCGAGGTCAGCAGCCTGCAAGAAACCTTCACCAAGAAGCGGCGCATGCCCGACGGCAAGGGTTTCGGCACCGTCGATGTGGACGACGCCTTCCTGTTCCTCGCCCGCCTGTCCAACGGTGCGGTCGCCAGCTTCGAGGCCACCCGCGTGGCTGCCGGCCGGAAGAACTACAACCGCATCGAAATCAACGGCACCCGCGGCAGCCTGGTGTGGAACTTCGAGCGCATGAACGAACTTGAATTCTTCAGCTACGATGACGACGCACGGGTGCAGGGCTTCCGCACCATCATGTGCATGAACGGCGCCGCCCATCCC
>Ga0136636_10002813_pt1 | contig 10403 bp, 7 predicted proteins | sample AntDrymUQ8522106_2_FD_104653 | JGI IMG/M metagenome (GOLD analysis project Ga0136636, IMG submission 104653) | Polar desert sand microbial communities from Dry Valleys, Antarctica - metaG UQ852 (21.06) | ecosystem: Environmental > Terrestrial > Soil > Desert | place: Antarctica: Dry Valley... | reverse complement strand
TTTAATCCCCGAAAAAGAATGGTTGTAAGATTAAAGTTAGACTTGAATTATTTAGCCGTAGCTTACAGTAAGAACAACTGTTTTATTGTAAAAAAATATTTTATAATTTTAAAAAATAAAGAAATGCTCAAAGAAATCATGTCTAATTTTACAGTATTAAGTTTACTGATAGTGATAATTTCATTTCTGTTAGTATACACTATAATACCAAAAATATATGGGATAATAAAAATTCGGAATTTAAGTGATGAACCTAATAACCGAAGTTCTCATTTTTGTTCAACACCTACTATGGCTGGTGTAGCCTTTTATATAACGATTATAATGACACTTTTTTTTATAAAAAATTTTGATGTAGAAAATATTGGTCTAAATCTAATAGCTGCGATAACAGTTGTATTTATAATAGGTTTAAAAGATGATTTGGTAGTCACCTCTCCAGTAGCCAAATTAACGATGGAAACCATTGCTATCATTTTTTTGCTAGTTTCTAATTCTATGAATTTCACAACGCTGAATGGATTTTTAGGAATATATAAATTACCTGAATTATTAGAGTATTTTGGAATTATTTTTATTTTATTAACCATTATTAATGCATTTAATTTTATTGATGGAATAGATGGTTTAGCTTCCACAATAGCAATTGTAATATTTAGTGTGTTTTCTTTAATTTTTTATGCTTGTGATTTACACTTTTACTTTTTAGTTAGTTTGAGTATCATAGCAATGCTGCTGGCCTATCTCTATTATAATTTTTCAACAAGACAAAAAATATTTATGGGAGATACAGGCTCATTGCTTATAGGATTTTTTATAGGATTTTGTACTTTGAAATTCCTATCTATGGATGCAACATTACTAAGCAATTTCACATTTAAAGCTGAAAATAAATTGATAATTATTTTTGCTATACTGTTCATGCCATTATTTGATATGTGTCGAGTAATTGGGATAAGATTGGTATCAGGTAAAAGTCCGTTTAAAGCAGATAGAAATCACATTCATCATATCTTAATTGATTCAGGACTTTCACACTTTAAAGTTGCAATGACTTTAGGATTTCTAAATTATGTAATTATTATAATTTCTCTCTGGCTTTCATCATTCCTCGATAGTTTTCAAATGTCTTTTTTTCTAGTGTTTTTAAATGTTGTAATGTTACTTTTCTTTAGTTTATTAAAAGAACTGACAGTGTTTAATGTAGGTAGAATTTTTACAAGTAAATTCAATTATTTTCTTTTAAAGAAAAATGAAAAAAGTGAATTATGAATGCTAGTATCTCAGTTTAAAATAAATTATAAACAACAACAATTATATGAAAAATAAAAACATTAAATACTTATTAATAGTGTGGTTAACTGTAATTTTAACCAGCTGTGTTTCTTCTGAAAAAATGGTATATTTTCAAGGCAATCAGGATAATCTCTCTCATGAAGATTATGAGATTTATGAACCAAAAATTCAAAAAGGAGATATTTTAAGCATTAATGTTTCAGCAATTGATAAAGGAGCAGCAGTTCCTTTTAATTTATATGAATCGACTAGTACAACGGAACCCATACCCTTAACTTATATTGTGGATAATGATGGTGAAATTACTTTTCCGGTTGTTGGAATTCTTAAAGTGGAAGGAATTACCACCAAAATATTAAAACAGCAATTAACTAAGACTTTGGCAGAATATCTTGCAAAACCTATTGTAAATATTCGATTAGTAAATTTTAAAGTAGCTGTTTTAGGTGAAGTAAAAACTCCAGGCACTTATCTTATACCAAACGAGCGAATTAGTGTAATAGAAGCCATTAGTTTAGCAGGGGATCTAACTATACACGGCAAGCGAAAAACCGTAATGTTAATACGAGAACAGGGAGGAAAAAGAGCTTTTATTACACTCGATCTAACTGATAAAAAAATCTTTAATTCTCCTTATTTTTATTTGGCACAAAATGATGTAATCTATGTAGAACCTAATAAAACAAAACTCAATTCATCAGCTGTTGGCGCTAATGCAGGTATTATACTTTCATCAATTTCATCATTAATTTCAATAATATTAATTCTTAATCGCTAAAACTTTAAAATCAAGATTATGCAAAATGAGAACCCATACAATTATATGTTTGAAGACGATGAAGCCGTTAATTATCGTGAAAAATTTGAAAAATATGCCTATAATTGGAAATGGTTTTTTATTGGTATAATTATTTCTGCTATAGGCGCATCTGCATATTTAAAATTTATACCTAAACAATATACTGTTACAACTACCATTTTAGTTAACGATGAAAACAGTAAAGGGTTGCCTTCAGTGCTTTCAGCTTCTGAAGATTTAGGATTGACCACTTTTGGCATAACAACTGTCGATAATGAAATTGGTATGCTAAAATCGTTTAGTTTGATGGAAAGTGTGGTGAAAAAATTAGGAACAAACATTACTTTTTATGAAAAGGGAATATTTGTAAATAGAGAACTGTACAAGAATGATGTTCCATTTAAAATCAATTTTTCATTAAAGGATTCCTTAGTGTACAGTAAAGACACTATTTTTTCAATTCAGGCTTTATCTCCCACACAATTTGTTTTAAAAAATAGTAGGGGTACTGCCAGCAAAGTATATTTGTTTGGTGAAAATGTGCAAACAGATTTTGGGAATATTACTGTAACGCCCACTGTATTAAAAAACGTAAGAAAAGGTGAAGAAATAGTAGTTAAGGTGGTTCCTTTAGAGAATATTGTTGAAGATTTAAGAAAAGATATTGAAGTTAAGGTACTGTATAAAAAGTCTAGCTTAATTCAATTAACTTTAAAAGCACCCATTAAGGTAAAGTCACAAGATATTTTAAATAATCTAGTGCAGCAATATAATAAGGATGTCGTTGCGGATAAAGAATTTATCGGTAAAAGAAATAATATATTTATCAATGAACGTTTGGAACTTATTAAAAATGAATTATCAAATGTAGATCAGGGAGTCGAAAATTTCAAAAAGAACAATCAATTGACCGACATTGATTCTGAATCTTCATTAATATTAGCGAGCAATGCAGAATTAGAAAAGAAAATTGTTGATTTAAATACTCAAGTAAGAGTTGCTGAATATGTTACGGATTATGTAAACAAAAACAATGAGCAAATCATACCTTCAAATTTAGGCTTATCAGATGATGCAGTTAGTACAAATAGTGCCAGATATAATGAATTATTAATGGAACGTAACCGGATTTTAAAAAGTTCAAGCAAAAAAAATCCAGTTATTATTAATTTAGATGAGCAACTGCAGCAACTGAGAACAAGTATATCACATGGTTTACAAAATTTAAAAGCATCTCTAAATATCGCTTTAAATAATACGAAAAGGGAGGAAGACAAAGTGTTTTCAAGAATTTACTCAGCGCCAAAACAAGAACGTCAATTTAAAGAATTTCAACGTCAACAACAAATCATTGAAACATTATATTTGTTTCTATTACAAAAACGGGAAGAAAATGCTATCTCCTTGGCAGTTACTACACCTAATGCAAAGATAATTGATTTTGCTGATGGAAGCAGTAGACCTGCAAGTCCAAAATTAATTCTTGTAATTATTACAGCGCTATCTTTAGGTTTACTATTACCATTCATAGCCTTGTATATTAAATTTTTTTTCGATAATAAAGTCCAATCTATTAAAGATATTGAAAGCGTTATAAAAGCACCTATTATTGGAGAAATTCCAAAAATGGTCACAGGTAATAAAATTGGAATTCATGACAATAATAATGAGGGAATCTCTGAATCTTTCAGGATGTTGCGAACAAATATTAATTTTATGCTTTCTAAAATAAAAGGTCGGGCAAAAATAATATTTATTATGTCTACAATAGTTGGAGAAGGTAAAACCTTTACCACATTAAATCTCGCATCGGTAATTGCCCTATCTAATAAAAAAGTATTATTAATAGGTGGAGATATTAGAAAATCAAATAGGAATGAATATCTTAATCAAAATATAGGAAATGGATTGTCCGATTTTTTAATGGATAATTCTTTAAAAGTTTCGGATGTAATTGAACCATCTGTAGAAGGAAACTATGATATCTTAAATTCAGGGACAGTACCACCTAATCCATCTGAGTTACTAATGAATGGTCGTTTTGATGAAATTTTCGATTACGCTAAAGATAACTATGATTATGTTGTTGTAGATACAGCTCCTGTAAAGATGGTTACAGACGCGTTGTTGTTAAGTCACCATGCTGATTTATGCTTGTATATAATTAGATTTAATAATTTAGACAAAAGGCTTTTAGAAATTCCAAAAAAGATGTTCAATGAAAAGCGATTGCCTAATATGGCGATTCTAATTAACGGGGTTGATTTAAAACGAGGCTACGGTTATGGACAAAGTTACGAGTATGGGAAATCTATTTCAAAAACAAACTGGTGGAAAAAAATTATAGCAGGATAATATTTTTTTCCATTACCATCAAGGATTATAAATAGCCTTATGAAGTTACTGATGATTCTATTACAATGTTTTAGAAAATGAAATAATCTATTTGTAAGTAAATTATTTTATTACATTAGTTAAATTTAGTTTTTTATTATTTGAAGGTTTTACTGGTGTAAAATAATAGCTTGAATTATACCTTTTATACTTTAAGAATAAAGTGTTTTTCTTTTTCTAAAGAGGAGCCAAATTAAAAATTATATGTCCGTTATAGCAATAAAAATAGGAATTATAAGTAAATAATCTTATTTATTTCAGATTCAGTCTCTAACGAATTTTATTAGTCTATCTTGTCCCGTTGGCGGTATATTCAGTCAATATGAAAGACATGGAAAATAGCTTTGAGGATTTAATTGCCTCCTATATTGAAAATAAAGTAGGGATATCGGAACATTTTTTGAGTACTACTTTAGCCAATAATTTAAAGCAGAACTTAATTGCTTTAAATAAGCAAAGTTTATTGATGGAAGCAGGAGTTGGGAACTCAGAGAAGGTTTCTTATGACGGAGCGATTCGAAGCGATTCTATTTATTGGCTTGATAAAAAACACAATAATGCATTCGAAAATGAATTCTTTGCCCAAATAGAAGCCTTTATTGTTTATTTGAACCAAAGTTGTTATGCCGGAATAACAGGTTATGAATTCCACTATTCACTTTATGAATCGGGTGATTTTTATCTCAAGCATTTAGACCAATTCAAAAACAATCCCAGCCGAAAATACTCCATGATCAGTTACCTCAATAGTAATTGGCAAGAAAGTGACGGTGGCGAACTGCTGATTCATCAAGCAAATAACAATCAGAAAATTTCACCTACACAAGGTAAAACTGTTTTCTTCAAGAGCGACGAATTGGTTCATGAAGTTTTGGTGACTCAAAATACCAGAATGAGCATTACGGGCTGGTTGAAGAGCGATTGATGTTAAAAATTAAGAGTAGGATTTACTTCCGTATATAATTAAATTATTACATTAAGTGATTTGCTTTATTAAACTACTGATGAATAGTTTAATTTTATTTTTATCGCCATTAATCGAAAGGGTTTTATCAATTAAAAAATAATAATCGACACACGTCTTTTCTACTCTGTTTCTTTGTTGGGTATCAATGTGGGAAATAAGGGGAGTGTTAATTTCCTTTTAGGCGATTAAATATTTTCTGTAGTAGTCTTTTTCCATCCCTTTTGCTTTTAGGGACTTCTACGGCATTTAATTTCGAATTATTGACAATAAATTGATAACTGAAAGCAAATTGCGGATGAGCAGGGTTATCATTCAATAATCCAAAGCGTAAATCATTAAAGTATAAAGTTTCTTTTTTTTGAGAAACAATGTACCAACCTTCGCTGGCCTTTTTTAGTTTTTTAAAATCTGTATTTCCTGTAAGCTTTGATTCTAAAACGTTATTTTTGCTGTAAGCCACAAATGAAATCGGTTGGGTGTCGAATAATGAATAGTCGGACAATAAATAAGAATCGGTCGTCGCTACATTGGCATTCCATAAAATCAGATTGAAAGGCGTAGGCTTTACGATAATTTCAGAATAATGAATTCCTTGGTTTATTAATGCTTTTTCAAATTGGTGTAAGGTATACAATTTTAAAAAGCAGGACAAAATCAGATAGGCAGTACTAAAAAACAATCCTTTATAATTGTACTTTTTACGAAGCAAGGGATCTTTGGTTCTCCATACCCATAGCAATGCAATCAGCAGCGGAATGGTGTACAACGGATCAACTACAAAAATAGTTTTGAATGCAAAGCGATGATCCAGCGGCCACAAAATTTGTGTGCCCCATGAAGTAAACATGTCTAACAATACATGAGTTAAAAGGCACCAAAAAACCATATTAGTGGCCAGTATAAAGTTAATTTTCGCTCTTTCAATTTTTGAAATAAACCAGCCTAAAATAGGGGATAAAATCAAAAAAAGAAAAATTGAATGGCTGATACCGCGGTGCATAAGAATGGCATCTACAGGATTTAAAAACAGTCCAACTACAACATCTAAATCGGGAATGCTGCCAAGAATAGCGCCATACAAAAAAGTCTTGTTTTTTAATTTTTTGCCAGCGCATACTTCAGCTATTGCAATTCCTAAAGCGATTTGAGTAAAAGAATCCATGACACAAAAGTAGCTGAAATCAAAAAATATCTGGATAGTACTAATGTAAATGTTCGTTCTTTAATTACAGATTCTTAATAGTGATGGATAGTAAAAATTAGTGTTGCAACAAGTCTTTTAAAACACTTTTAGGACAAGGATTTTTCTCAATTAGCTCTTTTCGGTCCGTTTTTGAACTTTTTTTATGAGTTTTTTAATTTTCGAAAAAAGTAAATAGGGAGACAATAAATGGTAGTTTTGCACTCTAAAAATTTGCTATGCTATTTCTGGTTTTGAGTATTATTTGCAGTGTGACTGTGGGGGTGCTATTTAAATTTTCTCGCAATTATAACGTTAATAATGCACAAATTGTTGCTGCTAATTATCTGTTTGCTCTAATTTTATGCTATTTGTTCTTCAGTCCAAATTTGAAGGAAGTGAACACTTCGTCGCCATGGGGTATCTACATGTCGTTGGGTATTTTATTGCCATCAGTATTTCTATTTTTGGCTATTTCCATTAAGTACATGGGAATTGTAAAAACGGATGCTGCTCAACGACTTTCATTATTCATTCCGATCTTGGCCGCTTGGTTAATCTTCAAAGAGGATTTCAATGTATTTAAAGTTACAGCACTTGTAGTTGGGTTTCCAGCGCTATTACTAATTCTGTCTAAACCTTCAAAAAACACCAAAAACAAATGGATTTATCCTACTGTAGTTTTGCTGGGTTTTGGGATCATAGACATCCTTTTTAAACAAATCGCTCTGTTTACAACGCTGCCTTATACCACTTCTCTATTTATAGTTTTTAGCATTGCATTGGTAATCATGCTTGCAGTTGTAGGTTATGAATTGCTATTTAATAAGGTTCGAATAGAGACTAAAAACATCATTTTTGGTGGGTTAGTTGGTATTATTAATTTTGGTAACATTCTTTTTTATCTGAAGGCACATCAAGTATTTGCTAAAAATCCATCAACAGTTTTTGCTGGGATGAACATGGGTGTCATCATAATAGGGAGTCTTGTAGGTATTTTTGTCTTCAAAGAAAAGCTCACGAAAACAAATTACGCGGGTCTTTTTATGGCTTTGGTAGCGATTGTTTTAATTGTATTTTCACAAACAAAATAGAAAAGGAAAATATGTTTTTTTGAAGTCAAATAATGTAACTAACGAGAATCGTAACTCGTTACGATTGCCATTTAGCTTCATTTTTTAAGCTTTAATTTTTTCTAATTCTAAGTAGAGCTGATCCATCTCATTCTTTAAATATTCAATCTCATTCTTTAAATTTTCAATTTCACTTTCAATTAAACTGATGTCCTCATTTCTCTCACTGTTTGTTCTTAAAAACTGAAAGTCTGTAGCTTTAGCTAGCTTATCTTTTGCCTGATCTAGAGCACTGAAATCAGCAGCAAGTTTTTGTTTAATTTCAAAAAGCCTATCGTTTAGTGTTTGTTTTCTCTCTTTTAAAACTCTCTCAAATTCCTGTTTTTCTTGCTCAATTATGCGATTCTTTTGTTCTTCAATTTCTTTTTCCTGTAATTGAAATTGCAGATTATTTCTTTCTGTGATGTTGTTTTTCTGTTGTAGTTCAGCACTTCTGCCTTCTTCAAAAAAATTAAAAATAAGAGTTCCAACAACTAAAACTAAAATTCCAGAGAGCATGTAAAAAAAAGATTTTTCGATCCCTATTATTTTAGTATTTGCCTCTTCGGAACTTTTTTTGGGAATGGGTGGAATAGTGTTAATTGAGGGAGGCATCACTCTAAAAATAGACTGTAATTCGGTTATTTCCCCTGCAGTTTTCCAATCTTGCATTCCTTCACACCAAACAGGCGTTGTCTTTAAAATTGATTTGGCTTTCAATTCAGTTAAATTAAATGGACCGCTACTTTCAGTGCCGTTGTGTACGTAATAGGAATTCATTTTATGCTGCTTATTTATTTACGTGTTGATTGATTTTTGAAGTTTCAAAAGTACAAAACAATTTGCTTTTTTTAGCAATGTATTTAAACAGATAGCTACCTGTCGAAATTATAAAATAAATGGGTAATTAATTGGATTAAAAAGTTACTTTTCCATATACCTGGACGATATAATTTCCGTTTAAAAAGGATTCGGGGTCAATTTGGCTTTGAAGAACAACACCGCTTAGCGATGATTCTAGCAACAATTGCGCTGCTTGGGCTAATGGCGCCGCAGTGGTTGTTTGGATTGCTCTCAATTTATGTTTTCCTACTATTTGTGGTGTAATGCGCTTTGCAATTTCACGTTTTCGCAAAATTCCAGAAGCATCTTTGCCTTCAACTGAGGCATATAGGATAATTTGATCGTCTTCGACATGCGGAATTACCGCCTCCATTACTTGCTGTAATAATTTTATAGCTTCCTCTGTATTTTCCAAAGTAGAAAGTTGCTGTTGAATCCATGCATAATGACCGGGATGGCGTAAGGTTTTGTAATCGAGTGAACGCACTCTTCCAGACAGTGCTTCCGGTAAATCTGCTGCTCCGCCGGAGGTAAGATCTTCTTCATAGGGTATACCATCAATAATAATAGAGGCTCTTTCTGACAATGGAGGGAGCGTTGTTTTTATGAAATCTCGGAGCACTATCGTATCTTTCAAATATTCCGTAGCCACACCCACTGGACTCCAAGTAAATCCGTAGTAATGTGGAGCAACGGCATGATTGGTCAAGGCGCCAACTTTAAATTCTAATTTATCTACTTTATCCACTTCAAAGTCAATGCAGAATTGTTGAAAAAGTCCATTTGCTAGTAAATCGATGTAACCTGGAGCCAATCCTGTTTGAAGAACAAAACCCGTTTTGGCATTTTTTGCCAAAGCTATTATTTGGGAAGTTTCGGTAACATATTCTGTGAGATTGGCGTAATGCATGTTAAAATCTTTGGCAAATTGCGCCATACGTGGTGCTTGGCTACCAGGAAGGCAGTCGAGAATGATATCACCTCGACTAAAAATTGCCTTCATTTCATTCGTAAGTTCTTTTTCATCAAGATGAAAGTCGTGAATGGATTCCTTTTTCGTTGTTCCTTCTTGAATCCAATGCGCTACTTTTTTTGCTTTGGTGTGATTTCTATCACCAATAAATAGCGTAGGAGCCACGTCACTCCATTCGATTAATAACAAACCAACAGCTTCTGCAATTCCGCCCGCTCCAGCAATAATTATGGTATGATGCTTTTTCATATTTTAAAGATAGCCTTTTTTCTTGTATTTAAATATGTTTTGGAAGAGCAGTTTTTTGATCTTTAAATCCCGTAGTGGTTTATAATAATAATGGAAAACCCACATACAGAAATGGAAGTTAGAGATTAAACCCACAATCGCAAACAGAGAGCATTAATTCACTAATGACATTTTGCTGTTAAAAACCGCACGCTTTAAGAAAAGTCTGAAATAACAGTCTGAGCAACCTGATCATTTTTTTATAAGCAAATCTAAAAAAAAGGTATTTATCACAACTATTAAAACATTTAATTTAACGCAATGCACCTTAATTCTCTTAATGGCTTTAAAATACTACGATCGTTATTTCGGAGTGCTATTATTTGCCAATACAAAAATTAGCAAATATATTCCCCAGTAATTCATCATTACTCACTTGCCCTGTAATGGTGCCAAATTGATACAACGCCTCCTTAATATCAATCGCCATAAGGTCGCTAGAAAGATTGGTCTCTAAACCAAATTTCACTTTCGTAACTTCATCTAACGCTTTTAGTAAGGAATCATAATGTCTAGTATTAGTTACAATTGTTTCGTTATTGCGTAAAGCG
>Ga0136636_10002812_pt1 | contig 10406 bp, 7 predicted proteins | sample AntDrymUQ8522106_2_FD_104653 | JGI IMG/M metagenome (GOLD analysis project Ga0136636, IMG submission 104653) | Polar desert sand microbial communities from Dry Valleys, Antarctica - metaG UQ852 (21.06) | ecosystem: Environmental > Terrestrial > Soil > Desert | place: Antarctica: Dry Valley... | reverse complement strand
GGCGCCGGTGGCGCTGTTGAGTGTCAGCGTCAGTACGGTCGTGGTGCCCTGCTTGACCAGCAAGCTGTTACCAGCGCCGGCCTCGTAACTGAAGCCCGAAGGCGCGCCGCTGGTCAGGTAGGCGACCGAGCCGGAACCGTCGGCTCCAAAGCTGTGGCCCAGCGTGCCACTGGTGTTTTCCGCATCTACGCCGTCGCCCGTGCCGCCGGCATTGCCGCCCGGGTGCGCGTCGTCGTCCAGCTTGACAACCAGGTTCGCGGATACAGCAGGCCCGTCATCCTCAAAGCTCAGCGCGGCAGCGATGTCGATGTGGTTTGATCCGGTGCTCTGGTCGCCGTCCTTGTCGGTGATGGTGTCGGTGCGGGTCAGGCGGATCAGGTCGCCTGCAGTTGGCGAGACCGCGTCATCAGGGTTCGTGCCATCGGGGTGCTTGAGCGCGCGGATCTGGTCAAGGCTGACCAACCCCGGCAGCGCTCACGCTGGCGGTGAAGACCAGCGCATTGCCGCTGGCGGTGCGCCCCTCGACCACGCCGGCGCCATTGAGCGTCAGCAGCACGGCCTCGTTGCTGGCCACGTCCACCAGACCCGAGTCCACGCCAGCAGTCTTGACGCTCAGCGCATAGGCGCTGTTGACTGTGCCCGCGCCATCGGCGCCATAGCTCGGCACATTGGAAAAGTTGTCGGCAAAGTTGGCCGTGGCGTTGGTGGCCAGGTCGGTTTCATCCACCATCAGCGCATCGGCGGGGGCAGTCACGCTCACCGTGATGCTCGGCCCGTCATCCTCAAAAACGATTTGTGTGCCGATCGGGATGGTTCCCGTGGAGACTTGGAGCAGCTTGAAGCCACCGATATCAAAGTCGGCGTGGTCATTGCCCTTCGCATTCAGCGCCGCCCCGTTCTCGATGAGCACACGGTTATGGTCGCCTGTGGTGGTGTATTCGATCTGGTAACCGCTCAGGACGCCGGTAATGGTGGCGACACCGGACGCGAAGGCAATCGCTACGTTCGGGTCATTCACCGATCCATTCGAGTTTTCAATCACCTGCCCGGTAGCAATATTGATCACTCGAACATTCGTGATTGCAACTGTGCTGTCGTTCGTATACCCATTGATGAAATTGACACTAGGCTCCGAGGCTGTGCTGAACGCACTGATTTTGACCTGAGCACTCTTTCCACTTTGCAACTGGACAACATCGAAGATGGCCGTCCTTGCGCCAAAGACAGCGGTGAAGTCGATATTCGCTTCGACATCTGCTTCGGTCTGATTAAGGTCGGGAATGGTGAAGTCTTGCTTGGCGCCGGTAACGAACGTGAAACGGATACCCTCCTGCTCAGTAATCATCTGGTTGTTGGTGCCGAACGTGGTGGGGCCGCCCGCCTGGCTGGTATTGATCGTGTCACCCGTTGTGATGTTGGCTCCGCTCGACTGATCGGCCGGGTTCTTGCCCGTTGCGATGATCGACACGCCCTCAATCCTGCCGTCCACGACCGTGGGGGTCGCCGTCGTGAACATCAGGAACAGGTTCTGGCCGGAAGGCGCATTGGCCAGATTGAATTGCGTGACCTGGCTGGTTCCGATGCGAACCAATCCATCCAGATCAATTGAATCGTCGGGGTTGGTGGGGTCGTCGTGATCTAGCGGCTGGTACAGCGCGCTCCAGATCTTGCCACCCGTTACCGGCGATCCGGTTTCCTCGATAAAGGCAGCAAAGACGATTGCACCGCTGGGATCGGCGCTGCCATTCGTTGCGGCAGCGCGACCGAGGAGGATGTTGTTGTCCACCGTATCGTTGTAGAGGTAAATCTTGACACCGCCAGCGGTTTGGCGTCCGCTGTCGAGCCCATTGAGCAGATCGCCGCTGGAGTCGGTGAACCGGACATCCGTGATGGTTCCGCCGCCATTGGCGGAGATCGTAAACGCATTGAGGCCTGTGTTGGAGCCGTCGTAGCCGCTCGATGCGGCGCCAACAACGGCTTCTGTCGGCGAAGTGGCGGCCAGCACTGTCGCCATCCGGCCAGCAAACGCGGTCGGTAGGGACAGTATGTCGTTATCGTCAAAGTCGCCGATAGCATCGGAGGTGAAATCGTTTTGCAGACCGGGCGTTTCGTCAAGGGTTACGTTAACGCCAGTTGTTGTGATGAGTGCCATGATGACTGTTTCCTTATGATTTGTTCTGCTGTTGTTCCGTTCAGGCTTGATCTGTGTATCAACTTCTTATAGCTGCGAAGCCTCAAGTACACCGTAAGGTCTGCTCCTTGGTTTCTGCGCTCCCGTAATTAATCCTATGCCCGCGATCTGCGCCGTTCAATCATCCGTTTGGAGTATTTTTTTCGGTGTGGATGTTCAATTGAGGCCACTGGTTTTCGGTCGCATCAAGGTCACTGTCGTTGTAGTGATTGCTGCCCATTGGCGGAGTCTTGGTTGCCCAAAAGTGCACGTTCGACGAAACGGCCAGAACACCGTAAAACTACGAAAATGTTGACTGCATTGCTGCAGCAATCCCGCGCGCGGACAAGGTCGTTCAACATTCATTCCGTAATTTTCCGAGCCACTGCAAAAGGGTTTCGAAAGAAGTGCTTCTGAATTCGGTTTTGTATATTTTTTAGATCAGGCCCCTGCCAGCGGACCGAACAAACCGGGGCGTTGGGCCTCCGTTGACTTGGTCAAAGACCCAGGTTGACAAGCGTTTTCACACTGCCTTCTGCCGGACATCAGGGATAAGCTTTTACAGACAACACTGAGAAAAATCAGAATCAAATGTGTCGACAAATTTGACACGCGACCCAGGATTTCCAATCCATTGAATGCAAGACATTGATTTGTAAAGAGTCTGTTGTCTTGGTATAAAAAATGCTCGCGCTCGCTGTTGGGTATGTCGCCGAATTTTTCAAAACAGCCGTCCCACAGGATCCATGCGCCGCCGAGGCGTCAATCGGGTCGCATCAATCAGGAGTACATCGTGAAGTTGAAAAAACTTGTCTTGGGTACCGTGTCATTTTCAATGGCAAATATCGCGCTCGCAGGAAACGTGGCGGTGTTGGGTACGCCACTGGGTATCACTTTGGGCAATGCGTTGGGTACGGCATTGGGTTTCCAGCTTGGTAGCGCCCTGCCGATTGAAGTTGGGGGTTTGCTGACCGTCGCAGCAGTCAGTTTGCTGGTGGGTATCCGTATCGTGCGACGCAAACAGAATCAATAGCCCGGCATTCAAGGCGGAGCGGGTCGCTGAACAATGGCTGAACAATTCGAAATCCAGTATCAGCTTGTTTTTTTCTCGACCTTGGGGGCGCTTGTGCTGCTGGAGAGGGTGCGCGCGTTTCAGCGCGAGCCGGTTCAGCTGGCGCGGCGTTGGACGACCAATATCGGCTTGTTCCTGATCGGCAGCGTCATTACGTCGCTCGTCATACCGATCGGTGTGTACAGCTTTGCTCAAAATCAGCCACCGGGATTGCTGGCACGATTGGGGCTGCCCTTCGTCGCACAGTTGCTCCTGACATTCTTGCTGCTTGATGTTTGGCGCTACTGGGAACACCGCTTGTTTCATCGGGTTCCGGTGTTGTGGCGTCTTCATCTGGTTCACCACAGTGACACTCAGATGGATGTCACCTCGTCGCAGCGCCATCACCCGTTTGAATTCTTCCTCGGTACCGCCGTCATGCTGGCGCTGATCAGTGCATTTGGCCTGCCCGCCCAAGCCGTGGGGCTGTATCTGCTGACCGCAACCGCGATCGCATTGTTCTCGCATGCGAATCTGCACCTCCCGGCTGCCTTGGACCGCCGGTTAAGTTGGCTCATCGTCACGCCCGGCGTGCATGCGGTGCATCATTCTGAGTTGCAAGCACAAACCGACAGCAACTATGGAACGGTTCTGACGCTTTGGGATCGCGTGTTTGGCAGCTATGTGGATCCGGCACACGTCAAAATTCCGCATTTTGGTTTGGGCTATTTTCATCAGCCTCAAGACACCGGCCTGACCAAGGTGCTGCAACAACCTTTTATATTTCATCGCCATATGGCCTATCCTCTTCGGGACAGCGTTGCCAGGCACCTCGACCCGATGGCGGCAGCCTTGAGGGCGCCGGCCGTTGCGGTGCTGACGCAGGGCTGGAGAGACGCAGTTTGGGGCGGCTTGCTCGGCTGCTTCCTTGCGTCGTTGGTGTTGTGGCCCACCCTGTTGGACCTGGCATCTTCCTGGCGCAATCACGAAGCCTATCAATATGCCTGGCTTGTCCTGCCGATGCTCGTGTATGTGCTGGGCTGGCATCATCGTCAGATCGGGTTGGCGCTTAGCCCGAACCCTGATTTCACTGGCGTTTTGGTGGCCGTTGGTGCTGCTGCCTGCTGGAGCGCTGCTGCCTTGATGAATATCGATGTTGGCCGACAATTCGCCCTCATTCTGGCGTTGCAGGGAATCGCCATGTCCATGCTGGGATGGCGTGCTTATTGGCGGCTGTTTCCGACCCTGGCTTTGATGTTTTTGATGATTCCCAGCAGTGACTTGCTACAGCCCGTGTTGCGCGCCTTGACTCTCAAGTCCATTGAGCTGTTTTCCGTTGTCGCTCATCTGCCCCACCGTGTGGACGGTTTCGTCGTCTTCATTGGCATCAACCGGTACATCGTGGCTAATGAATGCTCCGGCCTGTCCTATGTGACGTTGGCAATTTTTCTGGGTTTTAGCCTTGGCTTATTGCTGTACCGGTCGCTCTTCAAGATCGCGGCGCTGGCTTCTGTGGGCGCCTTGCTCGGTATCTTTTCCAACGCGCTGCGCGTCAATGCGATCGTGCTGATTGACTGGGTACGGGGTTCACAAATGGAGCTGACCGCTCACGGCAATATCCAGTGGATTGCCTTGCTTCTCACCTTGGGTTTGCTGTTTTATGTTTTGAGCCAACTGAAAGCGGATGCCGCTGGCCTGGCGCCAGTGCTGCCCCCGCCAAAACAAGCCAGGTCGGTTCGCCGATTTGCTCCGGCGGTCGCCGGCCTTTCGGTGCTGTTGATTGGCGGCACCGTGATGGGCTTGCCAAACAACGCGCCTCGGCCGCCACGCGAGGTGCAGGCTGGCTTCCCGCCCCAAACCATGGCGGGGTGGGAGCTTGCTTCCCCTGGTGCGGCCTGGTCCGTGGACGCGAAAAGCGCCAATGAATCTTTGGCGTTGACCTACCGGAAAAACGGTGAAGACATGCACGTGGTGGTCGTCGAAACTTTGTCGCCCGCTGCGAAGCTTCAAGAATCGCGACTCGCTCCTGGCGACAACCACATCTGGCGTGAAAGACGCGTCCAGAAGCACACCAGTTGTGTCGCTTCTGACTGTTTGACTCTGTTGCACACCACTTGGCAGCGCGATAAAAGCCGGGAGTTGCGTCATGTTTTTTACGCCTACAACATCGACACTTTAGTCACGGATTCCAGATTGGCGTTGCGCGCCGCGCATGGCTGGCATCGGTTGGTTGGAAGCGGTAAAAATCCGCGTCTGATCGGGTTTATGTTTGATGACGTGACGCCCGTCAGCGATGATCTGGCTGCTGCATTTCGGATGCTCCAATCCGCACTGGACGCCGCGAACTCATAGCGGCACAGCCGTATCTGGCCTGCATAAATGCTGTCGGATTTTTTTACAACGTCGTCATTCGTTAAGGACACAGCGGCAATCTCGGGGCGCGATGGTCAGTTCGATAAGAAGATTTTCAGTTTTGGTGAGCGTCGAGGTTTAGGACTCTGATCAGTCTTGGCGGCATAAAAGTTTCAACGCCGCAAGCTTCGCTTTTCGGCATCTTGGAAACCAGCGAACAGGGAAACTACAACCTGTTGGGTATGAAAAATGCTTCCTGGCTTATGACCACGAACCGTGGTTGCCAAACAGGAGTAGGAAATGAACCCATCGTTTTCGTTACAGTGCACCCGAAGTTTTTGTGCCTCCCTAGTCGTCGGCTGCAGCATATTCTTTGCCCCGCTTATCCCCCACGCTGCGCCCGTCACCGTCAGCGTGTCCGTTCCCGGAACTTCCGATCCCTGGCTGGCAGGAATGCCGAACGGATCGACCGCTTCGGGTTCGGACACAGCTCCCCTGCATTCTCCAATCCAGGTCGCCGGTCTCAATCTCGAGCTTGGCAGCATCTTGACCTTCGGTAATGCAACGGGTGGCGTCAGCAATGGAGGGGGGTGCCCTCCGGCTTGCGCTGCGATTGATGGTGCCGGCTTTACCTCCCACAGCGCCGGCCCACAGAACGGCATCTCCAACATAACCGCACCCATCAGTTCCCTGCTTGGCTTGTTTCTGGACGACGCGCCACCCAACCTGTCGGCTGCCGCGGGCGCTTTGAACTTCCAAACACTCGGATTGGACTTCCTGTCGCTCTCACCTTTGTTAAAACAGGTGTTCTTCATTGGCGATGGAGAGACGTCCGCTGCTGACACGCAGCAATTCATCATTCCCACCGGCGCGACCAGGTTGTTCCTGGGCACGATGGATGGCTTCGGTTGGTTCAACAACACCGGCGCGATAAACGTCGATGTCACACTCCTGAATGCTCAGATCCCGAATGGGATTCCGGAGCCCGGGACGCTGGCACTCCTCGCTATTCCCATGACTGGCCTGCATTTGGCACGGAAGCGCCGCTGATTTGCGCAAAGCACATCCCTGGCAAGGCTGTCGAAATTATTTACATGAAAACCACACAAGGTTGACGATCTCCAATCAGTCAGAGGCTTCAGTAATGCATTTGCTAGGTAAACGAGTGCTTCGCTTGTGGGCTGAAATCTGTTTGGCACGACGATTGCTCAAAGAGACCCGTCTGTCGATTGGCACGCGCCGGAGCAAACGGCCCATTCTGTAGCCGGAGCTCTAAATTCTCGACTTATTGTGTGACTTACAGCCATGGCCAACAACCGAGCAGACTACCGAAACGACATCAACGGGCTAAGGGCTTGGGCCGTTCTTGCCGTCATTTTTTATCATTTTGGCGTCCCTGGATTTGACGGCGGGTTTGTTGGCGTCGATGTTTTTTTTGTGATCTCAGGCTTCTTGATGACGGGTATTGTGGTCAAAGGTCTGGAGCGAGGCAATTTTTCATTTCTTGGTTTCTACTTGGCAAGAGCTCGGCGCATTCTGCCGGCGCTGGTTGCCCTGTGCGCCGTGCTGCTTGGCGTTGGTTGGTTTCTACTGATGCCGCCTGATTACAAAATGCTGGGCAGTCATACGATGTACAGCCTGACATTCCTGTCCAACGTTAAATTCTGGCTTGAAGCGGGTTACTTTGACGTGGCGTCCCACGACAAATGGTTGCTGCACACTTGGTCACTGTCAGCCGAGTGGCAGTTTTACCTGGTCTTGCCGGTCATCCTGTGGATCGTCTGGCGTTTGAAACCGGGCCGAGCGGCGCAGACATGGGCCATCGTCATAGGGTTTTTGCTCTCACTTGCGGCGTCTGTCCTAGTTACCGGCAACGATCCGACCGCGGCGTTTTTTCTTTTGCACACCAGGGCTTGGGAAATGTTGAGCGGGGGTCTTGTTTTTTTACTCGGATCCACCCAAAGACTGTCTGCTGCACAACGCCGGACACTTGAAACGATCGGGATTCTGTTGATTTTGGTAGCCATTGGCATTCTTGACAAACACGCCGAGTGGCCCGGCTGGCGGGCCATCCTGCCAGTGCTTGCGTCGATGCTGGTCTTGCTCGCAAACCGCAACTCGCTTTGGACAGGAAACAAGCTATTCCAATGGCTCGGAGACCGTTCGTATTCGCTTTATCTTTGGCATTGGCCCGTTCATGTCGCCTTGGTTTACCTGGACCTGAGCAGCCACTACCCGAGCGTCATGGGAGCGCTGTTGCTCACATTGATCCTGGCTGATTTGTCCTATTCCTGGATTGAAAACCCGTCGAGGCGCCTGCTTGAGAAGCGCCGGTTCTTCTATGCGACAGCCATGCTGACGGGCGTTGTCATGCTTGTGTTTTTTCCAGCTCTGGCAGTTTGGGCCCAGAAAGGCGTGACTGGTCGATTCTCGCCGCAGGTTGAACTCGCTGCGGCTGAGTCCAGCAACTCGAATCCGCGCCTGGCGGAGTGCCACCGAGGTGAGGGTTCAACGTTTCCATCCTGTGTCTATGGGGGAACCGATTGGAAGGTCATTGTCGTCGGTGATAGCCACGCAAACGCACTCGTGTCAGGATTGGTTCAAGCACAATCCAATGGGAATGCGGGAGTTGTTCAGTGGTCCTACAGCAACTGCCCATTTCTCCCAGGTCTGAAAAAATTGCCCAGCGCTCAGCGGGCTGACTACAAATGCGCGGAGTTCATTTCATCGGTTGCATCTCGCGAAAGCGATCTTCCAGCGAGCATCCCGATTGTGGTCATCGCCAGGTACGCTTCGCTCGCTTTCGGGGCCAACGAGGAGCAAAACGAACTGGAGGCGCCCGAAGTTCATTTTTCAAAAATCTACACAACATCAACACCTCAATTCCTGGATGAGTTTGCTTCACACATCACAAGCTCCGCGTGTGAGTTGGCGAAGCGAAGAACGGTCTACTTGGTGCGGCCAATACCCGAGATGGGGTTTGATGTTCCAAGGACCCTGTCGCGGCGGATGGCTTTTGGCCTGGCGGATGAGCTTTCCATTTCGATGGATGCGTACCGAAAAAGAAACGCTTGGGTGTGGGCCGCCCAGGATGCGGCACGCGATCTTTGCGGCGTCAAAATTCTCGATCCCTTACCCTATCTCTGTCACGATGGGCGGTGCTACGGCAACAAGGGCGGGCGGCCTCTGTACTACGATGATGACCACCTGAGCGAGTTTGGCAGCAGCCTGTTGGTGCCCATGTTTGCCGAAGTCTTCAGGAAGCTGTGAACTGAAAGTCGACTCACCTTGGACCCGGAGAAAAGCGGATTCAGGTCCCGCCTGAATCCGCACCACGCTCAGCAGGATCCCTGTGACCTCGCGTAGGCTGGCGGTCAATGGTCGCTATGCACCGATGTGGGCACTGCAGTAGTCCGCGGAGTAGGTTTGGGGTCTGTGGCCGCAAGCGAATCCACGATACCTATGGGTTTTGACGTGGCATTGGTCACATCGAATGTCGTTGATGCCCACGCAAAGGCTCTGTCTGTAGGTGCCAAAGAGCTGAAGGCTCCCTGAGCCCAAGCCTTGGGGGCAGCTTGTGTCCTATGTCCATTGCCCCGATGGGACGTTGGTCGAAATTTTTTCACCCATCTGAGGCTGATGAGATGCTCTTTCTAGCCGTCTTTCGGCCTAAACCCGGGCATGAGGTACCACATCTTGGCGAATAAGTCCGTTCAAGCACTTCTGGATGACCTGCGCCTGTACCTCTCACCCCAGCATGTTTGAGCTCTTGCTCAAGCCGAGCTGTGGCGCCCCCAGCCGCGGATGCCGGCTTTTTTTGAACGTGAGTCCCTTTGATCGTCACATCTCAAGGAGTAGTCATGAAAAGAAACCCAGTGGGTTGGTTTGAAATTTATGTTCAAGATATACCGCGCGCCAAGGCGTTTTACGATGCCGTCTTCCAGATTGAGCTGCCTCCTTTGGCCAATCCAGACCCGCAGAGTTTTCCCGATATGGAGATGTTTGCCTTCCCGAGCGCCATGGAGAGCCACGAGGCGTCAGGAGCCTTGGTGAACATGGGTTCGTCGCAACGGTGGCTGACACGGAAGGCAATGTGATCGGGCTTCATTCAATGCGATGAGCCAAATGCCCAGCAAGGCAGGCCAGCGGACTGCCTTGAGTGGCCGCCCGGTTGCAGGGTTGCACCGGGTTTTAGAATCCATCTCTATGTTGAACCGCCGCTCTCTTCTGTCGCTCCCCCTGGGTCTTGCCTTGACGCCGTCGTTTGCTCAGACCCGGCGCATTGGGCGGCTGATGATCATCGGGGGGGCCGAGGACAAGCTGAAGGACAGGGTCATTCTTCAACGCTTCGTGGAGCTCTGCGGCGGATCGGGGAGTTGTATTCGGGTGTTGAGTGCGGCCAGTTCTGACCCGGCTTCGGCCTGGGCTACCTATCAGTCCGTGTTTGCTGAACTGGGTGTCACGGATTGCCAGCCTATTCCCATACCCGACCGCGAAGCGGCTGATAGCAGCGCCGTAACCAACCTCATCTTGCAAGCCGATGGCATCTTCATTTCGGGTGGGGATCAACGTCGATTGATGAACCTGATCTGGGAGACAGAGTCTTTCCGCGCGCTGCATGCGGCGTTTCATCTTCGCGGCTGTTGTGTGGGTGGTACCAGCGCGGGAGCAGCCGTTCTTTCAAGAAACATGCTCGTGCAAGGAGAGGCGACGATTCTTCCGGAGAAGGAGGTCGCAGAACTGGACATCGGGCTCGGCTTTGTGGCTGGCGCCATTGTCGATCAGCATTTTTCTGAACGCGGTCGTTTGGGGCGCTTGCTTTCTGCATTGGCG
>Ga0136636_10002810_pt1 | contig 10408 bp, 10 predicted proteins | sample AntDrymUQ8522106_2_FD_104653 | JGI IMG/M metagenome (GOLD analysis project Ga0136636, IMG submission 104653) | Polar desert sand microbial communities from Dry Valleys, Antarctica - metaG UQ852 (21.06) | ecosystem: Environmental > Terrestrial > Soil > Desert | place: Antarctica: Dry Valley... | reverse complement strand
CCCCCCGACCCTGGCCACCAATGCTGACCTTGGCGCTCGGTTTTCTGTTCGGCTGCTTCATTGGCTCATTCCTTAACGTCTGTGTTCATCGTCTGCCGCGCAACGAGAGCATCGTGTTGCCGCCCAGCCGCTGCTATGCCTGCGGCACCATGGTGCGCTGGTACGATAATCTGCCGATCATCAGCTACCTGCTGCTGCGCGGGCGCTGCCGGTGGTGTGGCACGGGGTTCAGCCCCCGCTACCTGATCATGGAAGTGGTGGTCGGCCTGGCCACGGCGCTGGTGCTGTGGCGCGCCTGCGATCCCGCCAGCGGGTGGTCGGCGGGATGGCTTGAAAACCTGGGGGGCGAGGAATGGGGCCTGACCGTCGCCTGCGCCGCGGCGGGGGCGGCGGTCCTGACGCTGATGTGGCTGTTGATCGTGGCGTCAGCCATCGATCTCGACTACTTGATCATCCCGGATGAATTGACGGTCACCTTCCAATTGGCCGCGCCCTTTCTGGCCACCCTGACCCTGGTGCCCGTCGCACTGAATCTGGCGGATCCTGGCTTGTGGTCGCCCTTGTCCTGGGCCTTGCAGACGCGCTTGGTGGGGGCTCCGGTGCTGACTCCGGACCTCCTGTTAGCGTGGTGCTGGGGCATTGGCGGCGGCTGCATGGCGCTGCTGGCCCTGTCCCTGCCTGTGGCCAGGCGCATCTACAGTCACATCCCCGACGACAGTGAACGGTGGAGCGAGGATGAGCACCGCGGCTTCGCGGTGGGCGTCAAGTGGTTCATCGGCTGCACCCTGGTGCACTTGCTGGCGCTGAGTGTGCTGGTGCTCGCCAAGGTCGACGTGCGCATCCTGGCGGTGGCGGCCCAAGCCCTGCTAGGCAGCCTGACCGGCTGGATGTCACTCTATCTCATCGGACTGGTGGGCACCGTGGTTTTCCGGCGCAATGCCATGGGGTTTGGCGATGTGAAATTTCTGGCGCCGGTCGGCGCCTTCCTGGGACCCTTGGGGGTGGTGTATACCTTTTTTGCCGCTGCGGTGGCCGGGACCCTGGTGGGCTTGCCCCTGCGCCTGATGAAGAACCAGGTACTCATCCCGTTCGGGCCTTATCTGGCCCTGGGTGCGGTCCTGGTGCTGTTCTTTGGCCCGTGGCTGCACAGCGCACTGTTCCTCCGTCCCGGTTAAGATTGGGCCAAGGGTCGCAAGGCGGGGGTTTATCCTCTTCCCCCCCGCGCCGTCGCCATAATCTCCCGCCCTTCGTTTCACCACAGGAACCGCGGCGTGGATGACCCGACCCGCAAAGCTGATGTGCTCATCGAGGCACTGCCCTTCCTCAAACGCTTCCATCAGCAAGTGATGGTGGTGAAGTTGGGGGGCGAACCGATCGAGCAGCCCGAGATTCTCGACCGCCTGCTCACCGATCTGGTGTGGCTGGAGCAGGTGGGCGTGCGTCCGGTGCTGGTGCATGGCGGTGGCAAGTCGATCAGCCGGGCCATGGAAGCGGCCGGCCTGACCCCGGTCTTCCATCAGGGTCGCCGCGTCACCGATGCGGCAGCGATGGCCATTGTGGCGAAGGAGGTCGATCGGTTGAACCAGTTCCTGGTCGACCGCATCACCGCCCTGGGCGGTTGCGCCATGCCGATGTGCCCACCGCATCTGGTGGTCACCGGTGAAATCCTTGATCCCGGTCTGGGCCTGGTGGGCAATCCCACTGCCGTCGACCGTGAGCGCCTGGTCCGCTTCGCGAGCCGTGGCGTCATCCCGGTGATCCCGCCCCTGTCCGCCACGGCGGATGGCCAGTTGATGAACACCAATGCCGACGACATCGCCCTGGCAGTCGCTCGTGGCCTGGACGCCGAAAAGCTGGTGTTCTGCTCAACCGTCGACGGCGTGCTGCGGGATCCCAAGGATCCCACCAGCCGCTTCTCGTCCCTCAACGAGATCGAGGTCCGCCGCCTGGTCGCCGAGGGGGTGATCACCGCCGGGATGATTCCCAAGGTCGAAAGTTGCATCGCCGCCTTGCAGGCCGGCGTCCGCAAGATCCACATCGTCAATGCGGCCCGGCCCCACACTCTGCTGCTTGAGATCTTCACCGCCGCAGGCGTCGGCACCGAGCTCCAGCTCGCGGCCGCCAAGGGCTAGCTCATGATGAAGCATTTCCTCACCATCAATGCTCTCGACGCCCAGGCCTTCAAAGACCTGCTGGCGGTGGCCATTTATTTGAAGCGGCGGCGCGCCCAGGGCGTGCCCGAACAGGCCTTGGCGCGCAAGACCTTGGCGATGGTGTTCGAGAAGCCCAGCCTGCGCACGCGCATCTCCTTCGAGCAGGCGATGTACGAGCTGGGTGGTCAGGCGATTTACATCCGTGGTGAAGAGATCGGGATCGGCAAGCGCGAGGCCATCCAGGACATCGCCCGCGTCCTTGGCCGCATGGTCCAGGGCATCATGGCCCGGGTCTATCAGCACCAGACCATCCAGGACCTGGCCCAGTGGTCGGGCGTGCCGGTGGTCAACGGCCTCTGCGACCTCAGCCACCCCTGCCAGATCCTTGGCGATTTCCTCACCATCCAAGAGCACCTGGGCACCACGTCTGGGCTGCGCATCGTCTTCATCGGTGACGCCAATAATGTCAGCCGCAGCCTGGCCTCAGCCTGCGTGCTCACCGGATCGCAGCTGGTGCTGGCCTGCCCCAAAGGCTACGGCTTCACGGCGGACAAGATCGCCGCCCTGGGCGCGGCCTGGGGCACCTCGGTGATCGAGACCTCAGATCCCATCGCCGCAGCGACCGGCGCCCACGTGCTGTACAGCGACGTGTGGACCAGCATGGGGCAAGAGGCCGAGCGTGAGCAGCGTCTGCGGGATTTCGCCGGATTCTGCATCAATGGCCGCCTGTTGGCGGCCGCCCGGCCCGACTGCCGCATCATGCATTGCCTGCCCGCACATCGCGGCGAAGAGATCACTGATGAGGCCATGGAGCACCCCCGTTCCATTGTCTTCGACCAGGCCGAGAACCGCCTGCACGCCCAAAAGGCCGTGCTGCGCGTGCTGATGGGCCCGGATCCGGACGGCGTGGTGGCGGCGGCGTGCGGCTAGTTTAGAGTTTCGAGTATAGAGTTTCGCAGCGCCTGTTCGCGTGGCACCGAAGTCGAGCCTGGGGTAATTGCTGTGATCGTTTACACATGCCCCGCCCCTACGACCCGCGTCCCCTTCTGACACTGTGGCGGTCGGCTGTCCGGCAGTCCCTCGAAACGCGTAACAAGTAACTCGAAACTCCAGCCATGCGACGCGTCGTCGCATGGCTGACAGGCTGGACAATCCGCTGTCATTGCCGTGATTTCTCTAGAGCCTGCGGCCCCTCAGGACGTGAGTGGCTGTCGGCTGTCCAGCAGTCCCTCAAAACCAGAAACTCGAAACCCGAAACTCAATAATGCGCACCTTGACCTTCCAACGTTCCTACACCAAGCATCCGGCTGGCTCCTGCCTGGTCTCCTTTGGCGAGACCCGGGTGCTGTGCACCGTATGCGTCGAGAAGGATCTGCCGCCCCATCGGCGTGGCAGCGGTGGTGGCTGGCTGACGGCCGAATATTCCATGCTGCCCGGGTCGACCAGCCCGCGGAAGCGGCGTGACGGGGCCAAGCAGGACGGTCGCTCGGTCGAGATCCAGCGTCTCATCGGCCGCAGCCTGCGCGCAGCGGTGAACCTCGACAAGATCGGCGAGGTGACTCTGGCCATTGATTGCGACGTGCTGCAGGCCGATGGCGGCACGCGCACTGCCGCCATCAGCGGCGCCTGGGTGGCGCTGTACGATGCGCTTGGCCAGGTCGCGCGCACCCAGAAGCAGACTGCCGGTCCGGCGCATTACCTGCTGGGTCAGGTCGCTGCCGTCAGCGTCGGCGTGATCGATGGCCAGGTGCATGTCGACCTGGACTATGCCAAGGACAGCCGCGCCGAGGTGGACATGAACGTGGTCAAGCGCGGCAGCGACTTCATCGAAGTGCAAGGCACCGGCGAACAGGGTGTCTTCGACCGCGCCCGCATGATGGAACTGCTGGATGCAGCTGGCACCGGCATCGAAGAAATCTATCTGGCCCAGCGGGCGGCATTGGGGATCTGATCCCCGACGATGGCGGCCCAGCCGCGGTTTTTTCTGTCAGTCCGCCTGCCAACCGCCAACCATCGGACCAAAAAAAAGACCCTCGGCCCGAAGGCCGAGGGTCTTTTCATGCAATCATCAGCCCGTAGGCCGGATGATCACTTCTTGAAGAATTCCTTGGCTTCCTTCGAGAAGCGGAAGACGACCTTCTGGCCCTTGGGCTTGGCCTTGACCTGGATCTCCTTGCCGAAGGAGACGATGGTGCGGGCGGGCTTGGCGGGGATTTCCTTGAGGAGCAGCTTGCCGAGACCGGGCACGGGGGCGCCGACCGGGGCGAAGCTCTTCAGGGTGTCCACCAGGACTTCCACGAAGGCGGCGGCCTGCTTCTTGGAAACTTCGCCGACGCCCTTCGACGAAACCGCAGCCGCCAGATGGGCGACGAGCTTCGACTTGGTGTAGGCCTTCTCGCCCTTCTTGGGCTTGGAGAGCAGGGCGGCAGCGGCCTTCTTGGCGGGCTTGGGGGCTTTGGCTTTAGCCATGGTTCGTTTTTTCTCCCATACTTAATGGGGTAAAAAGGGTGATGTGGCGTGTTTTAGGAGCGGAATCCACGTGTCCAGATCATTTTCGCCAGTCCACGGTCTGAATATCACGGTGTTTACCGGTGCGTGCGGCGTGGAGTCGCTGGCGATGGGCGCGGAGACTGTGCTCGCGAAGTGCACGGTTGGTGTGCGTGCTTGGAAATTATCGTATATTATACCACATTTCTGCTGATTTGGAGCGGTGCGGTGGTCGGGCCGGCATTGCTGGACGTGCAGCGGTGGCGCGGAGTGTCGCTCATGTCCGCTGCTGGACAGCCTAGCCCTTCGCATGGTACCATGATCACGAGGTACCGCAGATGGCCTGGATCGATCAGCTCTTCCGATTGATGTCCGAGCGCAAGGCCTCGGACCTGCACCTGACCAGCGATCACCAGCCGATGGTGCGCAATTCCGGCGACATGGTGCCGCTTGACGGCGTGCCCAAGCTGTCCGCAGAGCAGATGTCCCGCGTGCTGATGGAGATCGCCCCCGACCGCAATCGTAAGCAGTTCGAGGAGACCTGGGACACCGATTTCGCCTATGCCCTGGAGGGCTGCGGCCGGTTTCGCGCCAACCTTTACATGGACCGTTTCGGTCCCGGGGCCGTGTTCCGGCGCATTCCGGATAAGATCATCTCGGCCCAGGAACTGGGCCTGCCCCCGGCAGTGTTGAAGCTGTGCGAGTTCAAGAAGGGTCTGGTGCTGGTCACCGGCCCCACCGGCTCGGGCAAGTCGACGACCCTGGCGGCGATGATCGATTTCATCAATACCAACCGCAAAGAACACATCATCACCATCGAAGATCCGGTGGAGTTCGTGCATCCCGCCAAGCAGTGCCTGGTCAACCAACGCGAGGTCCATCGCCACACCAAGAGTTTCGCCGCCGCCCTGCGGGCCGCCCTGCGCGAGGATCCGGACATCGTCCTGGTAGGTGAAATGCGCGACCTTGAGACCACCCGCATCGCCATCGAGACTGCCGAGACCGGCCATCTGGTGTTCGGCACCCTGCACACCTCGACTGCCGCCGGCACCGTGGACCGCATCATCAACCAGTTCCCCGCCGAAGAGCAGGAACAGATCCGTTTGATGCTGGCCGGCAGCCTGCGCGGCGTGGTGGCACAGAACCTCTTGAAGAAGAAAGGGGGCGGACGTGTCGCCGCCCAAGAGATCCTTTTCGTGACTCCGGGCATCGCTGCCAATATCCGGGAAGGGAAGACCTACCAGATCCCCTCGCAGATGCAGGTCGGTGGCCGCTTCGGCATGATGCTATTGAACGATGCGCTCGAAAAACTGGTGAAGGCGGACACCGTCGAACCGCAGGAAGCCTACGACCGGGCGGTGGACAAGGAGGATATGGGCAAGCGGCTCAAGGGGCTGGGCCACGACATCGAAGGCATGGAGGTCGGCCCGAGCGTACCCAAGCCGCAGTCTATAGGTGGACCGGTGGCACCGTCGTCGTCGTCGGCGGCTCCACCGCGCAAAATCTAGGATTTAGTTCGGGAGCAAGGGGCACCTATCGCCATCCCCGACCGTCCCCTCGGCCGCAGAGCGCCGTGTCAGTAGAAGCTTTGGCGTTTCTTGCCGCCGGCCGGACCGCCCAGATCGGGCCCTTTTCGCGGGCCGATGCCCAGTTTTTGGAAGATCTCGTCGATGGTCTTGGCGTCCAGCTGGTACGATTCCATCAGGTAATGACGGATGTACGTGTGGTCCATCTTCTGTGCCGCCATGGTCCGGGCGACGCGCTCCAGATCCTTGGTATAGGCCATCGTCCAGTCAGGCTTTCGCCGCTGCCACGGCACCATCCACGGTCGGGTGGATGGTGAAGATCGCCTCAAGGCCCAAGATGGCGAAAATCTCGCGCACATTGGCGCTGGCGTTGGCCAGCTGCACGGTGCCCTTGACCTTCTTGAGCTGGTGGTGGGTGCTGATGAAGGCGCCGACGCCGGCACTGGCGATGTAGGTCAGGCCGCAGAGATCGATGACTAAGCGGGTCTTGCCGGCCTGAATGCAGGTTTGCAGACGCAGCTCGAACTCAGGGAAGGTATGCCCATCCAGGAAGCCGCTCAGGGCCAGGACGGTGACGGCGCCATCAGCCATGTCCATGCTCGTGATGGTGAGGCCATTCTTCATCGCTTTTTTCGTCCACCTGCCGGAAAGAGTATCATTGCCGGGGTCAACCCGAGTTCTCGTTTATAGGTAGCGCAGCGTCGGGCGGCAAGGGGGCAGACTGGCATACGGGAACGGCGTGCTACGGTGTCGCACATGGCCAAGGTTTTGAGCATTGAAGATCACTTCGCCGCGATCGAAGCGGCGGTCGCTTCCCTGGAAGGTGGCGACCTCCCGCTAGAGGAAGCGCTAGCTCGTTACGAAGCAGGATTGAAGGCGGTACGTCAGGCCAAGGGCCTGCTTGACCGGTTTGCTTCCCGTCTGGAGGAACTGCGCGTTGAGCCAGGGGCGCCCACCCCGTGAGCGGGTGCCTGCCGCAGCCTGCACCTGAGCGTGACCCGGCTTTGGATGATGGTGTCCTGACCCCTGGACCAGTGCTTGAGCTGGGCGGTTGGCACGCCGTGGCCCGCTGGGGCGGCATCGCCATTCTGCCCTGGCGCGGCGATCATCTTGCGGCCAATGCCGCAGGGCTGTCGTGCGCGCCGTTGGTTCCAGAGCGCTTCGACGGTGCGACGGCCCTGGTCCGGGTCCAGCGTGGCCGTGCGGCGACCGCCGCGGCCATTGCATCGGCCTGGGCGGCCTTGCCCTTGGCTGGCGAACTGGCCATCACCGGCGCCAATGATCTTGGCATCGGCAGTTGGTGCGAGCGCGTGGCCGCCGTGGCAGGTGCTCCGCTGCGGCTGGTCACCCGGGCCAAGGCCAGGGTGGCGGTCTTCCGTCGTCATGCGGGGCCTAGGCCAGAGCTGCCAGCGGATGGCCAGGTGCCCTTCCTGCCCAGTGATGCTCGCCTGCTGCGCGCCGTGCCCGGGGTCTTCAGCGGTGACGGCTTGGACGAAGGCACGCGACTGCTGTTATCGCACCTGCCAGCCTTGGCCCCGGCCAGCCGCATCGCGGATCTGGGCTGCGGCATGGGTCACCTTGGTCTGGCGGCCTTGACCAACTGGCCGGCGGCGGTGGCCGATCTGCTGGATGCCGATCACCGGGCCGTGCGCAGCGCGAATCATAATGCCGCGATGTTGGGGCTGACCGACCGCTGCCAGGTGCATTGGTGGACGACCAATGAGCCGATCCCGGCCAGCGGCCACGATCTGGTGCTGTGCAATCCACCCTGCCATCAAGGCACCAGCGTCGACCTTGGGGTCGCGCGCCAGCTTTTTGCGGTGGCCGGGGCCATGGCCCTGCCGGTCGCCCGGCTCTTGGTGGTGGCCAACCGGCGATTGCCCTATGAAGCCGATCTGGCCAGGTTCGGCCGCGTCGAATCCCTGGTCGAAACCGCCGGTTTCAAGCTGCTGCTCGCCACCCGGGGTTGATTGACCATGCGCCTCGACGCCTTCTTGAGTCATCACGGCTTCGGTACTCGCAGCGAGGTGCGAACCTTGTTGCGGCGTGGCCGCGTGGTGGTGGCGGGTCGCACCTGTACCGATGCGGGCATGAAGATCGGTGACGAAGTGGTCAGCGTCGATGGCGACCCGGTCGAGCGCAATCCGACGGCGGCGACCCTGCTCTTGCACAAACCCCTTGGTTATGCCAGCAGCCATGACCCGGCCGAAGCTCCCTTGGTAGATGAGCTGATCCCGCCACCCTGGAACCGCCTGGCCCTGAACATGGCCGGCCGCTTGGACCGGGACACCAGCGGTCTGCTGATCCTGACCACCGATGGCCAGCTGATCCATCGCCTGACCTCACCGCGCAAGCACCTGGTGAAGCGCTATCGGTTGCGCTACACGGGGCACTTGTCGGCCCACGCGGTCGAGCGCTGCGCCGCCGGTCTGGTGCTGGACGACGATCCCAAGCCGACCCTGCCCGCCCACCTCGAGCTGCATGCTGAGGGTCAGGCCACGCTGCATCTGCAAGAGGGGCGCTACCACCAGGTCCGGCGCATGCTTGTCGCGGTGGGCGGGACGGTCATCGCGTTGCATCGCGATCGCATCGGTGCCTTGGAATTACCGGTAGAAATGCTGCCCGGCGCCTTGCGTGAGGTCACCGTGGTCGAGTTGGCTCGGCTGCAAACCATGCCCGCCGACCTGGCCGCGGTCATGCGCGCCACCCCGGTCCGCGCACCCGCCGACAGCGACCCCGAGGCGAGCTGAGCGGGGGTGAGCACAGGCACTCTGTGCTTTCAGCTCGCCAGGTCCTCCATAGTCTGCCCCGATCATTATGAGCAGCGACCAGACCACCGGCATCACCACTCTCCTGATCGAACAGGAGATGAAGGAAAGTTACCTCACCTACGCCCTCAGCGTGCTGGTCGATCGCGCCCTGCCCGACCTGCGTGACGGCCTGAAACCGGTGCATCGGCGCATCCTGCAGACCATGCGCGACCTCAACCTGTCGCCCGGGTCGCGCTACGTGAAGTGCGCCAAGATCGTCGGCTCATGCTTGGGTGCCTATCACCCGCACGGCGACACCGCGGTCTATGACGCGCTGGTGCGCATGGCCCAGGATTTCAGCCTGCGCTATCCCCTGGTCGATGGTCAGGGCAACTTCGGCTCGATCGGCGGCGACGGTGCCGCGGCGTACCGTTATACTGAGGCGCGCATGACCCGTGCTGCCGCTGAGATGATGGCGGACATCCAGTACGAGACCGTCGACCACCGTCCGACCTTCGACGGTACCGGCGAAGAGCCCACCGTGCTGCCGGCCCTGCTGCCGAACCTGCTGGTCAATGGCTCCAGCGGCATCGCGGTGGGCATGGCCACCAACATCCCGCCTCACAACCTGCGCGAAGTCTGCGGTGCGATCATCCATCTGATCGACAATGCCGAGTGCACGGTGGCCGACCTGATGCAGTTTGTTCGCGCCCCCGACTTCCCGACGGGCGCCACGATCTGCGGCACGGCCGGCATCCGCGAGGCCTACGAAACTGGCCGCGGCCGCATCGTGATGCGCGCCAAGCTGCACGAGGAAGAGGTCGATGGTAAGGCGGCCCTGGTGGTCGACCAGATCCCCTACGGCATCAAGCTGGGCACCATCATCGAATCGATCCAAGCGGCGCATAAGGATGAGCGTATCCAGGGTCTGGCCGACTTGCAGGACGTCAGCTCGGGCGACGGCGTACGTTTGGTGATCAAGCTGAAGAAGGGCGAGGATCCCGATGTGGTCCTCAATCAGCTCTACGAACACACCAATCTTCAGTACAATTTCGCCATCAATGCCATCGCCCTGGATGGCGGCCGGCCGCGCACCGTCACCTTGAAGCGCATGTGCCAAGCCTACGTCGAGCACCGCCAGGATGTGCTGGTGCGACGCACCCGCTTCCTGCTGGCCCGGGACGAGGCCCGCCAGCACATCGTGCTCGGCCTGCTGAAGGCCATCGACATCATCGACGAGATCATCGCCCTGATCCGGGCCGCCTCTGGCACCGATGAGGCGCGCGAAGGTCTGATCTCGAAGTTCGGCTTCAGCGAGCGGCAGGCCCAGGCGATCCTGGACATGCAGCTGCGCCGGCTGACCGGCCTAGAGCGCGACAAGCTGCAGAAAGAGCATGATGCCCTGGCCGCCAGCATCGCCGATTACAAGGACATCCTGGCCACGCCAGCCCGCCAGTTCACCATGATCAAGGCTGATTTGGCCGAGCTGATG
>Ga0136636_10002809_pt1 | contig 10409 bp, 7 predicted proteins | sample AntDrymUQ8522106_2_FD_104653 | JGI IMG/M metagenome (GOLD analysis project Ga0136636, IMG submission 104653) | Polar desert sand microbial communities from Dry Valleys, Antarctica - metaG UQ852 (21.06) | ecosystem: Environmental > Terrestrial > Soil > Desert | place: Antarctica: Dry Valley... | reverse complement strand
CAGCTGGTGCAGTCATCGACCTTGACCTTGGCCTTGCTGTCGACCATGGCGATGGCCGAGGTGGGGCAGGCGTCGACGCAGGAGGCGCAACCAGAGCAGTTCTCTTCATTGACGAGGGCAGGCATGGGGACTCCGAAGGTGCGGGTGCTGGTGATGTCACCAGGATACACGGCCATCGTCCCAGCGGGGCCGGGACCCGGCCGAAGGGCGGCAACTATGCGCGTTGCGGTAGGGAGGGCATGCCCAGCGGTGTTCTTGCGAGGCGATTGCAGCAGGCCCGTCAGCCCGCCGCAGTGCGCTTCAAGGCCCGGCCCAGGGCCTGGGCGCTGGGGAATCCGCTCTGCTGGGCGATCGCCGCCAGGGGCAGGGCGGTCAGGCGGTGCAGGTCGCGAGCCCGGGCCAAACGTGTCTGCGCCAGCCAGGTCGCCGGCGGGGAGCCCAGGCGGGCGAGGAAGGCGCGGGCGAGGTGTTCGCGCGAACAGCCATGGGCGCGGGCCACCGCTTGCAGGGTGCGGGCGTGGTAGGGGGCCGACAGCAGGTCGTCGATGGCCGCTTCGACCGGGCTGTGGGTACGGCGCAGGCGTGCCTCGCCGGTGGCGAATAGATGCGTGACCAGTCCGTGCACCGCCGTGGCCAGGGCCACCACCCCGGCCTCGGCCCCCTGGTTGGCGGGCTGGCCGTGCTGTCCAAGTCCGGCCAGAGCGATGACCCGGTCCAAGGCCTGGGCCAAGCCCGGATCCGCCGGCAGCACCGCGCCATAACGCGCCTGGGCCACCTGCCAGTGAGCCTCCAGCCCTGCCCCCATCAGCCCGACCCAGGCGCAGGCATAGGGCCGCTTGCCGTCCCGCCGGCCATAGCGGGTGTCCTCGCCATGGCGGAACAACACGAAGGACCCGGCCGGCACCTCCACGGTGCCGGCGGCTGATTCCAGACTCAAGCCCGGGGTCAAGGAATGTTGAAGATAGACCACCCCCGCCGGCCGCCGGGTGCGGTTGTCGAACCAATACGGCGCGCCTGGCGGCACCTCCTGCCGACCGAAACCGAGCACCCGCCAGAGCACATCGCCAGGATCCATGGTGGGGGCAGACTACCGTGACGGCTGGCGCGACCAGGGCGTGCCGGGCTGCCTACTGGCTCAAGGCGGCCTCCTGCGTACGAGTCACCCATGCCCCTGCTCGAAGTCCGCGATCTGGTAAAGCATTTTCCCATCCGCAAAGGCCTGCTGGGCCGTGAGGCGGGGCGGGTGCGCGCGGTGGACGGGGTGTCGTTTGATCTGGATGCGGGCGAGGCCCTGGGCCTGGTGGGGGAAAGCGGCTGCGGCAAGACCACCACCGGGCGCTGCCTGCTGCGCCTGATCGAGCCGACCTCCGGCGCAGTGCGTTTTCTTGAGCAGGATTGGCTGGCCCTGTCGCGGGCGCAGTTGCGGCCGCAGCGCAAGCACCTGCAGCTCATCTTCCAGGATCCCTACGGCTCGTTGAATCCGCGCCTGAACGTGGGCGAAGCCATCGCCGAGCCGATGATCGTGCACGGTCTGGCCGATCGCGCCGGCGCCCTGGAACGGGCCGGGGCCTTGCTTGAACGTGTGGGCCTGAAGCGCGAGCACCTTGGCAATTATCCGCACCAGTTCTCGGGCGGACAACGGCAGCGCGTCGGCATCGCCCGCGCTCTGGCCTTGGAGCCGAAGCTGATCGTCTGCGATGAGCCGGTCTCGGCCCTGGACGTGTCGGTGCAGGCCCAGGTGCTGAATCTGCTCAGCGAACTGCAACGCGAACGCGGCATGGCCTATCTGTTCATCAGCCACGATCTGGCCGTGGTCGCGCACCTCTGTCGGCGCGTCGCGGTGATGTACCTGGGCGAGATCGTCGAGACCGGCCCCACTGACGCGGTGTTGGCCCGGCCGCTGCATCCCTACACCCAGGCCCTGCTGTCAGCCGTCCCCGGCGCCGGCGGCACGCGCATCACCCTGGAAGGCGATCCGCCAAGCCCGTTGGAACCCAGCACCGCCGCGCGCTTCACCGGCCGCTTCCCCCGCCACGCCGCCGCCTTCCTGGGTGCCGAACTGACGCTGCGGGAAGCCGCCCCAGGACACTTCGTGCGCTGCGCCCGCTTGGATGTGCTGAACGACTTGGCCGACGCCGACGCCGTGGACGGCCACCGCTCGACCGTGGCCTTGAGCTGAGCTGGAAATTCCGGCTAATTCTGGGAGAGGCGAGCTCCAGCTCGACTCGTGTCAACCCGTCCCATCAACCGCCCGTGGATTTGTAGCTGAACAGGCAGTACCCCCGACGCTCGACCAGCAGGTCACGCAGTTGCCAGCTGGTGCTGCTGCTGGCCGGGCTCAACGCCGTTGAGGAAAGCGGAATCAGCTGCGCCTTTCCCTGCGCGCTGCGCGTTGATACTGCCGCCCGCCTCGCGATGTCCGCGTGGGCCGCGGAGCTGCCTCATCGTGATGCGCCTGTCCTTGTCCGCGGTGGTCCTGTTGCTGTGCGGCGCCCTGGCGTGGCTCGCCTTGGCCCATGCCACCAACGATCTGACCTCGATGCTGCCCGGCGGCGACAGCGCCGTGGCGCGTGAGGCGCGCTTTTTCTCAACCCAGTCGACCACGCATATCCTGGCCCTGGAAGCCGCCCCCGAACCCGGCCACACGCAAGAAGACGCCCAGCACCTGCTGCTGAGCTTGCTGCCCCGGCTTGAGCCGCTGGGCGTGCACCAGCCCAGCGAAGGCACGCCCGAGGGCTTGGCCCGGGCGGCGACGCAGGTGCTCGACCGCTTGCCAGTGCTGTTGACCCCAGACGAGCTGACGGCTCTTGGACCCACCCTTGAGGCGACGGCGCTGACCCAACGCATGAGCGCCTTGCGTGTGCGCGCCAGCCAGCCCGAGGACGCGCTGACCGCGACGGTGGCCCGCGAGGACATCCTGGCCTTGGGCGGCGGCGTGCTGGAGCACCTGCGCACCGGTCCTGGCGGGGCACGACGCGATGGTCCGCTCTTTCTGCATCAGGATGGCCGCCACGTGATGGCGACCTTGACGGTTGATTTTCCGCCGGGGGATTTGGATCGCTCTGGTCCGCTCATCGCCACCTTGGCGGACCTGAGCGCGGCCGCGCGCACCGCGGGCGTGCAATTGCGGGTGATCGGGCCGTACCGGCATTACGTCGAGAACATGATCACGGTGCGCAACGATCTGTGGTCGACCTTACCGTTGGAGCTGTTGCTGGTCGCGGCGCTGTTGTATTCGTTGCTGGGGTCGCTGCGGGTGGTGTTGGCGGTGCACGTGCCCGCCCTGTGTGGAATGATCGGAGCACTGGCCGGGGTGCAGGTCTGGAGTTTCGCTACCGGGCACACCTTGCCGTTGCCGTTGCTGGGCTTCGCCGCAGGCATTTTGGGCATCGCGGTGGACTATGCTTCGCACTTGGCCGCCGGTGCGCGGCGTGGCCATGTCCCCACGCGCGCGCTGATCACCGCGTATCTGACCACCACCACGGTCTTCCTTGTGCTGCTGACCAGCGGCTCGCCCGCCTTGCAGTGCCTGAGCGTGATGGTGGTGGCGGGTCTGGGTGCGGCCCTGGGTGCGGCCCTGGTGCTGATGCCGGTGCTGCTGCCCACCCTCCGGGGTGGCGACCGCTGGGCCTGGCTCAGCGTGCCGTTGCGCCGGTGGATCATGGCGACCCCGCGCCGGCACCTGCTGCTCGCCGCTCTGTTGTCGGCGGTGCTGCTGCCGGGCCTGACGCGCATCGCTTTCGAAGGCGAGCTCAAGCGCTTCGATGGTTCCACGCCCCAGGCCTGGGCCGACCTGGAGGCCTTCCTGGTGCGCTGGGGGGCCCCGGACAGCTCGACCTTCATCGTCGCCACGACCCCCGACCTGGACACCGCCCTGACCCAGGTGGCGGAGACCCGGCGTCGCCTGGGCCTGCCGCCGGGCGTGGTCGAACAGTTGCTGCCCAATGCCGCCGAGCGTCGCCTACGCATCGACGCTTGGAATACCTGGTGGCTGGCCCATGCGGACGTCGGCCAGCGCATCGCCACGGCCGCCAGCGCTGCGCACCTGCGCGCGGCGGCCTTCGCGCCCAGCGTCGCCCGTTACCAGCCGGTGCCGGTAAGCGATCCCGGGCCCCTGGACTGGCGCGGCACGCCGGTGGACATCATGTTGGGCGTACTGGTGGTGCAGGGAGCGGATGGTGCCTGGACGGTGGCCTCGGGTGTCGCCGGCGCTGATCGCCATCGCGCCAAGGAGCTGACCCAGCAATTGCAGGGCCTGGGTGGCAGCAACGACGTTTGGATCGCCAATCGTGGCGAGTTCGGCGAGCGCATCATCGCCTCAGTGAAAAGCGAATTGTTGGGCAGCGGCATCTACATCGCCTTGGCGGTGATCCTGGTGGTCTTGCTGCTGGAGCGCTCCTGGCGTCGCGGCCTGGCCATCCTGGTGCCGCCGGCCCTGGCGGTGGGCTGGGCCTTCGGCGTGCTCGGCTACCTGGGTATGCCACTGACGCCGTTCAGCCTGCTCGCCACCGCCTTCGTCCTCGGGATCGGCATCGACTCGGCGATCTTCCTGGCCCATGAGGACGACGCCGCCGCCCTGTCGCCGGTGCTCAACGCATCCTTCACCACCATCGCCGGCTTCTCTGCCATGACGATCGCCGACCATCCCTTGATCCACGGCATGGGCGTCACCCTGGCCATCGGCATGACCTGCGTACTGGTCACCACCATCCTGATCACGCCGGCCCTGGCGCGGCACGGCCACCGCTGAGAGATCGGCGCGACGCTTCTTCGGTCAGTCGGCCAGGCGTGCAATCATCCGCCTGGGTCCTACGGTGGGCGCATGCCCACTGGCCGCGTCAGCTGTCGTAACCTGGGGACGCTGCGCACTATCCTGGCGACGCTAGCCCTGGGTTTTTCAGTCTGGTGGTGCATCGGCAGCCTGCCGAAGCGCGCCGTCCCACCGGTGCCAAGCGGGCATTGGCTGGCTGCCTATGTGCGCAACGACCAGACCATCGACCTGGTGGCGGCCCAGCGCGACCAGCGGGGCGAGGCCGGCGATCCGCAGGAAAACCTGGCCGCGCTGCTGGTCGGCTTCCTGGGGCCGAGCGCCATCAGTCCGGCCCCGACGCCCGCGCTGCTCGCGGCCCTGGGGGCGACCGGGGCGGCGCAGGCAGGCCTTGAGCTGCCTGACGATCCGCCGTTCCGGCCCGGGGACCTGGAGCGGATCATCGCCGATGCCTTGGCCGGGCGGCCCGTGCCGCCACGGCCGGCGACCTTTGCGGATGAGCTGAAAGTTACTGCGACCAAGCCCTGGCACGACCAGGATCATCCGACGGTGGCCGCATGGCTGGATCGGCAGCAGGGCGTCCTGGCCGCGGTCCTGGCCTGCCGGCCAACCCGCTGCCGCATCCCGTGGATGCCTGGGCAGATGCCGGGGATCGCCCCCGTCCTGTGCTTCCTGCCGATCAACACCCTCGGCCGGGCCTGCGCAGCCGAAGCGTTCCGCGCCATGGCCCGTGGCGACTCGACGTCGGCCGTTCGGTACGCGGCAGCCCTGCGCCGGATGGGCGCGGCGGCCGCAGGCCAGGGCTCGCTCGTTGACGCGTTTATTGGCGCGGCGCTGGTCAGCCAGGCCTGCGAGGTGATGGCGACGATCTGCGACCAGCCGGATATGGGGGAGGACGCCCTACGGCCCTGGCGCGAGGCGGACGCAGCGGTGCCCTGGGCCCCGGACTTGGCTGGGATTATCGATGCCAATGAACGAGTGCTCTGCCTGCACGCGGTCGATGTGATTTTTTCCGATACAAATCTAGGAGAAGAGACTTTGGTCCGACGTCGCATCACTGACGTCTTTGATCGGGCCGTGGCGATCGCTGCCCTCGCTGACTGGGGCGCCCAGCGTCGCAGTTTCACGCAGTTCGTCGCGACCGATCTTTCATGTGTCACCGAAAACGACTCAGGCTTGGTGCGGTTGATGGCCAGCGGCCCATTGGTCCGTCGGCGCATCACCACTGCGGCCGTCGGGGACATGGCCTTGGGGACCACCTTCCCGAGCATTGTGGAGACCTCCGCCACACTGCGCCGCACAACTGCCCGCCTGCTGCTGATCCGCGCCGCGCTTGCACTGCGAGAGGATCCGCCGTCTGTCACCCTGCCCGACGATCCCTTTGGCCAGGGGCCGCTCCATCTGCAGCGGGATGCGCAGGGCCTGCGGTTGTGGAGCGTGGGGCGGGATGGCATCGACCAGCAGGGCACTGCTGACGATCTGGTCCTGCGCGTCTCCGGCATCGCGCCCTGACTACTTCGTCGGCGCCGCGCTGGCCGAGGGCAGCATCACCGGGGCGCCGTCCACCAGATCGACCAGGCCCTGGAGGCCGGCCTTGGCGAGGCCGGCGAGGGCCGGCTGACGGTCGGCAGACAAGGTGGTAAGGGTGGCGGCGAAGGCGGGAGTGGCGTTGCTAAGACGGAGCTGCAGCCGCATGCTGGCGGCGAGGGGTGCGGTGGCGGCCTGGCGCTCTTTCAGCGGGGCCTTGGTGTCCAGGGCCAGGGCGGCCAAAGCATCGAGGGCGCTCTGGTCGCCGTAGTTGGCGCGCAGGCCCAGCGCGCGAATGGCGGCGAGGCGCTGCACGTCGGTTTTGTCGGCAAGCAAAGCGATGAGGGCTGGGGTGTGGCCCGGGTGGTACAGACGGTTGGCGCTGAGCTGGGCGCACATGGTGCGGGTCGCGGTGTCCTTGCTGGCCAGACCGAGGCCCAGCACGGCGCTGATGTCCGCGCCATCCAGATCTACCAGCCGCGCCAGGGTTTTGGCCGGCACGCCCTTGCCGGCGGCCAAGGCGGTCGACGCACTGCTGATCAGCTTCACGTCGGCGGCGGCGCGGGTGGCCGAGCACAGGCGGTGGGCGTTGAGGAAGCGCATGGCGTCGGGCATGACCTCGGCGGTCCACTTGTTGGCATAGAAGTGGGTCAGGCCACGCATCTCGCGAAAGACTACTGGATAGCCGGCCGCCCGCAGGTCGATGGCGGCCTTGCGGCTGTTGTCGACGCTGACGGTGACGTCCGCGTCGCCGTGAATGATGAACCAGCCGGTGTCGGCGGCGCCCGGCGGGTTGGCGGGCAGGTCGGTGACGTTGCCGCTGCCCTGCACCACTGCGGCGAACAGGCCGGGGTTGCGCGGCACCAGCCGGCCCAGGCACATCGCGCCTTTAGACTCGCCATAGGCCATGACCCGGTCGGGGTCGACCTCGAAATGGGTGATCGCCCAGCGCACCGTCTTGAGGATGGCCTCGTGGTCGCTGTCCTCCCAGCCGGCGCCCTTGGACTTGAGACCGAGGATGAGGTACTCGCCCTGGAGTTGGGCGAAGGTCAGGCCGCGGTTGATCAGATAGAACGTTGCCTCCTCGGCGGCGCCGTTGCCATGCAGGCCGACGATCAGGCCGGGTCGCCCGCCCGGGGTGTTGGCCCGGCCGGTGCCGTGGCGCCACACGCAGTAGCGCATGATCACCGGGCCGCCGGGCGTGGCTTGGTAGTCGCCGGAAGCCTTGGTCGGCCAGGTGACCTTCATGGCTTCGCCGCCGTGCATCAGCGTGGCGAGGAGGAGCAGCGGCAGGAGGCGCAGCATGGCGACCTTTCAGGCCCAGGCGGCCAGCAGTTCATCAACGGTCTGACGCCGCCGGGCCAGCACCACCGCGTCGCCGTCGATGGCGACCTCGGCGGGCAGGGGGCGCAAATTGTAGGTGCTGGCCATGGCGAAGCCGTAGGCGCCGGCGTCGCGGATGGCCAGCAGATCGCCGGGGACACAGCGGGGCATGAGACGGTCGCGGGCGAAGATGTCGCCTGATTCGCAAATGTTGCCCACCACGTCCACCGTCTCGGTGGGTGCGCTCGGATTGCTGAGCTGCGCGATGCGGTGATAGCTGCCGTACATGGTGGGCCGCACCAGATGATTGAAGCCGGTATCGGTGCCGATGTAGGTGCGCGCCGCGGCGGTGGCGGTGGCCGGATAAGTTTTGCGGCTGGTGACGGTGGTCAGCAGGGTGCCGGCCTCAGCCACCAGGAAGCGGCCTGGTTCAAGACGCAGTTCCAGGCGCCGGCCGTAACTGGCGCAAAACGCCGCCATCAAGCGCGTCGCCGCGGCGCCCACCGCGGCCAGATCGATGGGCTGCTGGTCGTCCTGATAGGGGATGCCCAGACCGCCACCGAAGTCGATGAATTCCAGATGGGGGAGGCGGCCGGCGATGGCCAGGATCACCTCCATCGCGCGCACATAATCGCCCGCGTCAAGAAAGCCGGAGCCGATGTGCATGTGGCAGCCGACCACGCGCAACGCGCTGCGGCCCTCGATCGCGCGCACCGCCGCCACGTCGGTATGGTGCACGCCGAATTTCGAGAGCGGGCCGCCGGTGCAGACCTTGTCGCTGTGCCCGGCGCCGATGTCGGGATTGAAGCGCACGCTGGCCCGGGTTGCGCCCGCTGCGGCGAGACGCTCCAGCCGGTCCAGGCTGCCGGCGGTGACGGTGACGCCCTGGGCCAGGGCCTCGCCCTGCTCCGCGTCGGTCATGTTGTTCTCGGTGTACTGGATCAGCGCCGGCGGCACGCCCAGGCGCAGGGCCAAGGCGACCTCGCCGGGGCTGACCGCGTCGATGCCGAAGCCCTCAGCCAGGATCGCCCGCACCACCGCCGGGCAGGGGTTGGCCTTCACCGCGTAGAGGGGCTGGAAGGGGGTCCAGCTGATGGCGGCTTTCAAGGCCCGGGCCCGCGCCCGCACCACGGCCAAGTCGTAGACGTACAGAGGGGTGCCGAAGCGGGAGGCGAGCGTGGGGAGCATGGCGTCGAATGTGAAGAGGGTGGAGTGAGCGGCTTAGCGGCGGCGCCGGGCAGCAGCTGCCGAGCGCTTGCCCACCGTCGGACGCTTGCCCACTGCCGCACGTGCGCCGCTGCTGCGACCGCGCCCAGAGGCCGAGACCACGGCGGTGCCGGCTGCCAAGTCGTGCAGACAGCGGCGGTCCGGTTCCCACAGGCACCACAGCGCATCAAGCAGGCCGCCGATCGAGCTCAAGTTGAGCAAGAGACGAACCGCATTGCGCCCCATGGCCTGACCGGTGGAGCAGCGCTCGCCCGTGCGCAGACTGACCACCAGCAAGCCGGTGGCCATCTTGCCCAGGGACTTGCCCCACATCGCTTCGCTCACGGCTTGGTAGGCGAAAATCCAGCCGAGGCCCACCACCACGGCGACCACCATCAGGAGGTCTGACTGGGTTGCGGCACCTAACGAGACGAAGCCGACGATGATGATCAGCGCCCCAATGATCATCGCCACCGAATCCAGCAGTGCCGCGCCAATACGCGCGCCGTGGCTCGGTGCGCCGCCGCCCGACCGCCGCGCCGCCACGTCGATCTTGGGCGCCGCATAGGGATCGTCCTCATCCTCGGGCGGCGTGGACGGCACCTTGGTCTCTGAATCCTCGTTCACCGGAGCAGTGACCGTGCGCACCGGCCCTGGGCGTGGCCCGCCTGTCGGTCGCTGCGGTGCTGAACGCACAGGTGCCGGTCGGGGGGGCGGCGGAGCTTCGTCGGTTTCTTCGTCGGCGCGGGCTGCCGGCGGGGCTGAACGTGCGGGCGCCGGCGGCAGCACCGGCAAGCCGGCCATGTGCGTTTCATCCTTCTCGCCAATCACCGGGTGGGTCGGCAGCAGCCCCTTCACCTGGCTGGCGGGCACCGGCGTGGCCATGTCCTGGCGCCGGACCAGCATGTTGGGGAGGAGCCGGCCCTGATCAGCAAAGGTCTTCAGCTGGGCCGGGGTGAACGGCCCCTGCTCGCGACCATTGGCAGTGATGAACCATTGGACGACGGACGGTGCAGGCATGGGCGACGATGGTGGGGAAACCCTTCGGCATGGGAAGCGTTGGCTTGGGGGGTGGAGCGGCTGCCCGCAAGGCCCTACCGGCCACCCGCTTCCCCCGCCGGCTCTCCTACCAGAATCCCAGCATGACCACGACCCGGCTGACCCTGACCCGACCTGACGATTGGCACCTGCATCTGCGCGATGGCGCGACCCTGGCGGCGGTGCTGCCGGATACCGCCCGGCGCTTTGCCCGCGCCATTGTGATGCCCAATCTCAAACCCCTGGTGGCGACCGTGGCCCAGGCGCAGGCCTATCGTGAGCGCATCCTGGCTGCGCTGCCGGCGGGGGTGGCCTTCGAGCCGTTGATGACCTTGTACCTCACCGAGCACACCACGCCGAACGAGATCATCCGGGCCAAGGCCAGCGGCATCGTGCACGCGGTGAAGTATTATCCGGCGCATGCGACCACCAATTCCGAGCACGGCGTCACCGACCTCACGCGCAGTTACCCGGTATTCGCTGCGATGGTGCAACAGGACCTGCCGCTGCTCATGCATGGCGAGGTGACCAGCCCTGAGGTCGACAT
>Ga0136636_10002808_pt1 | contig 10412 bp, 6 predicted proteins | sample AntDrymUQ8522106_2_FD_104653 | JGI IMG/M metagenome (GOLD analysis project Ga0136636, IMG submission 104653) | Polar desert sand microbial communities from Dry Valleys, Antarctica - metaG UQ852 (21.06) | ecosystem: Environmental > Terrestrial > Soil > Desert | place: Antarctica: Dry Valley... | reverse complement strand
TAAACTGGAAGAATTGCTCCTAAAATTGGGTTATTCAAATGCAAAAGGTTTTTATGAACATCCTAATCTGGAAAGAACCGTTCTATTTGTGGGTGATTACATCGATAGAGGTCCGAAAATTAAAGAAACTTTAGAAATCGTGAAATCCATGGTCGAAAATGGGAGTGCAATTGCATTGATGGGAAACCACGAATACAACGCGCTTTGTTTCCATTATCAGGAAAAAGAAGGAGGCCATTTAAGAAAACATCTTATTAAAAATATTATTCAGCATTTTGAAACCCTAAAACAATTTCAAAATAGACAAGAAGAATATGAAGAATATTTAGACTGGTTTAAAACCTTACTACTTTTTTATGAAACAGAACAGTTTCGCGCCGTTCATGCTTGTTGGGACGATGAAACAATTGACTATTTAAGGACCCGATTGGTGAATAATTGTTTGACCGAAGACTTACTTATCGAATCTGTTCAAAAAGGAACAAAGCTTTATGAGGCGATTGATCAAACTTTGAAAGGAAAAGAGATTAAAATGCCGAAAGGATTAGATTTCTCTGATAAAGACGGTACAATAAGAACAGATATCAGAATTAAATGGTGGGAAAATCCTACAGAAATGACGTACAAAAAAATTAGCGTTGAACCTTTGGATCATTTACCCGAAACCCAAATTGATCTGTCTCTTTTAAAAAATAAAAACTTTTACGGAGAAGATGAAAAGCCAGTTTTCTTCGGGCATTACTGGTTGAAAGATAAAGCACCTTTTTTGTACAAAAAAAATATTTGCTGCTTGGATTACAGTGTTGCGAAGGAAGGATATTTAGCCGCCTATACTTATGATGGAGAACTTAAATTAAATCCTGAAAAGTTCATTGTCTGAGAACTTTTAAATAAAATTAAAAATTATTTCAAGCTCTTTTTACCTCAATGATTTACAGGGCGTATTTCTATATATCTAAGTTTTGAAAATTCTATTTCTATTCAAATTTTTTTTCAAGGTCACCTAATTAAAGCCTAAATTTATATAAAATTTAAAATCAATGTCCAATATAGACACTTACCTCGATTCCCACTTTATTCACCGCAGCAATTGGTTAAGAGCCGCAGTTCTCGGTGCCAATGACGGAATAATTTCTGTTTCCAGTCTTGCGATTGGGGTTGCCGCTGCAAGTTCCACGTCTGAACCTATTGTTTTAGCAACAGTCGCAGCTTTGGTTGCCGGAGCTTTATCTATGGCGGCAGGAGAATATGTTTCCGTGAGTTCCCAAACCGACATCGAAACAGCAGATATTGCCAGAGAACAGGAAGAGCTTTTGGAAATGCCCGAAGAAGAACTGCAAATGCTCGCAAAAATTTATGAAAATAGAGGTTTGAAAAAGGAAACCGCCTTGCAGGTTGCCCTGGAATTAACGGAACACGATGCTTTAGGAGCCCATGTTCGGGATGAACTTGGTATCAATGAAATTAGTCAGGCAAATCCAATTCAGGCGGCGCTCGCTTCTGGAAGTGCGTTTACGGTGGGAGGAATTTTGCCACTTTTGGTCGTTTTGTTCGCGCCTGTAAAAACCATGGAATATTGGCTCTACGGTTTTACGATTCTTTTCCTCATCATTTTGGGTGCATTTGCCGCAAAAACAGGTGGTTCGAAAATTTCTAAAGCCATCATCAGAATCACCATTTGGGGAACCATCGCCATGGGATTATCCGCATTTGTAGGGTATCTTTTTGGGGTGAAAGTTTAAAAATTAGGGATTTTAAATACTTGAATTTTTTTTTAACTGCGGTTTCTTATTTTACAATTAATTTTTGAGAATACACTTTTATCTCGTTCGATTTTAAATTTACAAAATAAACTCCCGATTTTAAAGATGAAATATCAACGCTTCCGTCTGCATCTACATTTGATTCGAAGATTTTTCTGCCTTCAATATTGATGATTTCTGCCGTGTAATTCTTTGAATTCAAACCTTTAATAAAAACTTTTCCCGAGGCGGGATTTGGATACATAGAAATTTGATTTTGAGAACTGTTTTCGGCCGCCAAAGTCGTGGTAGATAATTTGTAAATTTTTCCATTATTTACGGCCGCAACGTAAATTTCCTTGTTAAGATCTTCCCCAAATGTCGCAAAATTATTACCCGAATAGGGCGTAGTCCAAACAATTGAATTATCTGTATTTAACATTCCGATCTGTGTAGAACAATAATCTGCGAAAAAATATTTACCCGAAAAAGCCGGATAAGCACTTCCTCTGTAAACATAACCACCTGTAATGGAGCATTTCCCGCCGGAATGATCATAGACCACAAGAGGAAAAGTCATGGTGTTCATTGGCGCACAACCGGTTAAAATATTGCTTGCGTTTCCTTCATAGCAGCGCCATCCGTAATTTATTCCCGCCTGAGAAATTGGCATTTTATTGATTTCTTCAAACTGACCTTGACCTACATCTGCGATCAGAACGTTTGAAGTACTTAAATCAAAGGAAAATTTCCAGGCATTTCGCAAACCATAAGACCAAATTTCATCGGCTCCAGCAATTCCTACGAAAGGATTATCAGCTGGGATTTCATAATTTCCGGTAGAATTTACATTAATTCTGAGCATTTTTCCTAAAAGCGAATTTTTGTTTTGGGAATTATTGTTCGGATCATTGGAACTTCCGCCATCACCCGTAGAGATCCATAAATTTCCATCGGGCGCGAAATGCATACTTCCGCCATTGTGATTGGAAAAGGGTTTAACAATATTCAAAAGTATTTTTTCGGTTCCGATATCTGCAATATTTGGATTCGTAGAATTTACGGTATATCTCGCCACTATAATGTTTCCAGCAGTATTGTTGTAATAGACAAAAAAATATCCGTTTGTGGTATATTGTGGATGAAAAGCCAAACCTAAAAGTCCTCTTTCTCCCGAAAAAGTGATCTTTGAACTTAAATTGATAAAATTGGCAGCATTTGTAGTTCCGTTCGGAAGTAGAATTTTGATCGCGCCATTTTGCTGTACCACAAATAATCTGCTGTCTCCTGCATTTGTGATTTCTACCGGAGCCGTGAAACCATTTGCAAACTCTGTTAAAACAATATTTTGACCATAAAAAATTGCAGAGGTGCCTATTAATAGAATAAGTAATAAATTTTTCATAATTCTATAATTTTTTGATTAATGTAAATCTAGTGTATAAAGTTTAAGAAAAATAATTTTCCGCAGAATCCTGAAATAATATTTCGGATTTAATCGGTGGTCAGTGATTTTGTTTAAGATTATGAGGTCCTAAAAATAATTTGTTAAAAATTCTTAATTCTACTGAAAATCATTATATTTGCCGACTATAATTTTAACGTTGTAAACTAAAAACAATGCAAGGAAAAGGACTTATTACGCTGGTTGCGGTTATTCTGGGACTTATCTGTCTAAACGAATTGTTGCCAACTTGGTATGCTGGTAAAATTGAAAAACAAGCCACTGAGTTTGCAGGAAACAATCCTGTAAAATATCAGAAAGAAATGGCAAGACTTTCTAAAGATACCCTGAATCTCGGTTTTACAAAACTGTATTATTCCAAAGCGAAAGAGAAGGAAATGAAGCTGGGTCTGGATTTGAAAGGCGGTATTAACGTTCTTTTGGAAATTAACCACAGAGATTTGGTAAATGATCTAACTAATTATTCTACCAATCCAATTCTTTTGGAAACTTTGGATAAAACGGATGCGGCGCAGAAAAATTCTACCCGATCTTATATCGAAAATTTCTTTACAGAATTTGAAGCCGTAAATAAAGCGAAACAAACCAACCTTAAATTGGCGGATCCTGAAATTTTCGGGAATACCAATCTTACAGAGATCAAGTTTAATTCTTCTGATGAAGAAGTAAAAAATATCATCCGACGTAAAATTTCTGCTGCAGAAGGTTCAGCCTACGAAGTGATCCGAACGCGTATTGATAAAATGGGCGTTACGCAGCCAAATGTGCAGCGTGTTCCCGGAACTGGTAGGATTTCTGTGGAAATGCCTGGAATTAAAGATATTGACCGCGTTAAAAAAATGCTTCAAACTTCTGCAAAACTTCAATTTTGGGAAGTTCAGCAAGCACAGGAAATTTTTCCTTATTTCGAGCAGTTAAATGCAGTAATTGCAGCGAAAGGTGATTCTTTGGGTGTTCCAAAAAATACCAACTTCGTAAACTTAATGCAGTTAAATTTATTGAAATCTAATGGTGTAGGAAATATTAAACTTTCTGATACTGCCGTAGTAAATAAAATTTTAAACTCAGATTTAGCCAAAAAACTTAGACCGTCTAATATTAAATACACGGAATTTATGTGGGGCTACAAACCGGAAGCAAATGACGAGAATAACCTCGTTTTATATGCAATTCGGAGTACCATTAACAAAAAAGCACCCGTTGATGGCGCTGTAGAATCTGCCCGTGTTAATTATGATGAGTTGGGTAGAGTAGTAGTTGATATGCAGATGGATTCCAAAGGTTCTAAGGACTGGAAAGCCATGACCGCGAAAAATGTTAACAAACCTGTTGCTGTAACTCTAGATAATGTGGTTTATACTGCACCGAACGTTGTGAATGAAATCCCGAACGGAAGAACGCAAATTTCTGGTAATTTCTCTCAGCAGGAAGCACAGGATTTAGTAGATGTTTTAGGAGCTGGTAAATTGCCTGCAAGTGCAAAAATTGTACAGGCAGATGTAGTAGGACCATCTTTAGGGGCGGAATCGATTAATGCAGGGATGCTTTCCTTTATTATCGCTTTCCTAGTCATTATTGCCTATATTATTTTCTATTACGGTGGTGCTGGAATTTTTGCAGTGATCGCCATGATCATTAACTTATTCTACATTTTCGGGATCATGGATTCTGTGGATGCCACTTTAACGCTTCCTGGAATTGCGGGTATTGTACTATCTATGGCAATGGCAGTAGATACGAATGTAATTATTTATGAAAGGACCAAAGAAGAACTCTTCGCGGGGAAAAATATTTTAGAAGCCTACAAAGATGGTTTCAAACATGCACTTTCTGCGATTATCGATGGTCACTCCACTACCATTTTAACGGCTTTAGTTTTATATATTTTTGGAACTGGACCGATTAAAGGTTTCGCCGTTACTTTAATTATTGGTATTTTAATGACGTTCTTCACCTCTGTATTATTATCCAGAGTAATGATTTTTGCGAGATTAAACAAAGGAAAAGGACTATCTGTTTGGACGCCTTTAACCAAAAATTTATTCCGTAATGTATGGATTGATTTCATTGGTAAGAGAAAATATGCTTACATGATTTCTTTATTTTTAACCGTTGCAAGTTTAATTTCAATTGCCGTAAACGGTTTTAAATATGGAATTGATTTTACCGGAGGGCGTAATTATGTAGTTCGCTTTGAAAAACCTGTGGATGCAGATAAAGTGGAAAAATCTTTGATTAAATTATTCGCAACTGCAGATGGAAAAAACTCCGCGGTAGAAGCCAAAACTTTCGGTAAAGACAATCAGCTAAAAATTTCTACGGATTATTTAATTGATGACGAATCATTGAACGCCGATCAAACCATTGAACAGAAATTATTCGAAGGCTTAAAATCAAATTTGCCCGCAAACATGACTTTGCAGGAATTTAAAACCGCAGATAAAGCGAATGCCGGAATTGTTTCCTCGACTAAAGTTGGGCCAACTGTTGCAGATGATATCAAAACAGGTGGAACTTTTGCTGTAATTGCAGCTTTGGCGGGAATTTTCCTCTATATTTTAATCCGGTTCAGAAAATGGCAATTCTCCTTGGGAGCCGTTGTCGGACTTGCGCATGATGCCATTATTATTTTAGGAACGTACTCCTTGTTGTATAAATATATGCCATTTAATATGGAAATTAACCAGGATTTTATTGCAGCAATTTTGACTGTACTTGGTTATTCCATCAATGATACGGTGATTGTATTCGATAGAATTCGGGAATATTTGCGAGAGAAAAAATCCCTCACTTTAGCGGGATTGTTTGATGACTCAATTTCCAGTACTTTGGGTAGAACTTTTAATACTTCATTGACGACCATTCTTGTTATTTTAGCCATCTTCATTTTCGGTGGAGATAACTTGAGAGGATTTATGTTTGCCCTACTTCTCGGTATTGCGTTTGGAACCTATTCCTCCATCTTTATCTCGTCGGCAATCGCTTACGATTTCTTGAAGGGCAAAGGAAAAGAAGAGAAATTGTATGGTAAAACATCTGTGGATGTAGAAGTCATTGACAAAAGAACTAAGAAATAATTTTTCTGAAATATATAAAATAGTCCTTCGAAAGAGGGGCTATTTTTTTTGGGCAGCTATTTCCGCCTTCCACTCCCTCCCGATTTTACACCGGGATCCGTTCAAGTCGGGCTGCAGATTTTGGCTCTTTAAAAAGCTATAAAAATCGATGAAATTATATGTACGTTTATAGGCAAAATTTAAATTTAATCTACGATTACTCGCATGTTAAAACCGAAAGAAAAGTAAATTTTCAGCAGCAAATCATCCAATCATTTCTATAAACTTTAATTTCAAAAAAACCTCAAAAAAACTATCTTTACATCCGCAATGAAAAAAAATCAAAAATCAGCTGCTGTTGGTTTCATCTTTATCACTCTTCTTATCGATATTACGGGATGGGGAATTGTTATTCCTGTTGTCCCGAAATTGATTCAGGAATTGATCGGCAATTCAGATATTAGCGTTGCATCTCAATATGGAGGTTGGTTAAGTTTTGTTTATGCCGGAATGCAGTTTATTTTCGCCTCAGTTTTGGGTGGATTGAGTGACAAATACGGTAGAAGACCCATTATTCTTTTTTCCTTACTTGGATTTTCCATTAATTTTTTCATCCAGGCAATCGCACCTACAATCTTTTGGCTTTTTGTGGGCAGAATTTTTTCTGGAGTTACAGGAGCAAGTATTACGACCGCAAGTGCCTATATCGCAGATATTTCCACAGATAAAGACCGTGCGAAAAATTTCGGAATGATCGGGGCTGCTTTTGGGGTTGGATTTATTATTGGTCCTGTAATCGGGGGCATTTTAGGAACATATGGAGCCAGAGTGCCATTTTTTGCAGCCTCTGCATTATGTTTGGTTAATTTTGTGTACGGAATATTTGTGCTACCAGAAAGTTTAGACAAAGAACATCGAAGACCATTTAATTGGCGGCGGGCAAATCCCGTTGGTTCTTTAATGCAACTTCGGAAATATCCCGAAATATTGGGACTTATTGCCGCTTTGATCTTCGTTTATATTGCAGGTCATGCTGTACAGACCAACTGGACTTATTTCACCATGTACAAATTTCACTGGACAGAAAAATTGGTCGGAATTTCACTGGGAGTTTCCGGTTTTATGGCGGCCTTGGTTCAGGGATATTTAATTCGGTTTATTCAACCCAAATTAGGGAATCAGAAAAGTATTTTTTATGGACTGCTTTTATACGCAGTTGGAATGATTTTATTCGCTTTTGCGAGTGAAAGCTGGATGATGTTTGCTTTTTTAATTCCTTATGGATTAGGCGGAATTGCAGGTCCAGCTTTGCAATCTGTAATTTCTTCTCAAGTTCCAAAGAATGAACAGGGAGAACTGCAGGGAGCTTTGGCAAGTTTAGTGAGCCTAACTGCGATTATCGGACCACCCATGATGACCAATGTTTTTTATTATTTCACCCATGATTCTGCACCTTTCAAATTTGCGGGAGCACCTTTTTTCCTAGGGTTTGTTTTTATGTCCATTAGTGCGGTGATTGTGTACTTTGTCTTTAAAAAAAGGTCGCATCTGTAATATTTAAGTTTTATTTAAAGAGAATAACATTTTCTATTTCAAATAATATTTTTGGTTGCAAACTTTTAAACCTTGGCAGTCGTATATTTTTAAAAACAAATAATTCCTTCATTTTTAATCTCGATAAGGATGATGCAATTATTAATAATAATTTCGTTTCAGATAAATAATCTTTTGTAATTTTACCCCATGGAATTAAGTATAGGTGAAATGCTACTCATCGCCGTTTCAATCGTAGTATTGTTCGGCCCCGATAAATTGCCCAAAATTGCCCGTGATCTTGGTCAGGGAGTTCGCAAAATGAAAGGCGCGATGGAAGACGTGAAGTCAGAAATCCTAAAAGAAACTGATAATCCCGTTTCCGAGATTAAGAAAGAAATTGAGCGTGTTAAACAAGCCGCTCAAGATTATAATCCATTGAGTGAAATGGAGCAAAAATCAATTGCGGAGCGTCAAGTTCCGAAACCAGATCTCGCTTCGAATGACGAACATGAAGGCCCAGTAAGTAGATAATGCAAGAAATTATTAGAGAAGATACTAATCTGTTTCTTTACCTCAATAATTTGGGAAGTTCCACTTTTGATCAATTTTGGATTTTGCTGTCCGAAACCTGGATCTGGGTTCCACTCTACTTAATTTTTCTCTATTTACTGTTCAGAAGTTTCCCACTAAGAAGTCTTATTTTCATTCTCATTTTTGTTGCCTTAGGCGTTACCGTTTCCGATCAGTTAGCGGGAATTTTCAAAAGTGGAATCATGCGTTTTCGTCCGTGTCATGATCCGCTTCTCGAGGGTTTAATGCGCAAAGTGAAATGCGGCGGCCAGTTTGGATTTTATTCCAGCCATGCTTCCAACACCTTTTTTATTGCCACTTTCATGAGCTTACTTTTAAAAAAGAAATTTAAATTTTTACCTTATATTCTGATTTTTTGGGCGGCAATTGTGTCTTACAGCCGCATTTATTTAGGCGTACATTTTCCTATGGACATTGTAGTGGGTGGTTTAATGGGCTTTCTTCTTGGAGGTTTATTTGCGTCGATCACGCAAAATGTCTTGAAAAAACAGCAGAAATCTAATCCCTTTCCTTCTTCTCAATAGTTTTTAATGGAAGGGAAATTAACGTCCGCTTTACTCGCGTCTATCAACAGTCCTTTCCTAATTTTCCTTTCGAAAACTTCCCTGACTTAACTCAACTTTCCGAGGCAAAAATATTATCTTTGCTTTTATGACACCAGACAAAGACAAACGCCTTTATCTCATCGATGCTTATGCGATGATTTTTCGTGGATATTATGCATTAATCAGAAGTCCGCGTATGACGAGCAATGGCAAAGATACTTCTGCCATTTTCGGTTTTACCAATTCTTTAATCGAATTGATTCGTCGCGAAAAACCTTCTCATTTAGCGGTCGTTTTTGATGTGGGACAGGCAAGTGTTCGAACGAATGATTATGCAGATTACAAAGCCAATCGAAGCGAAACACCCGAAGCCATAAAAATTGCCATTCCTTATATTCACCGTATTTTAGAAGCCATGCATGTTCCCTGTTTAGGATTGGAAGGGTATGAAGCAGATGATGTCATCGGAACCATTGCGTGCAAAGCGGAAAAGGAAAATTACACCACATTTATGGTGACACCGGATAAAGATTTTGCGCAGTTGGTCACGGATAAAATTAAAATCTATAAACCTGGTTTGAAAGGTGCAGAATTTGAAATTTTGGGCGTTGAAGAGGTCAAAGCTAAATATGAAATTGAAGATCCGAAGCAAGTCATAGATTTTCTTGCCATGATGGGAGATGCCGTGGATAACATTCCGGGGTTGGAAGGTGTTGGAGAAAAAACGGCAAAAAAATTCCTCAAAGAATATGGAAGTATTGAAAAGCTTCTGGAAAATACCGCCGATTTAAAAGGGAAATTAAAAGAAAAAGTAGAAAACTCAGCCGAGCGCGGAATTCTGTCTAAGAAATTGGCGACCATTATTTGCGATGCGCCGATTGAGTTTCATCAGGAACAGTATGATTTAGATATTCCGGATTTCGAAAAAGTAAAAGAAGTTTTCGAGGAACTGGAATTCCGGCGTTTGTACGAAAATTTGTATCGTGCATTTGCTCCACCAGCGGAAACGAACTCCTCAACTTCTGGTGTGGGTCCAGAAAAAAGATCTCTTCAAAAAGAGGGAAATTCTTCCATGCAGCTGGATTTATTTGCTAATTTTGAAGAACTTGATCAGGCCACGACTACTAAAGAAACAGCCGCCGATAATGATCATTTGTATCAGTTTATTGACTCCCCAAAAGCGCAATATATTTTAGCTAAAAATTTGTTAAGTCAAAATGTTTTAAGTTTCGAAACCAGACTTTCTTCTTTAGATGAGATGGATTCGGAGTTGATCGGGCTTAGTTTTTCTTATAAAAAAGGTTTGGCGTATTATGTTCCGCTCTCAAATAATCGGGAAGAAGCAATGAAAACATTAGAGATTTTCCGGCCCGTCTTCGAGAAAAAAGAATTGGTAAAAATTTCACACAATTTCAAAGTTGATTATAAAATTTTGAAATTATACGGCATTGAGATTGAAGGTGCCATTTTCGATACC
>Ga0136636_10002807_pt1 | contig 10413 bp, 9 predicted proteins | sample AntDrymUQ8522106_2_FD_104653 | JGI IMG/M metagenome (GOLD analysis project Ga0136636, IMG submission 104653) | Polar desert sand microbial communities from Dry Valleys, Antarctica - metaG UQ852 (21.06) | ecosystem: Environmental > Terrestrial > Soil > Desert | place: Antarctica: Dry Valley... | reverse complement strand
GCCGACTTGCTGGGAACGATGATTTACAGCCAGAAGAAAGAGGAATTTATCGTCAAGAAAGGTCCTATTTTTACCAATTTTGTATTGGCCGACGAAATCAACCGTGCGCCTGCCAAAGTGCAGTCGGCATTGCTCGAAGCCATGCAGGAACGCCAGATAACCATCGGCGAAACTACCTACAAATTGCAGGAACCATTTTTGGTAATGGCCACTCAAAACCCGATTGAGCAGGAAGGAACATATCCGCTTCCGGAAGCACAGGTCGATCGTTTTATGCTAAAAGTGGTCATTAAATATCCATCAAAAGACGAAGAAAAACTTATTATCCAGCAAAATCTGCTCAAAACATTCCCGACAGCTTCGAAAGTGATGCGCACGGAAGATATCCTGAAAGCTCGCGAAGTGGTGAAAGATGTGTATATGGATGAAAAGATCCAGAAATACATTGTTGACATTGTATTCGCTACCCGCGACCCTAAAGCCTATAAACTCGACAAATATGTGGATATGATTTCGTACGGAGGTTCGCCACGTGCAAGTATCAGTCTGGCACAGGCATCAAAAGCTTATGCTTTTATCAAACGTCGTGGTTATGTGATTCCTGAAGATGTGCGTGCAGTTTGCATGGATGTGATGCGTCACCGAATTGGATTGAGCTACGAAGCCGAAGCCAACAATATTACTTCCGAAGAAATTATAGCTGAAATATTAAATACGGTTGAAGTTCCATAGTAAAAATACGTCAATTTTTGTCATGAGATTAGCTTCGTGTCATTTTGTTGTAAACTCTTACTTTGAATGACTATTAATGACTAAGAATGACAATTGATGACCATTGGAATTTGGAACTTGAAACTTGAAACTTGATCTATAAATGGAAACAAGCGAACTAATAAAACGAGTCCGGAAAATTGAGATAAAAACACGTGGATTGAGCCGCAATATTTTTGCCGGCGAGTACCACAGTGCTTTCAAAGGACGAGGAATGGCTTTCAGCGAGGTTCGTGAATACCAGTTTGGCGACGATATACGCAACATCGACTGGAACGTGACTGCCCGATACAACAAGCCCTTTGTGAAGATTTACGAAGAAGAACGCGAATTGACGGTGATGTTGCTAATTGACGTGAGTGGATCGCGGGAGTTTGGCTCGATGGATAAACTGAAAAAGAATATTGTTACCGAAATTGCGGCTGTACTGGCATTTTCAGCCATTCAGAACAACGATAAAATCGGTGTTATTTTCTTTTCCGAAAAAATTGAAAAGTTTATTCCTCCAAAAAAAGGACGAAGCCATATTCTTAGAATCATCAGCGAGTTGATCGATTTTGAACCCAAAGAACGTGGAACCGATATTTCAGGAGCTATTCGGTATTTAACCAATGCGATAAAAAAGCGGTGTACCGCCTTTGTGATTTCCGACTTTATTCAGAAAGACGCGTCACTCGAAAATGCGCTTTCGATTGCCAATAACCGTCACGATGTGGTGGCTTTGCGAATTTACGACGAGCGTGAAACAAGGCTCCCCGACATTGGAATGATCAAACTGAAGGATGCCGAAACCGGCGAATACACCTGGATTGATACTTCGGATAAAAAGGCCAGAGACACTTATCGGGTTTGGTGGAAAAGATTATCGAGCCAACTTGACAGCAGTTTTAAGAAAAGTGGAGTCGATTATGTGGATATCAGCACAAACCACGACTATGTAAAATCATTAATCAGTTTGTTTAAAAAACGTGCATAAAATAAATTTCAAATGAAGTTAAGATTGTTAGTTGTCGTGCTGCTTGCATTGCTTTCAGGTAATATCAATTCCCTGAAGGCTCAAGTTACTGTGAGGGCCAGCATCGACTCAACACATATTCTCATTGGTGATCAATTGAGACTTTTGCTCGAAATTGAGAAACCGAAAGATCTCGATATTGAGTTTCCAAAAATTCCCGACGCCATCACTTCTCAAATCGAAGTGGTGAATCGATCAAAAATTGACACGCTGAAACTCGACAGCAAGGTTCGTGAAAAGCTCATCCAAAGTTATTACATCACCTCGTTCGATAGTGGAATACATCAGATCCCATCTTTCTTTTTCAGACTAAAGGAAGGAAAAACGCTTGATTCAGCGGCGACCCTTGCTTTGGCTTTTGAGGTACATACCATGAAAATTGACAAAAAGAAAGGTCCGGTTGACATTAAAGTTCCTTACGAGGCGCCTGTAACCCTCAAAGAAGTTACTCCTTATATTTTGGGCATTATTCTGATTGCCGCCATTCTGTTTTTCATTTTCTATTACATCAAATGGAAGAAAAAGAATGTTCCAATTTTTGTCAGGCCTGAAAAACCTGCCGATGCGCCACATGTTGTGGCTTTGCGCGAACTCGACCGGATAAAAACGCAGAAATTGTGGCAACAGGAAAAACTCAAACAATATTATTCCGAAGTTTCTGATACCATCCGTATTTATATTGAAAGTCGGTTCGATGTTCCGGCCATGGAATTTACATCGGCTGAAACCATTGGCACCTTCAAACAAAATAAGAATATGGTTGCTGAAAGTTCACTCGATCAGCTTCAGCACATCCTGAGCCTGTCTGATTTGGTCAAGTTCGCCAAATATACTCCTCTGCCCGACGATAACAATCTGACTTTGATGAACGCCTATTTCTTTGTCAACCAAACGAAGAAAGAAGAAGTGAAAGCTCCGGAGAAACCAATAGTAGAAACGAATACAGAAGAAGTAGCTGCACAATAACCGAACGAAAAATGATGAACGGAATAAGTTTTAAAAATCCAGAATTCTTTTACCTGCTGCTGCTGTTGGTTCCCATGATTGCATGGTACATCTGGAAGCAAAAAAAAGCAGGTGCCAGCATACAGTTTTCGTCGATTATGGGTTTTGCCCGTATCCCGAAAAGTTGGAAATACTATTTCAGACACAGTGTATTTGCGCTGGTCATCCTGAGTCTGTCGATGCTCATAATAGCTCTTGCCCGCCCACAATCATCAAACAGCTGGCAGAATGTAACTACCGAAGGAATTGATATTGTAATTGCCCTCGACATTTCGAGCTCGATGCTGGCTATGGATTTTCAGCCCAACCGGCTCGAAGCAGCCAAAGATGTGGCCACCCAGTTTATTTCGGGACGGCCCAATGATAAAATCGGATTGGTTGTTTTCTCAGGCGAGAGTTTTACCCAGTGCCCGCTGACCACCGACCATGCAACAGTGATCAACCTTTTCAAGAGCATCGAAAGTGGTATGATTGAAGATGGCACCGCAATTGGCAACGGATTGGCCACAGCTGTTTCGCGCCTCAAAGAAAGCACTGCGGTCAGTAAAGTGGTGATTTTGCTCACCGATGGTGAAAACAACCGGGGAGAAATAGCACCTGTGACTGCTGCAGAACTCGCTAAAACCTTTGGAATCAGAGTTTACACGGTAGGTGTCGGAACGATTGGCACAGCTCCCTACCCCATGCAAACGCCTTTTGGCGTGCAGGTTCGCGATGTGGAAGTGAAAATCGATGAAGTTACACTGAAGAAAATCGCTACAGCTACTGATGGAGAATATTTCAGGGCAACCAATAACAATAAACTGGCTGAAATTTACAAAGAGATTGATAAGCTTGAAAAATCGAAAATAGATGTCAAAGAGTTCAGTAAAAAAGAAGAAGAATACCTGAAATATGCCTTGTTAGGAGCTTTCTTCCTTTTGGTAGCAATGTTTCTGAAAACAACCATTTTCAGAAATATTCCATAAAAAATAAATGAGGAAAGAGGAATAAGGAAAAAGTCATTAGCTCATATGCGAATAACAGTTGACAAACCGAGAGGGAGTTGGGTTTAGCCCAGTATGGGCTAAATATTGGTAACCCGGGGTGAAACCCAGGGTAAAATGAATCTAAAGAAAAATACGTCCACGATCAATTGATATTCAATGAGTTTATCTTTTTCTGGACGGAAGAGAATTCGCCATCAAAAAGGAAATTAAATAAGAAAGAGAAAAATTAGGGAAATGACCGACTTGGAATTTGAAATTTGGAACTTGAAATTTAAAGAGAATGTTTAGAATAGCAAATCCGGAATATTTATACGCGCTTTTGGTGATACCGGCACTGATCGCTTTTTTCTGGTATTCCAGAATCCAGCGAAAAAAAGCACTGGCACTTTTCGGACAAAAAGAAATCCTTTCGGTACTGATGCCGAATGTCAGTTCTTCGCGTCCTGTACTGAAATTTATGGTCCTGATGTTCGCGCTGGCAAGCATTATCATCGGTGTTGCACGTCCACAATTCGGTTCGAAACTGAGAACCGAAAAACGTAAAGGAATTGAGTTGATTATTGCTGTCGACGTTTCAAACAGCATGATGGCCGAAGACATACAGCCCAACCGACTCGAACGAGCCAAACGGGCCATTTCGCAACTGGTCGATAAGCTCAGCAGCGATAAAATCGGACTGATCGTTTTTGCAGGCGAAGCCTATACACAGTTACCCATCACTGCGGATTATGTTTCTGCCAAATTATTCCTGAATTCAATCGGGCCGAATATAGTGCCTACACAGGGTACTGCAATCGGTGCAGCCATCGAATTGGGTGTAAAATCATTTAATCCCCAATTCATTGGCAGTAAAGCGATGATCATCATTACCGACGGTGAGAACCATGAAGATGACGCAGTTGGGGCTGCAAAAGCAGCTTCCGATCAGGGAATTGTTGTTTATACCATTGGAATGGGATTACCTCAGGGAGGACCGATTCCGGATTTGGCAAACGGACCACGAAGCTACCGCAAAGACAGAGAAGGAAATACCATTGTTACCAAGCTTGACGAACCCATGCTTCAGAAAATTGCACAAGCCGGAAAAGGTGCTTATGTGCGGGCAAATAATGCCCAGGTTGGGCTAAACAGCCTTTTCGACGAAGTGAATAAAATGGAAAAAACTGAACTCGAAACTCAAAGCTACGCCGATTACGATGATCAGTTTCAATATTTTATTGGCTTTGGTTTATTCCTGATTTTACTTGATTTCATGATTCTTGAACGGAAAAACAAGTATCTGAAAAATTTCAAATTGTTTGCAGACAGAAAATAGAAGAGATATGAAACGAGGATATATATTAGTCATGCTCCTGATGGTTTGGGTTACAGTAATTCAGGCACAAAACGAACGCAAATTTGTTCGTCAGGGCAATAAATATTACGAGGCTGCTCTGAAAGATACAAGCCGGCTCGACACTGCCCAGTTTAACAGAGCCGAAATCGAATACCGTAAAGCACTGGAAAAAAAACCGGATGATCCGAAATGGGATTTCAATCTGGGCGATGCACTTTATAAACAGAAGAAGTTTGAGGAGTCATCCGAAAAATTTAAAGACATTGCCGATCGCACGGTCGACAAAACAGAAAAAAGCCGGGCTTTGCATAATATGGGTAACTCTTTATTAATGAACAACAAGCTCGATGAAAGTATTACTGCTTACAAAGAAGCTTTGAGAAACAATCCATCTGATCTGGAAACCAAGTACAATCTGCTGTATGCGATGAACATGAAGAAAAAGCAGGACGAAGAAAAGAAAAAGCAGGACCAGAAAAAAGACAAGGATAAAGATCAAGACAAGGATAAGGAAAAAGAAAAAAATAAAGATCAACAGAATAAAGATCAGCAAAAGCAGCAACAGCAAGAACAACAGAGTAAAATCTCGAAACAGAATGCCGAACAAATGCTTCAGGCCCTGGAAAACGACGAAAAAAAGACTCAGGAAAAAGTAAAAAAAATTCAGGCACTAAAAGCTCAGTCGAAGAAGGTAGAGAAGGATTGGTAGAAAAATAAGGAAAAAGGAAATTGGAATTTGGAATTTGGAACAGTACTTTTAACCCGATTTAGCGAAAAGAACCGAAAATAACTATGATCAGAAAAATACAACTATTAATGATATTGATGTTTGTGGGCTATTTCGGAATGGCCGACAGTGTTCGCTTTATGATGGAAGGGCCTGAGGCTGTTGCCGTCGGAGATCAATTCAGGCTTGGTTTTACCCTGAACGACAGCGGAACTGAACTTCAATTACCCGACTTGTCGAATTTTGATGTGCTAATGGGACCATCTACGTCTCAAAGCTCAAGCATTCAGATGATTAATGGAAAAACTACCCAATCCATCAGTTTCTCTTACATATTTATCCTGAGAGCCAAAAAAGAGGGAAAATTCACGATTCGACCAGCCTCCATCAAAGTAGATGGGAAAACTTACGAATCGAACGAATTGACCATTCAGGTGGTAAAAGGTCAGCCACAACAGGCAGCAGGACAACAATCAAATCCGGATCAGGCAGAAGCTCCAGCCGGTGGAACTGTAAGCAAGGATAACCTGTTTGTTCGTGTTGCCGTCGATAAAACCAATGTTTCGAAAGGCGAACAAATATTGGCAACAATAAAACTTTACATCAGTCAAAATATACCACTCAATGGCTTCGACGAAGTTAAATTGCCCTCCTACGAAGGATTCTGGACCAAAGACATTGATGTTCCAACACAGGTTAATTTTACACGCGAAGTATATAACGGCAAAATATATCAGGTTGGAATCCTGAAAAAAACGATTCTATTTCCGCAGCAAACCGGAAATATTCGCATCGATCCATTTGAAATTACCTGCCTTGTTCGGCAACAGGTTCGCAAGCAACAAGGTTTCTTCGATGATTTTTTCGACAATTACCGCGTAGTAAAAGCCAAAGTAATTAGCGATCCGGTTTCGATTAATGTAAAGGATTTACCCAATCAACCTGCTAATTTTTCCGGAGCAGTTGGTAACTTTAGTGTAAACTCTTCGTTGGATAAAACCAGTGTCAAAGCAAACGAGGCAGTTACTTTAAAACTTACTGTAAACGGTAGCGGAAACCTGACACTCATTAATGCTCCCAAAATTGAATTGCCAGAGGATTTTGAGACCTACGAACCCAAAAGAAGCGACCGGGTGACGGCCAACGATAATGGCTTAAATGGTTCAATTACATTTGAGTACCTTTTTATTCCGCGCTTTGCCGGAAATTTCACTATTCCGGCCATCGAATTTGTTTTCTTCAATCCTTCAAGCAGGCAATACGAAACCCGTGCTACCAATGCATTCAATATTCGGGTTGAAAAGGGAAGCGAAGATCCAAATTCATCGGTGGTCAGTTCATTTTCGAAAGAAGATGTGAAAGTGATTGGAAAAGACATTCGGTTTATCAAACAAAACAAAGCAGTATTAAAACCCAAAGGAAGTTCGTTTTACGGAACCTTCGAATTTTATTCCGTCTACTTATTGAGTCTGGCGGTATTTGCCATTTTCTATGTACTCAATCGTAAAAAAATAAAAGAAAATGCCAACGTTGTACTTTCACGAAATAAAAGGGCGAACAAAGTCGCTCTGAGACACCTGAAAGCAGCGTCAGTATTCCTGAAAAACAATGAGGCTGAAAAGTTTTATGAGTCGGTGATTAAAGCGCTTACAGGTTACCTTAGTGATAAACTTACGATACCGGTAGCCGATTTGAACCGCGAAAAAGCATCATCAAGCCTGCTTGCCCGGGGAGTTGACCCGGAATCTGTGACGGAACTGATCAAGATTATAGATGATTGTGAATTTGCACGTTACGCACCAGCAGCTTTTTCAGGAACCATGCAGGAAGTTTATGATGGCGCCGCCAAAGTCATGGGTATTTTCGAAAAGCAAATCAAGTAAACAATTGAATTTAATGAGTATGAAAAAATTTATCAATACGATACTGGCGATTTTGTTTACTGTGGCGGGTTTCGCTCAGGCCGACCTCATTCAAAAAGCAAACGAGCATTACACCAAGGAAGAATTTAAGCAAGCCATTGATGGATATAACCAAATTCTGATGGCCAGTATTGAATCTCCGGAAGTTTATTTCAATCTTGGAAATGCCTATTATAAAACCAAACAATACACCCTGGCCATCTTGAATTTCGAGCGCGCTAAACTTTTGGCTCCCGACGATGAAGACATTGAGTTTAATCTTCAGGTCGCCAACCAGCATGTGATTGATTCTATTCAGGAATTGCCCGGAATTTTCATAGTCAGGTGGTGGAATTCGCTGGTAAACAGTCAGACTACCGACACTTGGGCTTTTCTCAGCATCTTCAGTTTCATTTTTTTTCTCGGTTTGCTTGGTTTGTACCTTTTTGCCAAATCGGGCGATATCAAGCGCATTGCATTTTGGGTAGGTTGCATTCTGATCGTACTGAGTATTTCTAGCTGGTCGTTTGCTGCACAGCAGAAAAGCCGGCTGATAAACCATTCCTACGCCATTGTGATGCAGCCAACGGTTACAATAAAAAGTTCTCCTTCCGAAAAAGGCACAAACCTTTTCATCATTCATGAAGGGTTGAAAGTAAGAATTACCGACAAAATTGGTGATTGGATTGAAATCAGGCTGGCCGATGGGAACAAAGGCTGGTTACTCTCCGAATCAATCGAACGGATTTAAGAAATTATCATATTTCGTGATTTGCCAGTCTGGATTGAGTTATCAGATTGGCATTTTGCTTTATTTTGCATCCCATTTGCAACCATAAACAAAATTGGTTGTTATCTATTCATAAAATTTTAACTATGGCTTATAATTTATTGAAAGGCAAAAGAGGAATTATTTTCGGCGCATTGAATGCAGATTCAATTGCCTGGAAAGTTGCTCAGCGTGCATTCGAAGAAGGTGCAACGTTTACATTAACCAACACCGGAGTCGCAATGCGCATGGGTGATACTGCTCAGCTTGCTGAAGCATGCAACACCATTGCCATCGAAGCAGATGCAACCAGTATTGAAGATTTGGAAAATCTTTTCAAACAATCTATGGAAGTGCTGGGAGGCAAAATCGACTTCATTTTACATTCAATCGGAATGTCGCCTAACGTGCGAAAAGGACGCCATTACAGCGACCTCGACTACAATTATCTGACAAAAACCCTCGATGTGTCATCCGTCTCGTTTCACAAAGTGTTGCAGGTTGCGCGTAAACTGGATGCAATCAACCAATGGGGATCGGTAGTGGCTTTATCGTATGTGGCTGCTCAGCGTACTTTCTACGGATACAACGACATGGCTGATGCCAAAGCATTGTTGGAGTCAATCGCCCGCAGTTTCGGATACATTTATGGTCGCGAACGCAATGTTCGTATCAACACCATTTCGCAATCTCCAACTCTGACCACTGCCGGATCAGGAGTAAAAGGTATGGATAAACTGATGGATTTTTCGGAACGCATGTCTCCGCTTGGTAATGCTACCGGCGACGAATGTGCTGACTATTGTATCACTCTTTTCTCAGATCTCACTAAAAAAGTGACCATGCAAAACCTTTTCCACGACGGGGGATTCTCTTCAATGGGGATGAGTATGCGGGCTCTTACTCAATACGAGAAAGGACTTGGCTGTAACTGCGAATGCGGTAACGAAGAACCTTGTGGCGATCACATATACGATTAATTGAAAATCAGATATAGACATAAAAAAAACCGGCTCATCACCGGTTTTTTTTTTCAAAATCTGTAATTGTAACTAAATGGATGGGATAATTGGGAATAAACTATACGAATACAATTTTTTGTTTCCATTTTTATCATTGTCAAAGTAATCAATTTTCAGATGCCCTGATTTGTCTGTTTTCGAATTAATTTCAATTGCTCTCATCGTGTTTAATCTTGTACAAAGGTAAGAAAATCAATAAGTAGCCCAAGGATTCCATCGTCCAAAATACGATATTCGGGTAATTGATCCTGTACGGGGCAATAGCTGGTTTTTGCTGTGGGTTTTGCTTGGAGTAAATGTGGCTGTTGGACTTATTCAATTCCTTTCCAGTGTACCTTTGAAGGCGTCAAATCCAAGTATCATTTCATTTCTTCCAATTTGTATAATTTCGTATTCTACATTATTATTTTTATCATCTTCAAAAGCTGAAAGCCTTACAAACATCTCGTTACCATCGGCAGATTCAATAGGATTATCCAATGCACCTTTTTCATTATTGCTTTTGGGTTCACTCAAATAATTTCTGAACTGGCGTTCATTTAAAACAGTCAAGGAATTCAAGATAATCAGATTGGCTGAAGCTTTCACTTTTGAAATACCTTCATTGATTCATTTTATTGTTGGTGATGATTTGGAGTCACCCAGTCAATAGCTCTTCTCAAAAACCGGAGGGTTTGCAAGTATAAAAAATGCTATGATGTGCGAAACGTGCGACCCCAGCGGGGTCGAATATCGCTTTTCGCAATTTCTTTTCTATAAACATGTGACGGCTCTGCCGTCAATTATCCGCCTTTTTCCATGCTTTCTATAAATATACGATGCCCCCGGCATCATTAATCGTCTTGGTTCAACATTTCCCAAATCCGGAGGATTTGTAT
>Ga0136636_10002806_pt1 | contig 10414 bp, 8 predicted proteins | sample AntDrymUQ8522106_2_FD_104653 | JGI IMG/M metagenome (GOLD analysis project Ga0136636, IMG submission 104653) | Polar desert sand microbial communities from Dry Valleys, Antarctica - metaG UQ852 (21.06) | ecosystem: Environmental > Terrestrial > Soil > Desert | place: Antarctica: Dry Valley... | reverse complement strand
CGGTCGGTGTTTCATCGACTTAAATAGGGAGCAACACTTTTACATGTACCATATTTTTTATCAAGTATAAACCAATTACAATTGCTACAAAAATTCTCCTATTCTCTTTTGGTGTTGTTGGGCATAGTAGTGTTGGTATTTATCATGTTTCAAGGTTTTGGCGATCCTGTAAAAATGATACTAGGGCAAACAGGCGATAAAAAAACGATGGATAATATCCGCAAAGATCTTTACCTCGATCAACCAAAATGGAAGCAGTTTTTTTTATACCTCAATGATGTATCACCCCTGTGTATTTATAGCAAAGAAACCATTGCAAAAAAAGAATTAAAAGGTTTTTTTATTGGTACAAATACTAAAGTTGGCCTTAAAATACCCTATCTCCAAAAGAGTTATCAAACAAAAAAAGATGTAACAGCAGTATTGATGGAAGCCTTACCCGGTACCTTGTTGCTGGCAGTGGCAGCCATGCTATTTGCTACGGTTACAGGGTTATTTTTAGGTACTATAGCTGCAATTAATAAAGGCAATTGGTTAGATAATACGGCTGTGTTTTCAAGCATTTTAGGTATATCTGCCCCTTCTTTTTTTATGGCCATAATAATAGCTTATTTTTTTGGAGTGGTATTGCATTCTTACACGGGGCTACAGCTTACCGGTAGTTGGTTTGATATTGATGAAGTAACCGGCGAAAAATACCTTACCCTTAAAAATTTAATTTTGCCCGCCTTTACATTAGGCATAAGGCCACTGGCAATAATTACCCAACTTACAAGAAGTGCAATGCTGGATGTACTAAGTCAGGATTATATTAGAACCGCTTATGCCAAAGGACTTACCCGGCAAACCATTATTATACGGCATGCGTTACGAAACGCCTTAAACCCGGTAGTAACAGCCATTACCGGCTGGTTTGCAGAATTGTTGGCAGGTGCATTTTTTGTGGAATATATTTTTGGGTGGAAAGGGATTGGCAAAATAACGGTAGATGCGTTGGGCAAATTAGATTATCCCGTTGTGATGGGGGCGGTTTTGGTAAGCGCCTGTTTTTTTATTGTTATCAATTTGCTGGCAGATTATATTTATGGCCTAATAGACCCAAGAGTAAAAATGTAGCCTTCACTTTATTACCACATCTTTAATAGCAGCTTCTCCAAGTTCTTCGTTTACCCTTTCAATAATCTTTGCTTTTTGGTACATCAGCTCATTTTTAAGCGGTGCCACTTGCGATTGTATATATAAAACCTGGTTGATAATGGTGATTTTATCTGTGTATTTAGCTATAGTTTTTCCCATTATTTTCTCCCAAACATCTTCTATTTGTAATGCTTGTATGCCACTTTTAAGGCGACTGTTTTTTAAAAATTGCTGCAAGGCATCTTGCATAGAAAGTTCTGCCATGCTGTAAAAGTAATTTTTTTAAGTAAGAAAATAGGGGTGTAATTCAAATTGAGGCAGCACCTGATGGTACGGTAAACACCAAACGTTATTTAAACTCGTATAGTATCCCCCACCGTTCGAAATTGGGAGCGACAATTGAAATGCACCTGATACTATGGGTTTAAAGAATTGATGCAGTAACTAACGGGTTAATTATTGTACCAACATACAACTTACAAAAGCATTCTGCATCTATCTCTTTTGTGATAAAATAACAAGGGTTTAAAGAAACAATATAGCTTCTTTAAACCCTCATTTTATAATAGTAATTACTGTTCATTTACTATTTTTAAATAAGCTTTACATCAACATAAAACTCACGTTGTTATCGCCCCAAAGTAAATGTACTGCACCATCTGTGCCAATAGTAAAAGTCAACTTTTCCGTATTAGCAGGTGTTTTTTCTGCTTTGGCTTTTATTCTTACTGCATCATCAGCCATTTTATAATCGTAAGCACCCCATTGCTTCCAGTTTTTATTCAAAATAACAGTCCAAACCCCATCATTTACCAAGGTAAAAAGGGCATATTTTCCGGCAGGTAAATTTTGGCCATTTATTTTAATGGCTTTGTCTGTTTCAAATACGCTTGCTTCGTTGGCGCCGGTTCTCCAAACTTCTCCATCTTTTGGCTCAATTGTTTTTCCTATTACCCTGCCTTTTATAGATGGTTGACTGTAGTTGATGCTTACACTGGCACCAGAACTTATTGTTGCTTTTACCGTAGCCGGCGGACTCGGTCTTTTACTTTTATCATCTTGTGCAGTAACCTGAAGGGAACCAAATAACATAGATGCCAAAACGGCGAATGAGAATAACTGTTTCATAAATAATTTTTTTAAATTTTTGTTTGATGGCAAAATAGAATTTTATAATCTATAAACTTACAATTTTTGCTCATTTATGTTGTATGGTATGTTAATTATTATTTTACAATTAGCTTATGCAGCATTTATTAGGTGGTAATATTTTTTTTTACTTTATTCGTCTTACTGTAAAGTGAGTTATACAAATTTCATTACTAAAATGCTTCAAAGCTATTCAATCAATTTTCAATGTGTTAAACTTGCTTACCATCAATTTATTTTCTTTACCCTCCTGTTTTATCTGGTATTTTTTACTTATTTGATTGATTAAATGGTAAATAGGTGTATAATGCGCATTAATTGATTAACAAATGGACAGTTTTTAATAATTAAATTTTAATATAAATTAATTAAAATTAACGATAGTTATATATAGTCACATTCTGCTTTATTATTTTAATTTTTTTTAACGTGTTCTATATCAAATTGATTTTTAGAGTGTTTCAAAGCATACCTTTTAATCAACAGAATTGCCAAAATTCAAAAACTAGCTTAAATTTGCGGTATTATATTTGAAATTGTAAAAATGATGAACAAACGCCTCTATATTCCGGTGATTATAGCCAATCTTTTTTTAATGGTATTACTTTCACTCCCATTAACTGGCCATGCACAGTTGGGTGACGATTTTGTAGATCCGGATGCACCTATACCTATTGATGGAGGAATAAGTATTCTGCTTGCCGCTGGCATAGGTTATGGTATTAAAAAAGCAAATGAGCACAGAAAGAAAAATAAATCTGTACCATTTATCTAAATAATAATCTTAACTGCAGGAGAGATATTTTTTTCTTTATTACTTTTTTGTGGTTACAAAAAGTACTAAATACTATTATCGTTTTTAGTTGCTGCATTTAAAGTTACATTACAATAAATTTTTTGATAGTGTTTTAAGTTGGTTGATGCCGCTCAAAATATATATTGGGGGCAGGTAAATACAAAGTCAGCATTAAATTATATCCATTACATAAAGCAAGGTTTTTGTAAATTTATTAATGCAGTAAAAAAATATTTCACTTTATTTTAATTATCAATTACTTACGAGACTATTTTTACTTCAAATGGCAATATTTTTGCAAAAAATACAAATGGATAATATTCCACCTAAAAATATCCGGCTTCTACCCCTGGCATACACTAATTTGCCTAGTGTAACGGAGGCAGCACCAGTAATTTGTATTAGGTTATGTAAAAATTTTGATATCGCTTTTTTTAATGAGGGTTTTGGCAAGTTATTAAGCCGTTCAATAAACAGCGTACTGCTGTTTGTAGTGGCGGCATGCTTATTGTCATCCTGTATCATTTCCAAACCTGGCAGCTATTTTAAAAATATTACAAGAGATACTACCATTTCTAACACAAGTAATATTCCTGCCGAGCTGCAAATCAAAAAAAATGATATATTATCGATCTCCATCTCCAGTATTAATAAGCTGGAAGATGACTATTATAATTCAGCCTCTGCATCTGCAAAGGGTTCGGCACCAGGCTTTCAGGTATCGGCAGAAGGAGAAATTCACATTCATAAATTGGGTAAGGTAAAAGTGGCAGGGCTTACCCGAAAGCAATTAAAAGCTATATTGGAAAAAAATTTAGAGCCTTACCTAAAAGATCCAATAGTAGAAATAGCGTTTAATAATCATTTTGTAACCGTATTGGGTGAAATTGGAAAACAGCAGGTATTGCCTTTACCGGAAGAACATATTTCAATTATAGACGTATTGGCACAAAGCGGTAGTGTTACGCTCGTAACAAAACTATCACGTGTTATGGTAATTCGTGAAAAGGACAATACAAAACAATTCAGGCACGTAAATCTCGAAGATCATTCCATATTCACTTCTCCCTATTACTACCTGCAGCCCAACGATATATTGGTGCTTAATCAGGATGAAAGTATTGTAAAGGAGCAAATGAGAAGGGATAGGTATCAACAATTTTCTACCATAATTTTCCAAACCTTATCTATAGCTATTATTATTTATCAGGTATTTTTTAGAAGATAGTTTACTACAATTATGAATGAGCAGGAATTTTTTAAAGAAAAACAGGAAACCAATGTGTTTGTGCAGTTGTTGCAGAAATACCTTCCCTTTTGGCCCCTGTTTGCGCTTACAATTCCCATTGCTTTAAGTGTAGCATACGTTTATTTAAAATCGCAGATTCCTATTTACGTAGCCACAGCAAAAGTTTTACTCAAAGATCCTAATAAGGGTGGGGGAGACTCTAAAGTATTAGACGCCCTAAATATTTTTAGCGAAAAAAAGATTGTAGAAAATGAAATATTGGTTTTAAGATCGAGTGGATTAATGATGCAGGTTGTTGACTCTTTGAACTTGTATGCAACAGTTTACAACGAAGGTAAAGTAAAGATGGAAGAGTTGTATGGCGCAAACAGTCCCTTAAAGTTTATAGCTATTGAAAAGGATAGCATTTACAGTTATGCCACCTTTTATTTTACGATAGATTGGCAAAAAAAGTTGGTAAATATTAATAACCAATACATTTCTTTTGGCAGTACTGTTTTATTAGGTAATGTACATTACCAGCTTTTAATAAATGAACGGTACACCAAAAATTTAACAGGCAAAAATTATTTTGTAAAGTTGCGTCCCATGGAGGCTGTTGCCGGTGAAATTATCGGTTCATTGAGAGCTTCTCCCTTATCCAATGTATCAACCGTATTAGATGTAAAGATTGAAAGCCCGGAGCCTTATAAAGCAAGGGATATTCTTACAAAACTTTTTCAGATATACAACATAGAAGGTATTGATGATAAAAACCAAATAGCAAGGCGCACACTCAATTTTATTGACGACAGGTTGCGGCTTGTATTTAACCAACTCGATAGTGTTGAGCGAAACATTGAATTTTATAAAAACCAGCAATCATTGTATGGCCTTGGTACACAAGGCGATATTTATTTTCAAAAAGTACAAGGGCTCGACGTTAAAAAGGGAGAAATAGACCTGCAACTTGATTTACTGAATGAAGTAAGAACATATATCTTAAATAAAGGTAAAAAATCTGGTACCGTGCCCTCTCTTAATCTAATAACAGATGGTACTTTATCAGTCTTGTTATCTAATCTTTATACATCGGAGTATGAATTAGAAAAAACAAATGTAACGGTTGGCGAAAAAAGTGAAACGGCTATTTTAATGAATGATAAAGTTACCCGCCTGCGTGCAGATATTTTAGAAAATTTAGTTAACATAAAAAACAACCTGAATACTATAAAGAAAGATGTATTGACCGAATTAAATACCAGTAATAATTTATTGCGAACGGTGCCTGAAAAAGAAAGAGGTTTATTAGCCATTAGCAGGCAACAGGTAATTAAAAATAACATCTATTCTTACTTATTACAAAAAAGAGAAGAAACAGCGCTATCCTCTGCATCTACAACCGCAGATCTTAGGGTTTTGGAGCAGGCAAGCAGCTATGGTCCCATTCGCCCGGTTGCTAAAGATTATTATCTTACCGGCTTTATTGTAGGGCTGCTATCTGCAGTGTTTTTAGTATTGCTCAAAGAGCAGTTTAAAAGTAAAGTATTGTTTAGGGCAGATATTGAAGAAAAAACATCCGTGCCTTTTGTAGGAGAAATTGTACAAGCTAATACCACTTCTCCCATAGTGATAGGCGAAGGAAAAAGAACGGTAATTGCTGAGCAGTTCCGCTCCCTTAGAACAAATCTATCCTTCATGGGGTTAAGCGAAACAAACAAAACAATCCTTGTTACCTCTAGTGTATCTAGCGAGGGTAAAAGTTTTATTGCTATCAATTTGGCTATTAGTTTTTGTCTTACCGGCAAAAAAGTAGCACTGCTCGAAATGGATTTACGAAAGCCCAAACTAAGTAAATTGATGAAAGTAGAAAGAGACCCGGGCATATCTAATTTTGTTGCAGGCAGGGCTACTTACGAAGAAATAATTAAGGAAACCTCTATCCCAAATTTATTTATTGTTTCGGCAGGTGCTATTCCGCCTAATCCAACAGAATTAATAGGAAAGCCTGCCTACAAAGAAATGATCAGCAGAATAAAATCTGAATTTGATTACGTTATTTTTGATACAGCACCTATTGGCCCCGTTACAGACGCTCAGTTGCTAAATGAATTTTGTGATGTAACAGTATATGTGGTTCGGCATGATAAAACACCTAAGGTTTTTATTAGAATGATTAATGAGTTGAGCATAACCAAAAAGTTCAATAATATGTGTATTGTATTTAACGGGTTAAAGAAAAGAGGTATTTCATTTGGTAGTATTAATACAGGCTATGGTTATGGGTACGGCTATGGCTATGGGTATGGCTACGGCTATGGGTATGGCTATGCTATAGATGATAGCAAACAGGCTTATGCTAAATTTAAAAGATTTTGGAGCAGGCTTAAAAGAAAAGCAAGAGAGTAAATTTGCAGGCTAATACTACTATTTTACTGGTATTGGTCGGTTTAAGATATATCATTATCAAAGCTATATTGCTTTGTAATTTTTGCAAGATAAAAAGCCAATGGCTTTAATCATTTAAATCATTTTTTATTCTTCGGTTCCATTTTATATGTGACTGAGGCTAAGCGAAGCTATACAATGTCGGATAATATATTTAATTGGTATGCACTATATACCAAGCCACGATGGGAAAAAAAAGTTGCTAAATTGTTAGATGAACATGGGTACGAAAACTACTGTCCGTTAAATAAAGTTACCAAGCAATGGAGCGATAGGAAAAAAGTAGTGATGGAACCCCTCTTTAAATCTTACGTATTTGTTAAAGTAGATGAAAAGGAGAAATGGGCTCTCCGAAAAATAAACGGTGTATTAAATTTTGTTTATTGGCTACATAAGCCAGCCATTATTAGAGTGGAGGAAATTGATACCATCCGTAAATTTCTCAATGAGTTTACCGAGGTTGAGATAGAACAGCTAAAACAGTTAAAAATAAATGCAACAGTAAGGGTAAAGCAAGGTGTTTTTATGAATTACGAGGGTTTATTAGTTGAGGTATCAGGTAACAAAGCAAGGGTACTCATAGAGAGTATGGGCGTATCCCTCAATGCCAATTTTGATAAAAAAAACCTGGAAGTTATTCCAATGTATACTGAATTGCAATAGCTTTTTTAAACCCTGCTTTTGCAGTTAAAATCGTAAAGAGTTTTCAACTGCAAAGCAAAGATTGAGTGCATTTCAAATTGTAGTTGCACTTACTATTTGGTGAAGATAATAACCACGGACAACCTTCGGTAGGATGTACTCACCGACTGTAATCGGGAGCTACAATTTGAAGTGCTCCCCGAATTATAGTAGGAATAAAAAAAACCAACTCCAATATCACCAATATCCTTATATAATAATGTGCAGAATAGCAGGTATTTTAAGTACCGCTTACCCAATTGATGAATTAAAATATATGGTACAATCTATGTGTACCACCTTGCAGCATGGCGGACCAGATGATGAAGGCATTTATACCGATATAGACAATCATCTTTGTTTTGGCCATAGAAGACTTTCTATTATTGATACAACATCTGCAGGTCATCAACCAATGCTTTACCAGCAAAACCGATATGCAATCACTTACAATGGAGAGTTGTATAACTACCTTCTTTTAAAGGCCGATTTAAAAGCTATTGGTTTTCAATTTAAAACCAATAGTGATACGGAAGTACTGTTGGCAGCTTATGCTGCCTGGGGCACTAAAGCGTTTGACCGGCTTGAAGGTATGTTTGCTTTTGCCATTTATGATAAACAAAATGGTACCGTAGCACTAGTACGGGATGTTGCTGGTATAAAACCATTATATTACGCAGTTACAAAAGAAGGACTGGCATTTGCATCTGAAGTAAGGGCATTGCGGCTTATACCACATTTACAGCAAGAAAACAACAACTGGCCCGTTTACTTAATGGCTTATGGTCATTTACCTGAGCCCATAACTACTTTAAAAGAAGTTGTACCATTAGAAAAAGGCACTTATCTTTTATACGATTTAAAATCGGGTACTAACAAAACCACATCATTTTTCCGGTACAGTTTTTTAGAAAAAATTAGTGACCGGGCACAAGCTGTTTCATTAATACAAACTGCATTAGAAAAAGCAGTTGCAAAACACCTTATTTCTGATGCACCCATTGGCGTATTTTTAAGTGGTGGACTAGATTCGAGCATTATTGCGCTTTTAGCCAATAAACACCAATCAAAACTAAAAACTGTATCCTTATATTTTGAAGATGCAGCATACTCTGAAAAAAAATACCAGGATGCTTTAAAAGATAAATTATCCTGCAATCACCAGCAGTTTTTACTAAAAGAAAATGATTTTCATAGTAATCTTCCATCCATTATAAACGCAATGGATTTACCTTGTTGCGATGGAATAAATACTTGGTTTATAAGTAAATATGCTAAAGACAGCGGCTTAAAAGCGGTACTTTCCGGGGTAGGGGGCGATGAATTATATGGCGGTTACCCATCTTTTAAAAGAATAAATACAGCTTTATCCTTAGCGCATATTCCTGCAGCGTTATTAAGAACAGGCCGTTTTACCAATTCCAAAAAATTAAAACGGCTCGAGTATTTAAGTATTAATGGAGCTATTGGGAAATATCTTTTTTTAAGAGGACAATTTATTCCTTCTGAAATTGCAAAATTTTTAGGTGGTACCGAAAATGAAACATGGAAAATTTTATCTACCCAGCCTCAATTAGAAAAAATTAACTATTTAACCCCACAAAACCAGGCTAGTTGGATGGAAATTAATCTCTACATGCAAAATCAGTTACTTAGAGATGCAGATGTAATGAGTATGGCACATGGCTTAGAAATTCGCCTCCCTTTTTTGGATAAGTCGTTTATGCAACTTACACTAAAGATAGAAAGTGCCACAAAATACAGTGGAAAATTAGGTAAGCAATTATTGATTGATGCTTTTAAAAATGAACTGCCACCAATTGTGTGGAACAGACCAAAAATGGGTTTTACTTTTCCGTTTAAAAAATGGCTCAGCAACAATCAATATAATAATAGTACCTCCGGTACAGATATTAGTGCCTATCATACAAAATTAAAAAACAACGAGCTTCATTGGTCGCAATTTTTTACGCTCTACCTGCTTAGTAATTATGGCAAAGCATAGGGACGTATTATTTTTAACCTTAAGAGTTTTTTCGGCTACCGGCGGTATAGAAAAAGTGTGCAAAATTGTTTGTAAAACTCTTTCCGATTTAAAAGCAATTAGTAATAAGCATAATGAATTAGCCGCAAAAATACCAGATGGTTATATTCCTAACTCTATAAAAGAAATATTGGTTTATTCCATGTATGATGCAACTGCTGATGTGAATGAAAAATACATTTCATCCAGCTTATTTAAAGGTTTTTATCAACAGAAATTGTCATTTTCAACAGCAGCTATCCAAAAGGGGATTCATAGTAAAATTGTTATTCTTAGCCATATTAATTTGTTATCGCTAGGCTGTATCATTAAACTGCTATCTCCGCAAACTAAGCTGGTATTATTGGCACATGGTATAGAAGTTTGGGAGCCACTATCTGCTATTAGAAAATGGATGTTGACCAAATGCGACAGGGTAATTTGTGTAAGTGAGTTTACAAAAAATGCTATTTTGGCTATCACCAAAATATCCGACAAAAAGGTACTTGTATTAAACAACTGCCTCGACCCATTTTTACCAGCCCCCATTACAACGGGAAAAAATAAGGACCTTCAAAAAAAATATGGATTAAAGCAGCATGATGTGGTACTGATAACCCTCACAAGGTTATCTTCAAAAGAATTGTATAAGGGATACGATCATGTATTGGGTTGTTTAAAAAATCTTTCAACTCTTTACCCAAATATTAAATACCTGATTATTGGCAGATATGATGAAGCAGAAAAAGTAAGGTTGGATATAATTATAGAAAAAAACCAGCTAAAAGATCACGTGATTTTTACAGGGTACATCATGGATATTGAAATTGCTGAACATTATAACCTGGCAGATATGTACGTAATGCCAAGCAAAAAAGAAGGATTTGGAATTGTATTTATAGAAGCCATGTATTATGGGCTTCCTGTAATTGCCGGCAACAAAGACGGATCT
>Ga0136636_10002805_pt1 | contig 10414 bp, 9 predicted proteins | sample AntDrymUQ8522106_2_FD_104653 | JGI IMG/M metagenome (GOLD analysis project Ga0136636, IMG submission 104653) | Polar desert sand microbial communities from Dry Valleys, Antarctica - metaG UQ852 (21.06) | ecosystem: Environmental > Terrestrial > Soil > Desert | place: Antarctica: Dry Valley... | reverse complement strand
GGGCGGTGCCGCCATTGAAGGCCGTGTTCGCCACGGTGAAGGTGATGACGCCGCCGCTGGCCCCGCGGTGGCGTGCCGAGTGGCTGGCGGCATAGCTGCCGAACAGCCAGCCATCGCCGACCACAATGTAGTCCAGCGCCGGAAACGGTGGCACCGGGCCGTAGGACACCGACACCGCGCCCTCGAAGCTCTGGCCCCCCACCGTGTAGTCGATGCCGGCGGAAAAGCGCTTGGCAGCGCCCGACAACGACAGCGGCGAGACCGTCAACAACCCGGCGAGCTCGAAGTTGAAGACGATGTCCATCTGCTGCGCTGCGGCGGGGCTGACCGGCAGGTTGCGGCCCATGTCCCACAGCGCATAGTTCGACGTGCTGCCGGCGCTGGCGGTGAAGTGCGTCTGCGGCCCGGCGCCGACGCCGTCGACCCGTGACAGCACTTGCGAACGGGTCGCGCCGGCATGTGCATTGCCGTAGGTCGCCGACACCTGCGCACCGCTGCCGCTGGTCTGCTGGTCGGTGCGGATGGTGTTCTGGTAGGCCAGTGCCGTGACGCTGCCCGCCCACGCAGCGGGCGCCGTCAGCAGCACCCAGCCAGCACACGCCGCAGCGGCCCACGGTGCACCGCAATTGCAAGGTTTCATGTTCAGCTCCCCAGGCGCTTCGATGGAAGGACCATGCAGCGCAGCGTAGGCCCCGGCCGTTACCAGCCCGTCACCAGCCCGTCACCAGCTCGTCACCAGCCCGTCACCAGCCCTGTAGACGCAGGCCGACACCAGCGTCAGCCGCACAGGCGGCCGCACCGGCCTGGGCCTGACGCTGACGCTGACGCTGTAGTCCTGGCGCTGGCGCCGAAGGCCGCGTGCAGGGTATCGCCTGCAACGTTCGATCGCGCGCAGACAGGTCGCACCTGGACCCGCAAGGCCGGGCGATACCGCGCGCATTGACTTCGATCAGCCTGGCCTCGGCAACAGACACCCAGGATCCAGGGCTGCAAGCGGCACGAACCCGGTGCCGCGCTCCCTGCGTTGCAGTGCCGATGCACGAACCTCCGGTTTCAACGACATGTGACTGCGCTCCAGCTTCTCACCACCATCGTCGCGGCGCTGCTGTTGCAGTTGGCCGTGGGGATCGCTGCAGTCGCCTGGCGGCGGCGCCACGCATCGAGCCCAAGCGCTGCGCCGGCGGTCGGCGTCTTGCCCCGGCCAGCAAGCGGCGCGTGGCCCGGCTGGCGTGCGTTCCGGGTGACGCGTCGCCAGTTCGAGGACGCTGCGCGATCGCAATGCTCGTTCCATCTGGCGCCTGCGGACGGCATGGCGCTTCTGCCCTTTCTGCCGGGCCAGTTCCTGACCTTCTCGCTGCCAGCGGGCGGGCGTGCCAGCGCCGCCAGGGCGCCAGCACCATCGATCACCCGCTGTTACTCGCTGTCGGACAGGCCCGACCCGGAAGGCTACCGGGTCACGGTCAAGCGCGTGCCGGCGCCAGCGGGCCGACCGGACTGGCTGCCGGGCCTGTCGTCCAGCTGGTTTCACGACAAGGTGCAGGAAGGCGATGTGTTGCAGGTCAGGGCGCCTGCCGGGCACTTCTTCATCGACACCGATGCCAGCGTGCCCGTGGTGCTGATCGCCGGCGGCATCGGCATCACGCCCATGATGAGCATGCTGCGCTGGTGCGCGGCCGAGCAGCCGGCGCGGACGGTGCACCTGTACTTCGGCGTGCGCAACAGCGCCGACCACGCCTTCAAGCAGGTGCTGGAGCAGCTGGCTGCGGGGCACCCGGCCTTCCACCTCCAGGTTGTCTACAGCCAGCCCGGACCGGACGATCAGGTCGGGCGAGATTTCCAGCATGCCGGTCGTGTCGACATCGACCTGCTGCGCCGCACCCTGCCACGCGGGCGCTACCAGTTCTATGTCTGCGGCCCGCCCGCGATGATGGAGAGCCTGGTGCCGGCGCTGCTGCAGTGGGGTGTGGCGCAGCAGGATGTTCACTTCGAGGCGTTCGGCCCGGCGTCGGTCAAGCTGCCCGGTTCGGCCCCCAGTCTTGCGGTGACCGCCACCGCGCAACCCCTGGACGTGAAGTTCAGCCGGTCTGACCGCACGCTGGTCTGGGACGGCCAGGACGCCAACCTGCTCGACTTCACCGACCGCCACGGCCTGGCCATCGATGGGGGCTGCCGGTCGGGCAGCTGCGGCACCTGCGAGACCCGCCTGGTCAGCGGCAGCGTGCACTACGACAGCCGGCCCGACCACGACATCACGCCCGGCCACTGCCTGCTGTGCGTGGGCCGGCCGACGTCGCCCCTGGTGCTGGAGGCCTGATGCAGGCCCGACTGCTCCGCCGCGAGGTGCTGCCCTTCGTGCTGAGCCTGGCGGCGCTGGCCGCGGTGGCGCTGCTGATCGACGCCGCGCTGCACCTGTTGGACATCGTCTGGATCGGGCGCTGGCTGGGCATCCCCGGCACGCTGCTGATCCTGGCCTCGGTCGCGTACTCGCTGCGCAAGCGCAAGCTCATCACGGTCGGTCGGCCGGCGCAATTCCTGCGCTGGCACGAGTGGCTGGCCTGGCTGGGGTCGCTGCTGGTGCTGGTGCACGCCGGCATCCATTTCAACGCCATCCTGGGCTGGTTGGCGGTGTGGGCCATGTTGATCAACGTCGGCAGCGGCCTGACCGGCAAGTTCCTGCTCGACCGGTCGAAGCGGCGGCTCGATGAAACGCGCCAGCAGATGCGCGAGCAAGGCTTGAGCCCGGCGCAGCTGGAAGAGCGCACCTACTGGGACAGCCTGACCTTCGACGTCGTCAAGCGCTGGCGGGTGGTGCACTTCCCCATCACGCTGGCGTTTGCCGTGCTGGCCACCGCGCACATCGTCGCCACCTGCCTGTTCTGGAGCTGGAAGTGAAACGCGGCTGGCTGTTCTGGACCATCGTGGCCAATCTGCTGGCGCTGGTCGGCCTGGCCTTCGCCTATCCGCAGCTGATGGTCAGCCCGGGGCCGCTGGTCGCGGGCCATGCTGAACTGGCGACAGACTGCTTCGCCTGCCACACTGCCTGGCGCGGCACCACCGTGCAGAAGTGCACCAGCTGCCACGCCTTGCCGGACATCGGGCTGCGCACCACCCAGGGCGCCGCCTTGCCGCAACGCGGCCTGAAGACCTCGTTCCACCAGCAACTGTCCCAGCAGGACTGCATGGCATGCCACAGCGACCATGCCGGCCCGAAGCTCACCAGGCGCATCCGCAAGCCGTTCTCGCATGTGCTGTTGCGCCCGGCAGCACTGCAGGACTGCGCCACCTGCCACAGCAAGCCAGACAACTCCATGCACAGCACGCTGACCGTGGGTTGCGGGCAGTGCCACCACCCCGAGGCCTGGAAGCCGGCCACCTTCGCGCATGCGCAGTTCTTCGAGCTGGACCGCGACCACGACGCCGCGTGCGTCACCTGCCACACCGGCAACGACACCACCCGCTACGCCCGCTACACCTGTTATGGCTGCCACGAGCACACGCCTTCGAACATCCGCCGCAAGCACGAGGAAGAAGGCATCGGCGACCTGGAGAACTGCGTCAAGTGCCACCGCAACGCCAGCGGTGAAACCGAAGGCGGCGGGCGCGAAGGGCGCAAAGGCCGGGAAGGCCCGGAAGGCCACAAGCGTGACTGATCACCCGCACCTGAACCCGACTGTTGTCGGACATCCATCCACCACCGGAGAACTGCATGACCAAGATGAGAGCCGCCGTATTCGTTGAACCTGGCCGCATCGTGATCGACGACAAGCCGATGCCGTCGGTCGGCCCGCTGGACGCCCTGATGCGGGTGACCACCACCACGATCTGTGGCACCGATGTGCACATCCTGAAGGGCGAGTACCCGGTGGCGCGGGGCCTGACCATCGGCCACGAGCCGGTCGGCGTGATCGAGAAGCTCGGCTCGGCCGTGACCGGCTACCAGGAAGGCCAGCGGGTGATCGCGGGCGCCATCACCCCCAGCGGCTGGAGCAACGCCTGCCTGTGCGGCCAAGGCTCGCAGGACGGCGCCGGCACGCTGCACGGCTTCAAGGCCATGGGCGGCTGGAGGTTCGGCAACACCATCGACGGCTGCCAGGCCGAGTACGTGCTGGTGCCCGACGCGATGGCCAACCTGGCGCCGGTGCCCGACGGTCTGAGCGACGAGCAGGTGCTGATGTGCCCGGACATCATGTCCACCGGCTTCAGCGGCGCCGAAAGCGCCGGCATCCGCATCGGTGACACGGTGGCCGTGTTCGCCCAGGGCCCGATCGGCCTGTGTGCGACAGCAGGCGCCAAGCTCAGCGGCGCCAGCATGGTGATCGGCGTGGACAGGCTGCCCGACCGCCTGGCGATGTCCGGCAGGATGGGCGCTGACCACATGGTCGACAGCAGCCGGGTCGACCCGGTCGAAGAGATCCTGCGGCTGACGGGCGGGCGCGGCGTGGATGTCGCGATCGAGGCGCTCGGCACGCAGGCCACCTTCGAGGCGGCGCTTCGCGTGCTGCGCCCCGGCGGCACCTTGTCGAGCCTCGGCGTGTACTCCACCGATCTGACGATTCCCCTCGGCGCCTTCGCCGCAGGCTTGGGTGACCACCGCATCATCACCACGCTGTGCCCGGGTGGCAAGGAGCGCATGCGCCGGCTGATGTCGGTCATCGAGGGCGGGCGGGTGGACCTCGGCGCGATGGTGACGCACCGCTTCAAGCTCGACGACATCGAGGCAGCCTATGACCTGTTCAGCCACCAGCGCGATGGTGTGCTCAAGGTGGCGCTGACCCCGTGACAGGCCGCATGACCAGCCGCATGACCGGCCGCATGGCCGGCCGCATGACCAGCCGCATGACAGGCACCATGGCCAGCACGGGAGATCTCGCGGTCAGGCCGGGCGGCAGGCGGGTGCTCAGGCTGTCTGCAGCATCGCGTCGGGGTGCAGAAAGGCGTCGGCGCCGCGCCGGCGCACCAGCAGCCGCAGGTCGCTGCCGATGCGCTGGCAGTCGTTGAAGTCGAAGGCCAGGGCCTGGTCCAGCGCCGCCAGTTCCGGCAGTGCGGCCATGCCCCGGCCCGGACCCAGCAACTTGGGTGCGGTGTAGACCAGCAGTTCATCGACCAGGTCGGCGCAGAGCAGCGCTGCATTCAGCACCGCGCCGGCCTCCACATGCAGTTCGCTCACGCCGTCGACGGCCAGACGCTCTAGCAGCGCGGCCAGGTCGACGCGACCATCGGCACCGGGCAGCAGCAGCACTTCGGCGCCGGCGGCCCGCAGCGCGGCCATGTGCGCGGGCTGCTGCTGCGCCCCCACCACCAGCACGCGCCCGGGCGCCTGCAGCAGCCGGGCCGCAGGGGGCGTGGCAAAGGCGGAATCCAGCACCACCCGCAGTGGCTGCATCCGGGTGGGCACCAGGCGCACATCGAGCTGCGGGTCATCGGCCAACAGGGTGCCGATGCCGGTGAGCACGGCGCCGGCGCGGCGCCGCCAGGCATGGCCGTCACGCCGGGCGGCCTCACCGGTGATCCACTGGCTGCGCCCGTCGGGCAGGGCGGTGCGGCCGTCCAGCGACATGGCGACCTTCAGGCGCAGCCAGGGCCGACCGCGCTGCACCCGCGACAGGAAACCGATGTTGAGCTCCTGCGCCGCCTGGCGCGCCGCGCCGGCATCGGCCAGATCAACCGTGACACCTGCTGCGCGCAGCCGCTGGATGCCGCGCCCTGCCACCTGGGTGTAGGGGTCGCCCAGGGCCACCACCACCCGTGACAGGCCGGCGGCGACCAGCGCGTCGGCGCAAGGTGGGGTGCGGCCGTGGTGGGCGCAGGGCTCCAGGCTGACCCAGGCCGTGCCGCCGGCCAGCGACAGGCCGTTGGCCGCAGCGGCACGCAGTGCCATCACTTCGGCATGCGGCCCGCCTGCCTGCTGGGTAAAGCCTTCACCGGCCAGTTGCCCGCCGGCGGTGTGCAGCACGCAGCCGACGCGCGGGTTGGGGTCGGACAGGCCGATGGACTGCTCGGCCAGGGCCACTGCCCGCAGCAGCAGGGCCTGGTCGGTGTCTGATAGCGGCATCTCAGGGCGCCGGCTGGTGCTGGCGGGTATTGATGAACACCCGGTTCTGGTTGTCGGTGAAGCCCTGTGCGAGTGAGTCGGTCGGGTTGTCGACGTTTTCCGTCGGGCACAGATGCTGGCCGGAGATGATCAGGAAGTTCTGGTTGATCAGGTTGGTCTTGACGCGGTTTCCGCCGTAGCACTGCGGATCCTTCTCGGCCGATCTGGGCGGACTTTCCCGACAGTACATGAGTGGGTGGTTCGCATTGAACGTGAACTGCGCGTTGCGGTCATCGGCGGACGGCACATCGGCGGTGAAGCGGCAGTTCTTGAAGCTCGAGGCCAGGGGGCCGAACGGCAGCGGAGTGCCGCCGGCATCCACCGGCACCGGGTTGAGCTGCCCGCCCCAGCCGGTGGTGGTGGAGGTACTCACCGCGCAGTAGTACAGCACCCGGGTGCTCTGCAGCAACGAGTAGCAACTGGTGGCCACGCTGTTGCCCACGGGATCGACCAGCGCCATGGCATTCGGGCCGGCCGCCAGCGCATACACGGGGCCCTGCGGCTGCTCGGCGTCCTCGGCGTTGGGCTGGGTGTCGGTGATGTGGAACTGCACCGTGCCCGATACCAGCGTGGCCAGCGGACAGGTGGTGTAGTCGACGACAACGGCGGCGCAAACCCGCAGCACGCCCGTGAGGTTGTTGAAGTACCAGCCCACGCCGCTGCTGGCGCCAGGCGGCTGGAAGCGGCTTGAGCCATCGCCCAGGTCGGTGGCGCCCTCCGGGATGCTGCCATGCCGCCCCCGGTTGCGGCTGGTGGCCGATTCCCGGTAGGGCACCGCCAGCATGGCGCCGAGGATCGGCACCGTACCGTTGATCACGCTGTCCAGCGTCACCGTCTGCTGCTGGTTGGTGCGGTCGGTCCACTGCACTTGCACCGACACCACCTTCTGCGCGCTGCCCGCCAGGTCGGTGATGTTGCGCACCACGCGGTAGGTGGTGTTGCCGATGCCGCCGGGCGGCTGGTAGCTCTCGACCACGCGGTCGACGATCTCGTCATAGGACACGCCGGCCTGGCCGGGCACCACGCCCATCGAGGTGAAGGACCGCAGCCGCTCGATCTCCTCGCTGGCGATGCGGGTGGCCTCGGTGCGCTGCTTGGCCAGGTCGCTGTTCAGGCGCATCGTGCTCTGCACGCCCACGAGAGCCAGCATGCCGATGGACATGATGGCCAGCGCCACCAGCGCCTCGACCAGCGAGACGCCGCGGCGGCGGGCGGGGCGTTGCAGCAGGGTGGGCATCATCAGAACAGGTTCCAGCCGCCCGGCACCCGCACGAACGAGCCGTAGCGCAGGCGAATCGTGTCGAGCGCGGCCTTGTCGTAGCGCACCGTGGCCACGCCGGTGGCGTTGAAGGTGGTGGCCGCCACCATGGCGCCGTCCCAGGTGGCAGTGGCCGCAGACCAGCTGATCTGGTCGGCTTGGACGAAGCCGGTCACGTTGGCATTGCCCGAGACGGTGAGGTTGCCGTTGACGATCAGCATCATCGGGTCGGCCGCCGTGCCCAGTGCGCCAGCGGCATCGATGTCGACATCGCCATCGGCCCAGATCGGATTGCGCGGGTTCAGCAGCAGCGCGTTGGCCAGGTCGGTGCGGGTGCAGCCGGCAGTGCAATCAAGCCGCACCACCGCCGGCTGGCGCTGGTAGGTGGCGCGGTCCAGCACGAACTGCGCCCGGAACCAGGGGTCTGCACCCTGGTCCGACAGCGCTTTCATCGTGGCGTCGCTGTTGATGCGGCCATCGGCGCCGGAACCGGCCGGGCCGGCAAAGCGGCTGGCGACCGAGGCGTTGATCAACCCGCCCGCGTGCGCGCTGATGCCGGAGGCGAAATCGCCGTTGCTGATCTGCAGCTGGCCGGGCGCGTCAGCGGTGATGGTGGTCCCTGCCGTCAGCGCGGCCAGGGGGGCCACTGGCAGCGCCCGCACCAGGCCTACCGTGGCGATCACTGCCGTGGTGCCGTCCACTGCGGGCACATTGTCGTTCTGGGCGAAGCAGGCTGTGTCGCCGGCTCCGGGGTTGGAGCAGCCGCGAGAGATGAACTGCACAGCGCCGCCGCGCAGCACATTGCCGCCATGGAACAAGGCAAAACTGATGCGAAACGCACTGCCGATGCCGTCAGCCGGCGCGCCAATGGCGACCGGCACTTCGCCGACAGCCGGGCAGATGCAGCGCGGCGCGCCATTGACGATGATGCAGGCCGGGAAGACCTGGTTGGCTGGCGCCTGTCGCCAGGGAAGGTCGAAGGCCCCCTCACCGTTGGCGTCGTTGGCCGAAGGCGCGAGGTAGCGGCTGCGGAAATCGGTCAGTCCAGCAGCGGCGCCAGCGCCAGGCACGGTGCAGTTGCCAGCGGTGCGGCCGCCGTTGAGCATCGCCAGCGTCCATTCGACGCCGGCATCAGCGGCTTCCAGCGCGCGCGTGGCCCGGTAGCTGTTGGCCGAGATGCGCTGCTCGAACACCAGGTTGCGGTTGGTGTAGGCCGCCACCAGTGCCATCACGAAGAACAGCACCATCACCACCGTGAGGGCCGCCACACCGCGCGCCGGCGCATTGCGCCGCTGCTGCATGGACGCCGTCACGGGCACTGCTCCACCGCCACGCTGTTGCGCAGGCGCACGTTCTCGCGCAGGCTGCGCTGCACTGCAGCGTCATGCACCGCGCGTGCCACGATGGTGAAGGTCAGATCGCGTGAACGCACCGTCACCTGCCCGCCGCATTGAGGGCCGCCTCCCTGCGCCTGGCAGCCGGCGGCTGCGCAGGGCAATGGCAGCGCCCGGGTGTCCAGCGTCATGCTGAATTGGGTGACACGCAACACTGCGGGGTCGGTCAGCGCCTGCCAGTTGTTGTTGCCCACCATGTACTCGATGGTGCCGGCGGCTTCGTTCCAGCGAAAGCCCACCCGTTCTCGCGCGCGGCCAGCCACGGCGTCGATCAGGCCGTCATCGCTGTTGAAGTCGGCGCCGCCTTCGGCGTCGGTCGATCGGTCGTAGACCAGTGTGCCGGTGCCGTCGGGTGCAGGCGCGTCGGCCGGCGCCAGCGTGTTGTACGGGTTCGGGCCCGGGCAGTTGGTCAGGTCCTGCACGGCGGGCCATATGTTGCAGTACGCGCGGCCCCAATAACCGGCTCGGCGCACGTCGCGCGAGATCATGTCGGCGGCAGTGCGCAGGTCCTGCTGCACCTGGGCCTCCAGCAGCAGGCGGCGGTTGTTGTCCAGCTGGGTGGTCAGCACCAGTGTGGCGCCGGCCAGGATGAACAGCGAGATGGTGATGCCGACCATCAGTTCGACGATCGACAGACCGGCGACGCGGCGGCTCGGCAGCCGGGCGGCCGAAGGCGGCTTGTGCAGGTCTGTCATGGGTCGCAGCGGGCAATGGCGCCGAACACGCCGGAAACCGAGCAGATCGACGGCACGCCGGCGGCGTTGGTGGACACGCGGATCTCGCCCACATTGGCGCCGGTGAGCGCGACGCTGAGCGTGCTGTTCAGCCGCGGCATGCCGTTGTAGCCGACGACATGGAGCAAAGTGCGGTCAGCCGTGATCTGAATCCCGGTCTCCAGCGGAATATTGACCTGCCGGATCGGCGCAGGGCGCACGCCGACTGCGTTGGCCCCGCCGCAAATCATGTCATCGGCGGCTGCGCAGTTGCAGTTTTGGGTGTCGCCACCCCGGACGTACAGGATGTAGCAAGTCTTCTGGGCGTTGTTGCCGAAGCTGATGGCGGTGCCCAGGTTCGGCCGGTTCTGGATCTGGTGCGACTTCAGCAGACGGAGGTCGGTCACCAGTTCCTGGGCGATGCCTTCGAGCCGCTTGCGTGCGACGAAGTCACGCATCGACGGCAGCGCGATGGCCAGCAGCACCGCCACGATGGCCAGCGTGACCATCAGCTCCACCAGCGTGACGCCGGCTGGCACGCCAAGCGCCGGGCGGCGGCGTGAACGGCGGGTCAGCGCACCCAGCATGGGTCGGGCGCGGCATTGGCGGCACCGCCGCTGGCCAGCGAGCTGTAGGTGATGTTGCCGCCGTTCACCGCCACCTGCAGCACCTGACATCGGCTGTCGGCACTCTGGGGCGAACTGCTGCCCGCTGTGGCGCGGGCGGTGTAGCCGGTGGCGTTGACGCTGCCAACCACCAGGCTGAGGTCGTAGTGGCGGTCTGGCGAGGCGGTTGCCACGGCACCAGGCAGATCGGCCAGCGTGGTCTGGTAGCCCGGGTTGTTCGCACGCCAGCGCTCTTGCGCCTGCATGATGATGGCCAGCGCCGACATCGCGTCGGCCCGGCGGCTCTTCTGTATCGCCTCCTGCAGCGACGGCCAGGCCACGGCCGCCAAGAT
>Ga0136636_10002803_pt1 | contig 10417 bp, 7 predicted proteins | sample AntDrymUQ8522106_2_FD_104653 | JGI IMG/M metagenome (GOLD analysis project Ga0136636, IMG submission 104653) | Polar desert sand microbial communities from Dry Valleys, Antarctica - metaG UQ852 (21.06) | ecosystem: Environmental > Terrestrial > Soil > Desert | place: Antarctica: Dry Valley... | reverse complement strand
TATCTCTGAAACCTAATAAATAAAGGATGGCATCTAAACCAATTTCAGAAATACTATGTTTGGCCGATGCTTTAACTTTGGGTTTAGCATGAAAAGCAATTCCTAATCCTGCTAATTGAATCATGGGTAAATCATTGGATCCATCACCTACTGCAATAACCTGATCTAAATGAATATCCTCTTTAAAGGCAAGCAGTTTAAGCAGTTCTGCTTTTTTCTGCCCATCAACAATATCACCAATGTGCTTTCCCGTTAGCTTTCCATCGTTAATCTCCAACTCGTTGGCAAAAACGTAATCAACACCTAGTTTGTTTTTTAAATATTGACCGAAATAGGTGAATCCTCCTGATAAAATAGCTGTTTTATAGCCATATTTTTTTAATATTTTAAAAAGGCGCTCTGCTCCTTCGGTTAAAGGCAGATTTTCAGCTATTTCTTTCATAACCGACTCATCCAATCCTTTTAGCAAGCTAATGCGCTTTAAAAAACTCTCTTTAAACTCAAGTTCACCACGCATGGCGGCTTCTGTTATTGCACTTACCTCGTCGTAAACACCTGCTTTGCGAGCTAGCTCATCAATAACTTCAGCTTGAATTAAAGTCGAGTCCATGTCGAAGCATATTAAACGACGATTTCGGCGAAAAATATTATCAACCTGAAAAGCAATGTCAACACCAGTATCTTGCGATATTTGGATAAACTCACTCTTAAGTATTTCACTATCAATTGCAGTTCCCCTAACTGAGAATTCAACAACCGACTTCGAACTAGATGCATCTTTATCAAGTCCAATCCGACCAGATAAACGGCTGATGATATCGATATTTAATCCTTGTGCAGAAATAGCTTTTGTAACTAAAGCCAATTGACGAGCTGTTAGTTTACGCGATAAAAGGGTAATAATGTATCGTTCTTTACCTTGATGCGACACCCATTCCTGATATTTATTCTCAGGTATAGGAGTAAATTTAACATTGAGCCCCAACTCATAAGCTTTAAAAAGCAAATCTTTTAAAATTGGCGATGACTCAGCTTTTTCTGGCACTTCAAACAAAATACCTAATCCTAAATCTTCATGAATAACAGCTTGACCAATATCCAAAATATTAACATTGTATTGATCTAGTACTCCGGTTAACGAAGCGGTTAATCCAGGCTTATCTTCACCTGAAATGTTAAGCAAAATAATCTCTTTCTCTTTATTCATGTGTCTGCTGGTGTTTCTAACTTTAATATAAAGAAAAGTGAAGGTAATTATCTCGCAAAAATAAACAATGTACTCAGCACACAAAGCCAAATCATGTGAATTAATGTGAAATCAAAAATAATTTATGGCAAAACCGAAACATTTAACCCATCACAAAACTTTTTACGAAAAAATAATGTTATAAAACAAATATTAAAACCTTAAAAGCCTACATCATGAATTTAACTACCAACTACCTTGGTTTAAAACTAAAAAATCCAATTATAATTGGAGCCAGCAATTTAGTTTCCGATATAAACATGGCAAAAAAGCTTGAAGAAGCTGGAGCTGCAGCATTTGTATACAAATCACTTTTTCAAGAGCAGCTTGAACTTGAAGCAGCTGACTTAGAGGATGAGCTTCATGCTTACGATGAACGTAATGCTGAAATGATAACCCTTTTCCCTAAAATTGAACACTCTGGCCCCAAAGCTCATTTACTGGCGATCAAAAAACTAAAAGAAGCTGTTTCGGTACCTGTAATTGCCAGCTTAAACTGCACCGATCCAAAGATTTGGGTTGAATATGCCATCTATTTAGAAAAAGTTGGAATAGACGCGTTAGAACTCAATTTTTATAACAATACATCTACCACATCTTTAACAGCTGTTGAGGTTGAAAATGACCAAATAAGTATTTTGCAAGCAGTAAAAAAAGCAGTGAAGATCCCAGTTAGTGTAAAACTGAGTCCATTTTATTCTAACACACTTAACGTTGTAAAACGAATGGATGATGCAGGTGCCAATGGATTTGTGCTATTTAATAAACTCTTCCAACCCGATATTGACATTGAAAATCAAACCATGAGAATGCCTTACAACTTAAGTAATAAAGGCGAATATCGATTATCACTTAGGTATACCGGTTTATTATTTGGACAAGTAAAAGGTGAAATCTGCTCAAATACGGGAATATTAGATGGTGAAGATTTAATAGCATTATTATTATCAGGTGCTTCCACAGTTCAAGTGGTTTCAACAATTTACAAAAACGGCCCAGTACAAATTAGCAGAATGCTTAGCGAGCTTGAAACTTTCATGACACAGAAAGGATACCAATCAATTAATGATTTTAAGGGTAAATTATCCAAATCAAAAATCAAAGAGCCATTTGCATATCAAAGAGCACAATACATTGACTACCTGATGAAATCAAAAGACATTATTAAGCAGTTTCAAATATAATTTTTGAAATATCAAGCATAACTTTTAAGTAAGCTTCCAAATTATTTGGAGGCTTTTTTAATTTAACTTCTTAGGATTTTTATAAAATAAAGGACTCATCTTATTGATCATATTTCAAAAAAATTGCTTTATTTGTATAAACTTTTGAGATACGCAAATAATAATTTACTCTAATTCTATAAAAAATCTTAATTTATGATTAAAAAACGTGTGTATACCTTCGGAAATGGAAAAGCCGAAGGAAGAGCAGATATGAGGAATTTGCTTGGAGGCAAAGGTGCTAACCTTTCTGAAATGAATCTTATTGGAGTTCCTGTACCTCCAGGATTTACCATTACTACTGAAGTTTGTACTGAGTACAATACCATTGGAAAAGACAAAGTAGTTGAACTCATTAAGGAAGATGTTGAAAAAGCAGTTTCTCATTTAGAAACTATAATGAAAGCCAAATTTGGGGATAAAGACAATCCGCTTTTAGTATCAGTTCGTTCAGGAGCTCGTGTTTCGATGCCCGGAATGATGGACACTGTACTTAACTTAGGTATGAATGATGAAGCCGTAATAGGAATAGCAAAAAAATCTGGAAATGAGAGATTTGCTTGGGATTCTTACCGACGTTTCATACAAATGTACGGTGGTGTTGTTCTTGGAATGAAACCCGAATCGAAAGAAGATATTGACCCCTTCGAAGAAATTATGGAGCACTTGAAGGAGGTAAAAAACATAGAAAATGACAACGAGTTTTCAGTTGCTGATTTAAAAGATCTAGTTGTAAAATTTAAAGCAGCTGTTAAAAAGAAAACTGGACAGGATTTCCCAACTAACCCATGGGAGCAGTTATGGGGTGCTGTTTGCGCAGTTTTTGACAGCTGGATGAATCCTCGTGCTAAATATTATCGTGCCATGAACCAATTCCCCGAAGAATGGGGAACAGCTGTGAATGTACAAGCAATGGTATTTGGCAACATGGGTCAAAACTCAGGTACAGGAGTAGCTTTTACCAGAGATGCTGGAACAGGTGAAAACATATTCAATGGAGAATATTTAATTGATGCACAAGGTGAAGATGTGGTTTCGGGAGTTCGTACGCCACAGCAAATAACCAAAGAAGGATCAATACGTTGGGCCAAATTAGCCGAAGTATCAGAAAGTGATCGCAAATCAAAATTTCCATCACTAGAAGAAGCCATGCCATCGGCCTACAAAGAACTTTTTGACACTCAGCACAAACTCGAAGAGTATTTTACAGACATGCAAGATCTTGAATTCACTATTCAAGACGGCAAACTATGGATGCTTCAAACCCGCAATGGGAAACGCACAGCAGCAGCCATGGTGAAAATTGCCATGGATTTATTACGAGAAGGAAAAATAGATGAAAAAGCGACAATTCTTCGTCAAGAACCCAATAAATTAGAAGAATTACTTCATCTTGTTTTCGATAAAAAAGCCATTAAAAAAGCAAAAGTAATTGCGAAAGGACTACCTGCATCACCTGGAGCTGCAACTGGTCAGGTTGTATTTCATGCTGATGAAACTAAAAAATACCCAGTAACCATTTTAGTACGCATCGAAACATCTCCCGAAGATCTTGAAGGAATGGATATTGCTCGCGGCATTTTAACTGCTCGTGGAGGAATGACCTCGCATGCGGCAGTTGTAGCACGCGGAATGGGTAAATGCTGCGTTTCAGGTGCTGGAGCGTGTAAAATAAACTACAAAGATCGCTCCTTTACTGCTAATGGGAAAGTAATTAAAGATGGTGACTGGATATCGCTTAACGGAACAACGGGTGAAGTTTACGATGGGAAAATTGCCACCATTAAACCCGAATTAAGTGGCGATTTTGGCGAATTAATGAAATTGGCCGACAAATACCGTAGAATGAAAATTCGCACCAATGCAGAAACCGAGCGCGATGCCAAACAAGCCATTGCTTTTGGAGCCGAAGGCGTTGGACTTTGTAGAACCGAACACATGTTTTTTGAAGGCGTTCGCATCATGGCCATGCGCGAAATGATTTTGGCTGACGATGAGGCAGGACGACGTAAAGCACTTCTTAAGCTGTTACCAATTCAACGCAAGGACTTCTCTGGCATATTTGAAGCTATGGCAGGATTACCAGTAACCATTCGCTTACTAGATCCGCCATTGCACGAATTCGTACCTCAAGAAGAAGCCAATCAAATAGAAATGGCTAAAGAAATGGGTATCTCACCTGAAAAAGTAAGGCAAAAAGTCGAAGACCTTCACGAATTTAACCCAATGCTAGGTCATCGTGGTTGTCGTTTAGGAAATACCTATCCCGAAATTACGGAGATGCAAGCCCGAGCTATTATTGAGTCAGCATTAGATTTGAAAAAGAAAGGTGTTATTGTGTTACCAGAAATAATGATTCCACTTGTAGGAACCGTAAAGGAACTGAGAATGCAGGAAACCATAGTGCGTGAAACCATTGAAACAGTTTTTGCCGAACGCAAAGAAAGCATTGAATACATGCTAGGCACTATGATTGAAGTACCTCGCGCAGCATTAGTTGCAGATCAAATTGCTGAAAGTGCCGAATTTTTCTCGTTTGGAACCAACGATTTAACTCAAATGACGTTTGGTTATTCGCGTGATGATGCCGGAAAATTCCTTCCTATTTATATCGAAAAAGGAATACTAAAAACTGATCCATTCCAAGTATTGGATCAAGAAGGTGTTGGAATATTAATAAAAATGGCTGTTGAAAAAGGCCGTTCAACACGAAAAAAACTTAAAGTTGGTATTTGCGGAGAACATGGTGGTGAGCCTAGTTCAGTAGAATTCTGCCATCGGGTTGGCATGGATTACGTAAGCTGCTCACCTTTTAGAGTACCTATTGCACGTTTAGCCGCAGCTCAAGCAGCTTTGCGCTAGTCAACAATCAATTATTTTTACAAGAAAAGTCGCTTTAAAAGGCGACTTTTCTTGTTTTTAGGACTTTATAACCAAAAATACTACTTTTGCTCAACATTAATTTTAAACATTAAATGGGTCGAATAATAGCTATTGATTACGGAAAACGAAGATGTGGTATAGCTACAACCGATCCCGAGAAAATTATTGCTAATGGATTAACAACCGTTGATACTAAGGAATTGCCAAGTTTTTTAGACAATTATATATTAAAGGAAAATGTTGAAACCATTATCATTGGCAAACCGTTACAAGTCACTGGCAAAGATTCCGAATCAATGAGTTTTATACGTCCTTTTTTTAAATTTTTATCGAACAAATACCCACAAATACCTGTTGAATGGGCAGATGAAAGATACACATCAAAAATGGCGTTTCAAACGATGATTGATTCTGGAATTTCAAAATCAGCACGTCAGAACAAGGAATTAGTCGATAAAATTAGTGCAACCATATTGCTTCAAAGCTATTTGGAAATGATTAGAGATAAAAAATAAGAATACAAACAAACAGTTTAAACTTCAATGATTTACCCTATTTTCGTATATGGTCAACCGGTATTAAGAAAAGTTGCCAGCAACATTACTCCGGATTATAAGGGCTTAGATGCTTTAATAGAAGATATGTATCAAACCATGTACAAAGCCGAAGGAATTGGCCTAGCTGCACCACAGATTGGCTTGCCAATTCGTCTCTTCGTGGTTGATGGTTCGCCTCTAGCTGAAGATCATCCTGAATTAGAAAACTTTAAAAAAGTTTTTATAAATGCTAAAATTATTGAACGTAACGATACTTTAGAGTTAGAATCGGAAGGCTGTTTGAGCTTGCCAAAACTAAACGAAGAAGTGTCGCGCCCAACTGCTATTCGAATACAATATCAGGATGAGAATTTTAATTCATATGATGAGAAATATGAAGGATTTGCGGCCAGAGTTTTGCAACACGAGTATGATCACATTGAAGGAAAACTATTCATAGATTATCTATCTCCGTTAAGAAGGAGATTGTTAAAAAGCAAGCTAACATCTATTACAAAAGGGGATGTTGATATTATTTACAGAATAAAAACAATTTAACACTTCTATTGAAAATCGCATAAATTTAAACGCTCTGTAAACAACAGGGCGTTTGTTTTATCAGGCATATGAAGATTTTCGCCTAGTAAAACAACTGCTTGGTAAAAAACTCATGGAAACTAACTACAACCTTTTGTAAATTTAAGGTGTGTAATTCTTTTATTATTTGATTTTGAGAATAGCTTGATTACAATAATGAGAGAATGACAAAATAGAGATTATCCATTGCAAAAAATTTAATATCATGAGTAATAAAATAAAAAAGATAGTCGGTATTAGTTTAGTTGCTTTAGCACTAATATCATGTCAAAATAAGGACATTGAAAATAACCCAACCTCTTCTATCACAACAATGGCAGTACTCGACACAAATACCGTATATTTTTTTGGACATCAATCTGTTGGCGAGAACATCACCGATGGGTTATCGACCATCACAGCTAAAAGCAATACAATTCGAGAATTTAACCTTTCCAATATAAATAGTGAAAAACCATTTGACTCACCTGGATTTTATCACTGCAAAATTGGTGAAAACAGGCAACCTATGAAAAAAATTAGTGATTTCATATCAGTTGTTACAAACAATCCTCAAATTAGTATTGCTGGAATGAAGTTTTGCTATGTTGATGTTGTGGATACAACAAATATTGCAGCTTTATTTAATGACTATACCAATGAAATTGATAAATTAATCAGTAATCATCCAAACACTATAATTTTCCATTCCACTGTTCCTTTACGAAAAGTTAAAACCGGATTCAAAACTTGGATTAAAGAAACATTCATGGGGAAAGAGTACGGCAAAAAAGATAATATCGCCCGAGAAAAATTCAATCAACTCATTCGAAATAAATACGATAAAGCGATCATATTTGATTTAGCTAAAATAGAAGCTACCAATCCCGAAGGAACAGTTACTTCTTTTAAACAAAACAACGATGAATGGATGGCATTATCGCCTGCTTACACCAATGATGGTGGACATTTGAATGATTTAGGTCAAGCAACTGTTGCCAAAAGCTTTATTGCTTTCTTATCATCCCTTAAACAAAAATAATCATCTCTATTTAGTAATTTTCAATATTCAAATTGTAAACTCATCTATATTTTATGCTTGAAATAAGAGAAATTGAAGAAAATGACTTTAAATCAGTTTACAAACTATTTCATCAAAGAAAAAGCCATTCGCTTATAAAATGGTTATATGGGCATCCTTGTGCCAATGGGAAAAGTGCATATGTAGCAATTGAAAATGGCGAATTAATTGGATGTATCGGTTATACAAAACAAAATTACAGCATCAACAAAACCATATACACTGGTTTAACACCACTCTCATGGGAAGTTAATAAAGAAAATAGAGGTTTAGCCGGTGTTAAACTTCTCATGAAAGCACTCTCGGGTGCTGATTTTTACTTTGGTTTAGATGGTTCAGCTGACATGAAAACGGTATTCAAACAAATGGGATTTAAGCCAGTTGGACATGTAGTGGGTGCGCGCAAAATACTAAAACCTCTAAATTTTTTAAAATCGCTGAATGAAATTGGGCCTCGCGACATTTACCGAACCTTGAAACACATTATTTCCTATCCTTTTCATTTATCCCAATCAAGTAAACGATTTAATTTATCGAAAATTACCGATTACGATTTTAAACCAATAGATTTACAAGAAGGTAAGTTTCAAAACGTTATTGACACTGAACACTTAAACTGGTTAAATAGTAATCCTGAAATTGAAACGATGGCTTTTGAATGCAAAGTAAATAATACAATAATTGCCCCAATTATTCTTGGTGTAAAAAACACAAAAGGTCGTTATAAAAGAGGTATCATCATTCATTTACCTTTTCCCACAACACAAACCTATGAAGAAAACGATGAATTAATATCGCACATCGAATGGTATTTAAAAACACTGGATGCTTCTTCTGTATCGGTACTAACAGCAGGAGAAAAATCACATGGAATTTATAAAAAGCGAGGATACAATTTTGAACCAAAACAAAGACCAGTAACAGCAAAAGGACCAAAAGAGATTATTGAAAAATTAATGAATTGCGAACCATTACTTAGTTATGCAGTTTCTGATAAATGCATTCGAAATATTTAAACAAACAAAATTCACCCAATGAATCCAATAAACAAAAAACAAAAAATGACTCGTTACTTTGTATTAGTCATTCTAATTATTAATCTAGTTTCATGTGTTCCACAAAAAGAGGTGATCTACGTGCAGGATCGTCAAAAAGATATGGCTTTTGAAATGGAGTACGCCAATTTGAAAAGAAAAAATAAAATAGAAGTCTTTGACGAACTATATATTCAAGTCAACAGTTTTGATGCAGGGAATTTAAATTTCATGAATAGTAGCCTAAGCGGAACCTCAGCACGTTCGGCGGCCGAATTATCACTCATATCGTATCGGGTAGATGAAGATGGATATATTGACTTACCTGTTTTAGGACGGATTAAAGTAATTGGTTTAACGATTGAAGAATCGGCGAATCTAATTCGAAAAGAGCTGGAAAGTTACTTAAACTCACCATCGGTAAAAATATCCTTTGTCAATAGAAGCATCACCGTTTTAGGCTATGTTCGCCAAGCAGGAAGATATTATTATACTGGCGAATACATTAATGTTTTTCAAGCACTTGGATTAGCTGGAGATATTCAGGAATTTGGAAACCGAAAGGAAGTCGTTGTAATTCGTGAAGAGAATAATAAAATTACAAAACACCGCATCAGCTTAACTGATAAAGAAATATTTAAATCGCCCTATTATTACTTAGACTCAAATGATATTGTTTACGTTGAGCCACTCAAACGCAGACATTGGGGTATGGAAACGTTCCCATATGCTTTAATACTTTCGAGTATTACTACTTTTTTATTAGTGGCTAACTACATTAAAAAATAAATCACAGCTCAACAAAATTATCCTATTATGCTTAAAAAAAATGCACTTCGCGAAGGATTTGATTTTCCCAAATACTTAACTTATTTACGTTCTAAGTGGAAAATTGTAGCCATATCGGTAATTGGAATGATAGCAGTTGCTGTGGTAATTAATAAATTCGTTCCTTATACTTATCAAATTGGGGCTAGCATATTGCTTCAGAGTAATGATTCCAAACGTAGTGTTCCATCCAATGATTTAATTCAAGGCTTTCAGCTTTTTAGTAATGCTCAAAACATTCAAGATGAGATTTTAATTCTTCAATCGCTTCCCTTACTAAAAAATGTTGCTGAGCAATTGGATTTAAGAGTTCAGTATTATCAAAAGGAAGGTCCATTCCTTAACGACATTTATAAAAGTGCTCCATTTGACGTTAAATTCGATATTACCACAAATCAAATTATCGAATCGTTTTATAAACTGGAATTTTTAAACGATAATCAAATAAAGCTATCATTAAATGCAAAGGATTATGTAGTATATAACTATGTAAACGACACTCGAATAGGTGAGTTTCCCGAATTGGTAATCAATCAAACCTATCCAATTAACTCAACCATCAAACATCCTCACTTTAATTTTTCTATTCATTTAAAAGATGGCATCGACGTTAATACAATAAAAGGCATAACCTATTCTTTTCAGTTTAACACTCCTTATAAAATTGCTGCTGAGTTTAAACGAAACATCGAAATAAAACCGGTAGGCTACGAAGTTTCTGTTGTATCCATCACCTTAAATGAAGGCAATCAAACTAAAGGTATTGATGTAATTGACAATCTTATCGAACGGTATATGAAAGATAAGCTTGAAAAGAAAAACTTAATAGCAGTTTCAACATTGGATTATATCGACAATCAATTGGCAGAGATTTCGGATTCATTATCGTTTGTAGAACAAAACTTACAACAATTCAGGCTAAGCAATCAAGTAATGGATATTAGTTCGAAATCAACCCGTTCATACAACTTATATGGAGAACTTAAAAATCAAAAAGCAGCACTGGAAGC
>Ga0136636_10002802_pt1 | contig 10421 bp, 9 predicted proteins | sample AntDrymUQ8522106_2_FD_104653 | JGI IMG/M metagenome (GOLD analysis project Ga0136636, IMG submission 104653) | Polar desert sand microbial communities from Dry Valleys, Antarctica - metaG UQ852 (21.06) | ecosystem: Environmental > Terrestrial > Soil > Desert | place: Antarctica: Dry Valley... | reverse complement strand
CAGGCTGTTTTAAAAGTTAAGCAGCGGCTTTCTTCAATTTATTTATTTCTTTGAAGAAAATGACGGAGTGTTGCCTTGCGTAATTCAATTTGGAATGAATATTTTCTGCACAACCTCAATCTCCTTTTAAATGCAGGCTATTAGCCGATTCTTTTTTATTTTATATTTAGCTTTTCTTTTCTTCAGATTGTGTTTAATTGCAATCAATCCTAATTCGGTCATTACTTTTACTTTATCGCAAACTGTAAAGTTACTTACCTGCAATGGCGACTTACAACTGAATAGGAAATTGAACGTACGACTTCCGAAAAATTGGGAATATCAACCGCTATCGGCATTGTACGGGATTCCTATTGACTAATTTGAAAAAGAAATGGTTTAAGTGTAGAGCCGCTGAGCGCAAGTGAATTGTCGAAGATATGTTGAAAGGGACTACCTATTACAAACATCTACTTCTTCCATTTGATATTGGTTGTACTATCCTGTTTATAGCATCTCTAAAAATCAATTTTTTTATTTGACCTCAGCTTTAATTCCTCCCTAAAGCTCGGAACAAAGTCTTCAAAAGAGCTGAAAAGGTAAGTTTTTTGAGACGCCCTTTATCTAATTGTGAGCCGCCGCCGCAATAAAATATAAAAGATAACAGGAGATTTTAAAAAGTAAATCAACAAACAGGTTATTGATAAATTGTAACACCAACTCCATGATATAAACCGGGCATCGTAAACCATCTACCCGCAGGCTGGTGGAATTAGGCTACCTGTTTTTAATAATTCCTTGTTATATTGTAAGCATAAACATACATTATTCAGTGTGTTAAAGCGAATGTTATTTTTAAAGCCTGCATTTATTTTATACCAATATTTTTGGCGCCTGCTGTTGCTTTTATTAGTCAGCCAGGGCGCTATTTTTTGCCAGCCTAAGCAGCTTGTTTTTAAGCATTATGGCGTTGAACAAGGCTTTACTTCCAACGAAGCTGCGGATATCGTACGAACAACAGAAGGATTAATCTGGATTAGCACGTCTGATGGTTTGGCAAGATTTGATAGCGAAAACTTTAAGTTTTATCAACACAATCAGAAGGATACAAATTCTATTATCAGTAATTATTGCAGGTCTTTAGAAGTTGATAAACGGAACAGTATTTGGCTTGTTGCAGATAATGACCTGGATATTTTTGATCCGGAAACAGAAATATTCAGACATATAAGGCGAGATGGGAAACGAAATGATAGTTCACAAGTAAAACCTACCGCATTTTATTACGACAATGCCAATGACATTATGTGGGTGGCTACTTTAAACGGATTGTATTTTAGTAAAGCAGGTTCGTTTAAATTAGAAAGTGCCGCTAAGTTTACCAGGGATACTACCATTTGTAAAAAGCCAATTCTTACCCTAATACCCGACGGGGGTGACTGGCTTTGGGTAACCAGCAATCACCGCATAGTTAGACTCAATATCAAAACCGGGGTAACAGAAAATTATGTGATTCCGGCCTTTGTAAGCGGCAGGCAAAATGGTGGAAATATACCTATTATCAGCAGTTACCTGGATCAAAAGAAAACGCTATGGCTTGGTACGTTTACAGCAGGTCTTTTCTCTTTTAATACGATCACTAAAACATTTGGACAATATACCTACCGGGATGTAACAAAAGAAGAGAATACTATTTTTTCCATTAAACAGACAGGACTACCCGGGCAGGAAAATGTACTCTTTTGTTCCGTTGCAGGGGCAGGACTTACCGCCTTTAATACCAGCACCCAACAATTTACTACTTATCAGTCCAGGATTTACAATAGTGCTCTGGGCATAATGGGCAACGCTTACGGACTCCGCTGTTACGATAACAAGATGTGGGTCGGCTCCAGCACAGGCTTACATTGCTACGATTATAGTTTGCAATTATTTGAAAAAAAAGATATGAGCATTATTGCGGATGGGGCTTCGCTGTTGCCTACGGATAGGATGAATATAGAAAGAAATGCCGAGGGTAAAGATGAAAGGCTGTGGCTTAACATTCCGTATAAAGGTGCCTATATATACGATCTTGTTTATGATAAAGTAATACCTGTGCCCGCAAAGATCAGGAAATATACAGCCGTTGAAGCCGGGTTGATTTCTATGTACATTGACCATAAAAATATATTGTGGTTGAGCACCAATAACTATGGATTAATTGCCTACAATATTAAGCAGGATATCATGATAGCTTCTGAAAGAAAACGATTTTATAATTACCGGGAGTGGGTTCATCATTTTTTTGAAGACAGCAAAAACAAACTATGGTTGTGTACATTCAATGGCTTGTTTGTAATGGACAACAACAATCAAAATGCAGTACCGGTTACTGCGGTAAATGATTTGATTAAAAGCAATAATATTTCCAATAAAATTGTATCTGTCACAGAAGATGAGTATGGTAAAATATGGATCACCGCTGATTACTCCGATAAAAGAAATGCGGGTATTGTTAAACTGGATCCGGTTACCAATACTGCCAGTATAGTTTACAATGAAGCCTTGCAAAGTAATGGTAACAATCCTCCGGTTGATATCAGGTCTATTTGTAGCAATAAGAAAGGAAAGATATTTGTTGTGTTCTACAGGGAAGATATTTTTTGGGTGAACAGTAATGCGGAAGGCGCCTTAAATTTAAAGAAAAAAGGCCGTGAACACGGGTTGAATAACACCGCAATTGACGATTTACTTAGCGATGCCGAAGGCAATATCTGGTGCAACAATTCACTCGGAATAGCACAGTATAAAATAAACCAAAATAGTTTTTGCAATTACAGTTTGGCTAATTACGAGCTAAGGACTACCAATGCACCTTCCATTTATATTTCGCCTAATTCCGGCAAATTTTACATTGGGCAATCCAATAGTTTTTTATTGTTTAATCATACAAACAACAGCAACGATATTAGCAGCACCAATTTATTATTCAATGATTTCAGGATTTACAATACCAGCTATCAACAAACAATAAAAGACGGCGACAGAATTGTATTAAACTACAAACAAGATATGGTAAGCATAGCATTTGCCTTATTAAGTTATAGTAATGCCAATGAAAATATTTATAGCTGGAAGTTGGAAGGGCTGGAGAAAGATTGGAACATTTCTAAAAACAATATGGCTACCTACAGCCACCTTACGCCGGGTAACTATACTTTGTTGGTAAAAGCTGCCAACAGCAACGGAGATTGGAAAACAACTCCCATCAAGCTGTATATAAAAATTACGGCGGCATTTTATGCCACCTGGTGGTTCAGGCTATTGGTAGTTTTGCTGGTGGCCTTATTTATTTGGTGGATAGTACAAAGGCGCATAAAAAGAATAAAAGAAAAATTTGAATTACGAAACAGGATAGCAGCCGATTTGCATGATGAAATAGGAAGCACGCTTACCAGTATCAACATCCTGAGCAATGTGTCTCAGCAAGCAATGGACCAGCATCCCGGGCAGGTAAAAGAATTACTGGAACAGATATCAAGTCAGAGCAAAACCATACAACAAAGCATGAGTGACATTGTGTGGAGTATCAGGCCCGATAACGAAAAAATAGAAAACCTTGTAATAAGAATAAGAGAATATGCAGCCCAAACATTGGAGCCACTCAATATCAATACAGTAATTGAAGCAGATGAAATACTGGTTGATAAAGTATTACCTATACATTATAGAAAGGACTTGCTGCTGATATGTAAAGAAGCCATGAACAATATTGCAAAACATTCAAATGCCAGTGCTGCTAAAATTACATTTAGTTGCAGCAATAAAAATATTTCCGTTACTATAACAGATAACGGCAAATGGAAGGGGAACAATTCCGGAACTGGCACCAAAACCATGCAAGAACGGGCCCATGCGCTCGGTGCTCAATTAACTATACAAACAAGGGATACTGGCACAATAGTTTCCATGTTACTGTCTTTACCCTAATTATGGCATATAAAACCTAATTAGTTCGTTTTAATTTTGAAGTGTAATGGCAATTAAAGTATTAATATATGAGGATAATGAAAATTTGCGAAAGAGCATACAAATATTGTTGCTCTGGAACAAAGATTTTGACATTGTTGCTGCAATGTCCAACGCAGATTCTGTAATTGAAGATGTGATGGTATTAAAGCCGGATGTAATTTTTATGGACATTGATATGCCGGGCTGTAACGGGGTAGATGCGCTCATTAAAATAAGGGATAGTGGCAATAGCGTGCCGGTTATCATGTTCACCGTTTTTGAAGATGAAGAAAATATTTTTAATGCCATCTGTGCCGGCGCCAATGGCTATTTATTAAAAAAGAATTTTGACCAGATACCTGGAGCAATAAAGGATGTGTTGGATGGCGGAGCTCCGATGACAAGTAGTGTGGCGAAAAAAGTGTTAAGTTTTGTACCACAGCAAAAAGCGGCGAAAAATCCACACGTAGAATCGTTAACTCCAAGAGAAAGAGAAATACTGGAATATATTGTAAAAGGCTACAGTTATAAAATGGTAGCCTTCGAAATGGGAATAGCTACTGAGACAGTGCGAAGTCACATCAAAAAAATCTACAAAAAATTACAGGTAAACAGCGCCACCGAGGCCGTTTATAAGTTTAAAGGAAATAGATAAGGCTACATTTCCATCCCCATGCCCCTTTTATGGCATTGCTTAACTCTTTCATATGCTTCATTTTTGTAAATGGACAAAATGAAGCACATGAAAAAAGCATTTTATATTGCCGTTGTATTAATTGGTTTGATACAATTAAACGTTGATGCCCAAAACGTAGGGATCGGCCTAAATAACCCTTTAGACCTATTGCATATAAATGGTATTACCCGTACTACGGGCATCAAATTGGTTGGCAATAGTGCTATTGAAACCGGCTTTGGTTTAGTTGGAAAGGAAGTAAATTCAGGCAAAATCGGCTATTCCTTATTTACCGCCAATACGCTAGATATAGTTGGAGGAGGAAACGCTTACTTAGAGCGAAAAATTAGGTTTTGGGGGGAAGCCGGTTGCACGTTTGAAGGCGGAGCAACCTTTAATGGAAATATTGGTGTTGCCAATTTTTTACCCACTGAAAAGTTGGAAGTGAATGGCAAAATAAAAATTGGTGATGATGTAAATGTACCAACAGCGGGCACAATTAGGTATAATGCTACTTCTAAAGACTTTGAAGGATTTGATGGCACAACCTGGAAATCGTTTACAAAACTCATCCAATAATTTGTTGCACCTATGTAACATTTCAATTTAAATATTATTAATTACAACACCCACAACAGTTTTAAAAATGAAAACAATATCAACAACTTTATTTTTATCTTTTTGGTTCCTAATCCAAGCCAAGGCTCAAAATGTAGGCATAGGAATAGATATTCCTTTAGATAAACTTCATGTAAACGGTACAACCCGAACCACGGGTATAAATTTGGTAGGTAATAGTGCCATTGAAACCGGCTTTGGTATAGCAGCCAAAGAAGAAAGTGCGGGTAAAATTGGTTACGGGCTTTTCACTCCTAAAACGCTGGATATTGTTGGCGGTGGAAATGCTTATTTGGAACGAAAAATAAGATTTTGGGCTGAAGGCGGCTCTACTTTTGAAGGGCAAGCTACATTTAATGGAAATATTGGTGTTGGTAATTTGTTGCCATCTCAACGATTGGAAGTAAACGGCAAAATTAAAATTGCTGACGATGGAAACACGTCCACAGCAGGTACTATCAGGTACAATAATATACTGCAAGATTTTGAAGGATTTAATGGAACCACATGGCAATCCTTTACCAAACCTATTACTACAGAATATTGGGGTGCCTATAACGACATAGTTGAAATAAAACCTACAAGCTCAATTGATAATGGTGTAGCAGTTGCAAAATGTGTATTTTCAGATAATTATTTGGCCATTAGTCACCGAGCCGACCCCATTTCAACCATCGTTACCAGGTTTTATAAATGGGAGTTAAGCAATTGGGTATATAAGACTCAAGTAAATGCTGACATTATTCATACGGCTCCGTCTTCTAGTTTGGTAAGGGGTAAAATGACTGATGATTGGTTGCTTTTTGGAAATGAATCACTCAACAGTGTTTCCATTTACAAAAGGAATGGAGAGTTATGGCAATTTCATTCAACAATTGCACAACCGTCTTTAGACGGATTTGGGGATTATTATGATATTGATGGAAGTAAAATGGTAATTACTACAATTGGTCCTCCGCCCGGTAATAACGGGCGTATTTTTGTGTATAATTTTAACGGTACCGGCTGGGTTTTACAGCAAACTATAACAGACCCTAACCCTCTTTCAGGTAATTATTTTGGAACTGGAGTAAGCATCAAGAATAATTATTTAGCATCAAGTTATCAATTCTTTGGCTCTACTTTAAATACTACTCCCATATATGTTTTCAACGGTACATCTTTTGTATCTAACTCTTCGATCCCCAAAAAGTTATTAAGTAAAATATTTTATGAAGGCTCATCTGTAAGGATTAAAGTAACAGATTTTGATTTTGGAACTCAAATTTCAAGTGGCGGTATTTATAAAATTGGCACTACCGGCTTTTGGGAACTCATACCCAACACAGTTGGTATGGATGCTATTTCAAATTACGCCTTAGATTATATTGGTAATGGAGGGCTTTCAATATATTCTCTAAAGAAATTTGAAGCCGGTAGTTATACCAGTTTATGCTCACTTAATTACAACTCCATACCTGGTTCTGAAAATTTTACCTCCCCCCAATTAAATAAAAATTGCATAATAATACCTTCCACAACTGGTTATAAAATATTTAAAAAACCTTGATGAATTTTTAGAATAAAAACCGGCAAAACAAAAATAAAGCCATCAAACAAATGAGCATAATCTTTATTATAAAAATTGCTTTAAAAAATGTTACATTCTACTTCAATTTAGATACCCAATCTCCTGTAATAAATTTGTTTATGTACAATAGAAATGGCGGCTCAGAAGATGGGGGATTTTATATAACTAAACCAAGGTTTACAAAATTATAGACCATAAAGATTATCAGAAATATCCTTTCATTCTATAAAGAATTTCATTTTCAACTCAACAAAAAACAAGATGAAAATATTAATCTCATTAACAATCGCCGGAATTTTATTTAGTACCCCACCCCAGGCACAAGGCAGAGCAACCACAGCCAATTATTTAAAAGCAACCGTTACTACAAGTGCGGGCGTAATAAATCATGAAGCCATGCAAGTGGTGATTAGCAGGGGCGCTTCAACAAGTAAAAACACGGTTGCCTTGGTGGCTGCAAGCACACAGGGCAGAATAGAAATGACGCTGGACAAAGCTTTGGAAGTTGGAACTTATCAATTAAATAGCAGCAATAAGAAAAATTTTATTTTCTACATTCCTCCAGGAGGTTTGCCGCTTACTACCTCAAAATATGCAGACGCAGCAGGCATATTAACAATAATCGAAATTTCCACCACAAAAGCAAAGGGTGCTTTTTCATTTATTGAAAAGCCTTTAATGGGTAAATGCGATAGGGGTGAAAATGTTGTTGTTAGCAAAGGTGTATTTGAAGTTAAACTATAAACCTAGTCTTGATCTTTAAACTTGCAAACATGAAAAAAACGATTACGATATTTTTATTTAGTTTTTGTTTGAAAAGCTTATCATTTGCACAAAACGCACTAACCCCGGCAAGTAAAACAAATTTTATTACTGCAACAATTTCTGATCCCAAAGGAGATATAAAGTTTAAAGCAACTGAAATACTGTGCCGTAGTAAAAATATAGACTCAAAAAAAGGATTTACGCTTGGAGGTTTTACCAAAGAGAGATATTTCACCATCAACATACCACAAAACCCTGCTGTAGGTGTTTATAAAATAGAGGGCGTTTTTATGAATGCGTATGCAGATTACTACATAAGGGTTGGAGGACGATTAGGTTTTAAAACTGGCACGTGTGATGGTGTAGCAGGAGTGTTGGAAATAACTTCTATTATTGGCAATAAAATAAAAGGAAAATTCTTCGTAACAGTAAGCCAATATGTAATGCCTTGTAACGCTAAAACAAAAAGAGAAATTACAAACGGCGTATTTGAAACAACCTTTACAAATAAATAATTTAATTACAAATATGCTGTACCGATTAATATATGGCACCACATTCTTTTGCTTGGTTGGCTGCGGCGTATTACCCAAGGGCATCTCATATGTAGGCGAAGAAAGGGTTTTTGGTAAATTATTCAACAGAACTTTTATTACACTTAGAAGAGATGCTGAAAACTGGGAACCGGCCTGGGAATTGGGTATTGCCATACAGCCGCAAAAAGACGGACGCATAAAAGGCATTCGGCTAAAAAATCCCACTGCTGGTTCTGTTCGTTTATCGGTATGGGATGCAGAAACCAGACAGTTAATAAAAACCATTAACGCAAACATCAACGATACCGTAAATTATAATTTCAATTTTTGCGAAGTACCCATCCTTGCAAACAAAATTTATTGTATCAGCATCAACGTACGCAAATATTATTATTACAATTTACCCTTTAACCCCCTGCCATTGCAGGCTTCCAACATCCACTTATTATACAGTGTGTACGAAAAAACGCCCTATCAAAGATTTCCCCAAAACAATGTACCCTCTGTATTACACGGATTGATTGACTTAGATGTAGATTTTAAAATTGACTAAAAAAAATACAAAATGAAAAATCATTTTCTACTGTTATGCCTGTTTTTTGTAGCATTAACAAGCGTGGCCCAGGTTGCCATTACACCTGGAAAGTATAGGGTAAAATTGGTAACCAATAACCTTAATATGGAATATACGGTTTCTAATTTTATAAGGGTTGCTGAAGCATGCTCACCTACCAATTACAATTGTGGCGCACAAATTTGGGAAGTAAGAGCAGTAAGAGGCAAGCCCGGCTTATTTCAAATTCAACTGGTGCAAAACCGTAAAAATATTAGCTGGAACGAGACTCCGGAAACGATTGCAATGGTTTCGTTGCAATCTCCTTATCCGCCGGCAAAAATAAAACTTCAATGTTTTACCATTACGGCAAATGATAAGGGCAGCTACCAGATACAACCCGCTAAAGATGCTGGAGAAGCTGCAAACGAGTACTACTTAGCAGCCCAACTGGAGGATGTAAATCGTGGTATCATGATAGCCAAAAGAGGCAATGGCACCAACGGTACTGGTAATATTGCCTGGAGATTTGAACCACTAATTGCACCACCGCAGCCGCCACAACGCAGCCCAGGTGTAGTAGTAGCACCACCAAGCGACAACAAAATAGAGATTGATTTTAAAACCGGCCTTGATAACCTGGAGCCAAAGGGCTTTCAAAAAAACCTGCAGCTTACCATTGCCATTAAAAACAGGGCGCCATTAGTAATGGATGATGTGAATAAGAACCAAACCTGGTCCAACAATTCTATTCGCCGGGTTACAGTGCCGCTGCCGGCAGACATCAACGTAATGGATTTGGAATCCGTTACCCTTTTACGTACGGTAGTGGGTAGCTGGAACAATGTAGATGCTATATCCGCAGATAACTGGAACCTGGATAAAATTACCGCTACTGCCATTGAAAAAAAAGATGGCAGGCTGGTAAGAACCATGCTACTCAACAAAAGCGGCACACCCTTATTTCGTTTTATATATGAAAACAGGGGCGCCAGAAACGCCAACGAAGGTTTAACTACCACTTTTAGTTTTTCACCCAACGGCTACGGCGCCCCGGTCACGCCACCATCGGCATCCGGCGATGCGTCCGTTACTGCTATTTTTGGCACTGGCGGCGATGATTTACGTGGTGGAAATGATAACGTAAGGGTGGTTATACTCTTTAAAAATACTACCCGGACCCTAACCTTCAACAACCTGAATCGGGGTGCCAAATGGGATAACTTTTCTGAAAAAATGATGTCGGGAACTGCGCTTCCCAGTATTCCCAACGTAAAAATTGCAGATGCAAAAGAAGTACAGGTTTGGCATACCGGCGGCGGTGGTATGGGCGCAGATAACTGGGACCTTGATAAATTTAAATTAACTATTTCCATAAATGGAGAAAGTAAAATTTTAGTGGACAAAGTGGGAACGCCCCTGCATAGGTTTACCGGAGATACGAGGAGGAAGAGTTTTTATATAACAGAGTAAAATATACCAGGCATTGGTTAAGAATAAACATACATAAATTAATGAGTATTTTAATAAACAAGTAAGTCATGAAAAAAATATTCCTGTTTGTTGGCGTAGCATTTTTGAGCTCCGCACTAATTGCCCAAAACGTAGGCATTGGCACCCCTACGCCCAATAGCAGTGCCCAGCTTGATATAAGCAGCACCAATAAAGGCCTGCTGATTCCTCGTATGAACAAGACCCAGCGTAAGGGGATAGTAACCCCTGCAGATGGAT
>Ga0136636_10002800_pt1 | contig 10430 bp, 5 predicted proteins | sample AntDrymUQ8522106_2_FD_104653 | JGI IMG/M metagenome (GOLD analysis project Ga0136636, IMG submission 104653) | Polar desert sand microbial communities from Dry Valleys, Antarctica - metaG UQ852 (21.06) | ecosystem: Environmental > Terrestrial > Soil > Desert | place: Antarctica: Dry Valley... | reverse complement strand
CTGAATTATTTAATAGTTTAATAACATAGTGGAAACTTTGTAAGAGTTTAAAGTTTCCGTAGTTTTGCATTCTAATTTCAAAGGTGCAACATGGATCAACGAGAAATGATCATCCATAAAAGTTACGATTTATTCAAGCGTTACGGCATAAGAAGCGTAACCATGGATGAAATTGCCGTGCAATGTGGTATGAGCAAAAAAACCGTCTATCAATCATTTTCCGATAAGGATGAATTGGTTGCATCCATTATGGATAATAATATCCGTATGTCTGTTGAGGGATGTAATCAGTCACAAAAGCAAAGTGAGAATGCTATTCACGAGGTGTTTTTATCACTTGATTGGGTGCATGAAATGTTTGATGGCGTAAACCCGGCTCTATTATTTGATTTGAGAAAATACCATTCCGCAATTTTTCAAAAACTGGAAGAACACAAAAAACAATTCTTGTTTCAAATATTTAAACTGAACATTGAAAAAGGGATAGAAGAAGGGCTTTACCGTCCTGAAATTAAGGTAGATATCCTGGTACCGCTCCGTATTCATACCATGACCCTTGTATTTGAAACCGATCTTTTTCCTACTCAAAAATATACCCTGTATGAAATTGACTATGAAATAAACATGCATGAACTTTATGGAATTGCCACTTCGAAGGGCGTAGAAATGATAGAACACTACAAAAATCAAAGAAAAATAAATTAATCAGTTTCCCTATGTTACGTTCACACCAAATGATACTTACCCTACTGCTGTCAGGGTTTGTTACCACTACCGAGGCCCAGAATAATCAACCTGTAGTACACCAACTTTCTGCTGAACAGGCTGTAGCTATGGCTTTAAAGCAAAGAACAGAAATACTGAACGCACAAATTAATGTAAAGAATCAGGAATCATTTAACCGTGAAATAACGGGACGATACTATCCGCAGCTTGCTGCTACATTTGGCGTTAACCGTCAGTTTGCCGTTCCGGTTACCGTTTTACCCGACTTTATTTCTCCCTCTGTATATACCGTACTGGAAAATGAAGATGTACGTAACGCCAGTGGCGACCCTATTAAATTCAGCGGGGTTGTAAATACTTTTCCTGCTCGTTTTGGTGTACCCTGGCAGGCACAATTAGGGGTAAGTGTTCGACAAATCCTTTTTCAACCCGATGTGCTCATTGGCTTACAGGCGCGTAAATCTGCCATCAGTTTATATCAAAATCAACTAAAAATATCGGAAGATTCAGTGAAGTTGAATGTTTTTAATACGTATTTCGGAGTGTTGATTGCCAAAAAAGGATTAGGATTTACTCAAGCTTCCGCAGAAAGGCTTGAAAAATTGTATCAGGAACAGACTGAACTTTATAAAAATGGTTTCATAGAAAAGCTGGATCTGGATAAAACGAAAGTAAACCTGATCAATTTAAAGACTACGCTGATAAGGTTGGATAACCTTGTAACGCTGAGTTATGCAGGTTTAAAATTTGCTTTGGCACTGCCGCAGCAAGATTCCCTTTTACTTACAGACAGCCTTACGAATAATTGGATACAAAACGACCTGTTAGCGTTGGAAAACGAGTTTAAATATGAGCAACGAAACGAAATTAAAGCTTTGGAGGTTTCCGGGGATTTGCTGGAGTTGCAAGTAAAGCGCTATAAGTGGCAGGCCTTTCCTTCCATAGAAGCCTTATGGAACGTAGGAACCTCTGCGCAAAGACAAAAATTTGATTTTTTTGATAGTAGAGGAAACTGGTTTTATAGCAATGTACTAGGGGTAAACCTGAGTGTACCACTAATAGATGCCAATCAGCGCAGAGAGCGGGTAAAACAGGCACAATATGCTTTGCAAAAAAATAAAAATACTTCCAACCAATTGCGGCAATTAATTGATTTGCAAGTGATAAATGCCCGTACAACCATTACCAATGCCATTGCCTCACTCAACAGTCAGGAAGAAAACAGGGAACTGGCAGAAAAAGTGTACAACACTACCAGACTAAAATATCAGGAAGGGTTAGGCAGCAGTTTTGAAGTATTACAATCAGAAACAGATTTACAGGTGGCACTTAATAATTACTATCAGGCTTTATATGATGCAGGCATAGCCCGCATAGCTTATCTGCAGGCTCTTGGAAAACTATAATTAACTAAAAAAACTATCATTTTAAAAATACCATTTCATCATGTCATTTATAATAAGAACACTCATACTTGCCAATATTCTACTGGTACTTGCAGGCTGCGGTGCTAGTGAAAAAGAAAACAAAGGAGAACTAAACGATAAAAAAGCGAAAGTAGAAGAACTGAAAAAGAAGCAGGATGCTCTTTCGAAGGAAATTCAAAAGTTACAGAATGAAATTAAAGAATTAGATCCTGATGCATTTGACAACAATGCCCGGTTGGTAATAATTGATACCCTGGGGAAAATGGATTTTTCCCATTACATTGAACTACAGGGTAGCGTAGATGCAGATAATATAAGTATTGTAACGCCACGTGGTAATCCTGGTCAGGTAAAACAGGTATTGGTAAAAAAAGGAGATCGGGTAAGCAAAGGACAGCTATTGCTACGACTTGATGATGCCATTATACAACAAAACGTACGGGCAAGTAAAGATGGCATTCTATCTTTAAAAACACAACTTAGTCTGGCATCTGAACTGCTTACAAGACAACAAAATCTTTGGGGTAAAGGCATTGGTACCGAAGTACAACTATTGACTGCAAAGAATAATGTGCAAGCACTTAATAATCAGATTCAAAGTGCACAGGAGCAGGTAAAGGTGCTGGAAGAGCAACAAAAAACAAGTAATGTATATGCGGAGGTAAGCGGTATCGCCGATGAAGTGAATATAAAAGTGGGGGAATTTTTCCAGGGATCTATTGGTACCACTCCACAAATAAGAATTGTAAATACCAGCTCGCTAAAAGTAAAAATTGAAATACCGGAAAATTATGTAAATCAGGTAAATAAAGGATCAAAAGTGCTGGTAACCATCCCTGATATTAATAAAACTTATACAACTAGTCTTAGTTACCTGAGTGCCAGTATTGACCCCTCTTCCAGATCATTTGAAACCGAAGCCAAATTGCCTTCTGATGGGATACTAAAACCCAATATGATTGCTACGGTTAAAATTTTGGATTACTCTTCCCCGAATACGGTTGTGATTCCGGTAAACGTGGTACAAAGCGATGAGAAAGGAAAATACGTATTCGTTTATTCTGTAGAAAGCGGGAAAAATATTGCCCGTAAAAAGCCGGTAGGGGTTGGCCAAATGCAAGGAGGTATGATAGAAATTCTGACTGGATTATCAGAGGGCGAGCAACTGATTGTAAAAGGATACCAGGGTTTGTACGATGGCCAGGAAATAACCACTAATTCCGCCCAATAGATTTATTCCATCAATTAAATAACAGATAAGGATTTCTTTCCGGGAAATCTTCTGTTTCATAAAATATAAGCATTGTGACCGCACTCGAAAAACTACAAGCCGAATTGCTTAAGATAAAAGAATTTGGCCCCACCACGTGGGCAGTAAAAAACAAAACATCCATTTACCTGCTGGTTATCTTTATATCAGTATGGGGTATTATTCAGTTTCTTACCACACCAAAAGAGCAATTTCCTGACATTGTAATTCCTACCATTTATGTGCAAACCATATATGTAGGCAACTCCCCAAAGGATATAGAAAATTTGGTAACCCGCCCCATAGAAAAACAACTCAAGGGAATTACAGGGGCAAAGATTAACAAGATTAATTCCACTTCGCTGCAGGACTTTTCGGCCATTACGGTAGAGTTTGATACCGATGTGGATCCTGATATAGGATTACGTAAAGTAAAAGATGCGGTGGATAAGGCAAAAAATGACCTGCCTACAGACCTGACCGAAGACCCTACGGTACAGGAAGTTTCGTTTAGCGAGCAGCCTATTATGTATGTGAATGTGAGCGGTCCATACAATGAGGTAAAATTGAAAGAATATGCCGATAAGCTACAGGATAACCTGGAGGAACTAGCCGAAATAACCCGGGTAGATCTTGTAGGGGCGCCCGAAAGAGAGATACAGATAAATGTGGATAGGTTGAAGATGCAGGCGTCGGGTGTTACTTTTAATGATATTGAGGGCGCCGTAGCCCGTGAAAATATTGATATTAGTTCGGGGCAATTGCAGGTAGGAGACATGAAGCGTACCATGCAGGTAAAAGGTCAGTTTAAATCAGCATACGATTTATATAATATCGTAGTGCGAAACAGCAGCGGTCAGGGGATTTATCTCAAAGACATTGCCGTTTTAAAAGACACCATCAAAGACCGTGAAAGCTATGCGCGGCTTGGCGACAACACTACTTTGGCACAACCTGTTGTAACGCTTAATATTATTAAAAGAAGCGGTGAAAACCTCATTAATGCTGCTGATGGCGTAAAGCAAGTGGTGGCAGAAGCACAAGAAAATGAATTACCAAAAGACCTCAAAGTGGTGATTACCGCAGATCAGAGTAAAACCACAGAAGCCTCTTTTAATGAACTTGTCAATACCATTGTATTGGGTTTCATATTTGTGTTGCTGATTCTTATGTTTTTTATGGGCGTTACCAATGCCTTTTTTGTGGCATTGAGTGTACCCCTCAGCATTTTTGTTGCGTTTATATTTTTGCCGGTAGGAAGCTTTATAGTAGGAACGAGTATTACCCTCAATTTTATCGTTCTTTTTGCTCTGCTATTTGGCTTGGGAATTATAGTAGATGATGCCATTGTGGTTATTGAAAATACGCACCGTATTTTTACCGAAGGCAAAGGACATATCAGTTCCGAAATGTCGGCACGGTATGCATCGGGTGAAATATTTATACCTGTATTATCAGGAACCCTTACCACACTTGCCCCCTTCTTTCCGCTTCTTTTTTGGCCAGGCATTATTGGTAAATTCATGATTTACCTGCCCGCTATGCTTATATTTACTTTAACCGCATCGCTTATTGTTGCCTTCTTGTTCAACACTGTATTTGCAGTAGATTTTATGAATCAGGAAGATGAAACAGCTCCTCGAAAAGCAGACGTTTTTAAATCAAAAATCTTTCTTATACTTCTTGGATCTGGAATTTTACTAGATGTAGCAGGATTATTTAATGGCGGCGGCCTTTGGTATTTCTTTGGCAACCTGTTTATCTGCTTTGCTTTGATTATGGTATTGCATGTGTACGTGCTCAAAGGGGCTATTGACAAATTCCAACAGTCGCTTTTGCCATCGCTGATGGATCGCTATGAAAAGTTACTACGATGGACCCTTGATGGCTGGCGCCCGGTTTGGTTGGTTGCAGGCGTATTTGGTTTACTGGCAGGATCCTTCCTTATTTTTGGAGCAGCCGTTTCGAGTGGGCGTGTACCCATTGTATTCTTTCCTTCGGGTGATCCCAACTTTGTGTACGTTTATCTGAAAATGCCTGCGGGTACAGATGTAAGCTATACAGACAGTATTGTACAAATACTTGAAAAACGAGTTTACAACGTGTTGGGTATGGATAAAGGCCAAAAGAATTTGCTGGTAGAAAGTGTTATATCCAACGTGGCTGTGGGAGCAAGCGATCCCAATAGCGGGGATCGGAGTACAAGACCTGAACTAGGCAGGATACAGGTGAGTTTTGTAGAGTTCGAATTGCGTGACGGCAAATCAACAAAACCTTACCTTGATAGCATCCGCCTGGCTGTTAAGGGAATACCCGGTGCTGAAATCTCCGTAACTCAGGAATCGAGCGGGCCACCTACTGAAGCACCGATTAATATTGAAATAGCAGGCGAAAATTTTGAAAGTCTTACAAGAACCGCTGTAGCTTTAAAAAATTACCTCGATACCAACAGGGTAGATGGTATTGAAGAATTAAAAATGGATGTGGATCTTTCCAATCCGGAAATTACGATCAGTATTGACCGGGAGCGAGCCATGATTGAAGGCATCAGTACCGCGCAAATAGGATCTGAATTGCGAACAGCCCTTTTTGGAAAAGAAGTAAGTAAACTTAAAGATAATGAGGATGAATATAAAATTCAGCTTCGCAGTAGTGAACTCAAGCGCAATAATTTAAGCGACCTGCTTACGATGAATATAACTTTCAGAGACATGAATTCAGGACGTGTAAAAAGCATCCCGATATCATCAGTGGCAAGTATTGATTTCACCAACACTTACGGAAGTATAAAGAGAAAAGATCTTGACCGCGTTATTACCTTATATAGCAATGTACTTTCAGACTATACCCCCACTTCTGTAAATCTGGAACTGGAAAAGGTGCTGAATAAATTCAATCAAAAGCCTGTTGATGTAACCATTACCCAAACTGGCGAAGGCGAGCAACAGCAGGAAGCGGGTAATTTTCTTTCCGGAGCCTTGCTAGTGGCACTTGCTTTAATACTATTTATACTGGTTTTACAATTCAATAGCGTAAGCAAGCCCATTATTATTCTTGCAGAAATTATTTTTTCCATTATCGGGGTATTACTTGGGTTTGCCATAACCGGCATGTCGGTAAGTATTGTAATGACAGGAATTGGCATTGTGGGATTGGCTGGCATAGTAGTGAAGAATGGAATTCTGGTTATAGAATTTGCCGATGAATTGCGTAAACGTGGTATGAAAACACATGAGGCATTGGTGCAGGCAGGTCGTACCCGTATAATACCTGTTTTGCTTACAGCTATTGCTACCATACTTGGATTAATACCTTTGGCAGTAGGATTAAATATTGATTTTATAGCGATGTTTGAAGAGTTGAATCCGCACATATATTTTGGAGGAGATAGTGCTGTATTCTGGAAACCATTAAGCTGGACTATTATCTATGGTTTAATATTCGCTTTCTTTATGACTTTGCTGGCAGTACCTGCCTTGTATATAATTTCGGAAAGACTTGTACGGCCTATGCGTAGAATGTATGGAGGCAAATGGATCAGTTTACTTGCCATACCCCCATTTACTCCCATCTTTATTATTCTGGTATTTATTACCATGTTTGCTCATCGCTCTGAAGTGAAAAGAAGAAGGAGAAGGCTAGGTAAAAATGCAAATGAAATATGGGTTGGAAGCTGGTTTTAATAGGATAAAAATATGCATTAATAAAGGAATATTGGTTTACTAAAACAATAAAAACCATACCGCATATCGGTATGGTTTTTTATTTGTAAAGCTTTTTAAAAATGATTTCTAAAGGGCTTTACAAATAAAAAAGTTACCAACTTTTCCACCGAAAAATTTTTTATTTGTTTTTCACAAAAAATGCTTTGTAAATTCGAGGATTAAAAAATGTAAACTTACTCCCATGGCGAAAGCAAAAAAAAAGGCCGCCGGCAATAAAGCCGCACCAAAAAAGGCCGCTGTAAAAAAAGCAGCACCGAAAAAAGCAGCGAAAGCAGCACCGAAAAAAGTAGCGAAAGCAGCACCGAAAAAAGTAGCGAAAGCAGCACCGAAAAAAGCAGCGAAAGCAGCACCGAAAAAAGCAGCTAAAGCCGCACCAAAAAAAGTAGCGAAAGCAACTCCTAAAAAGGTTGAAAAGGTTGCCAAAGCAGCTCCTAAAAAAGCAGGCAAGGTAGCTAAAATTGTTACTAAAAATGTAGAAAAAGTTGCTAAGTCTGCGCCAAAAAAAGCGGGAAAGACGGCGAAAGTTGCAAAAAGTGTAACTAAACAAGTAATTAAATCCGCAAAAGCCGCTCCAAAAAAAGCAGCCAAAGCCGGAAAATCTGTTGTTAAAAAAATGGTGAAAGTCGCAAAGGCAGCCCCGAAAAAAGCTGCCAAAAAAGCTGCCGTTAAGAAGGTCGTAAAAAAAGCTGCTGCTAAAAAAGAAGAAGCCCCTAAGAAAGCAGGAGCTCCTAAAAAAGTAGCAGGAAAAAAGACAACCAAAAAAGAAGTAGCTCCTAAAAAAGAAGTAGCTTCAGCCAAAAACGTAGCTCCCAAAAAAGGAACGGGTAAAAGAGGAGCTCCCAAAAAAGAAGCAGCTAAAAAAGAGGTAGCTCCCAAAAAGGAAGTAGCCGCAAAAAAAACAACGCCTAAAAAGGCAGAAGCACCTGCAAAAAAAGCATTAAAGCGTAAGCCAAGAAAATCTAAGGTAGAAGATGTGCCTATGCCTCCTGAACAAACCGTAACAGAAACACCCGCCCCTGTAGAACCAACAGAGGAGGAGACTCCTTCCACAGAAGGGGAGTAGTACCAGTAGGCACATGATACATCTAAAGAGGTTGTTCTTAAGCAGAGCAACCTCTTTTTATTTTAATATATGGTGCGTAAAATGCCGATGATGTGATACAATGCCAGGTGCATTGCATTTTTTTCTCTTACAACAGGCAAGCACTGTAATCCACAATACCAAAAACTATGAAGAATTATTTACCGTTAACTGCCGCGTATCGCAATACCTTTTACACAGAGGCTTTTAAAATAAAGGAGCAGTGTACCGCATCCTGAGGAAATAGATTTTCCCACAAACAGATCGGTTATAACAGCCCTATTTTCCACTTTAATAAAAAAGAAAGAACCCTTACAAATAAGTCCACTCTTTATTTATATTGAAGTATTACCAAAATCGCCGATATTCTTATATACCCGACATATAGTATCCTCTTTGATAGAAATAAATTCCGGTGTTAAGAAAATTGGTGGGTTATTTAGCAGAGGTATTTAGCATCGTGTTTTCCATCACAATATGCTTAGGGCATCATCATCATCTGTCTAGCACCACCCCTGCTACCGCCTATATTGCCAAACTTATTCAGGTTATAGGTAAAGGTGAGCATAAAATATTGGTTCAAAACCTGATAGCGGGTATCTTGTACAAAATTACCGTTTACATTTCTCTCTACCCCCGTATTCTGGTTTAGCAAATCGTAAATAGTCAATCGCAATTCGCCTTTTTTATTCTTTAAAAAGGACTTGGCTACATAAGCGTTCCATAATGTAAAGCTTGGATTGAAACCGGCTGCACGACCTGCATTTCCTGAATAACCAATAGTGTTACCAAGGGTAAAATTTTTCGGGAAAAAGAAATTAAAATCAAGATCGCCACCATATCCAAGGAAGTCTGTGTTTTGCGATTCCTGTAACGAATAGGTCACATTGTTCCAGCTTACATTACCACTCAGGGTTATATCAAACAGTTCCTTATACAAATAAGTAATAGATGCTGTTTGCCTTAAAGTAAGGTTACCAATTCTGTTTTCTTCCTGATTGAGCAGATTTACATTTTTTGCATAAGTAATACCACTACCCACATTGATGTTGGCTTTTGCAGCACCAATCTGAACCGGGAAACCCATATTGGCATTCAGGTTGGAATTAAAAACCCCATCTACGTTCTCAAAAGTAGTTAACCTTCCACCACCACGAAAGATACTATCGCTGTTTACAATATCGTTGAAAGTTTGCCGGATATTCGCGGATATAAAAAAACTCTTCATAGTGTAAGGATCAAATGTGTTGTAGTTGATCCTGAAATTATTTACAAAACTTTGTTTTAAGTTCGGGTTACCGCGTATAATATTGAGTGGATCAGAAATATCATCTATGGGCTGTAACTGGTTCACCGATGGGTTTTGAGTATTTCCGCTGTAGATAATACGGAAATTACGGTATCTGTTTTTACCAATCTGTATTTGTGCATTGGGTAGCAGGTTTAAAAAAGTTTGAGTAATGGGATCGCTTTTACCCTGCAAAAGACTTCTCAACTCGGCTCGCTGCAAATCGGCGCCAATTGTGTAATTCCATCCTTCGCGGTTTTCGCGGAATTTAATTCCACCACCTGATGTATAATAGCTGTTATCAAAATTATTGGTCAATCGTAAGTTTACGACATCAAATTGGTTGGTAGCTTTATTGAGATCGAAAGTACGCTGATCGCGCTGGCTGGTATTTTGATTATGGAAAAGACTTAGTTCCAGCAGAGAACGATTGCTCATGGGCTCCGTGTAGCGCATAGAAGCTCCAAATGTTTGAGAGTTGGCATCGGTTGTATTCCGCTGATCGAGGCTATCATTGCGGGTATTTCGGCGGTATAAATTATTGTTGAGGGTAAATTGCGTGCCATTACCATCGCTTTGATTGTTGCCAACCCTAAGTTCGGTACTAAAAGTACGACCCTTGCGCAAAAACTTGTGGCGGTACAAGGCAGTTACATTCAGATTATACCCCTCTGATCTATTAGATGACCGGTTGATACCATCACTTAAAAGAAGGCCTTTAGTTCCTTCGGTTTCGTACTCTTTTCGACTTGAATTTTCTGTAGTCTGATAGGAAATGGAAGGGGTTATCTTTATAGAATTAAAACTATCAATTTTCCAGTCAATCCCCATATTGATGCGGTGGTTGTTGTTATTTCTTGCTGTGAACCCAACTTCGTTATACAATTGTGAAGTATCGCTCACAAAAGTTTCTCTACGGGTATTGTAATCATTT
>Ga0136636_10002798_pt1 | contig 10431 bp, 10 predicted proteins | sample AntDrymUQ8522106_2_FD_104653 | JGI IMG/M metagenome (GOLD analysis project Ga0136636, IMG submission 104653) | Polar desert sand microbial communities from Dry Valleys, Antarctica - metaG UQ852 (21.06) | ecosystem: Environmental > Terrestrial > Soil > Desert | place: Antarctica: Dry Valley... | reverse complement strand
GTAGTGAAGAATCTGAGGCCGAAGGCCTAAAATTTAGAAGAAAAAGCTTCGGCCTTCGGCCTCAGATTCTTCACTACGTTCAGAATGACAAACAATTTGAACGCGCAAATTTTCAAAATAAAAGAGTGTACGGCTGAAAGCATAGGTTTTAAAAACCTGTGAGGTTTGGCATCTGAATAGAATTAAAATTTGTTCATTTTTCTGTCGATAACCTTTTGATACAACCCCACCACTTTTCATTGTGGATGGAAGTGTGCACACATTTTCATTTCACAAACCAAGCGTCAAATTGCTTTCCGTCAGAAAAACTGGGCTGCCAGTGAGCTTCAACTGCTTGGCATTCATCAGATAATGCGCTCCTGATTGGCTGTAATTCCAGGGTTTTGCCTCTACATATTTTAGGGTAAATTCGGGTGGGAAAGCGTATTCGGCTTCAGCAGTTTCATCTTGGTCCTGGCTGGTAACTGCCCAGAGGACATAAATAAATTGCCCTTGTTTGTCCCGAAATGCTGCGCCACGCACATGGTTAGGCAATTTCATGGCTTCTGTACGTGCAGGGGAGTACTTCGTGTTTGCTAATAGTTCGGATGTGGTTTTCATCGCCCAGGCAATGGCATTGGGTTGGGCTTTGCCTGCAGGTACCTTATCCAGGTTTTGGAATAGACCCATGTAAGCAAACTCGTTTTCTGGCTTGATCTCTTGCTTTTCGTCAGCGATGGAATAAACATGCATTTGTTTCATGCCGTTCATTTGTGCCGAAACAAGGGTTTTAATCAGAAAATTGACCTGTGCGGCTTCAGAACCAATGTATTCCCCAAAGGCTCGTCTAGGAATATTGAACTCGGAACAAATCCAATGTTTTTTAGGATAAACCGTGTTGTTATATCCGTGTTTGTCAAGCACGGTTTTGAATTTGCTTTTTTGTGCCCATACGCCGTCCACAGCCGCATCGGAGTGCCGAAAGTTCTGAAATTTGCCTTGTACCTCATCCCAACGTCGAAGGGAATTATCCAGGTGAGGATAGCAGTGGAAGCTAAGGCAATCGAAGTAAGCCCCACCCTTGAAGGGGTATTGACCTGTGATTTCTTTGCCTTCAAAAGGCTCGTCGGTATACCGGCAAATCACGTCCAGATAACTTGGCCATCCCAAGCCGCCCACCGCTATCAGGGCATCCCGATCCACCCTTTTGATGACTTCGTAGCTGATGCGCAGGGTTCGAATGTAATAAAATGGGGGTGATTTTAGTTTAGTTTCGCAGGGTAGAGGAGCGTTCTCCCACCAGTTGCCTGGTTGCCCGGGTTGAAGCCAGCCGTTGCCGGTATCCAAATCCGGTTCGTTCCACACTTCATACGTTTTGATCAGGCCTTTGTAGGTGGTTGCCATTTTCCAAATGTATAGCGCGTATGGATTTGCATCGTTTACAGGCGTTCCATTTTCGCCATTGTCCCAAATAGGTTTGTACAAATTGTTGAACAATTCGCTTCGATCATTTAGGCAATAATAAGCCGGATCACGCACGGATTCTGCCGGAAAGCCAATAATTGCTACCAAGTTTCGGAGTCCAATGCTGTCGTAAAACTGGAAATGTGTTTTGCGACTGTCATAGCCCCATTTGTCTAGAAAATGATGGAAAAGGCCCGGACGGATGCTGGTTGCGCCATATTCCTTTGCGAGTGCAGCAAGTGCTTTGTCACCATAGCTAGGCAAAAAAAAGCCCATATTTGAACCATAGTCAAACATGCCAGCCATCGGAGGCACAATGTCATTGGCCGTAAAACTGGGTTGGAAGCAAGCGGGGAAAGCTAGTAAAAAGCAAAGAAAAATACTGGTACAAAGCACCCCGGATTTTAAAACCTTAGTAGTTTCCTCAACCAGATGCAGCAACCAATAAAAGATTGGCAAAGTGTTTGTCTTACTATACATTGTTCACGTGAAGGCTTGCGCCAAATGTCCGAATTTCGGAAGAAATTTTACAATCTTTCCTACTTCCGGGCAGCGAACCACCACGATAATTGTTCTTTTGACCGATTTCATCGCCCAACATTCCCAACCATGCGCCCTGCCACGCTCAGATTATTTTATTTCCTTTGTTTTTCGATGCCTTTTTTCGCAGAAGCCAGCGAGATTGATAGTGTTCGCACTATCGTCACCCCAGTTCGGTGTTTTGGCCTGCGCAATGGAGAGATCCATGTGGATTCAGTCTACGGTGGAGAAAAACCGTACTTCTATTCTATTGATGGACAAACCTTTACCACCAATCCAGACTTTGATCGACTTTGGGCTGGGGAGTACACGCTTTCTGTGCGCGATGGGTTAGGTATGACAAAAGAATGGCTGATTAAGGTCAAGGAACCCGCCGACCTTCAGGTGAAGCTCGTTGCAAGTGCACAAACCATAGAAGAGGGAGTGCCGATGGATATCCGGGCTATTGCCAATGTAGAGACTGCATTTTTACAACAAATTGAATGGCTTCCCGCTTCTTTTTTTATTCGGCAAGACACGCTTCGGCAGACTTTAGTGCTATCGGAAACAACTGAGTTTTCAGTCATCGTACATGACCATAATGGTTGTACGGCAAGCGACCAAGTGTCAGTAGAAGTGGAAAAAACCAACCTGTATTTTCCAAATGTAATAAAACCGGGCAGCGCAGCGGATGCTTATTTTACGGTGTTTGCTGGAGACGGCTTGCGTCGTGTGGTTTCGCTTCAGATTTACAGTCGTGGAGGCTCGCTGGTGTTTGAGCGGCTTGACTTTCAGCCAAATGCTCCATTACAAGGTTGGGGAGGCCGTTGGAATGATAAGGAAGCCCAATCAGGGGTGTACCTCTATTTGGTAGTGGTTGAATTTTGGAATGGGAAACAAGGAAAATATGAAGGCACCGTCACGGTGGTGAATTAGGCTGAGAACGAGGTTCCGCAACCACAAGTACTTTTTGCATTCGGGTTGTCAAACGTGAAGCCACGATTATCAAGGCCATTGTGGAAATCCACTTCCATGCCAAGCAGGTAAATGGCGTGCGCCTTGTTTATCACCACGCGTAGCCCACCAATTTCAAAGTTATCATCGCTGTCTTTAGCTTGGTCAAAACCCAGCACATAGGAAAAGCCTGAGCATCCACCGCCTTTCACCCCCAAACGGAGGCAATAATCGCTGGGAATGTTCTCTTGTTTGCGAATTAGGTTGAGTTGGTCTACCGCGCCTTCTGTAAGGTTGACGGGTGCCAGGGTGCTTGTATTTTCGAGCGTCGTTTCCATGAGTGAAATTGCCTTTTGATTGAGCGGCAAAATTACAAATACAAACAGGAAACGCACGAAAATGTTTGCATCTTTGCGCCCTTTATCCGCCGAAGCCTTGGCGAAGGAGGATTTTTATTTCAAAACTGACCATAACTTCTTCCAAAGTCCTAGCCAAAGGCAAGATTACCATTGACCACAGCATACTATGGAGTTTTTTCTTGATATCCTCAAACTAACAATCCCTGCTGTTATCGTAGGCGGTACTGCTTATATGTTGCTGAAATCCCTGTTGGATGAACGCCAACGAATTGATCAGGCTATTTTGCGCAATGATGCTCAAAAAATCACCCTTCCGCTCCGCCTTTCTGCTTACGAACGACTGATGTTGCTCTGTGATCGTGCTGATATAGCCAACACCATGCTCAGGGTACGTATGCCAAACATGAAGGTTCGCGAATTGCGTGGCGTATTGCTCATGGCCATCAATCAGGAATTTGAGCACAACGTATCTCAGCAACTTTATGTCTCTGATACCCTCTGGCAAATCATCCGAATGGCGAAAAACAATACGCTTGCAATGGTTACCATGACGGGCTCGGAAATCGACCCAGATGCACCTTCAGACGTACTTGCCAACGCTCTGCTGCAAGCCCTCGACGAACAGCCTATAACGCCCTTGCAGACGGCGATTCTTGCCGTTCGGATGGAAGCGGGAAAGTTGTTTTAAGCAAATCCTTGAAAATGACCGACTTGAGATTTAGTCGAGATTACATAACAATACTTACGCAAGGTTTTTTTAAGTAAAGTATTGCTTTCTTGACTAAGGGCTTGGATAATTAAATGTTAGCTTTCCCAATAAAGTTTTTGTTTTAAAACTGGGTATATTTTTTTCTTTATGCCTGAATTTCAGGGCTTTTGAAAAAGTACTTCCCGTTACGAATTTGTTTGAAAGATAAATTTTAGCTAAAAGCGATAGTTTTAAAAAAAATTACGTAAGCGTCCTTTTGAAGGTTATTTGTTTGAGAAATACTAATTATTGTGCTATTAATTTGGGAAAATCTCTACAATGAAGATATTGTCTCAATAGTCCGTTCGCCTCCTGCTGTGTTCATTTTCACAATACGCTCGTTTTCAAGTTGTTTTGAAATTGTAAAAAAAAATTCTCGAAAAAAGTTAAAATCTATTTGTTCAGGTCGGCAGTTTACCCAATCTTTGTCGCCCTACTCGACTGAACAGCTTCACCAAGACGAATTATTAACGGGTCACTCCCGAAATCCAAATGTGCCCATCTGTTATGACAAGAGACAGCAGCATGGTGTGGGACGATTGTCTCCGTACCATTAAAAAAAGCGTAAGTCCGCAAAGTTTCAAGACCTGGTTCGAGCCAATAAAGCCCGTACAGCTTGATACTGAAGTGCTTACTATCCAAGTACCGAACAAGTTTTTCTTCGAGTGGCTTGAGGAACACTATGTGCAGCTTTTGAAAAAGAGCATTCGCCAAGAACTTGGCGAGCGCGGACGTTTAGTATACCACATCCCGGAAAGCGGATCTCAATCCAATGGCCACAGTAGCAACAGTGGTAAATTGGACACACGGCCATCTGCCGATAAAGACACCGAACCAGTTCCAGGCTCGTTTGACGCGGAGATGATCAAAAATCCGTTCATCATTCCGGGTATCAAACGTATTAAAGTTGACCCACAGCTCAATCCAAATTATACATTCGAGAATTTTATCGAAGGCGACTGCAATCGCCTGGCTCGAAATGCGGGACTTGCCATTGCTAAAAAGCCAGGCGGTACAGCCTTCAATCCGCTTTTTATTTTTGGTGCAGTGGGTTTAGGTAAAACCCACCTGGCGCAGGCCATTGGCAATGATGTGGCGAGCAAAATTGAATCGAAAGCAGTCCTCTACGTTTCAGCTGAAAAATTTACGAATCAGATCATTCAGGCCATCAAGAACAACTCGGTCAATGACTTCGTCAATTTCTACCAGATGATTGATGTGCTGATCATTGACGATATCCAGTTTCTTTCAGGCAAACAGAAAACGCAAGAAATTTTCTTCCACATTTTCAATCAACTACACCAAAACGGTAAACAGATCATCCTGACTTCTGATCGCCCACCAAAGGATCTGGAAGGTATGGAGGAACGACTCATCTCCCGTTTCAAATGGGGACTCAGTGCTGATTTGCAAGCTCCAGATTTGGAAACGCGTATGGCGATTCTGGAGACCAAAATGGAAGAAGAAGGCGTAGATATCCCCAGCGACGTACTGGAGTTCATTTGCTACAATATTAAAAACAACATCCGTGAATTGGAAGGTGTAATGGTGTCAATATTGGCACAAAGTACCCTGATTCGCCGCAATGTGGATATGGATTTGGCCAAAGAGGTAATTCGAAATTTTGTGACCACAATCAACAAAGAAATCACGGTAGAATTCATCCAGCAATTGGTGGCCGAGCACTTCAGTGTGCCCGTGGAAAAACTCCATCACGAAACCCGCAAGCGTAATATCGTGATCGCGCGCCAACTCTCTATGTACCTGGCCAAGAAAATGACCAACAAGTCATTGAAATCCATCGGCGAGCAATTCGGCGGGCGCGACCACAGCACGGTGATTTATTCTTGCAAAGCGGTGCAAGACATGATGGACACTGATATTGTGTTCAAAGATTCCGTGGAGGAAGTAGAAAAGAAACTGAAGATGAGTTTGAATATGTGATTGGATTGCAACTTTTGCACCTGATTTTCAAAACCTCAGTATTCGCAAAGCCCTGTACCTTTTGTACAGGGCTTTTTTTTGCATCTTGATTTACTTACGCCCTTTTACATAATTGGCAATTGCTCCTTCTCCGATCAGTTCGTACCTTCGCCATCTGTGAATCAAGTATTAGACTCCCGCATCTTTCCTGCCAAGCTACTCTTGTTCGGCGAACACGTTTTGCTCCTTGGTGCCACAGCACTGGCCGTGCCCGTGGCTGCTTTTGGTGGCCAATGGGTTTGGGGCGAGCACTTTGATCGACACCATGCTCGATTGCTCCAATTTGCGGGAAGCGAGGCCTTGCAATCTTTGGACTTACTGGATACGGCCCAATTTAAACGTGATCTGGAAGCAGGATTGTTATTTCAATCAGACATCCCAACGGGCTATGGACTGGGGAGCTCAGGAGCCTTGTGTGCCGCTATTTATGACCGTTATGCCCGGGAGAAAATCGAGGATTTATTCGAATTAAAGCGTGTTTTTGGCCGGATGGAAAGTTTTTTTCACGGCAGTAGTTCCGGTATTGATCCACTCACGAGTTATGTTGGAACTCCAATTTTGATTCAAAATAAAACAGCGGTTCAGCAAATCTTGCCTCGAATCTGGGAGGAAGAAAAGCCTTGTGTTTTCTGCATAGATTCCCAATTGCCGCGTCGCACTGAGCCCTTGGTAGCCTGGTTTTTGGCCCAACATGCTGAATCCGAATTTGCGCAAAAACTTTCGATAGAATATTTGCCTGCGCACGAAGCATTGGTACAGGCATGGCTTGCTGCCGATACCGATTTATTTTGGCCTAATTTGCGCCAGATTTCTGCTTTCCAATTCGAAAATTTTGGGCCTATGATTCCGAAAACGCTCCATGGGTTTTGGGCGGAAAGTCTTGATAATGAAAATTATGTTTTGAAAATTTGTGGGGCAGGCGGTGGTGGCTTTGTACTAGGTTTTGCTCGGAATCAAGAAATCGGGCAATCCTTAGCCCAATCCCTCCCAATCGTTTTTCCATTTGCTTGATATTATTTACCCGATCCTAAACAGCTGCCGAAATAAAAAATGTCAAAAAAAGCCTCGCTTTGGTTTCTCGGCTTTCTGCTTTTTCTGGCCGTATTTCGTGATGTCATCGCAAATGGCCGACCCCTGTATTGTCGAATTGGAGGGGAGAGCTATTGGCCAGGATTGCGGGCCGTTTTTGTGGATCCAAAGGTGAGATTTGGTCAGCCCGCGCTAGATGCCTTCGCCGAAAAATCCCAATACGAATCTTGGAAAGATTTTTCCAATTATGATGCACCGCCAGTATTTGCCCCCATTCCATTTTCTGCAGGCGAAATTTCTACCCGCCAACTCTCTGGTCTTTTAGCTCCAGGAACCGTGCAACCTGGGCTCGCGCCACGATTCAAACATTGGCTTGGGACGGATTCAGATGGTCGGGATATTGCAGCAACGCTCGTGACGGGGGCCAGGGTGGCATTGCTCACAGGAGGGGTGGCCATGGGGATGGCTTTACTGATCGGACTGACACTGGGCACGATAGCTGGTTATTTTGGCGACGAACGATTGCGGGTTCGTCGGGGGCGACTATGGATGACCCTGTTGGGCATTCCCGTGGCATTTTTTTGCGCCTTTATTTTGCGACAATATGAACTTTCAGCAGCTATATCTTCCATGGTTTGGTGGGAAAGTTTTGGCATTTTTTTGGGCATTATGCTGATTTTTAATGCCCTAGGCAGATTATTAAGTCTTGCCATCTTTTTCAATAAACCCATTGTAGTACCTGCCGACCTTGCAATCATGCGTTTGGCAGAGGTGTTCAATGCCTTGCCAAAACTTGTCGTTGTAATTTCACTATCCGTGCTGATGCAAAGGCAAAATGATTCTATTTGGCTACTCATCGCCCTAATTGGGGTGATGAGTTGGACTGGAACAGCAAGTTTTGTACGGGCCGAACTTTTGCGGGTGCGGGAATTGGATTTTGTAACGGCTGCTCGCGGGTTGGGGCTTCCAAACTGGAGAATTTTGCTCCGTCATGCACTCCCTAACGCCATTCGTCCATTGTTAGTGGTATTGGCATTCGGGGTTGCGAGTGCGGTGCTTTTGGAAGCCTCTCTATCCTTTTTGGGCTTTGGTGGCGAAGGGCTCAAAGGCATTTCCTGGGGGAGTTTGTTGGCGAGAGACAATGCCCAGACCAACCCTGCAAAATCTTGGTGGGTCATGTTGCCGCCGGGATTGATTATTTGTTTCACGGTGCTGGCCTTTAATGCTTTGGGAGAGAAGTTGAGCGATCAGTGATCTGTGCTATATTTGTCCCCGAATCCAATCAACAACGCCAAGTATGCAATTCTGGAATCTCCCGCTTGCCTTTCCGCCCGAACAAGCCGCTTCCCTTCGCCGTGAGTACGCCCAACTTTCCGAGAGCCTTGAAAAACGCGGCACACTCGACCTGCTTAATTCGCTTAAGAATATCACGCAATACAGTAAAATGCGACATTTCCACGGGACACATTTCTAATATTGTAGCAGCTAACCGAGAAAATAAAACACGAAATTTGTGCTAATTTTGCGCATAAAAATCGCACTCAATGCAGAAAGCATTCAAATTAGAAGACATCGACGCAGCTGTGAACAAATTCCAGCCCGTCACTCCAGACCATGAATTTTATGTGAATTTTGAAAATGTTCGTGGAGAGTTTCAAGAACGGGATGTCATGCGCATTTTGAACGTAGACAAAAAAAACGGGCAGTATATCTATAATGCTCAGTCCAATGTAAACAATAAAACTTTGCTTTTTTTGGCAGGGATGCGCGGTTCAGGCAAAACTTCCGAGCTTGCTAAATATGCTAAATCGCTCGATTCGAAGTCCTGTTTCTTGGTCATCACCTGCAATGTGGATGAAGAATTGGATATGGACAATATTCAGTACATGGACATTCTAATCTTCCAGTTGGAAAAACTGCTACAACGCGCAGACAATATTGATCTCAGGTTAGACGACGTTATCCTTGAGTCCATGCAAAAGTGGTTTCAAGAGCGGGTTAAAGAAATAAACCGCTCCCTGACGGCCAATGGATCGCTCGAAATTGAAACAGGCATCGGCTCAGAGGAGCAGGGGTTTTCGGTAAAAGGAATATTGGGGAAACTACTCGGCATAACTGCCAAATTGAAAGCCGAACTGGGAGGTAGTTATGAACGCGCAGAAAGCGTTCGAGAGACTTTCCGCCGCCGGTTCAGCGATTTTTCCGTCAAGTTTAATGCCTTTATTGAACAGACCAACGACCAGTTGCGCCGCGAGCAGAAAGCGCAGGAAGTGCTCTTTATCGTGGATGGCTTGGAAAAAACGATGAGCTCCGAAACCCGTCGCCGTATTGTCATGGAGGAATCCAACCGTTTGCGACAAATACGTGCCAATACCATTTTCACCCTTCCGATTGAGTTGATGAAGGAAAAACAACGCATCCGGCAATTTGCCGAAATCATCAATTTCCCATTCGTAAAACTGTTTGAACGCGATAACATCCCGGTGGAAGTGGCATGCCAACTTTTTGAAGAGTTTGTGTACAAGCGCATTGATGCCGCACTTTTTGACAAAAACGAAACCGTCCAATTGGCTATCCAGTATAGCGGTGGCTCACCTCGCCAACTCTTACGCATCCTCGAACGCGCCTCTTGGCTTCGCTTCGATGAGCAGTCTCAAATCATCCGTGAAAATGTCGAAGCTGCCATTGAGAAAATTGGCAACGACTATGTGCAATACTTACTTCCCGACGAATGGTCGGCTTTGAGTAAGCTCAAAACCGACCTTGAACAAGGCAATCCTATTGGTTTTGATGAGGTAATGCAGGGCCTTCTTGAAAAAGAAATCGTGTTCGAGTACAACGATGGCACTTTCAAACGGGTAAACCCTCTCGTGGAAAAATCCAAACTTTACGCTCACTACGTCGCCCGAAAGCCATGAGAACCGTCTTTGAATCGGAATTTGAGGACGACCTGCGCATCCTCGCCAATGCCCTGAAGGCGACAGCTTACCGATTCATCCTCATTGGCCACAACCACCGCAGCATTTACTTGGACGCAAGCGCGTGGATTCGGCAGCGCTTCCCGGAGCGCCCAGTCATGGAGATTCCCTTTTCTAATAAAGACTACCGCGCCATATCCGATGCGCTCCGCCCATTCAACGATGGGATTGTCCTTATCCCCGATTTCGACTGGCTCTTGCGCCCTGAAAACAACGCGCTCTGTGTGGCTTTTAATCAACGGCGCGACTTTTTTTCCCGGCGCGACATCGCGTTGCTGTGTTTCATACAGCCCAACAGCTTTTTGTCTGTAGCCCAAAAGCTGCCCGATTGGTGGTCTGGGCGTTCGTTGGAATTGAATTTCCATCGCGAGATCATAAAAAGTGAGTTGGAATTCTTTGATGCCGCTTCGGAATCAGG
>Ga0136636_10002796_pt1 | contig 10435 bp, 5 predicted proteins | sample AntDrymUQ8522106_2_FD_104653 | JGI IMG/M metagenome (GOLD analysis project Ga0136636, IMG submission 104653) | Polar desert sand microbial communities from Dry Valleys, Antarctica - metaG UQ852 (21.06) | ecosystem: Environmental > Terrestrial > Soil > Desert | place: Antarctica: Dry Valley... | reverse complement strand
TTCTTTAACGTTTATGGCCCCAACGAATATCACAAAGGCAGGATGGCATCCGTAATCTGGCATGCTTATAATCAGATTAAGAAGACCGGGAAAATGAAATTATTCAAATCGCACAATCCAAATTATAAAGATGGCGAGCAGATGCGGGATTTTGTTTATGTGAAAGATGTAGCTGAAGTGTGCATGTTCTTTATGCATCACAGAAAAAATTCAGGCATCTATAATCTTGGGTCGGGAACAGCGCGCACTTTTGTTGATTTGACAAAAGCTGTATTCGGTGCATTAAACAAACCGGAAAACATAGAGTTTATTGATACGCCCACTGATATTCGCGATAAGTATCAGTATTTCACTGAAGCGAATATGGATAAGCTGAAGGGGATTGGGTATGAGAAGGAGTTTACAAGTTTGGAAGATGGAATCGGTGACTATGTAAATATACTTTAAGCTTTTTCTAAGAAATCAATAACCTTTACAAGATCATTTTCCGTCTTCAATTTCAACTTTTCTTTCTTTAAAAAATCTTCAATTTGTTGAGCCTTTTCAGGAAATACTTCAAGCACTGACCGCCTATTTAACTTAGTTTCCTTTACATTCTTCTTTTCATTTACAATAAAGTACAAGGCTTTTGTCTGAAAACTTTTCTTTTGCTCTGCTGTTCCATAGCTAGATACATTCTCTTCTACAAACGAGGTTTTAAATTTTTTGAGTACGGTTATTCCGCCTTCTTTAAGAACATCGAAATAACTATTTACAGAAAATCCTGGGACATTGTAGCCGGTGGAAAAGGAGTGTTTAACTACACTATTCGAGCCTGGCTGAACAACACTTAATGTAAACTGAGGATAGGCAACGGAATTAATCTCTAAAACCTGGCCATCTTGATTCAACTCGATGCGATCAGAATACGTATCATACTTCAACTGCAAATTAGCATAAGCCTTACCATTTTTATCGGTTAATGTACCCGCGCTCCACTCCGGATAAAGATAAGCAGAACCTCGTATATCGTCATATTTCCTAGTCCTTATAACCACATTGTCGATACCCTGTATATTCGAAAGTTGAGCCAATGTTTGGTTAGAACAAATAAAAAACAACAATACAACAACCCCTACTCTAACATTCAATTTCATTTTAATAATATTTTTCGTACAGAAACTCCTTTATCATTTACTATCTGAATGAAATAAATACCTCTGGCCCAACTGCTTGTTATTACGCTCACGTTTTGTAAAGCCATTACTTCATAGATTGTTTGACCCGCTGCATTCTTTATTCTTATCTCGGATCTAGTCATCAAACCATTTATGTAGATTCGATCTTCGGCTGGATTTGGATAAATCTGTAGTTCATCAAAAGTCTGATTCGTGTCATCCAGCAATCCCGTTATCAATACCAAACTTGACACTCGACTACAAGTATTACTATTTGTCAAAACATAGTACGTACCTGGCTCACCATTGAAAGGATATGATCTTCCGCTTGCATTCGGGATTACGTTAAAATCCTTGAACCACTGGTAGGTTGAACCGGGCTGTGAACTAAATAAATTTAAACCGTTAATAATTATCTCGTTTGTTGGTAGATCATTTTCCACAACAGAGATATTGCGCGTGAAAGTTCTTGAATCATTGTCGTTTGAAATAGTCAATGAAATCTCAAAATCGCCCGTTTCTTGGAAAATGATTGCAGCATTTTTTTCATTTTGCCTGATAAGCGATGCTGATCCACTATTCGTATTCCACGCCCATGCCTCGGCAGCACCTAAACTTTTATCCAGCAATTGAATCAATCCACCAGCGCAATTTCCGCTAAAATCAAAGTCTGAAAACAAGATATCGCTGCAATTATCTTTAGCCCAATTAATCGAGTTGTTTAAGCTACTTAAAAGTCCGGCATTGACCACCGCATCACCTGTTGCATCCACGTTCGTAATATCCAAATTGTCAAAGCAAAGTTTAAATCGACCGTCAAAATTTAAAGATGCCTTACCAGAAAGCCCCTCTATAACAACTCGTTTAGTTTCAGTTGAACTAATTAAAGTCGTCTCAGAAAGTTGTTGAACAGTTCCAGCATTCAATGTAAAAGTTGAGCCACCATCTAACGTTAAATCTGAAATTGTATTATTTCCGCTAACCTTCAACTGCCCATGCACCTCAATCTTTTTTAGGTTGTTGTCACCTAAAAGTGTTCCATTCTCATTATCAAAAATGAGATTACCTTCAAATAACCTGTTCCCTAAATCAATGATAGCATTTGGTGCCGCGCTGATTGTTGAACCTTCACTGACAACTGTTAACGTGGTAGAATTGAAATTAAGGTTAGTTATATCAAAACTTGCTCCGCTAAAATTCAAAAATTTACTAGATTCCGTGCTTACTTTAAAAGTATTTGCTTCAAGATTAAAGCCTTCCATGTTCAATGATCCCGAAAAGAAGCTAACAGAGTTGGCCTTCAATCCACCCCGCATTTCGATAGTAGACGTTGAATTAATTTCCAGATCGGTATCAGTAAAAATAGTATTGTTGGTTATAACTATATTTTCATCGTTGAGCGTTCCTGTGAATAAAATTTTTCCAGACGTTAGCTCAGTCTTTTCTGAACTCAATATAAAATTACCTAGTACAGTTAGCGTATTTCCGTTCAAACTTATTCCTGTTCGGGATTTATTTAACCATGTTATAGAGCCTACTGTTGAATTTTTTGAAAGTAAAATCATTTCGCTATCTCCTGAAAAAGAATTTTCATCTACGACCACGCGGTTATTCTGGTTAGGCACAGTTCCTGCACTTGTACCTCCGCTTGTCAAGGCCCAATGTCCAGGATCATTCCAATCACCATTTCCGCCTACCCAGTAGTAGGCAACCTGAGGTTCAATTAGTGATGTATACGTAATAATCAGCGAAAACTTTTGACTTCCCCCCACCAACGTTCCTTTATGGTTAATCTTTAGTGTGTAACTACGCGGTTCTGGGTTTTCGAACTCAATTTTCTCAACATTATCTCTAAAGTTATCGGCCTTATAGGCTGCTTCGCCTAAAGCAGCCAAATCCGGGTCTAATACCCATGGTAACTGCTTATTATTTGCATCATCGGCAATTTGCATATCCAAATCATTTACCAGCATTAAGTTGGTTGGATCTAATGACGATCCTACCGGATTCCCGGCTGGATCAGTCCAAGCGATTGTTGCGGTAATTTTAGTGTTCGACTTAGGGGTCAGTAAAAGTTCATACGATTGGGCATTCGTTAGTTCCAATTCCTGAACAAAAACATTCTGATTATCCTGAGAGAGTAAAACCTTCGAAGCCGCTTCCACATCGACCAAGCCCCATCCAAAACTGTAATCAGGGCCTGGATGTTGCCCGGCCTCTTTAGCCGTGTGGATCGCCAATGCTTTCAAGGTTGCTGATCGCATGAAATTACCACCGCTTAGGGTGCGAAATAGTTCTTGAAGCAATGTTAGTGAACCTAACGCGCCCGGTGTTGCCATAGACGTTCCGCTGCTACTACCGTAATTATTATCTGTTACTGTTGAAAAAATATTTACGCCTGGTGCAACCAAGTCTGGTTTTATGCGGCCATCATCAGTTGGCCCCCAACCACTGAAGCTGCTCATTTCAACTGAGAGTGGCCCTGAATAGGATGGGACTTTTCTAACAGCACCAATAGTAAAAATATTTTTAGCAGTGCCTTCTTGAACTATGCAGTCATATCCACTTCCTTGATTTCCATCGGGTGGATACGTTGCTGCACCAATAGTTGCAGTTTGTCCGCGATCATTTCCAGCTGCCCAAAAAATTGAATAATAAGGTGCGTTAAATGCGATATTATCTAAGTCCTTCGCCAAGGTTGTGTAGAAACCAAACCTCCAATCTTCTCTGTCGCTAATAGCAGGTTGCCCTAGCCAGGAACAACTGCCATTGCTGCAGTTCCAACCTAGCGCAATGCTGTACGAATGATTTGAAAAGAGAAGACCTTGTTGTGCCTTGGCAATCATTTCGGCACGATCATTATTCCAATCGAATGAATGCAATTTTGCTTTCGTAGCCATCCCCATTGCACTTGAATTCAAACCTGTGGCCAAGATTGTTCCACTAACGTGTGTAGCGTGATCGATCGGTGTTCCGCTTTCCTTGGTAAGAATTCTATCAACAAATTCAATATGATCAAACGTTGGGGCGCCATCCCAAACCCCCACCTCAATCCCCTCGCCCATAAGATTTAAACCCAAGCCACCATCAGCTCTTAACTTGGTTACTCCTGTTGAAATAGCCAGCCCGCTATTAATAGTCTCTCTATAAACAGGTTGACCAAACAAATCCACGTCAACAAGTTGCATCAAGTTACCGCTGGGTAAATACTGTTTTAAAGGAATATTATTTCGGTTCGCGTATTCAATAGCCCTGCTTTGTTGCTCGCTGAATGAGTATGTAAATTCAACTCTCAACTGCTCCAGTTTCTCTAACCTAATCGTCTCATTGGTTTGTGCCAAAAGACTAATTGGAGCCAAAAATAGAAACAGGAATAAATACCTCATCAGACAATTATGTTTTTAAAACAAAAAAAGCCCTGAAAAGATCAGGGCTTTTTAAAAATAATTATAACTTATTTTTTAGTGTAGGTGTGTGTGTTCGAATCCTGCAAAGCGTTTGTTGATTTTAACCTTACCGTGTAAGGAACAACAAAACTATAAGTACAGGGATCATAGTTTGCAGTTGCCCCACCAGCTACTACATAGGTATCGCCACCCATCACAACATCTTGAGTTGGTAAGGTTAATGTCGTGTTAGCCGGGTTGAAAACGTATTTCACTACACCACCAGAATCCCAGAAGTTATTAACAATAATCGCATTGGCATCAGTTGGGTCTGCGATGCTTACATTATCATAGGTCCCCCACCCAGGCTCAAGCGTAGCATATGTCCCAACAAAATTACTCCTATTGAAGGCACATAGAGTTCTTATAGAGCGTGTAAAAACTCCATATTTTTTACTAATCGTAGTGGAACCATCTGACCCTGTAAGATTAATTTTCAATTTCCAGATTTCACCAGGCAGAATGTTATCGTCAATTACATTGTAGTAAATGAATCCAAAGCTGCTATTGGCAGCAATAGTCACCGTACTTGTTGTAATCATTTCATAATGTGTACCAGCCAAGGCAGTGCTAGAAGGATCAATTGTGAAATTAACCGTAATGGGCGCGCTTTTCTGAGGACCAACTAAATTAACCCGAATAGAATCCTTAATTTTCTGGCCATCGGTAACCCGATTGTAAGATTTACTTACATCCAATCCACCAGCAGTTGTTGCCTCGTTTATTTCAATAATAGCAACGTTATCCAAAAGGATGTCTGTGCCCGGATCGTCATAGCATGCTGACACTGATGCCAGCAGGCCTACGAATAACATAGTTTTATATATCGATTTCATTGTCATTTTTTTTCAGGATTAATTTAATAACCAGGGTTTTGAGCCATGCTAGGATTCAACAGAACTTGATCATTTGGAAATTGTTGCAACATTCTAAAATCAGAACTAGGCAGCGTTGGAACTCCTGCAGCTACAGGTTTTGGAATATCTAAACCAAGTCTTTTCAAGTCAAAGAATCGATGACCTTCAAATGCAAATTCAACGCGTCTCTCATTCATGATCAAATTGATAAGCGCAGATCCAGTTGAGGTAGTTGCCGCAAGTCCGCGATTCGTTCTAATTGAATTCACAGCTGTTTGCGCACCGGCATCGTTAGTAGTTTGACGGGCTCTGCTTTCTGCCTGAATCAAATACATTTCCGATCTTCTTATTACGGGAATGTTTTCAAGGAACGCACCCTTTTCACCAGGCCATTTGCGAGATTGTGGCTTGTTTAAAGTAGCCGGGGTATTTACATAAAGGCCTAAGCGAACATCTCCCACCTCATGAGCCGCCCTAAGTTCGGCACTTGCAGCCATCACGTACTGGCTTCCACTTACCATATTTGTTGTAATAGAATTCATTGAGTTATTGGGACCATCCACACCGCTCCAATCAGTTGAGCGAATTTCAAGTTCAAACATTGACTCAGGATGAGTAGTAGCACTCCATGATGCTACATAACTTGCTGCTGCTACAGGTGCCGCGGTTGGAACAAGAGTTAGCGCTGTTGTGGCGTTTGTATCTGCTTCTGGGTATTTGCCCCAGTAAAGGTAGAGCCTTGATATTAATGCGTGAGCAGCTCCTTTAGTCGCTCGGAAAGGGAATGTATTGGCTCCTAGTGCGGTAGGCCAATTTGCTCCGATGCCGGACGCAGGTAATAGTAAGTTAATTGCTTCTAACAAGTCCTTCTCAACAAATTGATAGCTTGCGAGGTTCGTGCTTCTCTCTCTCTTGTCAGCATCAGAAACCACCTCCGTAGGTGCATCCCGCAAAATAACCCCCAAGGTAAATCCATTAACCTCTCTCCCTGGCTCGTAGGAATAAACTCTTAGAAGTTCCATGTAGTAAAGTGAGCGAATAAATAATGCCTCACCGCGTAAATGATCTAAAACTTGTTGAGAAGTTACGTTTGTAGAGGACGGTACTTTTGCAAGTTCAAGTTGTGGCAGGTATTCCAAAACGTAATTGGTATCATTGATTCCGCGATAGGCTGTAGCCCATCGATTGGCGAAAACACCGATTCCATTCACCCACTCCTGCTCGTAACGACCAGTTCTATTTACAATTTCTATATTATCGGCAAAAGCATCGCCATGTAAATTCGCCTGCTGTCCGTACATAGGAAACTCGTGAGCAATTCTGTAAGCACTTAACAACGCACTTTGAACTCCCGCTGCGGTGTTCAAGGCCTGAATAGGAGAAAGAGCCGATTTATCTACGGTCTCTATATCGCACGCATTAAACGCTAACACAAGCAGACCTGTAATTGCTATATTTCTTATTTTCATTTTCATTTTTTTAAGCTTTAAATGGTTTAACAATTAGAGTCCAATTGAGATACCACCCATGAATTGCCTGGCCACCGGAAACACACCGAAGGACGACACACCAGTACCATTGTTGTTGCTGACAACTTCGGGATCAATACCCTGAAATTTAGTGTATGTCCATAAGTTCAATCCTTGAACAAACACATTTACCTTAGTTAATTTCAACTTCGAAATTATGCTGTTAGGCAAATTGTAGGACAGTGTAACCTGCTTCAAACGAACATAGGATGCATCGGACATAAATTGAGTGGTGCCAAACGTTCCAAACTGTTGGTCAAATCCATCAATTGTACCACCTTGAAAAGGACGTGCAACATTGGTAATATCCCCTGGATTTTGCCATCTGCCAAGCTGGCTCACCAACTGATTATTTGCGTTGGAGCCCGAGGCATAGAGATTATACAAATCACCATTAAATGCTTGATTGCCACCCTGATATTGAAAGAAGACCTCCAAATTGATTCCCTTGTAAGAGAACCCATTTGATATACCACCAAAATAGGTTGGAATATTTGAACCTCTAACTGCAGCATCTCTTTGGATACCGTTGTAGGAAAGGTTGCCAAGGGTATCATAAATCATTGCTTTACCGTTTGCTGGGTTGATTCCGGCAAATTGAAACAAGTAATTAAATGAAACTGGCTCACCAACAATTATTGTATTACCAATTCTCTGTTGCCCATTTGGAAGGGACACCACTTCATTGTGAAGGGTGCTGATATTAGCCGTCACAGTCCACTTAAACGAACCACGGTCAACCACAACTCCGCTTAATTCAATATCGAATCCTTTATTTACAACCTCACCACTGTTGCCTCGCACAGAGTTAACTCCGGCATCATTAACTAATGGAACGTCAAATAATAGATCCTTAGTTTGGTTATTATAATACTCTACCGAACCTGTTAACCTGCTTTTGAACAAAGCAAAATCAATTCCGAAAGATGTTTGGAACTCCGTTTCCCAAGAGATCAAGTCATTTCCAAGTCTGGCAAGACGAAGCGTTGATCCACCCAAATAACCAGCATTATTACCACCTGGGCTTCCGTAAGCAGTAAACCAATCATAGTCTGCTATCTCAGAGTTACCTACTTTTCCATAAGAAGCCCTAACCTTTAAATCATCCAACCAAGAAATTCCATCCATGAAACTTTCCTCAGTTATCCGGTAAGCAACAGATCCTGCATAAAATGTACCGTACTGGTTGTTTGCTCCAAATCTTGAAGAACCATCTCTTCGCAAAGTAAAATCTGCAATATATCTATCCTTCAATGCATACTTAATTTGTCCGAAAGCGCCCTGTCTGGCATTCTCGAAGAAAAACTCACCAGCTGGCCGAGCTGTTGCGCCTGAAGAAAGTAAACGCAATGCTGGATTAGGAAAGGTAAATTGAGATGCGGTAATACCTCCTCTCTCTTCCTTTCTATATTCAAAACCAACCAATCCTGATATTTGGTGAATATCATTAAACTTCTTGGAGTAATTTAATGTAGCGTTAGCGTTATAAGAAATTGTTCTTCTGTTTGTTGCCGAAATTTGCCCACCTGCAAACACTGGAATCGAACCAGGTCTTTCGTTTCGATCTGAGCCAAAGGATGCATCAATGCCGGCAAGTCCGGACAGCGTCAATCCTGGAATTATTTCGTAGGCAAGATTGAAACTTGAAACTGTTTGTGGAGTGCGTCCCAATCTTAGTTCTTCATCCACACCTTGCCTGATGTTGTAACCAAATAAGTGTGAACCAGGGGCTCTGGTTGGATACAACGAATAGCCACCTTCTGAATTAAAAGCTGGAGAAGTGGGTTGAGCTGTAAATGCAGCTTGAAAAGGGCCATTTATAAAGTTTCCATTGGCAATTGAGCCGAACGTTCTTTGATAAGCCAACGACATATTTGCTCCAATTGTCAGTTTGGCATTTGGCTTATGGGTTATGTTCAAACGAGCCGTTCCGCGCTTCCAATCGCTTTGAATAACCTGACCTTCCTGAAACTGATACGAACCCGAGAATAAAAACGAGGTTTTTTCATCACCACCGCTCATTGTTAGGTCGTATGTTCCCAACTGACCATTTTGAAACATTAGATCTACCCAGTCCTGATTTTGTAAAGTTGGATCGGAAGCATCGCCAAATGTGTTGCGAGCTGTTTGAACAGAAAGTCCAGCATTTCTAAAAGATTCCTCTTTCAAAGCAGCGAATTGGGCACCATTCGTCATACTGTAAAGATTCATTGGCTGAACCTGACCGAATTGTGCATTTACCTCCAACTTAGTTTTTCCTTTTTTTCCTTTTTTGGTGGTCACTAAAATAACTCCATTAGCGGCTTGAGCTCCATATATAGCTGAAGATGCAGCATCTTTCAATACTTCTACAGACTCAATATCATTTGGGTTGATTGCTCCTAATGGGTTAGATGACCCCTGAGTTGACTGACCAAAACGGCCTAATTGAACTCCATCAACAATCCAAAGTGGGTCATTTGATGCGTTTATAGAACCGATGCCCCTAACGCGCACATTTAAAGCTCCTCCAGGCTGCCCCGAAGCAGCTGAAACCTGAACGCCAGCCAACCTTCCCTGAATTCCCCTGTCAACTGATTGAAGAGGCACATTCTGTAAAACATCCCCTTTTAACGAAGAAATTGAACCCGTTAATGTTCTTTTTTCCTGCGAACCATAACCTGTAACCACAACTTCAGAAAGTTGTGTTACATCGGTTCCCATTTGAATATCAACAATAGATCTGCTGCCAATAGAAACTTCTTGTGTAACAAAGCCTACAAAAGAAAAAATCAATGACCCTCCGCTACCTGACACGCTGACGCTAAAATTCCCATTAACATCTGTAATGGAGCCAATGTCAGTACCTTTCAATAGAACATTTACTCCCGGGATACCAGAACCATCGTCAGATGAAGTTACCTTCCCTGTGACAACACGGTCCTGTGCCCACGCTACGCTTGTAATAAGCATTAGCAAGGAGAAAATCTTTACTTGTAAAATTTTCTTCATACAATTTGGTTTAGATTAATTGAATTATTTTGATATAACACGCAAACATAAAATATTTTTAACCCGCGAACTTAAAACAAAGTTAATAACAAAGAAATTTTTTATTGACGAACGGTCATAGTAATATTTTAAAATAACCCTCTATGGGGGATTAATTCCACTCGTTTAGCACCAAATAATGATCTAAAAGTTAATCGCGGTTCAGCAACCTAGTATGATAGGACTTTAAACTCAATCCTCCGATTCAATTGCCGATTTTCATCGGAGTCATTTGGGCTAATCGGATTTTTAGATCCATACCCTTTTGTGATAATTCTTTGTTTCTCTATTTGATGTTCTAATAAATATTCCGCTACAGAACTGGCTCGCTTCTCGGATAATTGTTGGTTGTATGGCTCCGTACCAGAGTTATCTGTGTGGCCGCCAATTTCAATTCTAATAGTGGGGTTTTGATT
>Ga0136636_10002795_pt1 | contig 10436 bp, 5 predicted proteins | sample AntDrymUQ8522106_2_FD_104653 | JGI IMG/M metagenome (GOLD analysis project Ga0136636, IMG submission 104653) | Polar desert sand microbial communities from Dry Valleys, Antarctica - metaG UQ852 (21.06) | ecosystem: Environmental > Terrestrial > Soil > Desert | place: Antarctica: Dry Valley... | reverse complement strand
GGGGTCTCCCGGCCTGTTGGGGCACCCAAGAACCCCCAGCACGACCCCTTGGGGGTCTCGCCAGTGGACGGCCTGTGCACAACCTACCCCGCCGCACGAACAGGCCCGGGGCAATGGTGCCCCGGGCCAGCATCAGTCACCACTGGATCCGGCGGGGTGGGGCCTAGCAGCCCGCAAACCACGCCGACAGGAACGCGAAGATGTCCGACACGTCGCGCGTGCCCGAGGTGTCGAAGTCCGAACCGGGGCCGCCGGCGAACCAGGCGCTCAGGAACGCGAAGATGTCCGACACATCGCGCACGCCGCTCGAGTCAAAGTCGGCCGGGCACGGCGGCGGGACGCTCACACACCGAACCGCCGTCACGCTGAAGTCATCGACGCCCGCCTCGACGACCGAGCCCGCGCCCGTGTCGTCGGCGATGAACCGGACGCGCATGTTGGCCGTGAAGCCCACCGAGCCGGGCACGTCGAACCCGCTGGTGATCCACGCGGGAGCCGGGCTCGCCGGGCCGACGGTCTCGGCCCGCGTCCAAGTCGCCCCGTCGTCGCTGGAGATGTCCACGGCGAAGACTTTCGTGTTCGGGGCGCTGCCCAGGTTGTTGGTATACCAACGGGCGTACGACACTCGGGCCGTCAGGGCCCCGGCGAGGTCGAATCGCGGCGAGAGCAGCGTGGTGAACCCGGTGTCGACGTCGTTGGTGCCCACGGCGGCCCCCGCCGTGGCGTTGCCCGTCACGGCGCAGCGGGTCCCGCTGGGGGTCGTGCCGGGCTGGGCGGAGGTGCCCACGGGCACGGCGCGGAGCCAGAGGCCGGTCGTGGCGGTGTCGCCGGCCACGCCGAAGGTCCAGCCGCGGTCGGTCTCGAAGTCGTCGCTGAAGACGCCGTTCGGGTCGCCGACATTCGCCGTGCGGGGCGAGGCGGCCCCGGCGGCGGGGAAGCTGGCGGTCACGTTTGTCGTCGTTGACGCGGAGACGTAGAACGCGGGCGACGAGCCGCAGGGGAACGAAGGGAGCGTCGCGATGAATGAGCCGGGTGTGCCGGGCACGGCGACCAGGTCCGCGGGCTGAAAGGCCCCGACGGTGGAGCGGTAGAAGAGCCTGGCCGTTGCTGGCGCAAGGGTGTCGTTGACGACCTGGATCTGCACGTTGAAGCTCGTGGGCCCGCTGGGGCTCACAAGCGCGGGCGGGGTCGCCGTGATGGTGATCGCGGGGATGGTCGCGAGCGAGTAGCTCAGGCGGTAGGCCTGGATGTTGCTGACCAGCCCGCCGCTGACGCGGGCGTAGTACGTGCCCGGGATCGGGCACACCAGCGAGAGCACGGCGGCCGACCCGGGTCCGGTCGCCGAGGCGCTCTGCAGCGTTGCTCCCGCCGAGTTCAGGCCCGCGACCGAGAGCGTGCTCACGCGCAGGGCGTCGAAGGCGACGCCCGCCGAGCACGAGCCATTGCTGTTCTGCGGCCCGTCGAGATACGTTGAGCCCTGGGGCGAGGCGATGACCGTCAGCACGCCTGCGCTGGCCACCTCGAAGCGGAACACGTCGGTGTCGGCGGCGTCGTCGATGCTCAGCAGCGGGGCGACCTGCCGCAGGGTGCCGTCGAGCGTCGCGATCGCGACGGCCGAGGCAATGGTGTCGCTGGGCTCCAGCGAGTCGCCGTAGTGCCGCTGCCCGTTGAGGATATCGTCGAACTGGGGCCCGTCGTAGGCGGTGGAGATGAACGGCTCCATGAGCTTGGTGCTGTTGACCGGGCAGACGTGGGCCATGCCCAGCCCGTGCCCGTGCTCGTGGGCCAGAACGTTGCGGAGCCGCACCGAGCTGCTCCCGAGGTTGTTGTAGAACGTGTCGCCGGTGTCGATGACCATGTCCCCGCCGACGCCCGCGCCGGGGAAGTAGTTGAACGCCAGCACGTTGCTGGGGCCGTCGAGCAGGGTGCCCGCGAGGCGGAGATCGCCGCGGACGCCGATGACGCCCGCGCTGCCGCCGGCGATGGCGACGCCGTCGTCGTTGGTTTCCAGCACGTAGTCGACGCCGATGAGCCCGTTCCAGCGGGTGAAGACCTGCTGATAAAGAGCCTGCCAGACCGCCGGCGAGCCGTAGAGCCCGTTGAGAAACGCGAAGAGGTTGCTCGTCGCTCCCGAGGTCGCGGCGCCGGCATTCAGGTTGGGCACCGACGTGCCGTCGGGCACGAAGGAATATGTGAGCGTGACGCGGTCGCCCTGACCCGTAGGCGTCGTGTTGGTCGCGGTGGTTGACCACCGGCCGCCCTGCTGGAACCGCTCGTTGAACGGCCCGTTGGCGGCCCGCTGGAACGCCTCGACCACGTTGCCGTCGGTGGTGGGCGAGAAGCAAAAGGCCGGCACCGGCTCGTCGACGGCGTGGTCTTCCATGATCCGGACCAGGGCCCGCTGGTGCACCGGGAGCATGCCGTCGAACACCTCGCGCCGGACGATCCGGCGCACCACCGCATACTCCTCATCCCCGAGAGGCGAAAGGGACGCCGTCGCTCCCTCTCCTGCCCTCATCCTTGCAAGCGGGCCGGGGCCCGAGTTGCCAACCTCGGCGTTCGACGTCAGCCCGACCAAGAGGACGCCGGCGCTCGCCAAGCGAGCCTGATGCTCGGGACGCAGCATCGAGAACGCCGACCTCTGGATGAGATCTTCCGCCGTCGCCAGAGCGGCGGCTACGCGATCGGGTCCCCCCGACTCGCCGGGCAACGCCGCCCGGGGCGTGCAGCAGACCGGCTGGTTAAACGGGGCCTGGCCGGGCACGACGAGCGTCGCGGCAAGGGAAGCCCCCGCCGCCCAGCCCGAGCACAGCACGACGATCGCCGGGACGGTGAGAGCCCGAACGCTCACGCGGACACGATGGCTCATATGCACAACTCCATGGTGCGAAAACCTGTTCAAACGCGGCAAGCCCCGCCAGCCCCGGCGACAGACCGTCACCGGACCCGGAAAAGCACCCGCCACACCCCGAGACGATCGTCCGGGGAGCGTGGCGATGGGGAGCACTCCTTTGATCCCAGGACCACAAGGTGTCCCACGGAGATACTCCGTGCATCCATTCGCGGCAGGGCACCCGTTTGTTGAGCTAGCGCAAAGATATTTCCCTGCCCGCCACCCCGCCGTGACCCGAGTTTCCGGACTGTTCCGCATACACTGCACCTCTCTCACGCCAAGGCTCAGGTCACCCGCAGGGCTTCTGCCCAGGGATGGCCAGGTCTGGCCCAATTCGGGAGCCGACGATGCACCAATACGTTCGTTCGTTCGTTCGTACCTGCCGGATGACGGTGCTCGGTCGGGGCGGTTGGGAACCCGCCGGAGCCGTCGCTGGGGTGCTCGGGCTGACGGTCGCCGCCGTTGCTCAGCCGGCGACGGGCACGGACTTTCAATGGGCCACGATCGGCGCTCCGGGCAACGCGGCGTACACCGGGCCCAGTGCCGGCGGCATCGCCACCGGCCGCGGCTCGGTCGCCGCCGAGTTCCGCATCTCCACGCTGGAGGTCTCCACGGCTCAGTGGCTCGAGTTCGCCAACTTTGCCGGCGCTCTAAACGAACCGTTCCGGATCGGCGATGGGCCCGTGGGCGGGTATGAGCCGGATCCGACGTATGCCGGCCCGGGGCGGCGATACCGCCTGTCGAGCGTCAGCAGCGCAGCACAACTGCCCGTCTACGGCATCTCCTGGCTCAACGCCGCGCGATACTGCAACTGGCTCCACAACGACAAGGGCATGGCCTCGCCGTCGCTGAGCGCCCTGGCCGGCGGGGCCTACGACACCTCCACTTTCGGCCCTTCGACCACACCCCCCGGCGGCCGGACCGACGCGCTGACGCGCTCGCCGGGCGCGAGGTACTTCATCCCGACCCTCGACGAGTGGATGAAGGCCGTCTACTTCCAGCCCGCCATCATCCCGGGCCCCATCGGCGCGGGCTCGTGGCGCACGCAGCCCAACGGCTCCGACACGCCGCTGGTCGCCGGGCTCATCGGCACGCCCGGGGCGCAAACCAACGCCGGTCTGGCAAGCGCTCCGGCCTCGTCGCTGGTGCTGGGGGGATACTCCACAACGCGTTCGCCGTGGGGCTTGCTCGATGCCTCGGGCGGCGCTTCGGAGTGGCTTGAGGACGTGGACGATCCGCAGGACCGTCTTTATCGGCTCTACGCCGGTTCCTCGGCCTTCGACCCCTTCCTCAACCCCCTGCTTCTAGACACCATCGGCGGCGTGGGCGCCTCGCTGGCCGCGGGGGAAACCTCGTACATCGGGCTCAGGTTGGCCTCGGCGATTCCCGATCCGAGTGGCGGGTTCCTGGTCGGCTGCCTCTGCGGCGCGACCATCGCCACTCGGAGACGCCGAAGATGCCCAGCCCCTCACTCCCCTCCCGGGCCCTTGCCTGCCATCTCTGCGCCGGCGCCGCGCTCGGCCTCGCTTCGCCCGCGCTGGCCGGCGTGATCATCGAGCATCGCGCAGGGCCGACCGCCGCTTGGATCACCCGCGCCGCCGACATGGTCGTCCGTCCCGGCACCGCGTACGACGCGACGCTGACGGCCCCGGTCGCGGGCACGTACCGCGTCCGCGTTGCCGACCCGACCTCCGAGAGCCTCAACTTCATCCGTGTCGCGGGCGCCGCGCCGGGCGTCGAGATCACCATCCTGGTCGGCGGCGCGACCGATACCGACGTCAACTCTCTGGCCCGTCTCCGCGGCGCCGGCGCCCAGGACTGGCTCGGCGGGCTCGTGCCGGGCGACGCCGTCGTCACGCTCCAGGCCCGCGTGAATCGCGACATCGGCCCGCGGGCTTTCGTCCAGGCTCGCAACATCGTCCGCCTCGACGCCGGGCGCGACATCGCGCAAAGCATCATCTGGCACCAGAGCGACACCCAACCGCTCTACGCCGTCGCCGCCGGCGGGGCGATCACCGACCTGCTCAACGACACCACCTGGCCCACGGCGATCCGCTCCGAGGGCGGGGGCATCGCGCTGGTGAGCGCCACCGGCGACATCATGTCGCCCATCAGCGTCGCGCCCCTCGCCGCGGTGCCCGGCAACTCTGTCCGCGGCGTGATCGGCCGCGTCGAGTCCACCGCCGGCGACATCGGCGGGGCTCGCCCCAGCACTGCGCCGCCGGAGAACTACACCGCCACGGCGATCTCCGCCCGCGTGATCGACGCCATCATCGGCCGAAACGTCCGCAACGACATCGTCGCCTCCGAGGGGATCCGCCGCGTCGAGGCGACCGCCGGCGGCCTGCGCGGCTCGATCACCACGCCAACCCTGCTGCCCATCAGCGCCGCGACCGGTGGCCTCGTCCGGGCCTCGGGCGTCAACGCCATGGCCGTGCGGCTGGCCGACGGCCTGCCCGAGGGGGCACGGATCTCGTCGGGCTCGTTCTATGGCTATCTTGATTCCGTCGCCCCCGCAAGCCAGCCGCGGATCGTGCTCCCCGCCGGCGGCCTGCGCGGGCAGGTGCTGGTGAATCAGACCAACCAGTCCCCCATGAACTCCGGCGGCTCGCCCGCCGCTCGGGGCCTGATGGGCCCGGTCGTCGTCGGGGCCGAAACGCTTTGGACCGACGCGTATCCGATGCCCAGCCAGTCCACCGGCGGCGGGGCCGCGGGCGTTGCGCCGTATCGCCTGCACCAGAACGACTGCACGCCCGCCCACGCCCGGATCGACACGTTCGACGGCGTGGTACAGACAGCCTTCACCGACCCGGCCGCCACGCCGGTGATCATCCGCTGCTATGGCCCGATCAAGCTCGCTCCGGGCGTTACGAGCCCGGCCGCCGCGGTGCGGATCCAGAAGCAGGGCTCGACCTCGTGCACATGGACGCCGGCGGATTCGTCGTTCAACGTGGTGCTGTACCCGGCGGCCGCGGGCCCGGCATCGCGGCGGAGCCTCGGACTGTCGCGCGGCGCGACGCCGCCCGAGCCGGGCGTGTACCGCCTGATCCCGCTCTCGATCCGTTCCGAGGGCGTCACGGGCGAGCCCCCCGTCATCTTCCCGGCCACGTGCTCGGGCGCCGCGGGGGCTAGCGCGTATCTCTTCCGCATCGCGCCCGATTGTGACGCCGACGGCACCAACGACGCGATCCAGATCGCGGCGATCTACACGCCCGGCAACTCCACGCCCGCCCGGCAGAGCACATCGCCGGAGATTCCCGGTGGGCCCGACTCGGACACCAATCCCACGCCGACGCCCACCCCGAATCCAATACCGGACCCCGACTTCACGCCGGTCCCGACGCCCGACCCGATGCCCATGCCGGATCCGGACCCGGTTCCAGACCCGATGCCTGATCCCATGCCCACGCCCGATCCGGACCCGGTTCCGGACCCGATCCCCGATCCCATGCCCATGCCGGATCCGGACCCGGTTCCGGACCCGATCCCCGATCCCATTCCCACACCCGACCCGATTCCGACGCCGATCCCGCCACCCCCGGTATCGCCGCCGGGCAACCCCGTCCCGATGACCTGCATCACCGTCTGCCTGCTGGACCTGACGCGCGACCGGCAGGTGAACGTGTCGGACATCTTCGCGTTCCTCACACTCTGGTTCGCCGGCGACCCCAAGGCCGATTGGGACCGCAACGGCCAGCGCGAGGTCGCCGACATCTTCCTGTTCCTGAGCAACTGGTTCAGCGCCACCGGCGCCAACTGTGGCCCCTGAACCCTCCTCCCGCACTCTCCCCCCGCGTTTCCTGGACGCCCCAGAAGACCGCTTGACGCGTAGACCTAGGCAGGTGAGGGCACGTGTTACCAACATCGCTACCCATTGACCAACACCCACCGCGCACCCCACGCCTCGCATCCTCACCTCGTTCGGCGCCGCTCAACATGTCCTCTCTCGCAGTGAGGAGAGCGGGCAACCCAAACCGGCGGCTGCAAACTTCGTGCCAATCGAGAAATTCCCCGCTCGGGCGGCCTGCTTGCCGGGCAAGTGGCACGGGGTCCCGCCTATGGTCCGTCGAACCCGAACCGCCCAATGCCCCCTGCCCCCAGGCGGGCCGGGGCTCTCGCAAGGAGGATGATCCGCATGTCGTATGAAGCCGCCGTACACGCCCAGGCGATCGAGCTGGGCAAGATGTCGTTGGAGATGACGGCCGCCGCGGGCGCCGGGCACCCCAGCACCTGTCTGAGCCTTGGCCACATCGTCACGGTGCTGATGTTCTCGACGATGCGGTACTCGCCGGATTATCCGGACTATCCGACCAGCGACCGGCTTGTGCTCTCCGAGGGCCACGCCGTGCCGGTGGTGTACTGCGCCGCGATCAAGCTCGGGATCATGGTCGGCAAGGACCCGGCCAACCGTCGCCGGCTCAAGGCCGAGGACATCAAGACCCTGCGCGAGATGAACAGCGATCTCGACGGGCACCCGAACCCGATGGAGGGCTTCCCGTTCTTCGACGCGGCCACGGGGTCGCTGGGCCAGGGTCTGAGCGTGGCGGCGGGCCTGGGCGAGGCCGCCCGGCTCGACGGGCTGGACCGCCGGATGTACTGCATCATCGGCGACGGCGAGAGCCGCGAGGGGCAGATCACCGAGGCGCTCGACTATGTGATGGACCGCAAGCTCACCAACGTGCTGCCGATCATCAACTGCAACGACTTCGGCCAGGCCGACCGCGTCAGCGCCCAGCAGGGGCTCGACCGCCAGAAGGCCCGGCTCGAGGCGATGGGCTACGACGTCCGCGTGGTCGACGGGCACGCCCCGTCGCAGATCAAGGCCGCCATGGACGAGTTCGAGAAGCGCTCCGCCGATCCCGCCGGCAAGCCGATGGCCGTGGTGGCCAAGACTGTCAAGGGCTGGGGCTGTCCGAGCATGCAGGGCGGTGCCTGGCACGGCAAGCCCGCCGAGGGCGACGCGCTCAAGCGGGCCCTGTCGGAGCTGGATGAACGCCGCGTGGAGCTCACCAGCACGCTGGCCTCCTCGGATCAGTTCACGATCCAGCCCCCGGCCGAGATGAGCGACAAGCAGCCCAGGATCACCGAGATGCCCAGCTTCACGCAGATGATGCAGAAGCTCGACATGCAGAGCGTCCTGCACTCGGGCAAGATGGCCACCCGCCGGGCCTACGGCATCGCGCTGCGGGCCCTGGGCCAGACCAACGAGCGCGTCGTCGCGCTCGACGCCGACGTCTCGAACTCCACCTTCGCCGACATGTTCAAGAAGGACCCGGCCAGCGCCTCGCGGTTCTTCGAGTGCAAGATCGCCGAGCAGAACATGTTCTCCGTCGCCGTGGGCCTGTCGGCGGGCGGGAAGATCCCGTTCTGCTCCACCTTCGCCAAGTTCGTCACCCGCGGCTACGACCAGATCGAGATGGCCATCAACTCAGGGGCCAACCTCAAGCTCGTCGGCTCGCACGCGGGCATCAGCCTCGCCTCCGACGGGCCCAGCCAGATGAGCCTGCCCGACGTCGCCTGGTTCCGCTCGCTCTCGACGATGCGCGACCATCGCGGCAACCCCGGCTGCTACATCCTGCAGCCCGCCGACGCGTTCGCCGCCTACGCCCTCACCGGCGTCATGGCCGAGTACGAGGGCTGCGTCTATCTCCGCACCCTCCGCCCCGACACCGAGTTCCTCTACAACGACGAGACGGTGTTCAACCTCGGCGGCTTCGAGGTGCTCAACAAGGGCCGCGACATCATGCTCGTCGCCGCCGGGTACATGGTCCACGAGGGCAACAAGGCCGTCGAGCTCCTCGACAAGGCCGGCATCAGCGCCACCCTCGTCGATGCCTACTCGATCCCCTTCGACACCGACAAGATGCTCGACCTGGCCAACGCCAACGGCGGGTACATCATCACGCTCGAGGACAACTACGGCGGCGGCCTGGGCTCGGCCATGGCCGACGCGCTCACGGCCTCCGGCGAGGGCTTCACGCTCGAGCAGATGTACGTTCGCCGAATCCCCAAGAGTGCCAAGACGCCCCAGGAGATGCTCAAGATGTGCAACCTTACCGCCGACGACATCGTCGAGGCGACCAAGCGCATCCTCCAGGTCGCCTGAGCCGACATCCTGTTGATCGATCCAGGCGCCCGCCCCGAATGTCCGGGCGGGCGTCTGTCGTTCATGGCCCATCCCGCCCCGCCCGTGTCGAGGTCGTACGCATGAGCACGCAGAGCACGCAGTCCACCGCCCCGCAATACACCTCCGGCATGATCGCGATGATCTTGAAGGGCGAGCTGGTCGGCCCGGCCGACCTGCCCATCGCCGACTTCGCCGGGCTCGAGCAGGCACGCCCCGAGTCGCTCACCTTCATCCGCTCGCCGCAGTTCGCGTGCCGCTGGCCCGCCAGCCAGGCCGGGGTCGCGATCGTCACCCGCGGCATCCAGGTCCCGGGCCACGACCCCTCCAAGCGGGCCTTGGTTCTGGTCGACAACGCCGACCTGGCCGTCGTCGCCCTCCTGGGCATGGCCAGCAAGCAACTCCCCGAGCATCGCCCCGCCCCGGGCGTCCACGGCTCGGCGGTGGTCGACGCGTCGGCGACCATCGCGCCCGGCGTCCGCGTCGGGGCGATGTGCGTCGTCGGGCCAGGCAGCGTTCTGGAGGAAGGCGTGGTGCTCCACCCGCGCGTCACGCTGGGGGCCAACGTCCGCGTCGGCGCCGGCTCGGTGCTGCACCCGGGCGTGGTCGTCTACGACCGCTGCGTCGTGGGCAAGCGAAACCTGCTGCACGCCGGCGTCGTTCTCGGCGCCGACGGCTTCGGCTTCATCCCCGACCGGGCCGCGGGAACCAACATCAAGGTCCCGCACATCGGCGCCGTCGTGCTGGGCGACGACGTCGAGATCGGGGCCAACTCCTGCATCGACCGCGGCAAGTTCGGAGCCACGCTCGTGAGCGACCAGGTCAAGATCGACAACCTGTGCCAGATCGGGCACAACGTCCGCCTCGGGCGGGCCGTGCTCGTCTGCGGGTCCTCGGCTATCGGGGGCAGCTGCACGGTGGGCGACGGCGTGATCCTCGGCGGCCAGGTCGGCGTTTCCGACGGGCTGAAGATCGGGGCCGGGGCTCAGGTCGGCGCCGGCTCGCGCGTGATGAACGACATCGCCGCCGGCGAGTCGTGGTTCGGTTCCCCCGCCATGCGCCAGCCCGAGTCCGCCCGCAACCTGGCGGGCCTGCGCCGCCTCGCCGAGCTCATCAAGACCGTCCGCCGCCTGTCCAAGGCCCTGGAGAAGGCCGGCATCCCCGTCGAGCCCAGCTACGCGGCCGAGCGGCGCCCCGGTCGGCGCTGATCGACGTACATCAGAAGGGCCGGCGGACCGGGTTCGGGACGAGGTTGTCGCGACCGAGCACGAGATAGTCGGCGATCTCGAGCGCCTCGCCGAAGCTCTCGCGGGCCCGCGTCACATCCGCCGCAGAGTCGAGCACCATGCCCTTCTCGAGGTGCTCGATGGTCGGCACGGCGTCGCCGCAGATGAGCGTCGTGGAGCGTGGGCCCGCCAG
>Ga0136636_10002793_pt1 | contig 10437 bp, 6 predicted proteins | sample AntDrymUQ8522106_2_FD_104653 | JGI IMG/M metagenome (GOLD analysis project Ga0136636, IMG submission 104653) | Polar desert sand microbial communities from Dry Valleys, Antarctica - metaG UQ852 (21.06) | ecosystem: Environmental > Terrestrial > Soil > Desert | place: Antarctica: Dry Valley... | reverse complement strand
TGCTCCATCACGAACGAAGCCGTGGTCTGATCCGAGCAAAAACAATGTCGCGCCCTTCTCCCGCCACATGGCGACGTCGCTGGTGCGCGAAACGAACATGCCGACGGGCCGGCCGGCCGCGACACATGCCGCGACGATGCGGTCTACGGCGGCTATGACGAGCTCATCATCCGGGCTTTCGCAACCGAGCGATACTGTCAGGTCAATGCGGCCTACGAACAGCGCGTCGATCCCTGCGACTGCTGCGATGGCCGCGAGTTCTTCAAGCGCCTCAGCGTCTTCGATCTGCGCTATAACCACAGTTTTTGTGGCACTCGCAGCTTTATGGTCGGGCATAGATATTGTGCCATAGCCTGCTGCACGCGATGAACCGGCATATCCTCGACCACCAACTCCATAATGTGCGGAGGCGGCAACGGCGCGGGCTTCGGCTTCACTACGAACATGGGGGACGAGCACACCATCCGCGCCGCAATCGAGCGCATTGAGGATTTTCTCTGGTGCGTTACTGGGCGTGCGCACGAGCACAGGCAGCCCGCCCAGCCACGCCGCCATCACGCAGGCGTCAATATCGCGCCGGTCAAAGGGAGCATGTTCGGCATCGATTACAACACAATCCAGGCCGCTCGACGCCAGCACCTCAACAATATGCGGGTGCGGGGTCTTGAGGAAGGTGCCGAGCAGAGCTTCCCCGGTGGCGATCCGTTGCTTGAACCCTACCACAGCTTCTTACTCGCCATTTCCGCACCCTCCGCCAGCGTTTTCAGTTTTGCCCAAACGATGTCGGGGTCGACTACACCGAACCCTGCAAAGGTCGAAAATCCGCAGTCTGTGCCCGCGATTACACGTTCGCGTCCGATGATATTTGCATAGCGCTCGATCCGTTCGGCAACTACGCGGGGATGCTCGATAAAGTTCGTGGTGCTGTCGATCACGCCTGGAATCAAAATTTTGTCATCGGGAATAACATCTGCAATTTCGACAAAATAATTCCAATCAGCAGCATGGCGCGGATTGGCAGTTTCAAACAATAAAGCGGCCGGTTTTGCGGCCATTAAAGTCGGCAAGATAACGCCCAGTTCAACGTCGCAGCAATGCGGCCCTTCATAATTGCCCCAGCAGACGTGCATGCGAACACGGTCAGCGGGGACATTGCGCAGCGCGTGGTTCAGCGCCTCGACATGGCCACCAATCAGCGACACATATTCGTCATCGCTCCGGTCCTTATACATCATGTGACGGCCGAGGCCGAGATCAGGGCTATCGAGTTGCAGATACAAGCCCGCCGCGACAATCGCTTCATATTCGGGGCGCATAGCCTCAGCCAACGCCTCCAGATAGGCGTCTTGCGTCGGATAGAATTCATTGGGCTGAAACAGGGCAATCACGCCCGGCGAGGCCGCATTCATGAATCCGCCGACTGGCTCATGCGCCGCAACAGCCGAAAGCATATGCGCGACATCTTCCCCCAGTGGAGCCATCGACTTGACCGCAATCGGGCCAACACATTTCGGGCGGCGATAGGTCGGTGTGCCGCCGCCTTTATCTTGCCGCGCCAAGAAGTTTGGAAACATCTCAAGGTCTTTGGGCGGGGTACGAACGCTATCGCCGTCAAAGCCGGTAATGCGGTCCTTAACATAAGTTGCGTAACTAATTTTGGACATTTCTCCGTCGGAGACCAAATCGACGCCGCTTGCCACTTGCCTTGCCACCGCATCGTCCACGGCTGCACCGATAACCGACGAAAATTGTGCCGCGTCAACCGGCTCCCCTCGTTCTTGCGCAAAAACAAGGTCAGTCACAGCCGCAGAGCGCGGAAGCGACCCGACATGGGTAGTAAGGATGCGGTCTTTCATGTTCGAAATTGCCCCTGAGTACTTTTGAGCCATTGTTCAATAATTCCGGCAAAGCGCGCCGGTGCTTCCAGCGGAAGCATATGCCCAACGCCAGCGACTTCTTCGAAATGTGCGTCGAACGTGTGCGCCGCCCAGTTTCGATGCCACGTGGGTGGACAAAGGGTGTCCTCGCTGCCGCAGAGGTACAGCACCGGAACCTTAATCGCAGCGATGTCTGCCCGCCTGTCGTCGCGCAATCGCAGCGCCTCGCTTTGGCGGAGGAAAACATCTGGACCCAAACGCATGCCCATATCGCGCAGCAATTCGAGCAGTGCGATATTACCGCGGTTTCGAGCAGATAGGTAATTCGGTTTTAGTTCTTCAACCAGCACCCGTTCCAACCCGCCAGCGCGCACCTCAGCTTGTTGAACCGGCCGGTGCGCCGCCCGCTCGGGCAAGTCGGCGGTGGCGTTATAGCCTGCCAGCACCAGCCCCGCTATCCGATCCGGCGCTTGCACTGCCATCTCGACGGCGACGATAGCACCCATCGAAAAACCTACAGGCAACAAGTCACCCTCGGTCGCCAACAATATTCGGGCAGCCATTTCTGCTATGCTATCGTCGCGACTCAGGTCACCGTCAACTGCGCTGGTCAGCACATTTCGAACGTCCGCCGTCCATAGCCGGGCGTCGCACATGTTACCCGGCAACAGAATCGGTGTTGACTGCATTAGCCCAGCCGTGCCGAGCTACCCGGCAACAACTCGCCTGCAAACAAACGCTGTTCGGGTGACAATTCGGGGCGTTCAATCCGCTCGAGCAGCATCGAAACCGCCGCCTCGGTCATCCGCCGAACTGGCTGGCGTATGGTAGTAACTTGGTAAGCCAGCCAAGTGGCGGGACCAACTCCGTCGAAACCAACCACCGACAAATCCTGCGGCACTTCGATGCCAAAATTGGTCCGAGCGCTGTCAATTGCGCCAATCGCCATCAGGTCATTGGCACAAATTAAAGCGTCAAGCTTGCCGTCAGTCATCCGCATGAGTTCTTTCAGCGCGGTGTCGCCGCTGGCATAATCGAAGTTGCCGCGTACAATAAGACACTCGCGGCCCAGCTGCTGCAGTCGACGCCGCGCCGCCTCAACCCGTTCTTCGCCGACATAACTATCGGCCGGGCCAGCGATAACGCCAAAGACACTGTGCTCGCCTCCGACCAGTCCATCGACGAGCGCGTGTTCGCCGCTGACCGAATCGCAGCATACGCTGGCAACTGGCACGCCTTCGCCAAAACGGTTGTATAGAACCACTGGCACGCCGCGATCGGCAAAAGCTGAGAGCTGTTCGGCGCTCAGCCTTGCCGCCACAATCGCGCCGTCGACGCGGTAACGCCAAACTTGATCAAGCACTTCGTCGACATCCGATTCAGCGGCCAGCGAGAACAACAGGACTCTTATCCCCTGCGCGGACAGGCGTTGGGTCAATTCAGCGAGAACCTCGGGATAATAGAGGTTTGTCAGGTTCGATATAATGATCGCCACAAAGTTCGACCGACGGGTAATTAGCCCTTGTGCGATAGCATTGGGATAATAATTGAGCTCGCGTGCAGCGAGCAATATCTTTTCACGCGTGCGCGGCGCAACTGACGCACCCTGTTTAAAACAGCGCGACACCGCCGATTGAGATACGCCGGCTTTCCGCGCGACATCATAGGAAGTCGCGCGGTAATTTTGGGTTTCAGGCTGCTTCTTTACGGCCATAACGGCGGACCCTTATGTCGGCCTGTTCCTTGTGACCGGCAAAGCCCTCAATCGCGCACAGCCTCGAACAATATTCCCCAATCATCACACTCGCCTCATCGGTAAGCACCCGTTGATAGGTGCAAGTTTTGATGAACTTGCCTACCCAAAGCCCGCCTGTAAAGCGGGCATTTTTCTTCGTCGGCAGTGTGTGGTTCGTGCCGATAACTTTATCACCATAGCTGACATTGGTGCGATGCCCCAAAAAGAGCGCGCCGTAGTTGGTCATATTATGCAGGAAATAATCTGGATCTTTCGTCATCACCTGAACATGCTCGGACGCAATCTCGTCCGCGATCTGCACCATTTCTTCGTAGCTGTCGGCAACAATCACCTGGCCATAATCGGCCCATGCTTTTGACGCGATTGGCGCGGTGGGTAGGATCGTCAGTTGTCGTTCGATTTCAGCCATCGTCTCGCGCGCCAGTTTTTCTGAATTTGTCAGCAATATCGCAGGCGAATTTGGTCCGTGTTCTGCCTGACCGAGCAAGTCGGCGGCACATAGTTCGCCGTCCACAGTTTCGTCGGCGATCACTAACGTTTCGGTCGGGCCAGCGAGTAAATCGATGCCAATGCGGCCGAATAACTGGCGCTTGGCCTCGGCTACATAAGCATTGCCCGGGCCCACGATCATGTCGACAGCAGCAATGCTTTGCGTTCCAAGCGCCATTGCGGCGACGGCCTGAACTCCGCCAACGCAGAGGATTTCATCCGCGCCCGCCATGTGCATCGCCACAACAATCGCCGGATTGGGCTTGCCTTCAAACGGCGGTGCGACCGAAATGACCCGCTGGACACCAGCGACCTTCGCGGTCACGACACTCATGTGCGCAGACGCAACCAGCGGATATTTGCCACCGGGCACATAGCAACCGACGCTGTTAACAGGCAAGTTTTTGTGGCCTAGCACCACCCCGGGCAACGTCTCTACCTCGACATCCTTCAACGCATCGCGCTGTATTTGCGCAAAGCCGCGAACTTGTGCTTGGGCAAAACGGATATCCTCGATTGTTTGCGGTTCGAGTTCTGCATATGCCGCATCAATGTCAGCCTGCGAAAGACGGAAGTCTGCTGGTGCCCAATTATCGAATTTTTGCGACCAGTCGCGAACCGCGTCGTCGCCGCGTTTTTTAATGTCAGCGATAATCTCTTCGACGACCTGACGAACTTTTGCATCCGCCTCTGCTGCTGCGTCTTCTGTTATGCCGGTTTTCAGATAGCGGGCCACTTTACTCTCCTTGAGTGCTTTGAATCGATTCAATATTGCGTTAGGTTACAGGAAATGACTTCGAATGCAAAGAGGATAGAATGACGCAGGAACAATTGCCTATCTGGGCGCAGGGTATTGCGGGCAAGCACGCTGTCGTTACGGGTGGAAGCAAAGGAATTGGACGGGCCATTTGCACGGCGTTGGCGCAGGCGGGTGCAATTGTGACTGCCGTCGCGCGCGACCCGCTAGGACTGGCCGAGGTTGCCGCAGAATATCCGGATATCCAGACATGGCAAGCCGACGTGAACGATCCCGCATTCGGCATTGAACTTGCCGACCGCCGCGTAGATATTTTTGTCAACAATGCTGGCACCAACAACCCGATGCCAATGGTCGAGGTGCCGTTGGACGTGCTCGATCAGATGTTGAACCTAAATGTGCGTGGAGCATATCTCGCGGCCCAAGGGGCGGCACGCGCGATGGTGAAGGCAGCTACCGGCGGGGCCATCATCAATATGACCAGCCAGATGGGCCATGTCGGTTCGCCGGGCCGAACGGTGTATTGCATGACCAAGCACGCGTTGGAGGGGTTGACCAAAGCCATGGCGGTTGAGCTTGCCCCGCACAACATTCGCGTCAATTCAGTTGCGCCGACCTTTATCGAAACGCCTATGACCGCGCCGATGCTGGCAAAGCCCGAATTCCGCGCCTTTGTCGATGACATGATTCCGTTGGGCCGGATTGGCAAACCCGATGATGTCGCAGCTGCGGTTATATATCTAGCATCACCCGCCGCGAATATGGTGACTGGCACCAGTCTGCTAATCGATGGTGGTTGGACCGCGCGATAACCATTTTACCTGCGCACATTTCGATGCCAGCCATTTCACCGAGCATAATTTTTTTGGAATAAGCTCATCTGTCGGGCGAGGGCGCATTATCGGATCCGCAAAGAGCCCATGTCGCCTTTTTGATCAATTTGGGTGACTGGTCACCGAATAATTTGTTTTAACCGCAGCAAGGCCGCTCTCTGTGCGACGACGGGTCGTGGTATGACACGTACGTTCTGACTTCGGCATGACCAGCCGAGATCAATTGTCGCATTTAGAAAGGCGCATTCGCACCGGCGAATGTCAACAGGCGGCCAAATGGGCAACCATGGACGCTGGAACAACAACGCTTTGGATGAGCAAAGTCGGCAGGGTCTGCGCGGAACCGGCAGCGAGGTATCGACCGGAGCAAGTGGCATATCCGAGGATGCCTACTTCGGCGGGGGCACAAGCCATCATCAACAAACGCGAAAGGATCAAGCGACGGACTATCGAATATTGGCACTTGCACCATCAAGTTCGCTGCTTAGCATAAACCCAACAGATGAGACAATGCTCCGTTAATTTACGCAGCCATGAGTGCCAAACATACTGACGACCGACAGTTTAAATGGGTTCAGAAGCGGTACCGAACGCCGACGGTATAAGTGCGGCCATATTCAAAATAGTTGCGGACGCGGCTTTCGGCTGCTTCGAACTCGACCAGTTGCTCGTTGGTAACGTTAAATGCTTCAGCGGTGAGCGACAAACGGTCTGTAAGATTTAGCGTCCCCGATAAATCGAACTGGGCCCGTGCCTTAACACTGCGATCCGCGCCAGTTTGAGTACCAGCGCTTGAGAGGAAATATCCGCTTCGATAATTATAGGCTGCGCGAAGCCCGAACAACTCGGTCTCATAATAAATGATGGCGTTGACGGTATGCTTGGAGATCTCGCCAAGCCGGAATGTGCCTTTGGTTTTGAAGTCGACATTCGTGTAATTGACCTGACCACCAAATCCATTCCACGGAGCAGGAAGGAAGTCGAGATTCTGCTGAATGCTGAGCTCGTAGCCCTGCAAAGTAAACGCATCCTGATTGGCGGTCACGTTGATGTTAACGGCCGCACCCTGAAGCACTGAGGGAAAGCTTCCTTGGGCGGGAGAAGCGTTTGCGGTCCGGCAAACACCGCTGGCATTTGTTAATGGCCCGAATCCGAAGCCGCCCCCGTCCGCCGGGCAAATCCTTGTCGTTCCGGCATAATCGGTGATTTTCTTGCGGAAGCCCAGAAGCGATATGCTACTACCAGCCCGGTTATACCATTCGAGCGAAACGTCGATATTCGATGACGTAAACGGCTGAAGATCGGCGGCGCCCAGCCCGACCGTGACGATCTGACCAGTGCCGTCAACCGCTACCGACCGAAGCACGGCAAAGGAGTCGACCTGCGGTCGGCGTAATGTTTCGGTGTAGGACGTCCGAAGGACAACATTGTCTCCCAGCTCGAAGATCAGGTTGGCGGACGGAAGCATGTTCTGGTAATCAAGTGACACAATTTGTGCCTGACCTTGCGAACGAGTGGCGCGCTCCGACTTTTCGAAACGAACCCCGACATTGCCGCGCATGACGATATTGTCGGTCAATTCCTGATCAATATCGATCATGGCGTAGCCGCCATAAATCTTTTGCGCGTTATCATAGGTCACCGATAAGGCGGTCGAATCGTTGAAATTCACGAGGCCTTTGGGGCCAAGAAAATAGGCTGAGCCGGCAGGCAATCCCGACGCGGGGGTCAGGGCCGCAGTGATCGCGCGGACGTCGAACTGACCATAGCCCGAAAGATCAATTCCGCTGGCGCGGCCATTCAGAAACCCTGCGCCATCATCAAATACCGAGTAATTGTAAAAACTGTTCGACAAATTACTCAGGCTCGTCCCGAAAAGCCCGGAAATCGACTGCGACTGGTTTTGCGTTTTGTCGCGGTATACGGCGCCGAAGCGGATCCCGCTTAAGGGGCCGGATTCAAATTCCTTTTTGATGTCTAGTGCAATCGAAAGCTCGTCTTCTGCTTCGTCCTGGTTTCGGAAGCCGCCAAGAAACGATGCTCCGGGCCTACCTGTGGCGAGCGCCTCACGAAATGTCGGTGCAATGGCGGGGCCAAATGCCTGCTGCAGGTTCACAAGTTGCGCTGCACTTGGAGATAGCCTGAAGATCGCATCGCCCAACTTGCCGGAGCCAGTGTTGATTTCAGCCGTAAAACCATTCCCGCCAGCTATTGCGCGCTGGATCGCCTGGTAACCTTGGGTTCGCAAATCGCGCGTTGCCTTTGTGTAATGGCCAGTTGCTGCGACCGTCCAGTCATCGTTGGTCCAGGTCAGCTTTCCGGTCAATGCGCCAGTCCGGAACCGTTCGCCCAAAATACGCGTGTCTACATTTATTTGGGGATTAACAACCCGTATTCCCGCGATGGTCGAACCGAATGCGCCCGTTTGCTCAGCCGCCGACAAAGCCGTAACGGTGGAAGCTGCTTGAACCGACACGAGAAATTCATTGTTGTCTGTGTCCGATTTGAAATCATTGTAAAAACCAGTGACTTCAGCCGTAACAGTATCGCTCGGCTGCCACTCGATTCCAAAGGAACCAGTCAGCGAATCGCTCTTTGTCCGCTGGTTGGGAAGACGAACTTCGCGTGGGCGAAATACGTCATCGGCATTGTCTGGCGTTGCGGCTCCGGCAATCCGGTCATAAGTGTTGACCTGAAAGTTATCGACCCGGAAGTTGCTCGATTTGTACCCGAATGCGCCGCGGATCGCGAGCACATCGGGGACGATTTGATATGCTACCGTGACCGCGCCGCCTGGAGCAAATTTCTTGGTAAGCTCTTCATAGGTCGCATCGAGATTAAGCGCGATGCCTTCCTTTGCCGACAATGCACTGCCGGTCCTAAGATTTACCAGTGCGCTCAAGCCGCCTGTTGGCTGATCGGCACCCTGTGCCTTTATGACGTCGATGCCGCTAAAGACTTCCGAACGAACGGTACCATAGGAAAAGTTCGAAACGTCGGGACTGGCAAGATACTGACCATTAATCAGTGTTTGGGAAAAATCGCCGGGTAATCCGCGGATCGACACCGTGCCCTGCCGTCGGCTTGCGCTTCGGCTAATCTGGACCCCAGGCACCCGCTGTAGCGACTCAGCCAGATTCAAATCGGGAAGCTTGCCAATACCGTCGGACGATATCGAGTCGACAATCACTGCCGAGGCCCGCTTATTGGCTAGCGCGCTTTCAAGGCTAGCGCGCGTTCCCGAAACAATTATTTCATCGGCCGCGGTCGCTGCCTCATCGGGTGAAGTACTATCTTGCGCATCGTTCTGATTTTGCAGCTCGGCATGCGCCGCTTGGGCCATGGCAAACATCGCCACTCCCGAGACCAAAGCCGATAAAGTTTTTCCCCGACCGATTGCGCGCGCCATGTCAACTCTCCCAAATTTTGGCTGACTATTTCAGCTTCATCTCGAGTTGTCATACAACTAAAAATATTTGTCAATATATATCATGCTTTTTGTGGGCTCGTGCCGGATCACCAAAAGTCGTGGCGGTCAGCCAGCATCAAGGGCATATCGTCGGTGGCCCAAACGGATAAACTGCTCGGTAAATTGTCTGATATATAAACGTGCCGGTTCAATGGCACGGTGGCAGTCAACGCGTCCTCGTTCAGTACAGCCGGAGGCGGAACAGTCCCGCGCAGCAAAACGATGTTTCAATGGACAGAAGCGCGCCTTTCTGTCTGGTGTCTTGTTCCCCATCCTTTGATCCGCCGGTTGATATGGACAGCGTGCTTAATCCGGTGCCGCCAAATGCCGGACGCGTCGGGGTATTGATCGGCAGATGATAACTGAGGTCAAGTCGTCCGTACGATGTAAACCGGTGAAGATATCCTTCACGATACGTTCGGTTGAGGCCTTTAGTTGGCCAGTGTGTTTTAGTCTCGTCCTCGTTGATTCGTAACTACGGTGAGACCAAAAAATACACGTTAAATCACACCATCAAATCTGTGCCACTGGTGCTGACGGGGAACAGTTAAAACTTAAACGGCTATATTGCTCGCCAATAAGTCTTCAGCGCAATCGCGCAGCGCGCCGCATAACACAACAGCATTATCTCGAACGCAATGCTTACAATGATTATCACGGCCCACCAATGTGGCGAACGTCTCGAACATGGCCGTTGCGTCGCGATTAACGATTGTCCGCTTACCGCCATCCTGCCCTCCAAAGGAGACTGTCGGCTCTGTCCAACATTCCCGCCATTTTCAGGACGCCTTGCAATGCATCGGACACGCTTTGATGACAGTGGGGAATGTCAAAGGTACGGGCATCAACCGAGCATGTTTTAATAATTGAAAGGCTGCGGCTAGGCCTTCATCACCGCAAATGTAATCCTAGAGCACAAATTACGCATTTCTAACTTTACAGCCATGGACCGGCATATTGCTGAGCTTGTCTTGGCGCAGATATCTCCGCGTCGTCCGAATGCTATATTGAGCCGGTAGCAAACATCAGAAAACCCAACCCTGCATATTGGTATTAATTGGTTGCACGCATCGTTATTCTGGATTCCTATGCAAATGTTACCTAGAATGTTACCTAGGACCGACCGGTGCAAGGAACCGGATGTTTCCATCTCACATAAATATCTGTTATATCTAGATATTATGGTGAGCCCTGCTGGGTTCGAACCAGCGACCTACTGATTAAAAGTCAGTTGCTCTACCGACTGAGCTAAGGGC
>Ga0136636_10002790_pt1 | contig 10443 bp, 9 predicted proteins | sample AntDrymUQ8522106_2_FD_104653 | JGI IMG/M metagenome (GOLD analysis project Ga0136636, IMG submission 104653) | Polar desert sand microbial communities from Dry Valleys, Antarctica - metaG UQ852 (21.06) | ecosystem: Environmental > Terrestrial > Soil > Desert | place: Antarctica: Dry Valley... | reverse complement strand
CTTCGCACTACTACCGGCTTTGTAGATTTACTTCAAAAACAATATAAAGGAAAACTAGATGATAAAGCAGATAAGTATCTTAATTTTATTGCTGATGCATCCAACAGAATGAGGGTATTAATTAAGGATTTACTCGAGTTTTCACGAATTGGAAATAAAGCAGAATTTACAATAGTTGATTGCAATATAATACTTAACAACTTGCTCTCAGATATTGCAGCAGCAATACAAGATAGCAATGCCAGCATAAAATTTGAACAAATGCCCATACTTATGGGTTACCCTACTGAGATTAAGTTACTTTTTCAAAACCTCATAGTAAACGCCATAAAATTTCGTAAAAAGAATATAGCCCCAATAATAAGCATTTCAGCAGAAAAAAAAGAAGACTTTTGGCATTTTGAAGTAGCCGATAATGGAATAGGCATTGAAAGAGAACACAACGAAAGAATATTTGATATTTTTCAACGGTTGCATACCAGAACTGAATATGAAGGATCTGGTATTGGTTTATCACATTGTAAAAAAATTGTAGAATTGCACAATGGTAAAATTTGGGTAAGCTCTACCCCCGGGTTAGGAAGCACTTTTTATTTTACCATACCAATTACTTTTGAACCAAAATTACTCAGGTAGCAAAAAAATTTGTTATGAAACAGAAATTAAACTGCATTTTGCTAATTGATGACGATGAGCCAACAAATTTTATAAGCAATATAGAACTTGAAGAGGCAGACTGTACCAATCATATTCAAATAGCAGATAGCGGAAAAAAAGCATTATCCTACCTTTCTTCTTCAAGCCCAATAAATAGTACGGATAATGAAATGCCTTACCCGGAACTCATATTTTTAGATATAAATATGCCTGCTATGAATGGTTGGGAATTTTTAGATAAATTAAAAGAATTAAAGACGGATAAAGAACCCGAGATAATTATCATAATGCTTACCACATCTATAAACCCTGATGATAAATTGAAGGCAGAAAAAATGCCACTTGTTGCAGGTTTTGAAAATAAACCCCTTACCAGCGAAATAATAGAAAATGTAATGAATAAATACTTTGCAGGTAAAAATAAATAAGCTGCAATATTACAAACTCTGTAAAAAACTTGATCAGTAAATTAATACTATACTTCATCTTGTAGAGATGGGAGTATCGAAATTATTCGATACTATTCTTCATCAGTATCTATTTTATTATCTATCAAAGCTATACCTGCCAACAGTTCCGGTGTTTCTATTGTAGAAATCACTTCTATAGTTTTAAGCTGCCGCTTAATAGCACGGGTACGGGCACCTACAACATCATCTAATTGGCCAAGCCCTGTCTGTATGTTTTTTTGAGCTTTATCAAGCATACCACCAAATTTTTCAAATTCAGTTTTTACTGCTGCCAAAACACCCCATACTTCACTACTTCTTTTTTGCAAGGCCAGGGTTCTAAAACCCATTTGTAGGCTATTTAAAATGGCCATTAAAGTAGTAGGCCCGGCAACAGATATTTTGTATTCATCCCTTAATTGATCTACCAATGTACTGCGCCTTATTACTTCTGCATAAATACTTTCAAAAGGCAAAAACATAATAGCAAAGTCTGTAGTGTTGGGTGGATCTATATACTTATCCCTTATATCTTTAGCCATTTTACGAATAGTATTTTCCAGGTTTTTGGTGGCTGTTTCTATATCGTCTGGCAAGGCGTTTTCATACGCTTCAATTAAAGTTTCATATACATCTTTTGGAAATTTAGCATCTATCGGCAGGTAAACAAAACTACTTTCATCCTCACTTCTGCCAGGCAATTTTATTGCAAACTCTACAGGATAGGCACTACCTTTTTTGGTACGCACATTGGCTTCGTATTGGTTAGGTGCTAAAATCTGTTCAAGTAGTAAAGCTAATTGTACCTCACCTACTCCACCCCTTAGTTTTACGTTGCTCAACACTTTTTTTAAACCACCTACATCACTGGCAATAGTTTGCATTTCGCCCAACCCTTTTTGTACTTCAATCAATTGTTTGCCTACCGTTTCAAAACTTTGTCCGATTCTTTCACTTAAGGTTTTCTCTAATTTTTCTTCTACTGTTTGTCTAATACTTTCCAGCTTAGCTTCAGTATTTTTTACGAGTTCAGTTTGTTTGCCCTCCATCAATCCAAACTTCTCTTTTTGCAAATCATTAAAAGATTGTACGTTTTTTTCAAAAACTCCTTCAAAGCCTTTAAAGGCTATAAGCAGGGCTTCTCTCATCATTGTATTATCGCTTTTTGCCTGTTCGTTCAATACCATCAATTTTACTTCTATTTGCTGGGTAATCTTTTCCAGTTGAGCAACCGTTTTAGCTGTTAATTCTTTCTGCTCTTGCCGTATATCGTCAAATTTAATTCTTTGCTCCAGCGTAAAATCCTTCAGGCTATTGCTTAATGATTCTCGATTTTCCTTATTATTGTCATCCACTTTTTTTACAAGTAACTCTACCTGTCGGCCAAGGGTTGTATTAATTTCCTTTAAAGCATGTTGGCTTTGTTCAGTTATGTTTTTTTGGGTAATGGATAATTCTGTTTTAAACGTATTGAGTGTAGTACTTAACTCATCTCTATTGTTTTTAGCTGTACCGGCATTTTCTTCTCTGTTAACTCTGAAATCATCTTTTAAATTGGCTTCAATTCTGTTAATTGTAAGCAGTAACTCGGCCACCTTTGTTTGTAACAATGGAAGTTCATTACTGGGTTTACCACAAAATAATACCACCAGGAAAATAAGTACCACCAATAAAAATAATATCAAAATCAGTAAAATAAATTCCATTTATTTATTATTGGGTTTTGTAAATTAATAGCGAAGCCGCTGAGGGGTTTAAACCCAAAAATAATTGAAATTAGTGGCACAGATAAAAGAAAGTGCATTATAAATTGTAGCTCAGGATATCGGTAGGCGAATATACAAGACCGGTGCCGGCCGAAGTTTGTGTTCTCACCAACCACAGGTGCTGCCACAATTTGTAATGCAACCATAAAAGATTACACAAAAAAAACCTGTACTTATTTAAAGCACAGGCGTTTTTGAGTTATAGAGTGAGTTTAGTTCAATACTGCTGAAACAGTAATTTTAGGCTCACCAGCTAATTTGCCTTTAGCATCGCCAATTTTATAGTCAACCAGTTTTACGGTAAAATCTGCGGTTGTAATTACCGATTTACCTTTTACTTCAATAGTAGCCACAGTTGAAACTTTGTTGGTAATACCTTTTAGTGTTAAATCACCATCAACAGTTGCTTTATAAATACCATCTTTTTTAAAATTTACCTCTTTTAAGTTAGTAATAGTTCCACTAAAACTTGCTTTTGGATCTTTATCAGAATCAAACCATTTAGGACTGTTAAAATGCTCTTGCATCATTGGATTGCCAAAGCTGAAACTTTTTACAAGTGCTTCAAAAAGTACCGTACCACTCTTTGTATCAATAGCAGCAATTACAGTTTTGTTTTCTGCTTTTGGCAGGGCATCAATTGCTGTGGTTGCATCAAAGGCAATAGTACCTGATGTAGTTGTTTTCTTTTGTGCAAATACAGCTACGCTGCTGATTGCAACGGCCATTAAAAGAATTGTTTTTTTCATTTTGTAGATGTGTTTTTAAGTAGTAAAAGTAAAATTTATTTATTGATAGTTAATTAGTGGCCTGTTAGTATAAGCAATTACACATTAATTTACAGCGCATCTTTTAAAATTAATAAAGTGCATTTGTAAAATATCGCTGTAAGCCCCTCCACTGCAAGAGCCTTTGATTGATACGCTATCTCCTTCTTTTAGTTGCTTTACCTTAGCCATATCTTTTTGCTGAAAAGCAAAAATGGCATACGAGCCGGTTGTGCTATCTGCCATCTTGATATTTACAGTAGTATCTGCATTTTCTATCGCATCTATTCTACCATTTACGGTAATAATTTGTTCTGTATATTTTTTGTTAGATTTAACCAGGTCGGTTTCAAATTCTTTAATAAAAAGATGAGCAGTTACAGTAAAAGCCGCTTTCTCTATGGCAGTATCAGTAAAGGTTTCGGTAAAAATATACCAAACTGCTGCAATTCCTATAGCCACTAAAATCGCAATGGCAATTAAAAATTTTTTTATGCTGCTTTTAGAGAGTTTTTTGTTTTCAGATACCATTTACTACTTTTAAAAAATCAAATATACAGTGTTTAAACATTGAGTTTACAATTCTTTATTTTATTAACAGTAAAATAATCAATTAGTTGTTTAAGCCAAATTTTTCAATTAATAATTTTTAAGGCTTCCAACGGGTGCATCCCAAATTGTCGCAGCAACAAGTGGTCGGTGAGGACCCCCGACCACGGCTGAGCCTCGGTCGACGTCCTCACCAACCGAAATCAGGAGCAACAATTTGGGATGCACCCCTTACAACTACAAAAACTTGTTTAAAAGTAAAAGCTATATATAAGTATCTAAAGAACAAAGCCATTGAGCAAGATGAGCAGATATTGCTTTAGACTCTACCATAAAGCCATCATGCCCATAGTTTGAATCTATAGTTACAAGGGTAGCAGATGGCATGGTGGCTGCCAACATTTGTTGCTCCGTTATAGGGCAAAGTATATCGCTGTTTACCCCAATTATTAAGGTAGGCTGGTGAAAATTCTGCAAAATAGCAGCTACGTTGCCACCCCGGCCACGGGCAATTTGATGGCTATCCAGGGCTCTGCTAAGCAACCAGTAACTATAGGCATTAAATCGTTTAACTAATTTATTACCCTGGTGTTGAATATAAGATTCAGCTTTAAAGCCAATTGTTTTTTCCACATCATCGTCAGATTGCATTTGCACCATAATATTGTAATTTCGATACGTAAGCATACCAATGGCCCGTGCAGCTTTTAACCCATTAGCCCCAGCAGCAGCAGTATTTGTAAGCCAGGTACTATCAGCTTCTATACTTAGTCGCTGTGCTGTGTGAATAGCTATACCCCATGCACTTTCGGTGGCAGAGGTTGCAAGTAAAACAACATTTTTAATGAGCGTGTTTTCTAAATAACACCATTCTAAAGCTTGATATCCGCCCATGCTACCACCAATAAGCAGGTAAATATTTTCAATTTGAAGGTGTTTGCGTAAAAGTATATGTACCTGTACCATATCTCGTATGGTGATAAAAGGAAAAGAGTGGTAGTAAGGCTTTGCTGTTGCTGTATTGATGCTTAAAGGACCTGTAGTACCGTAGCATGAACCAAGGATATTTGCACAAATAATAAAATACTTTTCTGGATTAATAACATGGTTGGTACCTACTACCCCACTCCACCAGTCAGCAACATCTGCATTAGCTGTAAGTGCATGGCATATCCATATCACATTGCTTTTTGCTGCATTTAATGTACCATAGGTGGTATAGGCTATCGTAATTTCTGGCAAAATGCTGCCACTTTCTAATATTACTGGTTGTTTGTAGTTAAAATATTCCATCAAATAATTTATGCAGGTGCAAAGTAAAGCCTTGCAGCATTTATATTTGTAAAAAATTACGACATGATTTCTGTAAACCTAGTTCGCAAACAGGGAGATTTTGGTTTTGAGGGCACCGATGCCAACGGACATACAGTCCGAATGGACTCAAGCGATGAAAGTGGCGGTGAAAATTATGGCATTCGCCCAATGCAAATGTTATTAATGGGTCTTGGTGGCTGCAGCGCCATTGATATAGTAATGATATTAAAAAAACAGCGGCAGGAGGTAGAAGATTTTTCCATTCATATTGAAGGAGAAAGAGAACAAGGCAAAGAACCATCTTTGTGGAAGCACGTAAAAATAGTTTTTACTCTTACAGGTAAAATTGATGAGGAAAAAGCTGCAAGAGCCTGCGAACTTTCTATGAACAAATATTGCTCAGTAGCAGAAACACTCAAATTAAGTGGTACTAATTTAACCTGGGAAGTATTGGTAAAATAAAATGTATTACCCCAAGGGAAAAAGTATACTACTTTACAAACTTTACCAGCCAGGTACTTGTAGAATTTAGTCAAATGTGGAGTTGAAAAGGTAATATTTTTCTCAGTTCACTAACAACTCATAATTAACAACTCATTATTAATAATTAATAATTAATAATTAATAATTAATAATTAATAATTAATAACTGATCACAGATAACCAAAAATGAAGCATCCAATAACAGAGGCCATTAGAATACAAACGGAGCGTACCAATGAAATGGAACATTCTACTCCCCTATTTTTAACCAGTAGCTTTTGCTTTGATGATGCCGGAGAAATGAGGGCTGCATTTGCAGATGAAACGGATGATAATATTTACAGCCGGTTTAGTAACCCAAATACAGCAGAGTTTGTACAAAAAATGATGGCGCTTGAGGGGGCTGAAGCAGGTTACGCTACCTCAACAGGTATGAGTGCTGTTTTTGCTTCTTTTATGGCTATATTAAAAAAAGGAGATCATTTACTGGCCTGCAATTCTATTTTTGGCAGTACACATACAGTAATAAAAAAATACCTGCCCAACTATGGTATAGAAAGCAGCTATATCAGTGCAGACGCTACTGCTGCAGAATGGGAAGCTGCTATAAAGCCCAATACCAAAATGATTTATCTGGAATCACCCACCAATCCGGGTCTTTCGCTGATAGACCTTGAAATGGTGAGTACGTTAACAAAAAAGCACCACATAATTTTAAATGTAGATAATTGTTTTGCAACACCTGTAAACCAACGTCCTATTGATTTTGGGGCAGATCTTGTTATACATTCTGCTACAAAATGGATTGATGGACAAGGCCGTGTATTAGGGGGTATTGTATTAGGCAACAAAGAATTGATTCAGGATATTTATTTATTTTGCCGCAGCACCGGCCCTGCACTTTCACCTTTTAACGCATGGGTTTTAAGTAAAAGTTTAGAAACCCTTGATGTACGTATGGAACGCCATGCTGGCAACGCATTAAAGATTGCTACAGCCTTAGAAACTCATCCGGCCATTGAATGGTTAAAATACCCGTATTTGCCTAGTCATCCTCAATATAGTATTGCCATAAAGCAAATGAAAAATGGTGGTGGTATAGTTTGTTTTAACTTAAAGGGCGGCATAGAAGCAGGCCGCAAATTTTTGAATAACCTTAAAATGCTTTCCCTTACAGCAAATTTAGGCGATAGCAGAAGTATTGCCTCTCACCCTGCAAGCACTACCCATGCAAAACTAACCGAAGAGGAAAGGCTAGCCACCAATATTACACCGGGGCTTATCCGCATATCAGTAGGGTTAGAGCATGTAGATGATATTCTGGAAGATATTTTACAGGCACTTGGTTGAGTAAATTTAACGCAGTAGGTTTAATAGCATTCTGTGAGGTTGAGCTTCGTATTTGAATGCAAAAAGAAAATAGCATTTTGATAAAATTCACTGTTCTCGTAGTTTTATGCAGTAAGCCTTTATACCTCAATCCCAATTTTCCTCATCAAAATAGAAGCATTTAAACTGTTGCAGATTCCTTCTTTTAACTTGTAATCAAAATACAATTCATCGTTGCTCACCTGCACATCAAAATAATAATTAAGGATATTGGCTGAATATAATTCTTTCAATTTTGCCAACTCAACATCATGTGTAGCAATTATGCCACAGGCTTGCTTTTTTATCAATTGTTTTATCAGTGCCGCTGAGCCGGTGTGCCTGTCAAGCGAATTGGTACCTCTTAGGATTTCATCCAATAAAATAAATATTTTTTCACTCTTATTTACTTTTTCTATCACAGTTTTTAGCTTTTTCAATTCCGCATAAAAAGTAGAGGTGTTTTCTTCCAGGTTATCTGCAATGCGCATACTGGTAATAAGTTGCACAGGTGCTAAAGAAAAGCTCTTTGCACAAACTGCAGAACCTGCCATAGTCAATACCACATTGGTTCCTATGCTACGTAAATAAGTGCTTTTACCGGCCATATTAGAGCCTGTTATAAGCATTAACTCACCGGCAGCATCCATATTAATAAAATTATTTACCCGCTTTGCTTCATTAATTAAAGGGTGCCCTATCTGTTGGCCTGTAATAGAAAAATGCGCAGGTTGCAGCGTTGGCATGCACCATTTGGGATTATTAAAATAAAGGGTAGAAAGGCTGCTGATAGCTTCAAGCTGGCCTAATGCATCCAGCCATTGAATAATGTTTTGCCTGTTGCGGATTTTCCACTTTTCGAGTGCCAGTATTTGTTGTAAATCCCACAATAAAAAAATATTGAGCGGAATAAAAATTAATGGATTGTACCGCAGATCCATTTGATCGAGAATGCGTTGCAGCTTTTTTAATTCGGCAGAGGCTTTAACTTGTTTAATTAAAAAAGGCTGCTGCAATTGCTGTAGAAAGGTTGTTTTAAAATGAGAAGTTTCTATCAGTTGAATACTACGCCTTAATACAATTACTTCATCTACAATTTTGGTTAACTGCTGCTGCACAACACTAACACGTTTACTTATAAACCAGGCAAGTGTACCAAATAAAAGTAAGAATATAGTGCGGACTATGTTAGGAAGAATATCAACTGCATTTAGCAACATTACCGTTATTATTATTACAGGTAGAACATACCTTACTATTGCCCAGGGTTTAAAGTTTACAAATATTGTAGCTTCTGTTAACCAACTATTAAGCCGTTGCTGGGTATTGCTTTCTATTTTTTTTGCTTTTCCGTAAGCTTGTAAATTTTGTCGCCAGGGAGTATTGCCAGCTAATTCATTAATGCTTTGCTGCCGTTGTAATATTTGCTCAACAGATGCAGGTTGCAGCAGCCAATTTGCCAGGGTACTGCTGCCCATTTCGGATGTTGTACGATTAATGTATTGAAAGATAGAAGCCCGGCCAAACAGGTCAATATCATTTGCATAAACGTGATCATGTGGGGTAAAGCGATTGCCGGCATCGTAATGAAAGTAATCGCCGGTTTGTGCTTTTATCTCCTGCTGGTTTATTACTAACAGATACTGCAGGTGACTTACCTGCTCTTTATTATTGGCATCTGCAATAACAAACCTTATAAATACTATTAAAAGGATTAAGGCAATGGGCAACCAATACAACCATCCGGCAGACCATAAAAAATATACTGCAGGTAGTATACTTAGTGATGAAATAAGCCTGCCCCAGCCTATCAGTTTATCTTTTTTTAAAGCCTGTTCAAGATCATTTTCAAGGGAAGAAATACGGTTATTATAATACTTGGTTGGGTGCATAACTAAACAATAATGGCTATAAAAAAAGTAATCGTTTTACCTTTGAAAGCCCGCAAATATACCGTACTATCAACAAATAATGTATTTTAAAAGAATGCATTATTTGTAATGAATAATTTGGGTTTTAACCCAAATTTTGAAGTTGAAATTATAAATAAGCCTTTTAACCTACTGTTTAGGTTAAACGCAACAGGTGATATTGTGAGCAAAGCTGCATAAAGATAGTATGATGAAGGGATGCCGGATTGAAGCGGTAGCCCCGACGAAGGAGGGCTACAAGCGAAAAGCCGGAACAAAAGCTGATTACTATTCAGATGCTGATAGCCCCAAAAAATTGTTGTATCATGCATAATTGTATAGAATTGATTTACGAAAGAAAAATAAAAGATAGAAATTACCACCAATAGTTTTCATAAATTTGCAGCCAGGCAAATTATTAAATTTGTTTTGCCGGGGCTGACCGGTTTTGACAGCATAGTTCTTTGTAAGTATAAGCATGTAGTGCGTTGGATAATTAGCACTTAAATCTGAATATTCAAAACTTCAAATGGCAATACTCAGTATGCCATGGCTGCTTAGTCGATAGACTAGCACCCATTAGGGCCGTTGAACGGGCTGGCCTGTTGCCAAGTTCTTCCGCCGACTCAAACAAAAAACGGGATGCTGTAATGGAATGAAGTGACCATTGCTTAAGACTATTCTTCTAAGGATACGGTTGGTTGGTCAGGTTCCGGCTATATCCCGACAATTAATAACTGAATAAACATGTAGAAGGCTTATGGCGGATATGTTTGGACCAGGGTTCGACTCCCTGCAGCTCCACAAAGAGTTCTCTAAAATCAATAAAACGCTATAATTAAAAGTATTATAGCGTTTTTTGTTTTAGGCTATTTACCAAATTCAGAACACCTGACTTCGGCAGAATTTAAGATGACACCAACTGGTAAATAATTTTCAAACCAGTTCCGGGGTATTCTGAACTTGTTTCGTTTAATTTTTAACATAAATATTGCACCATCTTATCATCCTTTTTATAGTTGTGATTATGCAAATTTAACGTTAGCGTTTTATTTAAAAAATCTGGAAGGATAGCCTGCATCTGATGAAAAAATTTTCTGTAATATTCGTCTGCCTTCATCAGGATGGCTTAAATGATTTTTATTAGTTAGGCGCAGGTCTCCAACCTGTTGCCTAACGT
>Ga0136636_10002788_pt1 | contig 10445 bp, 8 predicted proteins | sample AntDrymUQ8522106_2_FD_104653 | JGI IMG/M metagenome (GOLD analysis project Ga0136636, IMG submission 104653) | Polar desert sand microbial communities from Dry Valleys, Antarctica - metaG UQ852 (21.06) | ecosystem: Environmental > Terrestrial > Soil > Desert | place: Antarctica: Dry Valley... | reverse complement strand
ATGGTACCAATGATTTGCTTGATGGACACCTTGTCGCCCGATTTAACCCGCACATTCACCAGGTTGGGATAAACAGTAAGGTATTTACCATGCCGGATAATAACCGCATAATTTCCTCCCGAAACCACAAATACTTTACTCACTTCACCGGCAAATACCGATCGTGCAATGGCTCCCTGTGCTGTTGAAATATCGACTCCGTTGTTTTTAACCTGAATATTTTTCAATACCGGATGCTCATGAACTCCAAAATGATCGGTGATTACTCCCCGCTCGACAGGCCATGGAAGGCGGCGTTTATTCTGTTCAAATAGTCCCGAAGCCAATTTCTCTTCAGGGGTCATCTCAAAAACAGTTGACGTACTTGGTTTACCCGTTTGTTTTTCCTTCGCTTTGGATCTTTCTTTGGCTTTTTGAACTTCTTCTTCAATAATCTTTTGTATCTCATTGCTCAACTGAGCCTCAATTTTTTGCTGTTCACGCAGTTTCTTTTCAAATTCTTTTTGCTTCTTCTGAAGTGAGGTAAGAACTTTTCCCTGTTGTTTTTTCTCCTGATTTAATTTTGCTGCTTCCTGTTTTTGGGACTGAAGGAGCGTTTCCTTTTCGGTCCGCTGCACCTGTAACCGACCTACTTTCACCTGAATCAGATCACGTATCCACTGGATGAGTTCGGCCTGTTTTTTACGGTATTCGGTATATTGCCGTAAATAAACCAATCGTTTATAAGCCTGGTTAAAACTGTTCGCCGAAAGCACAAATAGAAGTTTGCTGTAGTTGGTCTGATTTTTCTGCGTAAACAGAATCATACCCGCATATTCCTTTTTAAGTTCCTCCATATCAGCATTCAACGAATTCACCAACCAGGCATTCTGGTCAATAAAATCAGCCAAAACCCCTACTTCCGAGTTAATTCCGGTGATCAGATTCGTTCTCAGTTCAATTTGTTTATTCAGGATTTTGTATTTGTTCAGGGTTTGTTTTTCATTCTTTTTGGCTTCTTCGAGCAATTTGGTGGTGTATTTGATCTGCTCATTGGTTTTCTCCTTTTTTTTGCGCAATTCATCGAGCGACTGTGCCTGCAAAAACACGGTCGTCAACATGAAAACTGAAAGGAGTAAAAATATCTTCATCCTAATTGGTCTTAATCCGGGTATAATTTTCAGGTACTTTAAATCGGACTTCATTTTCTTCTTCCATCGAAAATCCACTCAGTTTGACATTAAGTTGAATGGAACTTTCAGGACTCGCAAAACGAAGGTCGATTTCTCCAGGATACAATTGCTTTTCGACGATTGTATAATTCGAAAAATCAATGTTCAGGTTCCTCGAATTTCCAGCATCTTCCATCTTTATTTTCCGGAGTTTGTAAGTTTCCGGATCAACATAAACCGATTGATGTACCGGCGAATCGGTAATAACAGACTTCGATTTACGGGCTGGTTTTCTTGCCCTTACTCCTTGATTTTCCTTTTTCCCTTTCAGCTTGGTAACCGATTCTAAAACATACATTCCTGAATCAATCCGGATTTCGTATTTCTGCTTTTCCGGATTTTCATCCTGAAGCGAAAAGATATTGTTGGAGATAATGGCATTGACGGTTTCGAAATCAAGATCCATGTCGAGCCACGAACTTAGGTAACTGTAATCGTCGATAAAATAGGTGTCTTCAAGGTAATTGATGAATTTGACACTGTCGGGAGTTAACCAGAGTCGGCCAACCGGAATGTTTAGTTTCGTGAGCATCACGGTAATCCGCTGATCTTTTTCGGCCAGAATACTAGCCTTGAATGAGGTTTTTGATTTCCCGTTGTCGAACTGACAAGCTATTTTTTTGATCGCCAAATGCTGATAATCAAAGGCATTGTTTTCTATATTCCGGATAAGTTTACTGGTGGTGGTCGGTTTGACTGCTGCAATTGTTGGAGCAACACGAGCTGTGCGACACGAGGAAAAACCCAGTAAAACAAGGCATGAAATTCCAAAAACTGATTTTTTTAATCCGGACATTATTTCAAAATTTTCTATTTATCGATGTAGCGTTGCTGCTTGATTTTTTCACTGATGAATTCGCCTACATCACCTATTTTCTCAGCCTTCTTCCATTGCTCAAGGGCTGTTTCCTTCTCGCCAAGCATGTATAAAATATCACCGTAATGCTCGACAATAACGCCATTTTTTTCGCCCCCGTTTTTAATTGCTGTTTCCATGTAAAACTTGGCAAGGGTATAATCTTTTCTCATGAATAAAACCCAGGCATACGTGTCGAGATAGGTGGGGTTCTCGGGATTGGCACGAACGGCTCTACCGCTCAATTGTTCAGCTTTTTCAAGGTTTTCGTTCCGGAGCGAAAGGTAGTAGGCATAATTATTCATAGCCAGCCAGTTTTCAGGATCGAGACTAATTACTTCGTCAAATGCTTTGAAAGCGGCTTCTACTTTACCGAGTTTATAATTGGCTTCGGCCCGGTATAAATCGAACTGAATTTTCAGAGGAATATTGCTCAGCACATAAGCGTCACCTTCGTCGAGAATGCTAATTGCTTCGTCGTATTTTTCGAGTTGCAGACAGGCAACCGCGTGTAATCCATATAAAATAGGCTGATTGGGAAACAACTCAATGGCTTTTTCTGAATCGGTGTAAATGCTTTTAAAGTCGAGCAAATCGTTGCTTACCAACAACATTCGCTCCCAAATCAGGTAATTGTCCTTGTTGGTTTCAAGCACTTTGCGGAGCTGATCACGGGCTTCGGACAGTTTGCCTTTGCTGATCAGGTATTCGGAATAAACAGTAAAAACCCGGTAGTCGTCAGCATTGGTTTCCACCAGGATGTTTACCAACTCGCTTACCTGGTCATCGGTAAAAAAGGGAGATTCAGTCTCTGCGGTAACCAATAGATAATACTGGATTTTTGTTTCTACATCAACTGTTTTATTCTGAAATCCCTTTTTGATGTATTCCCATGCTTTTTCTTTGTCTTCTTTTTCACGGTAAAACGAAGTGAGCGAAAACAGAACAAATCCGTTGTCAGGATCAATTTCAAGAATTTTATTGTAGTATTTCAGTGCATTGACTTCGTCTTTTTCGGAGAGGTAAAAATCGGCCATTAACCCGTAATAGTGGGCTTCCTGTGGATTTGAATCAATGAGTTTCTGAAGTTCTGCCTGAGCTTCCTTTTTCTTTCCGGCAGCCTGATAAATCTGCTGTTTCTCTACCGAAATCTGGTCGGTTACTCCAACTTTTTTTTCCAGCTTCTCATAGGCGTTAATCGCCTGATCGTATTTTTTAGCCGACGAAAGTAAAGCTGCATTCATATAAAGGTATTCCAAATCTTCAGGTTCATTATCGAGTAACAGCTGATAAATACCCGCAGCCTTTTCGTACTGTTTTCCCTGCTGATAAATTTGAGCCAGCAATAATTTATACCATTTATTCTCAGGATCGAGCTTAATCGCCTTTTCGAGCAGAAGTGAGGAGCTGGTTTGGTCGCCGTTGCTGCTGTGTATTTTGGCCAATTCGAACATGGCTGACGACGAATTTGGATTAATCTCAAGGCACTTCGAAAACAATGAAACGGAAGCCTGTTGGTTTCCAATCATTTTTTGCTTGAGTCCTTCGATAAAAGTGTACTCAAATTCATTTTTTTCGTCGGTCGAAATGCTCGCTTCTTTCCCTTCGGACTTTACCGGTATAGCTGTCGATGTTTGCTTCTTTGCAGTTCCGCACGAAGCGACCAGAATTGTAATAACAATCAGGTAAACTATTTCGCTTTTCTTCATTCGTATTATTTTTTTCCGGTATGTCCAAATCCACCGGCTCCCCGCACTGTCTCTTCCAGAATTTCAACAGCATCCCAGCCAATATGTTCGTGGCGGGCAATGACCATCTGGCAGATGCGTTCACCGTGCTCAATAACAAACTCTTCGTTCGAAAGGTTAATCAGGATAATACCAATTTCGCCCCGATAATCGGCATCGATAGTTCCGGGAGTATTCAGTACTGTGATTCCTTTCTTCAGGGCCAATCCGCTGCGTGGTCGAATCTGTGCTTCGTAACCAACCGGTAATTCAATATATAAACCGGTAGGAACTAACACCCGTTCGAGCGATTTCAAGGTGATTGGTTCTGAAATATTGGCCCGCAAATCCATTCCTGCCGAGTGAATTGTACTGTACTCCGGAAGCGGATTAGTGGATTGATTGACTATTTTAACGATCATTTTATGCAAGTTCAAGTTCTTATTTTTTTTAAAGCTGCTAAGATATGGATTTATAGTATGAATGAAACATTTTAACCGGTCGTGTTAACATTATTTAGGAGCTATAACAGCAAATCTGGAAACGGAAAATGGAAAACGGATAATAGAAAAATACATTGATTTCGTGCATATTATAACACGGAAACGACCATGAAGTCTTCCATTATTTTATCTGAAATGAATAATCCTTCGGGACTTAAACAGACTTTTCCTGAAAGGAAACTTACATGCCCTGATTCCATATTATTATGCTTTGTTTTCTGATAATGAGCGAAATATGTTTCCGAAAACTCTTCCCGAATGTATTCTTCCGAGATTCCCCAAATTGTTCGCAAACCGGTAATGATGTAGTCGTTATACCGGTCCTGTTCGCTCAGGATTTCGGTTTCGCTGTATGATTCACCGTTTTCAAGACCTTGCAAATATTTAGCTATTGAAGACACATTCCAACGGCGGGTTTCCAGATCGAACGAGTGAGCCGATGGGCCGATGCCGAGATATTTTTTGCTTTTCCAATACGATGAATTGTGCTGCGAATAAAAGCCCGGCTGACAGAAATTCGAAATTTCGTAATGCTCAAATCCGGCCTCTTTGAGTATTCGGATCAAGGTTTCAAATTGCTGAACACTCAACTCGTCGGGCAACTCTTTCAGGACACCTTTTTTGAGCTGATCGTAGAAAACCGTGCCTTCGTGGTAAGTTAGATTGTAGGCCGAAATATGTTGAACATTCAACTCAACGGCTATTCGAACGTTTCGCTCCCACTCTTCCAGTGTTTGATTGGGCAAACCATAAATGAGGTCGATACTGAGGTTTGAAAAACCAGCATTTTTAGCCCATTTTACCGACTGAACAGCCTGCATAACGCCATGACGGCGGTTCATCAGCTTCAGATCGGATTCGGCAAACGACTGAATACCCATGCTGAGCCGGTTGTAACCCATTTGCCGCAAAGCAGTCAGGTTGGCCTGATTTAAGTCATCAGGATTGGCTTCCATGGTTATTTCAGCTTCCGGTGAAACTGCGTAATTCTGACGAATGGTATCTAAAATACCGTTGAGTTCATCGGGAAGCAAAGCGGAAGGAGTTCCGCCACCTAAATAAATGGTAAAAATTTCTTCGTGAGCCAATTCAGGGGCACGGTATTCAAGCTCCAATTTTATGCCAGCCAGTAATCTGCTTTTCAAACTGAAATCAGTTGACTTGAAAAAATCGCAGTAATGACAACGTTTTCGGCAAAAAGGGATGTGAATGTAAATTCCGGCCATTGGAAAATTTACAGAAGAATCAATTCTTCGATACCCGTCATATCGCCTAAAATTCGGGCGATGCTGGTTTCCTGGTAAAATTTGCACAACTGTTCACGAATTGGACCAAACCGCATATGAACCGGACATGGTTTTCCGTTTTCGGCATGGGTTGCACATGGCTTAAGGCCAATCAGGCAATTCTTGAAAAAATCTTCGCCATCTACAATTTTTACAATATCGTAAAGCGAAATATCATCTGCTTTTCTCCCAAGGCCAAAACCACCATTAGGACCTTTGGTTGAAACTAAAATCTTCTGCTTCACCAGATTTTGAAGGATCTTCCCTAAAAAAGGGGTGGGAATTGATAAATCGGAGGAGATTTTTTTAATCCCAATTCTTGTCCCTTCTTCTGAATTTTTTCCCAGATAGATGAGCGCACGAATTGCATATTTACACGTATTGGATAGCATAGGTTTTATTTTTTATTAGTCCATTGATTACTAAAAGATTGATCGGCGAATTTTGGAATTTGTTTTTTCTCACCCAGAGCATTTGCTCCGAACAATGAAAATGTATTTTTTGTTTTACCACCCAGCAAGTCCAACCTTTTTCGCTTCAAAAAGGCAAATTCATAGGCTTTCATTCCCTGATTCCAAAGAAAACCGCCAGCCCCAGCCCTCACCGCATCGCGACGGTTAATCAGCAACATGTGATGAAGCGGAATTTTAACCGGACAAACCTCGGTACATTTTCCACACACCGAACAGGCCGAACTCAGGTGATTATATTCTTTCAAACCCTTGAAAAAAGGTGTAATTACCGAACCAATTGGTCCGCTATAGGTGGCATCGTAAGTGTAGCCGCCAACGTTCCGGTAGATCGGACAGGCATTCAAACAAGCTCCACATCGGATACATTTCAGAACCGGATATTGTTCGTCGTTTTGAAAAAGTTCGGATCGTTTGTTATCCAATAAAATGACAAACATTTTTTCCGGACCATCCGTTTCATCCGATTTTTTAGGACCGGTAATCAGCGAATTGTAAACCGATATTTGCTGACCTGTTCCGTGAGCAGCCAAAATTGGCCACATCAAGCCCAAATCCTGCATTCGTGGAATTACTTTTTCGATACCTGCAATGACGATATGAATTTTCGGGAAAGACACCGTCATCAGTGCGTTTCCTTCGTTTTCGGTTAAACAAATACCACCCACATCGGCCACCAGAAAATTGGCTCCGGTAATTCCCACGTCGGCAGTTGTGAATTTGGAGCGAAGTTTTTTCCGAACCCAATCGGTCAGGTATTCGGGTGTACTACCTTCCGGAGTATCAAATTTTTCGGTAAAAAGCTCAGCAATATCCTGACGCGATTTGTGCATACAGGGAGTCACAATGTGATAAGGTTTTTCGCCAGCCAACTGAACAATGTATTCACCCAAATCGGTTTCGAGCGACTCCACTCCCATTTCTTCCAGATGATCGTTTAAATCAATTTCTTCGGTGGTCATCGACTTGCTTTTTACCACCGTTTTCGAGTGATTTTCGATCATGATTTTCTTCACCGCTTCGATGGCTTCTTCTGTATTTTCGGCCCAAATAACCGATGCACCATTTCCGGTTATATTTTTTTCGAACTGAATCAAATACTCGTACAAATTATTTATTGCCTGCGACTTAACATACGATGCACGAGTTTTCGCCAAATCCAGGTTGGAGTATCGTTTCATACCACGGTCAACCGCAGCATCGTATTTCGACATGTTGAATTTGATGACCGCCCGATGTTTCAGATCGAATGAAATCTCTTCAGATTTTTGTATAAATAGTTCCTTTTGTGCAGACATTTTTTACGCGGGTATTTTATTAATTCTGGTCTGATGGCGACCACCTTCAAAGCGGGTATTCAAAAAAATCTGAACGATTTTAACGGCTTCCTCATCGCTGATATAACGAGCCGGAAGTGCGCAAACATTGGCGTCGTTGTGCAGGCGTGCCAATTCTGCAATTTCGGGCAGCCAACAAATGGCCGAACGTATTTTCTGATGTTTGTTCGCGGTCATATTTATTCCATTTCCACTTCCGCACAAGGTTATTCCCGTATCGAATTCGCCATTGCTCACCGCAATTGCCAGAGGATGTGCAAAATCAGGATAGTCGCTGCTTTCGGCAGAAAATGCTCCAAAATCCTTGTATTCTATTCCTTGTTCCTGAAGGTATTTCAGTATGGCTTGTTTGCACTCAAATCCGGCATGATCGCTGGCTATTGCTATTTTCAATTTTTCCATGATTCATCAAATAATTTTCAAAAATAATACTAAAAAGTATTTTATTGCCTAAAGCTTCAATAAACTTCGCAGATCATTTTTTTCGTTAATAAATACGAGCGCTAAAAATGCTGAAAACAAACCGATGTTTAGCCCGTACTGTTGAATTTCGGAAGATAAATGTATGTATCCGGAGAGATAAAATAGCCCTATGGAAACCGAGATGTAGAGCAGTATTCGTTTCAGGTCGTAGTCAACTTTGTAGTATTTCTGACCGACTATATACGAAATGATGGTCATGATAATGAAGCAAAAAAGCACTGCATAGGCCGAACCCATGTAACCCATTGTTGGAATGAACATTATATTGGTAGCAATGGTCAAAACGGCACCAACAATTGCAATCCAGGCGCCCATCCATGTTTTATCGGATAATTTGTACCAAAGCGAAAGATTAAAGTAGATTCCCATAAATAAATTGGCCATTAAAACAGCTGGAACAACCTGTAATCCTGAATGGTACTCGGAGCCAATGATGATTTTAAATACATCGATGAAAAGGGTGATTCCCAAAAATATCAGCAACCCGAAGATTACAAAATATTTCATGACCTGAGCATAAATCAGCCTCGAGTCGCTGTTTTTCTGATGGCTGAAAAAGAAAGGTTCGAACGAATATCGGAAAGCCTGAATAAACATGCTCATCAATACCGCCAGTTTATAGTTGGCCCCGTAAATTCCAAGCTGTTCCATGGGATGCTGGCTGGCAGGTATCAACTCCGGAATGAGAATTTTATCGATGTTTTGGTTGATCATTCCGGCAATTCCAACAACCAGAATAGGGAAGGAGTACCAGAACATTTCCCGGAAAAGTGTCCAGTCGAAAATCAGTTTGATCTTTCGGATTTCAGGAACAAGCATGATGAGCGTAATGACTGAAGCCAAAAGGTTTGAGACGAAAACATAACCAACGCCAAATGAGGGATCGTAAATAAAGCGGATCATACTATCGGGATTTGATTTCAGTATATGCGGACAAACCGAGAGAAAAAAGATATTGAAGAAAATGTTAAAAAAGATGTTGACCATTTTCAGCGTGGCAAACCGCACTGCTTTTCCTTCGAGGCGCAAATTGGCAAACGGAATGGCTGTTCCGGCATCGAGCGCAACAATTACAGCAAGCAGTTTGATGTATTGTTCGCTGTTCGGATAATCGAGAAAACCAGCCAAATTTCCGGAGAAAACAAATGCGATTAAAACAAAAAACAGCGAACTTCCGAAGAGTGAAAATGCGCTGGTAGAGTATATTTTATCGTGATCTTTTGATTTGTTGGCATACCTGAAAAATCCGGTTTCCATACCAAAGGTGAGCATGACCAGTAAAAATGCGATGTACGAATATAAGTTGGTTACAACTCCATACTCTTCAGGAAGAAAAATACGCGAATAATACGGAACCAGCCACCAGTTCAGGAAACGGCCAACAATGCTACTCATGCCATAAATGGCTGTTTCTCCGGCAAGTTTTTTTAATGCACCCACAATCAAAATAATTTTTGCCAAAGATATAAAGCAATTCCTTTTACCAACTCCAAATGTGAACTTGAAAGCCGATTGATTTTTAAATTGTTTTATATTTGAAGCCTGTTAAAGAATCAACTTCATACACTACCCATGAATTTCAGACTATCAGCCGGTTTTATTGTGTTGGCCATATTTATAAGTTCTTTCTCTTGCTCAAACAAACCAAGCCGATCGCGTAAACCGGTTGTGCAGATTAGCATCGAATCAGTCAATAAAAAAATTGCTTTTGGTGACGATATCACCATTGGTATTGCAATTAAACTAAAAGATGGCGAATTAAAGGAAACCAAGCTATTTGTTGATTCTGTTTTGGTTTCATCGGGGAAAGAAAATGAATTTACCTATTCATTGAAAAAATTTGAAAATATAGGCAAACATACGATAAAGGCTGTGGCGACAAAAACCGATGGGGTAGAGGGCATTTATTTCAAAACCTTTGAAGTTTTATCGAATGTTGTTCCTGAAAAATTTGGATTTGAAGTGGTTCAAACACATCCCCATAACGAAACATTCTTTACTGAGGGTCTTGAATTTCACGATGGATTTCTTTATGAAAGCACCGGAGAAAACGGAAAATCAGGTATTTATAAAACCAATCTGAAAACCGGTAAAATAATTCAATCGGTAAAACTTAATAACAAATATTTTGGTGAAGGAATTACCATTTTTAATAACCGCATTTATCAGCTGACTTATAAAACCAAAATTGGGTTTGTTTATAATCTTGAAAATATGGCTTTGGTAGATAGTTTTAAGTTTGAATCTGCCGAAGGCTGGGGAATGACCAACGATGAACAAAACCTGATTATGAGCGATGGAACAAATATGCTAACATACATAAATCCAATAACTTATAAATCCGTAAAAAAAATTCAGGTTTACGATGATAAAGACCCGGTTTTATACCTGAATGAATTGGAATATTCGGACGGATACATTTATGCCAATGTTTGGACAACCAATTTACTCGTTAAAATCGATCCAAAAACCGGAAAAGTTTTGCAAAAAATAGATTTGGATGGAATTTTAATTCTGTCAAATTCAACAAAACAAGTTGATGTTTTGAACGGTATTGCGATAGATCCGGTAT
>Ga0136636_10002786_pt1 | contig 10447 bp, 5 predicted proteins | sample AntDrymUQ8522106_2_FD_104653 | JGI IMG/M metagenome (GOLD analysis project Ga0136636, IMG submission 104653) | Polar desert sand microbial communities from Dry Valleys, Antarctica - metaG UQ852 (21.06) | ecosystem: Environmental > Terrestrial > Soil > Desert | place: Antarctica: Dry Valley... | reverse complement strand
GATTGGATTTATAGTAGCTCCACTTATCTTTATAACGACGCAGAAATAGTCCTGCGTCATGAAATGGATCATTGATAAAAGCTTCATCAGCATCCCAATAGACTTTTGCCTTTTCACACGACAATAGATGTTGGAAAATTTTTTCTTCTGCAGCATTAAGCGCATTAAAGCCCGCAAATACATATTTCGTATCATTTAGCGTATCAGAGAAGAAATTAAGGTTGTTGACCGCTTCCCGATAGATTAGCCCTTGATAGCCGATACCTTTTCCTAATAGGTGGCTATATAATGTTTCATAATATTGCGGAAGCAACTTCCAAAATTCTAAATAACTATCGATTAGTGCTGTCCGTTTTTCAGCGTCAACCGACCAATGTTCCACTTCTTTGATCTCCTCGAGGTATCTAAGTACTTTATTGGGTTCAAGCAGGTAGCGATCAATTTCATTAAAATCTTGTAGCAATGTTTTTGCCCAATTGGCAAACAATTCAAATGTCTGTTGTTTGCTCGTCTCTGTAACGGAAAGATAGACATCGTAAAATTCAAATAACAATACGATTGGGTCAATGGTGCGGATACCCGCAATATCTTGTATAAAGTCCTCTATACTGATAATTTTCGGCGAAAAGATGTTCTCACTCGTTTGTCTTTTTAACGCTTCAATGAGAAAGATTTTGGCGCGTTTATTTGGGAGGACTACAACGGTACCGGTAAAGTTGTCGGAGTAATTGCTGATAAGGACCTCTGCTATATTATCGAGAAAATAAGTGTCTGCCATTTTATAAAAATAAAAAAAACGCCCCGATAAATCGAGGCGCTTTTGAATTTTATTTGCTGGAAATTATTTTACTAATTTCACTTCAACTCTTCTGTTATTTGCTTTACCTTTTTTGGTTTTATTTGAATCAATTGGTTTCGATTCACCATATCCTATTGAAGATAATCTCTCAAAAGCAATTCCATTTTCGATTAGATAACCTTTCACGGCCCCTGCTCTGTCTTCAGATAACTTTTGGTTCATTGCATCTTTACCATCGCTATCCGTGTGACCTTCAATACTGAATCTTGAAGAAGGATATTCTTTAAGGATTGCAACTATTGATTGTAATACAGGGTATGTCTGTTGTTGGAATGTAGCTTTACCACTGTTGAACAAAATTGTTTTTGCGTAAGCGTTCAATTTCAAAATTTGCTCCTCAGTTATTTCAGGACAACCGTTATTAGCAACAGTACCTTTAACATCTGGACATCTATCATCTTTGTCTAATACACCGTCACCATCTGTATCTGGCCATGGACAACCACCATTTTCTTTAGGACCCGCAACTTGTGGACATTTGTCATCTTTGTCGGCAACACCGTCACCGTCAGCATCTGGACAACCTTGCAAAGATTTTGGACCTGCAACGTCTGGACAAGCATCATCTTTATCTGCAATTCCGTCTCCGTCTGTATCTGGACAACCTTGGAATTCAGCTAAACCAGCAACATCTGGGCAAGAATCGTTTCCATCGATGATTCCATCACCATCTGTATCAGGACAACCGTTGAATTGTTTTAGACCAGCAACTGTTGGACATGCATCATCTTTATCGTAGATTCCGTCACCATCTGTGTCTTTACCCCCAAATTTGAAAGTAAGACCCGCGAAATGCTGCATGTGGTTTGGCAAGCTATAATTTGGCGTTCCAATGTTTCTCTTCTCAGATTCGTCGAATGAGTATTTATAAGTAGATTGTAAGGTTAAACCAACCATTTCAGTAAACCAGAAAGTTATTCCTAAACCTCCATTAGCTGTTCCGTGATTAGCGTCACCCATCCATGTATAACCTCCACCAACGTGAAGAAAAGGATCAACAACTTTCCATTTCAATGCGCTTCCAATGCTATATTTCACAACTCCGTCAGCTGAATAATAGCTCAAATCACCAGGATTCACAACCATATACTCACCAGGAATCGTAGTACGAGGCAATACGAATCTTTTAATTTTATTAATGGATCCAGTAATTCCAAATGAAAAACCACCTCCTACATGCTTCGCAACGTTAATATAAGATACAGACGGAAGAATATTCCAGTTGTCTCTCACATTAAAATAATTCGAAATTTGATCTTCAAGCTTTGATGCAGCACTTATTCGTGTGTCTACCGCATTCGTACCAAAGGTAATAGCCCATGGATTGTTACTATCTTGTGCTTGTGAACTTAGTCCAATAAACAGCACGACAGCAGCAAATAATTTGTTAAGATGTTTCATACTTAAATTTTGTTAGATTACAATATTGAGACAAAAATAATAAGTAATTTTTTAACTACAAAACTAAATGTTAAAAAATATGCCTTAAAATGGGAATTATATAACATTTAAAGCTTTACCTACAAAGGTAAATGCGGCTATTGCCTTGTCTAAGTGTTCTTTGGTATGTGCGGCTGACAATTGCACTCGTATACGCGCTTTTTCTTTGGGAACAACTGGAAAAAAGAAGCCTATTACATAGATACCTTGTTTAAGCAATTCGTCGGCCATCGTCTGAGAAAGTTTTGCATCATACAGCATTACAGGCACAATCGCAGAATCGCCATCTATAATGTCGAACCCGGCTTTTTTCATGCCATCTTTAAAATAGCTGGTATTCCATTCTAATTGGTCCCTGAGCTTGGTGTCCTTTTGCAACAAGTCGAATACCTTTATCGAAGCCCCTACGATAGCTGGCGCCAATGAATTGGAAAACAAGTACGGCCGAGACCGTTGACGCAACATTTCAATGATTTCTTTTTTGCCTGAAGTATAGCCTCCCATTGCTCCACCCAAAGCTTTCCCTAAGGTACCGGTGATAATGTCAACTTTACCCATAACGCCCTTGGCTTCAATTGTTCCTTTTCCAGTAGCGCCGATAAATCCCGCAGCATGACATTCGTCTACCATGACCATAGCATCATATCGATCGGCCAAATCACATATTTTGTCCAGTGGGGCAACGACCCCGTCCATCGAAAACACACCATCAGTAACAATTAATTTAAACCTTGTTCCGGCTCTCTGCGCAGCAATAAGTTGTTGTTCCAAATCATCCATATTACTATTTTCGTAACGATAACGCGCTGCTTTACACAACCTCACGCCATCAATAATCGACGCATGGTTGAGACTGTCAGAAATAATGGCGTCGTTTTCATTAAGTAAAGGCTCAAATACGCCGCCGTTAGCATCGAATGCAGCAGCATATAAAATTGTGTCTTCGGTACCATAAAATTCAGCAATTTTCCGCTCAAGAATTTTATGTATGTCTTGTGTACCGCAAATGAAGCGTACGGATGACATTCCGAAACCATGACTATCAAGAGCATCTTTGGCCGCCTGTATAACTTCGGGATGCGATGATAATCCGAGATAATTATTGGCACAAAAGTTCAGCACTTTTTCCCCTGAAGCAATTGTAATCTCCGCCCCCTGAGGAGAAGTAATGATGCGTTCTTTTTTAAAAATACCGTTGTCTTCGATTGACTGAAGTTCAGCCTGCAAATGCTGTTGGATTTTGCCGTACATGTTTTTGGTTTTAATTTAAATTAACAATGGGAAATCTGCTTTACAAATTTACTATATTGATTTGTTCCCCTATATATACTAACGCTTTTTTTGTCACGTTGTACCCCATTTTTTCAATTGCTATTTGATAATTGTCTAGCTGGAGCTGGTATTTGGCCTGATGCATCCCGGTTTTATAATCCAGTAGCAGTAATTCATTTTGGTGCGTGATTACCATTCTGTCTGGTTTGACATTATAACCCTCATGTTGAATGATTGCTTGCTCGTTTAAAATTATGTTGCCTTCTGAAAAATAAGGCGATAGTTCGAAGTGGTTCACAATCTGCGACAATGTCTCGAAAACCGTTTCGCGCTGATATAATGCAATCAGGCCATTTTCCAACGCTTTTGTCAACGCAAGATCAATATCTTTAGCGGTTTTAATATAAGACAGAATTTCGTGTACGACATTGCCATACTCAATTGCTTCTAGTTGGTGCGTTCCCCACATTAGTGCTTCTTTTTGCGCAATTTTTACGTTTTTAAGATCCAGTTTTTCTTTTACCACAACGATGCTTTGAGAATTGGAAATATACGCTTCTTTGACCGATGTACTTTCTCCATTTCCAAATTCATACTCGTAAATACTTGTATCGAATTTTCCAAGGCTAGCGAGGTATGCAATAAAAAACGACGCCATATTGTTCTTCTTCGGCTCTCCTGCTTTGTCCAAGTTAATTTCTGAAATTATATATAATTGTTCTTCAGCGCGCGTAAGTGCTACATAAAGTACATTAATGTTGTCGAGGAGTTCTTCCTGCTTTTTTAAATTATAGATCTCTACAGCAGCGTCACCAAAACTTTCTACTGAAATATTGTTGTCAATAAGTACTTTTGGCAACCCGAAAATTTCGTCTTCGGCATTCAGCCACAGCTTATCTTTTGGCTTCCTGCTATAATCTTCGTCGGCAAAGGGCATGATAACGACTGGGAATTCGAGCCCTTTGGATTTATGGATAGTCATTATTCTAACAGCATTATTTCCTTCTGGTGACGGAATGCTAAATTTTTCAGCATATTTATCCCAATATACCAGAAAGTCTGAGATACCGGCTTGATTTCTAAAATCTCGCTCCAAGACAATGTCAAGGAAATACTGTAGATAAGCATTGTTATTTTCTGCAGCTAGGAATTTAGTTATGATTGTTTCAACCGCCTCGTAGAGCGATTTCTTTCTAATATTTTTAAACGAAAGCGATACCTTAATTTCCGAAAGCCAGCTCTCAAAATCGGTCTCATCGGTTAATTGCATCCCTTGCGCAATAAAATCGTGAATTTGTTTTTGTTGTTGGCGTTGGGCTAAATATTCGAGCAGATGTGCTTTGGCTTCGAGGTCGGAACTGTTTCTTAAATATTTAAGAACATGGATTACAAAACGGACATCAGTTGCATTTTGTATCATCAGTGTTTCAGACGATAAAATTGCAATGTTTTGCGCTGTCAGATAGGCTGCAACCGCAATTCCCTGATCCCGTTTTCTCGTCAGTACCGCTATATCGCTATATTTAAAACCCTGACTGACCGCTTTTTCGATGGCGAATAACGTAGCCTTTACATACATTTCTGCGCGGCCGATGGGCTCCTCATCATCTTCTAAGATTTCAACCGGCAAAAAAGAGATATTGACATAACCCCCGCTTTTGTCGTTGGCTAGCTGGTGGCTGCGATTTTCATATAAATGGCGGTAATCAGGATTGTCGAAATCATTCGCCAAAAATTTAAAAAAACCGTTGTTGAAGTCAATCACCTGTGAATAACTACGGTAGTTCCTATCAAGATGCTCGACTTTTTTATCCTTATTGTTAAACGGATTTGCGTCGCCCGACAAAGCTATAAACTGTTCGGCCTTCCCGCCCCGCCAGCGGTAAATGGATTGCTTCGGGTCGCCCACGATCATTAAAGTGCCCTTTTCACCGTTAAGTTCGCTAGACGTTGCATTGTCGATCAGCGGAATCAGGTTTTGCCATTGCATCTCTGAAGTGTCCTGGAATTCGTCAATAAAAAAATGACGGTAACGTTCACCCAATCTTTCATAAATGAACGGTGCCGGCTGGTTTTGTATCTCACGATGGATTATTGCATTGAACTGTGCAATTGACAAGATATTTTGTTCCGACTGGATTTTTGCCAATTCGTTACTTACCGTATTCAAAAGCGAGAGCGGTGTAATATTCCGCAAAAACGCATTGTAAAAATCTCGCTGCTCATAGTTTTTGTATATCCGTTCTAACACCTCAAGCAATCTGGGAATGATCACTTCGATCGCCGTTTTATCTGGAGCCGTTTTGTTGATTTTGATATCTTCCGGCTGATGGTACGTTTTATTTTTGCGATTAAATTTCCCCTGCTGTATATTCGATATGTGATTGGGGAAATAACCTCCCGAAAACGATTTGGCGTCAATTCCGCACGCATCGATTGCGAGCCATATCTCGTTTGCAAGTAGTACATTTTGAGATTCTAAAAATTTTCCCGCGTCCGATAACTTGCTTTTTATCGCCAAAAACTCTTCAATCGACTTGTCTTTGAAATGAGTAAGTTCTTCACGATTGTTTTCGTTGAGAATTAATTTTCCCGTTTCCAGAATTTCCCGAGAGATGTCCCAACTTTTATCATCATCGGTTTTTTCCATCGTAAAATCGATAAGCAATTTTGTAAGCGTTTCATCTTCGCCTGCTTGTGCAATGAGGGCGTCTACGGCCTCGGCAAGTAAGTTTTCGGTGTCAAGTGTAACTTCGAAGGTCATTGGAAGATTAAGGTCGTGTGCAAAAGCCCGGATGACTCTGTGTGTAAATTTGTCAATGGTCGAAATATCAAATGCTGCATAATTATGAATGATATGCTTGATTATTTGCCGGGATTTTATTTGGATTGCCGACGGAGAAAGCTCGGTTTCGGCTGACAATTGCAACAGTAAATCCATAGCTTTTGGCCGAGGATCAAGTTTAGCGAATTCCGACAAACTATCAACAATACGGCTCTTCATTTCATGTACAGCCTTATTGGTGAACGTAATCGCTAGAATATTTCGGTAAGCATCATTCGCTTTCGCCGAAAGTATGATCTTTAGGTATTCCTTGACAAGTGCGTAAGTTTTTCCCGATCCGGCGGAGGCGTTGTAAATCGAAAAAGATGGTCTTTGCATAGTGCGATACAAGTTATTTTGATGCCGGCACGAGTTGCGTATGAAAAACTGTGACGCAGAATTAAAAACATAAAGCGTTTCCAATTCCAAAGTTAAATGTTTAAATTTGAATAAAATATTTTATCAATCATTTAAAACAACAATATTATGGCTTTTGACTTACCGAATTTACCATACGCATACGATGCATTAGAACCACATATTGATGCGCGAACGATGGAAATTCACCACACGAAACACCACAACGCCTATACAACAAACCTCAATGCAGCGATTGCAGGCACTGATATGGAAGGTAAAACAATCGAAAATATCCTGATCAATCTAGATAAAAGCAATGCTGCTATTCGCAACAATGGCGGCGGCTATTACAATCACAATTTATTTTGGACCGTTATGGCGCCAAACGGGGGGGGGTTGCCTAGCGGCGAACTACTGGCCGCCATTGAAAAGGATTTCGGTACGTTTGAAGAACTTAAAGCACGGTTTTCAAAAGCCGGCACGACGCAATTTGGTTCGGGTTGGGCATGGCTATGCGTACAGAAAGGTGGAAAACTTGATGTTTGCGGCACGCCCAACCAAGATAATCCGCTTATGCCCGGCGTAGGATGCGGAGGAACACCAATTTTAGGAATGGATGTTTGGGAGCATGCCTATTATTTAAATTATCAAAACCGTAGACCAGATTATATAGAAGCATTTTTTAATGTAATAAATTGGACCGAAGTGGCGAGAAGATACGCTATAGATAAATAAGTTAAAGGATTCTCTTATTCGTAAAAACCCCGGCTAACATTTAGCCGGGGTTTTTATTAAATTAAATAAGCGGAAGTAACCTTCCGCTTATTTGCCCCAAATCTACCATAAACTTAAATCCTACTAAATATATGGTAGAATAAAATTAACCTATAAATGTTAATCGATGTCCGTTAAGCCAAAATATATTGGAATTGTAGGCAAATAAGAGTGAATTGACCTGTTTGACAAATTTTGGAACTTTATGAAAATAAAAAAGGTGAAATTTCTTTCACCTTTTTTGCCCCAAATCTACCATAAACTTAACCTACTAATGCTATGGTTCACCAAATGTATACTGCTACTTCATTCTTAACAAATAAATTAGATGAACTGCAAAAATACTCGTTAAAATACCAAAATTGATATTTTTTAATACGCCCTTGCGTCTTTGCCCTCGTAAAAATTCATAAACGCTTTGTTCACGACGCGGTTTCCACCTGGTGTAGGATAATCGCCGGTAAAGTACCAGTCACCCAAATTTTTAGGACAAGCTCTGTGTAAATTTTCTACAGTTTGGAAAATAATTTTAACGTCGGCAGTGATTGATTCCGAACTCAGCAACTCGGCAATTTTATCTGAAACCTCTTGCGGCTCGAAAGGCGCATAGATTTCTGTCACATGGTTTAGTACTTCACTGTCTTTCAGATTTTCCTGCGCCTTACATTTCTGGTATACGGATTCAACAATGCCATAAAGATTTCGTTCTTTCAATAGTGCCAACGCGGCGCGGAACGCAATAAGACTTTCCAACCTCGCCATATCGATACCATAGCAATCGGGATAACGAATCTGCGGCGCCGATGATACAACAACGATACTTTTGGGCTTCAGGCGGTCCATCATTTTGAGGATACTTTTCTGAAGCGTCGTACCGCGAACAACACTATCATCAATGATCACTAGGTTGTCAGTCGGTTTGATAACGCCATAGGTCACATCATAAACGTGCGCAACAAGATCATCACGGCTACTGTCTTCGGTAATAAATGTTCGGAGCTTTGCATCCTTGATCGCTATTTTTTCAGTCCTGATTTTAACTGAAAGGATTTCCTTTAACTTTTCCTCGGTCAGCGTCTTTCTGTTGTCAAGAATGTATTTATTTTTTCTTCGGTTCAAATAATCCTGTGCCGCCTCGACCATTCCGTAGAAGGAAGTTTCAGCGGTGTTCGGGATATAGGAGAAAACCGTGTTGTCGGTATCGTCTTCGATGGCTTTCAGTACGTCTGGCAAAAGCAACTTTCCTAATTCTTTTCTCTCCTGATATATTTCAGCATCGCTGCCTCGAGAAAAATAAATCCGTTCAAATGAGCAGGCTTTTTTTGTGGTTGGCGTAATGATTTGTTGCTGGGTTAGTTTTCCGTCTTTTTTAATGACAATTGCATGTCCGGGCTGGAGTTCCTGCACCTTGTCGAAATCTACGTTGAAAACCGTCTGAATTACGGGCCTTTCAGATGCGACGACCACTATTTCATCGTCTTCATAAAAATAAGCCGGGCGAATACCCGCCGGATCTCTAAAAACAAATGCGTCGCCATGCCCGAAAAGACCAGCCATTGCATAACCACCGTCCCAACCTTTGGAAGCGCGTTTGAGGATTTTCGCGATATCTAGTTTTTCTGCGATTATTTGGGACGCTTCTCTCTTCGACAATCCTTGGTTTTTACATTCGACGTATAAATCAGTAACCTCATCATCTAGAAAGTGACCAATCTTTTCCATAATCGTAACTGTATCGGCCATTTCTTTTGGATGTTGTCCCAGCTCGACCAAGCTATTGAATAATTCGGTCACATTGGTCATATTGAAATTTCCCGCAATAATCAGATTTCGGTGCATCCAGTTATTCTGGCGCAGAAAAGGATGTACGCTTTCAATGCTGTTCTTGCCGAAAGTCCCGTAACGAACATGCCCTAGAAACAATTCACCTATATATGGCAGGTGTTTTTTCTGTAAGTCGACCCGATCTGCATATTCGGGATGCATCGCCATCTCGTCATTAATTCTTGCATTAATCTGTGAAAACACATCCTGAATAGCCTGCGTATCATTAGACCGCACGCGGCTGATATATCGCTCACCGGGTTCGACATCAAATTTAATCGAGGCAAAACCGGCGCCGTCTTGTCCGCGGTTATGCTGCTTTTCCATGAGCAGGTACATTTTCTGTATGCCGTAAAATGCTGTTCCGTATTTCTCTTTATAGAATTCTAACGGTTTTTTCAATCTTAAAAGGGCAATCCCACATTCGTGTTTAATTGCGTCGCTCATTGTGTTGTTGTTGTGTATTAAAAATTTAATAATAAAGACATTAAGTTCTTTAAAGGTAAATATTTATAAAATAAAAACGCCCCGTTTCCGAGGCGTACTATGTTTATAATTTGATATCAAATTGGGTCAATGATTTGAATTGTTTCAATCTTCCGACCACTTCCTCTTTTTCTAATCCGAGCATTCTCTCGGTTCCAAATTTTTCTACGCAGAAAGAAGCGAGGTTTGAACCGTAAATAATAGCATTTTTCATATTTTCGAAAGAGACATTTTCGCTTTGCGCAATATAGCCTGCAAATCCGCCCGCAAATGTATCTCCGGCCCCTGTCGGGTCAAAGACTTCTTCTAAAGGCAAGGCAGGGGCAAAAAAGACTTCTTTATTATGGAAAAGCAACGCGCCATGCTCGCCCTTTTTAATCACAACATATTCAGGTCCCATGGTATGAATTTTTGATGCCGCTTTAACCAGCGAGTATTCTCCCGACAACTGTCTTGCTTCCTCATCATTGATTGTAATTACATCAATTCGTTTCATTACATCAAGCAATTCAGGCAATGCACAATCCATCCAGAAATTCATCGTATCGAGAACGACGAGTTTCGGCTTTACTTCCATTTGATCCAAAACGCTGCTTTGTACCAATGGG
>Ga0136636_10002785_pt1 | contig 10449 bp, 7 predicted proteins | sample AntDrymUQ8522106_2_FD_104653 | JGI IMG/M metagenome (GOLD analysis project Ga0136636, IMG submission 104653) | Polar desert sand microbial communities from Dry Valleys, Antarctica - metaG UQ852 (21.06) | ecosystem: Environmental > Terrestrial > Soil > Desert | place: Antarctica: Dry Valley... | reverse complement strand
CGACAAACGGAAATTCTTTTATAACTAAAATTGATTACAATGGTGTTTTTCAAAATTCGTTTGCCTTTGCTAGCGGACCAGGTTCTTATGCAAAATCATTAGCCACAAATAATGCAGGAGTTTTTTATGTAGGTGGAATATTAACAAGCGTTACTACTCCAACTTTTAGTTGTATTACTAGAGAAGCACGCGCAGGATTGTATTTAGCAAAATTTACTGAACAACCTGATAAAGCACCAACGCCTATTATCTCTGTGGCTGGAAATACACTCACAGCTTCACCAGTTTTTTCGGGAACTATTCAATGGTTTTTGAATGGCTCAGCAATTTCTGGAGCAAATGCCCCAACTTTTTCCGCTACTCAAACCGGAAATTATAGCGTTTCCTATTCATTCGTCGAAGTTCCAGCTTGCGTTTCTAATTCCGTAACATTTAATTTAACATCTTTAGGTATTGATGAATATGCTTCGAACATTTTCTCTGTATATCCAAATCCAACAAAAGGAATTTTGATCTTTAATTTTGAGAATGTTTTAAAACATATCAATCTTCAAATTATAGATATTTCTGGACGAATTGTTTTCAAAGAAGTTAATTTAAGCGCTAACAAAACAATCGATATCAGTTCACTACAATCGGGAATGTACATTGTAAAAGTGAATCAAGACGGCAAAACCTTTTCACAGAAAATAATTAAGGAATAAGAAGTTAGAGTAATTTGCAAATGATTGTAATGTACTCTTTTTATGAAAAGGGTAGATAGAACCAATTTATTTATTAATTTAAGCACTTCAAAATAGGTAGTATGTACAAATTTTTTTTACATCTCATTTTTTTTCTTTTTTGTTCCACAGTTGTGGCACAAAACGACACGCTTAAAATCCAAAAATTGATGGATGAAGCATATTCGTTTGAACAAAACCAACCCGAAAAAGCTTTGCAATTGTATCAAAAAACACATCAATTAAGTATAAAAGTAAACTATAAAGAGGGAGTTTACAAATCCTTGCTTTATAGTGGAATTGTTTTTAGTGCTAATGGAAAATACGATTCGGCAATTCATTATTATAAGAAAACAATCCGTTATTCTAGCAAAGAAAAAATTTCGATTGGAATTGCAAAAGGGTATGCGAATATGGCAAATGCGTATCAATTTAAAGGAGATTATTCTAATGCTGTAAAATATTATATTGGCTCTATTAAACTATTTGAAAAAACCAAAGACAGTGCTATTATTAGTCAGAGTTATCAAAATCTTTCTGCTTTATATGACAATGTTAATAATGATGTGTTAGAATTGTTTTACCTACAAAAAGCAATTCAATATTCTGACAAAACAAAAAAAGAACAACTAGGCTTACTCTATGGAGATGTTGGGCTAACGCTTTTGAGACAAAATAAAAATAAAGAAGCTTTTGTATATTTTAAAAAAACAGAAGATTTGAGCAAAATGGATAAAAGTGAACGCTTGTTGTTTTTTACGAAAAGAAATTTTGGAGAATATTACAAAAACACAAAAGACTATTTAAAGGCAATCTCTAACTTCGAAGCAGCCTTAGCATTGTCAGAAAGTCAAAAAGATGCTTTCCAAAAGGCAGATTTGTATCATACCTTAAGTGGGTTATATTTAGAAATAAAAAACTATCCTAAAGCTCTTGAATACAGCTTTTTTTCCTTAAAATTAGCCAAAGAAATTAATGCAAAAGAATTTTTATTTCGTTCTCAAAAAAGAATTTCAACCATTTATAACGAATTGGGTCAGTCAGAACAAGCCTATAATTATTTGCTTTTAAGTTCCAATTTAAAAGACCTCCTTTTAACTGAAAATCAATCCAAAGAGATGTCTTTACTTCAAACCCGATTCGAAACCGAAAAAAAAGACAAATCCATAGCCGAACAGCAAGTTAAAATCAAAAAACAAGAATTAGATTTAATCAAAAGTCAAAAAGAAAAACAACTTTATTTTATTGCTAGCCTTGGTTTAATTTTATTGACATTGGGCATTTGGTATTTTTTTAAACAAAGGCAAAAACTTAAAAACCAAGAAATTGAAACTTTAAAACAAAACCAAGAAATTGCTAAATTGGAAGCATTAATTGATGGTGAAGAAAAAGAACGAAAACGAATTGCTCAAGAACTTCACGATGGTTTAAATGGTGATTTATCTGCTATAAAATACCGATTATCAACTCTAGAAGAATCAGGGTTGAGTGCAATAGATGCTGAAAATCTTACCAAAGTTATCACTATGATTGACGAATCGTGTGCGCAAGTTAGAAGTATTTCGCATAATTTGATGCCTTCATCTATTTTAGAATATGGTTTAATCGAAAGTATTCGCGAATATTGTATAAAAATTAATAATTCAGATAATTTTAAAATTGACTTTCAAACCTTTGGAGATTATATTGCTTTAGCAAAGAAAAACGAAACTGTCATTTACAGGATTATCCAAGAATTAGTAACTAATATCCTCAAACACGCCAAAGCAACAGAAGCTTTGGTTCAATTTAATTTTAGAGAAGAGGAGCTTTTTATAACTGTTGAAGATAACGGAATTGGCTTTGACACCACTAAAATTTCTGATGGAATTGGCCATAAAAACATTCAAACCCGAGTTGGGTTTTTAAATGCAGAATTGAATGTCGAAAGTTCATCAAATGGAACATCTTATACAATTTCTATAGATTTAAACAAAGTAAAATGATTCAAATAGCCATTACAGACGACCATACTATTGTTATTGAAGGCATTAAAACAATGCTCAAAACTAATAAAGAAATTGAAGTCGTACAATCTTTTGAAAATTTAAAAGACACCTTTGAAAACTTGAATCAATCGATTCAGGTGTTATTGTTAGACATCAATTTACCGGATGGAAATGGCATTAGTGCTTGTAAAGAACTTCTAAAAAAACTGCCCAATTTAAAAATCATTGCTTTAACCAATTTTGAAGACAGCATTTTTATAAAACAAATACTAAAAAACGGAGCTTTAGGATATTTATTGAAAAACACCAGCAAATCAGAATTAACTGAAGCCATAAAACAAGTGAATAATGGCAACCGATTTTTACCTAAAAAAATAAGTGATATTTTATTAAACGATTCCATAGGTCTAGAACATTCAAGTTATTTTATACCCAAATTAACTGCTCGTGAAAAAGAAATCCTAGCCTTGATAATCAAAGAATTTACTACCGAAGAAATTGCTGCTAAGATTTTTATTAGTACAAAAACCGTCGAATCACATCGCAGTAATTTAATTCAAAAACTGGGTGTAAAAAATACAGCTGGTTTAGTTAGAGTTGCTTTTGAAAAAGGATTGCTTTAAAAAAAAAACGCATCCAAATTAATGAATGCGTTTGAACTATTAACTTTTGCCTCTTGGCTAATCAACTATTGCCTTATTTATCCTTTCAAACTTGCAGATAAATATTCTCTATTCATTTGTGCAATATATTCCAAAGAAATTCCTTTAGGACATTCCACTTCGCAAGCTCCGGTATTAGTACAGTTACCAAAACCTTCAGCATCCATTTGGTTCACCATATTTAAAACCCTGTCAGCAGCTTCTACTCTTCCTTGAGGCAATAATGCGAATTGAGATACTTTGGCAGCAACAAACAACATCGCCGAAGAGTTTTTACAAGTTGCCACACAAGCACCACAACCAATGCAAGTTGCAGCATCAAAAGCTCTGTCTGCATCGTCTTTTGGAATTGGAATAGTATTGGCATCAACCGGATTTCCCGAGGTATTTACAGATATAAATCCACCAGCCTGTTGAATTCTGTCAAAAGAGCTTCTATCTACCACTAAATCTTTGATTACTGGGAACGCCACGGCTCTAAACGGTTCGATAAAAATAGTGTCACCGTCTTTGAACATGCGCATGTGCAACTGACAGGTTGGAATTCCTCTGTCTGGCCCGTGAGCTTCTCCATTGATAAACAAGGAACAGCTTCCGCAAATACCTTCGCGACAATCGTGGTCAAAAGATACAGGTTCGTCTCCTTTGTTAATCAATTTTTCATTAAGAACGTCCAACATTTCAAGAAAAGACATGTCTTCCTCGATTCCATCTATTGGATATTCAACTATTTTCCCTTCAGCTTTGGCATTTTTTTGACGCCATATTTGTAATGTAAGTTTCATATTTTTTAGTTTATTAGCCAAAAGGCAATGGGCAAAAGTTTAAGTGATAAGGCATAAGCCAAGAGCAAGACCACATTGATAAATTATTTGCTTAATGACTTTATAAAGGCGTTTAACATTTTACTTTCTTCTGTTATTATTTGTATTATTTCGATAAATTTTAAATCGGTAATAAAATTCAACTCTTTAGCTATGATTATTTGTGTTTCTAATTCGAATAACGAACCTCGGGCAATTTTAAAAAATGAATATAACTTATGGTTGAATTTCTTCCCCAGCCTTCAGCTATATTAGAAGGAATTGAAACCGCCGCTCTTTTTATTTGGCTTTGTAAACCAAATACTTCGTCTTTTGGAAAACCTTCTAAATTAATATAAACCGCTTTTACGAGTAAGATGCCTTTTTGCCAAATCAATAAATCTTTGTACGACTTAAAATTACTCATAATCTAACGCTTTTTTTACTAATCAACTTATGGCTTTTGCCTCTTGCCTATTCCTTACTTATAACTACGAGTTACTAATTTAATGTTTTCAAATGCCAATGATTCTTTGTGTAGCACTGCATCGCTAGGTTTCCCTTTGTATTCCCAAGCGGCTACATAAGCGAAGTTTTCGTCGTCACGTTGTGCTTCTCCGTCTTCAGATTGGTATTCTTCACGGAAGTGTCCTCCGCAAGATTCATTTCGGTGCAAAGCGTCTTTGGCAAACAATTCTCCTAGTTCAAGGAAATCAGACACACGACCCGCTTTTTCTAATTCTTGATTGAAACTATCTGCAGTTCCTGTCACTTTTACATCTTTGTGAAATTCTTCACGTAAAGCGGCAATTTCTTCGATAGCTTCGGCCAATCCTTTTGCATTACGAGCCATACCCACTTTGTCCCACATGATTTTTCCTAATTTCTTGTGGAAATAATCTACAGAATGTGTTCCTTTATTATTTATGAATTTTTCTATCTGGTCTTTAACTTTTTTCTCTGCTTCAACAAATTCTGGCAAATCTGTAGAGATTGTTCCCGTTTTGATATCTGGAGCTAAATAATCTCCAATGGTATATGGCAATACAAAATAACCATCGGCCAAACCTTGCATCAATGCCGAAGCACCTAATCTATTGGCACCGTGATCTGAGAAATTTGATTCTCCAATTGAGAAACAACCTGGAATAGTGGTTTGCAAATTATAATCAACCCAAGTTCCTCCCATTGTATAATGCACCGCTGGATAAATCATCATTGGAGTTACATAAGGATTTTCATCAATGATTTTCTCATACATTTGAAACAAGTTGCCATACTTGCTTTCTATAGTTTTAGTACCTAACTTAGTTATTAATGCAGCATCTTTAGCATCTAATCCTTTTACGTAAGCTTGTTCTTTTCCGTAACGTTGTATTGCTGCGGCAAAATCCAAATAAACAGCTTCACCCGTTTTGTTTACTCCAAAACCAGCATCACATCTTTCTTTGGCAGCACGGGAGGCAATATCTCTTGGAACAAGATTCCCAAAAGCAGGATAGCGTCTTTCTAAATAATAATCTCTTTCTGACTCCGATAAATCTGTTGGTTTTTTCTTTCCTTCACGAATGGCTTTGGCATCTTCTAATTTAGCAGGAACCCAAATACGACCGTCATTACGCAATGATTCTGACATCAAAGTCAATTTAGATTGATGATCTCCTGAAACAGGGATACAAGTTGGGTGAATTTGCGTGAAACAAAGGTTAGCCATATAAGCTCCTTTTTTGTGTATTTTCCAAGCTGCAGTAGCATTACTTCCCATTGCGTAAGTGGAAAGGAAGAAAACATTTCCGTAACCTCCAGAAGCAATAACTACAGCGTGAGCTGAATGTCTTTCGATTTCGCCAGTAACCAAATCACGTGCAATAATACCTCTCGCTTTTCCGTCTACCAATACTAAATCCAGCATTTCGTGACGCGTATGTGATTTTATTTTTCCACGACCAATTTGACGGTTCATAGCAGAATAAGCTCCTAACAATAATTGTTGTCCGGTTTGACCTTTGGCATAAAATGTTCTGGCTACCAATGTTCCTCCAAAAGAACGATTGTCTAATAATCCACCATATTCACGTGCCAATGGAACGCCTTGCATAACGCATTGGTCGATAATGTTAGTAGAAACTTCGGCTAAACGGTGCACGTTTGCTTCACGGGAACGATAATCGCCTCCTTTGATGGTGTCGTAAAACAATCTAAAAGTGGAATCTCCATCTCCTTGATAATTTTTTGCTGCGTTAATTCCTCCTTGTGCAGCAATCGAGTGCGCACGACGAGGAGAATCTTGGAAACAAAAAGTTTTTACGTTGTATCCCAATTCTGCCAAAGTTGCAGCGGCAGATGCTCCAGCAAGTCCAGTACCAACAACGATAATGTCAATATTACGTTTGTTAGCCGGATTTACTAAATTAATATGATCTTTATAACTTGTCCATTTGTCCGAAATTGAACCACTTGGAACTTTTGAGTCTAATGCCATTATAATTGAATATTAAATTTGATTAAAATGATGAAATAATGCAATAAAAATAAAACCGAAAGGAACTACTATTGCAAAAGTATATCCCAATTTATGCAATGCTTTTGCGTATTTATTGTCAAACCCCACGGATTGAAATGAAGAATTGAAACCATGCCACAAGTGAACAGCCAACAATAAAAACGCCACACTATATAAACCTGCACGAACTGGACTTTCAAATTTATGAACCAATTCTGGAAAATATCTCGTTTCCTCAATTGCGTTAACATTTACATACTTATACATCATTTCGGCAAACCAAAAATCATAGAAATGAAGTCCTAAAAAGGCTAGAACAACCAAGCCTGAAATAATCATATTTCTCGATGCCCAAGAAGCATTTGCCGCTCCGTTATACTTTACATAAGCAATTGGTCTAGCGCTACGGTTTTTTATCTCCAACACAAAACCCATTACAAAGTGAAAAATAACACCCGCAATTAATATGGGCTGCATAACGAATTGAATTAATGGGTTATAACCCATAAAATGTGACATTGCATTATAAGTATCGGCACTAAATACCGAAACTAAATTGACGAAAAAATGTAATGTCAGAAACAGAATCAGAAAAATTCCAGAAAGTGCCATAGCGACTTTTTTTGCTATTGACGACTTCAACAACGTAGATTTTGCCATAAGAATTGAAATAAATTATTTTTAAATTTTATGCAAAAATAAAGCAAATAGAAAAGAACCACAACCTTTTTACCGTTATTTAGAACAATTCTTAAGTTGATTCTAAAATAAACAACCAAGACCTATTTATATACTTTAATTTTTATTGGTTTAACATTTTTTAAAACGAAAATAGCTTGATATATAACGATTATTACCTCGAAAAAAAATTAATTGCTTTAAATATAAAAAATAGCTTGCCAAATATTTTATATCAATTAATGGAAGTTTTTTTTAGCAAAAAATTAAAAATTTATTTAACTAAATTTAGCCATGTATTGCTGCACCGTTAAATCGGTTTTTTCGTTTCGAATTTTTTGTTCTAAATGTATCGGTGGTGACGCTCTTTCAAGACAATCTTTTACTGCACAGGTTTCACATGTCACGCCAACTATCTGTTTTTGCAGAGATGGATTGTCAATGAACTTGAATTTTTTCTTCATTCCGGGCGTAATCAATATCCCTACAGTGATGCTCCTCAAACAATTTTTCTTGAAAGGATCTAAAGTTGCCGATGAAAAAACCAAGAACTCATTATTACTGTTTTCGTAGCGAGAAATCTGAGCCTCAAAAAAATGGCTTTTGTTTTGCTTCAATGCTCCTGCTATGGTTTTTATGGAAACCCATCTTCGACAATAATGCTCGTTCATTTCGTTTGCATGTGGCTCTTGCTGATTTGTGATGTGCAATTCTTTCTTGATTTGATAGGTGTCAGTCCCTATTTGATGTGACAATCTTAGAAAAAAGAGGTTTTTTAACTGGAAATCTTTTGGTAGAATATTAGTTAATCTTTGATAAAAAGATTCTGGAGAAACATTGAATTTTCCCATCAGTTCAATCATTTCCTGTGGTTTTGGATCTGTTTTAGATAAAAATAAATTCAACTCGTTAATTAACAATTGCCTAGGCAAAAGTAAGGCGCCTGCAAAGTATGAGGCGTAAAAATTATTCAATACCTGGTCGAAATTATCGAACTTAATCCAGCTAAAGGTATACAACCTTTCGGTAATTTCAAGATAGTTATAGGCAATTTCTTTCGCTAGAATAAATGCTTTTTGATGGTCGTCAATTTCTACCGATAACAATAATGTTTTACTTTTTGGAACATAAATAGACCTTAAATCTCCCAATTCCTCCCGTTCTGAAAAAGCAATTTCCTTGATAGAATAACCATATTCTTCTATCAAAATAGCACTTAACTCCTCTAAAGAAATCTTGGACTCTATATTGATATGAAAAGCTTTGCAAAACGAAAGCACCTTTTGCTCTAAATCATCGAAATAATTATTATGGGCTTCTTGGTACGAACGCAAAGAAGCCAAGAAAAAACTCTCGCGTGTTAAATTGTAATGTTGGGCAATTTCTATAATGGTACTTATAAAGGCATTGACCTTCGCCGGCGCATTGGCAATAATATCAATTAAATCATTTTCTTGAATACCAAATAGATCCAAAGGAATCTCTTTTAGAATTCCAGATTTCAGGATTTCGCCAATAGGAGCCAGGTTATTATCCAGCTTCAACGATACCATGTGATCATAAGAGACATCTAATTTTTCGGACAAAAGAATTATTTTATCCGTCTTTGGATATTTTTTTCCTTTTTCAATTTCATTCAAATACGACTTCGAAAGGTCCGTTATTTTGGCCAAGCCAAATAAAGACAAATTCTTGTTTGTTCGAGCCTGCTTGAGTTTGAGCCCAAAAATTAACTTGATATAATCCTTTTCTATATTCATAATTATCAAATATAATAATAAAAATACAATCCACAAAAAATATTTTTTTCATTTTTAGCGTACGTTCGCTTGTTTTGTAAAAAACTTTTTGTACTATTGCAGTGTTAAACAATTACAAATTGCTAACGAAACTAAAATATTGTTAAATTAAATACACCATAAGATGGATTTAAAAGAATTATACACGAAAAATCTGTTAAATTTTTCAGATGAAACCACGGAGCAGTATCCCGAAATCCTAACCGACGAAGCCATGACTTTTTTGTCTTTGCTTCACGAAAACTTTAACGAAAAAAGACTGGCTCTTTTAGAAGAACGAAAAAAACAACAAGAATTATTTGATAGTGGCGTGTTGCCAACATTTCCCGTCGAAACCAAGAGCATAAGAGAGAGCAATTGGCAAGCGTCAAAAACTCCAGAAGATCTTTTAGACCGTCGAGTTGAAATCACCGGCCCTGTTGACAGGAAAATGGTAATCAATGCGCTAAATTGTGGAGCCAAAACATTTATGGCAGATTTTGAAGACAGCACTTCCCCTGTTTGGAGCAATTTAATGGAAGGGCAGCAAAATCTAAAAGATGCTGTAAACAAAACCATCACTTTAGAAGATACAAAAAAAAACAAGAAGTATTCGCTTAATGAAAAAACGGCGGTTTTAATTGTTCGTCCAAGAGGTTTGCATTTGAATGAAAAACATCTTTTGATGCAAAATGAAGAAGCTTCTGGCGCATTAGTCGATTTTGGTTTGTACGCGTTTCATAATTTCAAACAGCTAATGGAAGATGGAACAGCTCCCTATTTTTATATTCCAAAATTAGAACACTATCTAGAAGCCCGTTGGTGGAATGAAGTCTTCGAATTTACAGAGGAATATTTAAAGGTGAAAAACGGAACATTCAAAGCAACTGTTTTAATCGAGACGATTACTGCCAGTTTTCAATTGGACGAAATTATCTTTGAATTAAGAGAGCATATCGTTGGACTCAATTGCGGAAGATGGGATTATATCTTTTCATATATCAAAAAACTAAGAAATAATCCGGCTTTTATTGTTCCAAACAGAGACCAGGTGACGATGACTTCTCCGTTTATGAGTGCCTATTCACAATTAGTTATCCAGAGATGTCACAAAAGAAACATTCATGCCATTGGCGGAATGGCAGCGCAAATTCCGATTAAAAATGATGAAGATGCAAATACAATTGCGTTCAACAAAGTAATTGCCGACAAAGAACGTGAAGCAAATAACGGACATGATGGGACTTGGGTAGCACATCCAGATTTAGTGCCAATTGCTATGAACGTTTTTGATAAATACATGCGAACAAAAAAT
>Ga0136636_10002784_pt1 | contig 10449 bp, 11 predicted proteins | sample AntDrymUQ8522106_2_FD_104653 | JGI IMG/M metagenome (GOLD analysis project Ga0136636, IMG submission 104653) | Polar desert sand microbial communities from Dry Valleys, Antarctica - metaG UQ852 (21.06) | ecosystem: Environmental > Terrestrial > Soil > Desert | place: Antarctica: Dry Valley... | reverse complement strand
TGCTTACCCCTCCAAATGTGGAATATAATAGATCCGTTTCCAATAAAATATTTGTTTGAATAAATTGTAAACTATTTGAAAAATAATTCTTAAATGCAAAAGTACTAATTTTTCTCTGAAATAAGAGCAATGTCTAAGTCCTGACTAACCCTCTCAAAAATAAAAGAAACTGAAGTCAGTACTTTTATCTCATTTTAAAGACATCTGCAAGCAGAATTCTTACTTTGCTTTTACAGAAACAATGCTATCCACCACAAATTTATTAACCCCACGCCAAGGTAGCACGCCAAGGTATTCTTTGTAATGAAGTTCGAGTACTTTTCCGCTACATCTCATCAGCGAATCCGCTACTACTTTGTTATCCACAGAAAATACAAACTCGTATGACTGAATCGCACCAGCAGTCTGAGCCCGGAATCCTGTTTGAATCATTTTTCCTTCGTAGGTCTTAAAAACATAACCTTTATGAACTAAGTAGTTGAGTTCGCCTGCTTTTACACCTTCGCCAAATACAAAATAATAGTTGAAATATATCCAACAACCGAACACAACTGTAATGATAAGTGTTCCAATTCTGAGGGCTTTCTTTAATTTTGGATTCATTTGATTCTAAGAGTTTGATTTCAAACACAAATATAGAGTATTTTTTTTGTTTTTGAGGAAATAATGTAAAAAAAGAAACTACTAATTCATTAAATTATCTATCTTTACCAAGCTAATGATATGGACTTTTATTCATGTGGGCTGCAATATTAAAAAAGTGTAAATCAATTAAATATCATGTATTATGGAAGACAAATTAGTCACACTCGCTATCCGCACCTACCAACGAGCGCAAATGATAAAGACTGTTTTGGAAGAGAGTGGTATTGAAACGGTGATTCATAATTTAAACCTCGAACACCCGGAAATGGCTGTTGGAGTACGCGTTAGAATTAAAGAAAGCGATTTGCCCCGCGCATTAAAAATTGTGGAGGAAATGGAAAGTGCTTGGGAAGAAGAAACCCCCAAAGTGAAAGTGCAACAAATTCTTATTCCCATCGATTTTACCGATCAGGTTCCACAAGCAGTTGATTTTGCGTTCCATTTTGCCGATGTTTTAGGCGCTGAGGTGGTTTTTCTACACGCTTATTTTAGTCCAGCGTTTACCATTTCTTCTAATCACGATTTAAGTACTTATAGCATCAGCGACAGTGAGTTACTTCGTCGAATCATTAGTTCTGCCAATGCTGATGTTGACAATATGTCTAACTTGATTCAATCCAGAATTGATAAGGGGGAATTACCTAATGTTCCGTTTAGTTTTGAGCTAAAAGAGGGCGTGCCTGAGGATCAGATTTTAGACTATTGCAAAAAACATAATCCTACTTTAGTGGTTATGGGTACTCACGGAAAGAAAATTGACAATGAACTTATTGGTAGTGTTACCGCCGAAGTGATGGAATCGTGCTTATCACCAGTTTTCGCCGTGCCTATCCAAATGAAGATGGAATCGCCTAGTGAAATTAAACGTATAGCTTTCCTAACGAATTTTGATCAAAAAGATTTGATCGCCATTGATCGTGCCATTTCACTATTTACATCTGATAAGCTGGAGATTTACTTTGTTCATGCAACCGAAAAAAACGAACCGTGGAGTGAAATAATGCTGGCAGGCATAAAAGATTATTTTGCAAATCATTATCCTAATCTCATCACCCATTATGCGTTACTTGGTTCAACTGATACTCTGAATTTATTGGATGACTATCTTGCACAACAAAAAATCAATGTGTTGGCATTCAATACCCGAAGACGTAATATATTTGTTCGTCTGTTTCACCCAGGTTTGGCTTACAAGATGGTACTTCATTCTGATACTCCACTTTTTGTTACCCACGTTTAGACAGATTTCATTAAAAAAAGCCTTTATCGGTTTTTTTTCTGCTCCTTCAAGATCAATAGCCGCAAGCTAATATATCAGCTAGATGCACACCTTTGATAGATAGTTTGTTTTTGGCAATGTACCCGTTTATATTCATCAAACAAGACGCCTCGGTACTTACAATAAATTCTACACCGGTGGCTAGTGCATTTTGTACTTTCTTTTCGGCCATAGCAGCAGAGATGGATTTGTTTTTTACTGCAAATGTTCCTCCAAAACCACAACAAGTGTCGCATTCTTCCATTTCTACTAGCTCTAAACCAGCTACTTGTACCAGTAAATGACGCGGCTCATCTTTGATTCCGTATTCGCGCAAGGCTGAGCATGAGTCATGAAAAGTAACCTTGTGTGGAAATTTGGCTCCCAAATTATCCACTTTCAATACATTGACCAGAAAATCAGAAAATTCGAAAACCGAACTTTTGATTTGATCATGTTGTGCTAAAAGTTCCGGTTTTCCTGCTAACAACTTTTGATAATGATTAATAACAAAGCTTGAACATGAGCCCGATGGTGATACTATGGGCATGCTAGGTTTAAAATCGCGAAGAAATTTTTCAGCGAGGCTTGCCGATTCTTTCCAGTATCCGCTGTTGAATGCAGGTTGTCCGCAGCAGGTTTGTTCCGGATTGTAATGCACCTTGCAACCAGCCTTTTCAAGGATTTTGATCGTATTGAATCCAGTTTCGGGATATAGTTGGTCGATATAACAAGGAATAAATAGCTGAATGTCAGTCATTGTATTGTGTGCTTTTATTGTTTTGAAAAGGGATTGGTAAATTATATAATCTTTTATTCATCAGTACCAAAAATCCGCATATACCGGTAAATGATCAGAGAATCCAGCCTGATATTTCATGCCAACATATGTTCTGAAAGGCTGTTTGCCTAAAAATAGTTTGTCGTCTTCGAGTACAAAATCAGCATCAAAAAAATGCACAACATTTTGTGTGGTGTGAATTTTGGCACTTGAATCTAGTAAGTTCCCCGATATAATCATTTGATCCAGTGCACCCCATTCGCCATTGTGTTTATTTGAGCCTTTGCCTTCAACGTGCATTTTGTACACCATATTATACAAATCATTTGGAGCATTGTTAGTTGTTAGTGGCTTTGCTTTCAATATTTCCACCATACTTTTGTTGGTTGGGTAATCATTAAAATCACCCATTATTACAATGTTGGACTTTGAGTTTGATGCAAAAAGACTATCGACTTTTGCTCTGACAACCGATGCCACAAACATTCGTTTATCGTCCGACTCCAATTCGCCACCTAATCGTGAAGGAAAGTGACAGACAAAAATATGTAAGGTATCGCCCGTTGGGATTACCCCCGAGGCAAACAAAATATCGCGGGTTTTAGTCGTTGGTGATGATGGAAAATTTATTCTAATGGCCTCATTGTGAATTGGCTTAAATATTCTGGGCTGATAAAGCAGTGCTACATCCACTCCTCGGGCATCGGGCGATTCGTGATGTAAAAATTTATACTGGAGGTTTTTTAGTCCAGAATAATGTGTTAAGTCATACAGGCATTTATTGCTTTCCACTTCGCACAATCCAACCAAAGCTGGTGCTTCCCAACCACCTATGGATGTGATTACTTTCCCAATATTTGCCTGTTTTTTCTGATATTTGGTGATATTCCAACCACGCATCCCTGTTGGCAAGAACTCGCTGTCATCCGTAAGCGAATCGTCTACACAGTCGAAAAAATTCTCAACATTGTAGCACATGATTTTAAGGTTTTGCCTTTCGTTATTTTGAGACGGCAGAGCAAGGTGCAAAATGAGTCCTAAAAATAGTATGCTTGATTTCTTCATATACAACTTATTTTGTTGGTGTCCATTCATATGCGCCAGCATCTGGCTCATTGTCGGTCAGTCGGCTTTTGCCATTTAAGTCGATGGGGAATTGCAGAGCAACTGTTTTGTCTGCTAATCCACGTGTCGGCGAAACTGAATCGGGGACGAAATTGAAATATGTTTTTTTCTCGTAATTGTAACTTGTGTTTTTGAATAATAGATCAGCTTTATTGGACCACCGAATATTTGTAAACAGACTTAGTGTAGAAACAGTTGAAGACCGGATATAACAATGATCAAAAGCACCTATGTATTGATCCATTAATTGAGATGCAAAACTGAATTCTATCTCAGCAGAGCCCGAAATAATACAGTTTTTAAAAGTATTTATCATTGGCACAGTAAGTTTTAGATTCATAATCATTAGTGCCGGATGTTGGTTGCGCGAAATGGGTTGCACGCTGCTATTATCGAAATAGTTGGCAATAGTGCAATGTATAAAACTATGATTTCCCCCATTTAAATAAACACAAGAGTTACTACTGTTTGATATTTCTGTATTTGTAACCGTTAGATTTCCATTATGTGTAAACAGTCCGTATAACAGAAAATTGTGAATTTTGCAATCCGAGATTCGTAGATTTGGAAGATTGTTTTTGCTGTCATTCACAAAATTAATTCCAACGTAGCCACTGTTCATATTTACATGACTCAAGGTGTGATTTCCATGCTCCCAAAGCAAATAAATTCCACCCCATTGTCCAGCTATATTGTTATAAGGGACTGGTGTTGAGAATTTAATTTTGTCGAGCCTGTCGCCCCGAAGGCTGATGGGTTTATCGACAGTTCCCAGAGCTTTGAGATTTCCATTGACTATCAGATTTGCATTGTTACGGAAAAATAATCGACAGCCAGCATTCAAAGTGAGCGTTTTGGCGGAGTCGACAGTTAGATTGCCATAAATGAGATAAGGTTTATTGGCAGTCAGCGTCGTATCGTTTTTTAGTAGTCGATTACGAAGTATTTCCATGTCCTGACCGTAGGCATTTAATTTTATACTTTTTTTTATGCCATTTGTTACAAAATTCAGCGAGTCTTCAATAAATACCGGGGAGTTTGTGTTGTTAGGATTGACTGTTACGGCAACAAAAATATACAAACTGTCATTCGGTCTGATTTCTGTATTTTTAAATTCGTTTGTTGCCGATTTGCTGCCGTCAACATTTATCCGAAAGGCTGATTCACTCCTATTTACGATATTTATTTGACTAATATTTAGAGTTACTTTATTGCGATTGTGAACTACAATTTTTGCGGTGGCACTGCCCAAACTTGTAAAGATAGTATCGAAAGTGAGAGTATCTGTCGAGAATTCCAATTTGTATTTAGGATCTGACGAGATGTAATTGTCGTTGCACGAGCTAAGTTCGACAATAACAAACAGGGAGAGTATGATGGCAAATAGGGTAGAAAGTTGTTTTTTTTGACAAATCATATAAAAATCAAATAAGTTACGAATTGTGACTCCCAACTGGATAATAATTACTGCAAATTTACTTTAAATAATTCAAACTTGACTACAAGCCACCTGAAACTGAATTGTTTTTTTATTGCTGGATATTGATGCAAGTTTCATTTTAAACACTTATATTTGTAGATTAAATCCATTAAAATACTGACTATGGCAAGTAGAAGAAAGCTAAAGAAAACAATTCAGTTTATTTCATCAGAATTAATCTCAGATATTTATTTTCGTTGTTTAATGACTAAATCAATTGATGCAGAGAAGGTTGATGCAATATCGGTTGTTGTTATGGCACTAAGTCGCGAATATATTTTACGTGCAAATCGTCCAGACGGAAAAGAAAATCCAGCCTTAGTGAAAGCATATTATCGTAAACTGTTTATCGATTGGCAATTAGCAATTCAAGGCGTGATTAAAGAAATTGAAAGTATCTGATGCTGAGTTAATCGGATAGAGATTAGGCCGTCAATTCGTTGATTGTCTTTTTTTGTCAAATGCTCCACATTAAAAAATGGAACTGCTTGCTATTCAAAATTGAATGAAAGAGTAATCATTTTTGCAGTCAGTTTGGAAAGGGCTAATGTATATTTTTTGTTGTTATCATTTAGAAATCCTGCATCACGTTGATCCAGTGGAGTAAGTATGTTATTGAGTCCAATTGCAAATTTGAGTTCGGGAGCCATCTTGAAAAAAGAAAAATAGATGTCGCAGCCTACTCCAAATTCGGTGTAAATGCCTAAGGGTAAGAGTAATATTGGATTTTCTTTGTTTCTGCCTAAATCGAAATATGCGCCACCTCCCCAAAGCAAATAGGGTCTGTAATTGCCTTTCCGTTGAGCGCTGTATTTGATATGTAGTGGTATACAAACTGGAATCGATGAAACAAAAATTGAATCGGTGGTGGTGCTACCGGCATAGGTGTAGTTTAATTGTCTGTCGCCAAAGTGAAGAGTGGGAGTAAAACGTAAATTGAAGTATCTATTTAAGCGCAGATCACTAATAATCCCAACCGTAAACCCGGGGTTTAGCTTAGAAACATCTGCGTGATAGATTTTTCCATTGATATCGAGGTCACTGGGAGCAATCCCGAAATCCATAGCATTCATTCCAAGTGAGAACCCAAAATGTAGAGTTCTGTCATCGATGTATGGCAAATTTCCTTGCGCAAAAGCGGAAGACCCAATTTTGAAAATAAAGAAGCTAACAAGTAAGTATTTTTTAAAATTCTTTATCAACATAGACTTTGTACGGAAATAATGCAGTTAGGGATTATTAAATAGTTTTCAATCTCCAAAGATACAACGTTTAAAAATTTGGATTATTGCTTAAGAACCCCGGATGAAATGTTGCAAAGTTTGAGCCGTTTTTGGAAATCCTAATTCTATCGCTGCAAAGTTACTGACATTAACCCAAATATTACATCGTTTGCCACAGTTTCTGCATATATTATACTCAATATCCTAGTAATAATTAAATATATATCCAGTAAAAATGCTGCATCACTAAATCTGTAATATAAGTAATACAACAACCACAAAAAAATAACATTTTAGTTGCAATGAGCGGTTAGTAATATATTTACAAAAGGGGCTATCTCATTTTGAGATAACCCCTTTTATTAATATATCTTTATTGGCTACAATAAAGTCCCAAATAAAATATAAATCAATGCTGCCAAAGCTGCACTTACAGGTATTGTGAGTAACCATGCTGTGAGTAGGCTGCGTGTAACTCCCCAGCGTACAGCCGAAAGCCTTTTTACGGAACCTACACCAATAATTGCTCCAGTAATTGTATGAGTGGTACTTACGGGTATTTTTAAAATTTCTGTCAGATAAAGCGTCAGTGCACCAGCGGTTTCCGCAGCAACTCCTTCAAGTGGCGTTACTTTGGTAATGCGTGATCCCATCGTTTTGATAATTCTCCAACCGCCTGACATAGTTCCGAGCGAGATAACCCCAAAACACGAAAATGCGACCCAATCTGGTAAATCTTTAATGGAAGTGATTCCCATGTCAATACCACGTGCATGAGCTGCAATCATTGCAGCGGCAATGATTCCCATTACTTTTTGCGAGTCATTCAAACCATGACCAATACTGAACAAACCCGATGAAACTAACTGCAATCGTTTAAACCATTGATTAGCCTTGTGTGGATTTACTTTTTTGAAGATGTGTAGAATTAAAATCGTCAGTAATGATGAAACCAGCATACCGATAAGTGGAGCTAATACAATGAAAGAAGCAATTTTTATGATGACATCATATTTAATTGCTTCAAAGCCACTAGTACTGTAGCCACTGCTTATTATGGTGCTCATGATAGCTGCTCCTGCAAATCCGCCAATCAAAGTGTGTGATGAAGACGATGGGATTCCTAACCACCATGTGGCTAAGTTCCACATTATTGCCGCAACAATTCCTGAGAAAATTACAGGAAGTGTAATGTATTGTTCAATTACAGCTTTAGAAACGGTGTTGGCAATACCAAATTCCCCAATAATATATTTTGCAATAAAGAAGGCAACGAAGTTGAAGAATGCAGCCCAAATTACAGCTTTAAATGGTGTCAGCACTTTTGTAGAAACAATTGTAGCAATGGAATTAGCAGCATCGTGAAACCCATTGATATAATCAAAAACTAAAGCCAGTACGATAATAGTAATTAATAGCGTCATTTTGTTTTTTTGAAGTTATTATGCGTACTTAACGATGATCGTTTTGATGATTTTACCAACATGTTCTGCTGCGTCTGTGGCTTTCTCAAGCTCACTCATAATCTCTTTCAATTTGATAATTTCAACTGCATCATTTTTGTTTTCGAACAAGTCAATTAAGAAGTTTTCATACACATCGTCAGCTTTATTCTCTGTGACTTTTAGTTCGATGCAATACTCTTTGATCTTTTTCGAGTTCTTTTTCATTATATCCAGTTCTGCAACTGCTTTTCCTATCGAAATAGCACCTTCCTTAACCAAATTTGCAATTTCAACCGCACTGGTCGGGATTTCTTTCGGGTTGTAAAGCACAATCTTTTTAGCACAACTGTTTATGTAATCGGTTACATCGTCTAGTTTGTCTGCCAAATGATGAATGTCTTCACGGTCGAATGGAGTGATAAAAGTTGAATTTAGCTCGTCAAATATTTTAGCCGACAAAGCATCTCCCTTTTTTTCTTGCTCTTTGATTTTTTTATAATACTCAATAGCAGATTCGTGATCCGCTTTTTCAACACATTCGATAATTAAATCGGACGCTACAAGTATTACATCTGCCATTTCTTTTAAAATGGGAAAGAACTTAGGTTCTTTTGGTACAAATTTGTCAAAAAAAGAATTGTTCATAACAAAAATAGTTTACGAGAATTTTAAGTGTAAATTTTATTATTTTTATTTAATCTTACTCAATTGGCTGTTAGTTAACAGTTTTATCTGCTTTTTGACTACAAATGTACTAAAACAGTTCAACTACCACACAATATTTAATACAAATTTAATAGAATTGTAACATGACTTTTGTGAGAAAGATTGTAGAACATAACCATTAACTACTTCTATATTGATTTTATACCATAAATAGTGATTTTATTTGTTTTAATATGTTCAAATATAGCTTTTTGAATGTGTTGTCTTTAGCATGATATTTTGTGCCTAAAATATAGTCCGCTCTACATATTTCCTTTTTAAGGCAAAAAACAAGTGATTTTTTTCTGTGATTTGGAAAAATGTTATACTTTTGCAGGACTAATTAGTACTAACAAAAAAATAATAAGAAAATGGCTTACGTAATTTCAGAAGATTGTATTGCTTGCGGTTCTTGCATTAGTGAATGTCCTGTAGACGCAATTGCAGAAGGTGATATCTATGTTATCGATGCTGACGTTTGTACAGACTGTGGCACTTGTGCTGATGTTTGTCCTTCAGAAGCAATCAGTCCAGTATAATACTGCATTGCATTAATTGTAAAAAGACCTGTTCGGAAACGAACAGGTCTTTTTTATAATAAACTTAGGGTTTGAATCCGGACTCTTCAAGAATCTTTTGGTAATTGTTTTCGTCCATTAGATTCTTCAAACCAATCTTTTGATTCTTCTTCATGTAGCTATCCACAATTTGCCAACCAAGCCAGGTCCCAAGTCGACCGGGCGAGTCTTGCGATACCGGTGCAGTAAATGGTGCCTCATTCATATATTTGCTGATTAATAGCATGTTGGTGGAAAACAGATCTTTGTTATCGATAATTGTTCCCCAAATTTCCTTTTCATAATCTGTACACCACTTCCATTGTGCAGGCGTATATCCCATTAAATTTTCCAGTTTCTCGTTTGGCATAAACACAGACAGCAAGTACATTACTTTTCCTCTGAAAATCATATTGTCCAATAATCGATCTTTGCTGCTGTCCATTACAAACATTCTGAAAAGGGTTGCCGATACCAAGTCGGTTGCTACACATTCACGATGCATGTTTATCAACTGATAATCGTAGCTGAGACTTTTGTATTGTGGATAATCACTACCGAGGTATAAATCGGTGCCCAGGGCAATAAACTTATCGTTCAGGAGAACAGATCTATTGAACCCGGAAACAAAGAAATAAATCTCAGGAAGTTTTACTTCGGGGAAATAATGGTGTAGGTAGGTGTAACTGTCCGAAACAGTTTTTTCAATATCAGAAACGTTGTTGAATGTTTCAAGTACCTTCTTATTTACCTTGGAAAATGTACTGTCGGAATCGAATTTTAAGAATAGCTGGCGAATTGCCACGGTGTCTTTTGCATCGGCATTGAGTACTTCGGAAGTGTATTGGGGAAGAAACTGAGAATAGTTCTTGTATAGATTGGCAATTTCTGTTTTGGAGTTTGAAGAGTCGAGTGAGATTAAATCTTTGTCGAAACGGCGAATTTTTACTTCGACGCGATCTTTGGTGGTATCAATTTCAAAGCGGTTGCTTTTGGTACATGAGAGTAAAAGAATAGAAAGTGAAACTAGGTAAATGAATATTTTTCTCATTGCTTATTGGTGTTTTCTCAGTCTGAAAAAAAAGCGCAAACTGCAAAGTCTAAACCTGCCTTTTGCGCTCTTAATATTGTATTCAATAATTATTTTTTACCTTTTGTTGTTTTTTGTTGTTCGCGTTGCATTTTTTCCAGACGATCCATAAAACCGCCTTTTTTTGCAGGCTTTTTAGC
>Ga0136636_10002783_pt1 | contig 10450 bp, 8 predicted proteins | sample AntDrymUQ8522106_2_FD_104653 | JGI IMG/M metagenome (GOLD analysis project Ga0136636, IMG submission 104653) | Polar desert sand microbial communities from Dry Valleys, Antarctica - metaG UQ852 (21.06) | ecosystem: Environmental > Terrestrial > Soil > Desert | place: Antarctica: Dry Valley... | reverse complement strand
TATAAAAAGCCGGTGAATGGAATGCCGTCTTTTTCCATGCCACGCACGGTCGGCAAAATGATGTCGCGCATGGCGCGGGCATGCACGTCAGGTGTCACCACGGGGGCCGGCGAATACGCGCCCATGCCGCCGGTGTTGGGGCCCAGGTCACCAGCAAGCAGTCGTTTGTGGTCCTGGCTGGTCGCCAGTGGCAACACGTTCTTGCCGTCCACCATGACGATGAAGCTGGCTTCCTCGCCCTGTAAAAACTCTTCGATCACAACCCTAGCACCACCTTCGTTGTGACTCACGCCCAGCGTGTTGTCGAGCAGCATGAAGTCCACGGCTTCATGGGCCTCGGCCACCGTCAGTGCCACTACCACACCTTTGCCTGCGGCCAGGCCGTCGGCCTTCACCACAATCGGTGCGCCTTTTTGATCAATGTAGGCATGCGCCAGCGCCGGGTCTGTGAAGGTGTCGTATTGGGCGGTAGGAATGTTGTGGCGCTTCATGAAAGCTTTGGAAAACGCCTTGGAGCTTTCCAGTTGGGCTGCGGCCTTGGTCGGACCAAACACCCGCAGACCTTGTTTGCGGAACGCATCCACCACACCGGCCGCCAGCGGCACCTCCGGCCCGACCACCGTCAGCGTGATTTTTTGCGCCTCTGCCCACGCGGTCAATTCCGTCACGTCGGTGAGGTTGACATTCTCAAAGCGTGGGTCGAGCGCCGTGCCACCGTTGCCGGGTGCGACAAACATCTTGTGCGCTTTGGGGGATTGCGCCAGTTTCCAGGCCAGGGCATGTTCACGGCCACCGCCGCCAATAACAAGAATTTTCATAGTGCGTCGGTGTCAAGTTCGGCATTGTGATAAATCGCCTGCACGTCGTCCAAGTCTTCCAGGGCATCGAGCAGCTTTTGCATGCGGGTGGCCTCGTCGCCAGCCACCTCAATCGGGTTTTCCGGGCGCATGGTGACTTCTGATGCGTCGGGAGTCAAACCAGCCGCCTCCAGGGCATTTTTGACCGTCTCAAAATCAGCCACCGCCGTGATCACCTCAATGGCGCCGTCGTCGTCGCTGATGACATCTTCGGCACCTGCTTCAAGCGCGACTTCCATCACTTTGTCTTCACTGACGCCGGGTGCAAAAATGATCTGGCCGCAATGCTTGAACTGAAAGGCCACCGAGCCTTCGGTGCCCATGTTGCCGCCAAATTTGGAAAACGCATGGCGCACTTCAGCCACCGTGCGCACCTTGTTGTCGGTCATGGTGTCGACAATGATGGCCGCCCCCCCAATGCCATAACCTTCGTAACGAATCTCTTCGTAACTGATGCCGTCCAGCGACCCCGTGGCCTTGTCAATGTTGTACTTGATGCGGTCGGCTGGCATGTTGGCGGCTTTGGCCCGGTCAATGGCCAGGCGCAGGCGCGGATTGATGGACAAATCACCGCCACCAGCACGTGCCGCCACCGTGATTTCACGGATGATGCGGGTCCAGATCTTGCCGCGCTTTTCGTCCTGACGGCCTTTGCGGTGCTGAATATTGGCCCATTTACTGTGTCCTGCCACGTGAAATCCTTCAAAAGTTCGTTACGCTACTGTATCGATTGTACTTTTTGAGGTTGACATGATTGAGCCCATCCTGATTGCCCAGCACGGCCAGACCCAATGCCTGCTGCACCCCGACAAGGCGAACCGCCACGGCCTGATCACCGGAGCCACCGGCACCGGCAAAACCATCACGCTGCAGACCATGGCCGAGGGCTTCGCAAAACTGGGCGTGCCGGTGTTCATGGCCGACATCAAGGGTGACCTGACCGGCATTTCACAACCCGGCACAGCAACACCCAAACTGTCAAAAATCATTGCTGAACGTGGCCTGCCGACACCCGAATTCGGCGCTTTTTCCACCACGCTGTGGGACGTTTTTGGTGAGCAAGGCCACCCGGTGCGCGCCACCGTAAGCGACCTTGGGCCGCTGCTGTTGTCCCGCATGCTGAACCTCAACGAGACCCAGGCCGGCGTGATGCAACTGGTGTTCAAGATTGCCGATGACAACGGCATGTTGATCCTGGACATGAAAGACCTGCGCGCCATGTGCCAGCATGTGGGCGACAACGCGAGTGAGTTCACCACCGAATACGGCAATGTGAGTGCCGCCAGCATTGGCGCCATTCAGCGCGGTTTGATGCAGATTGACCAACAGGGTGGCGACAAGTTTTTTGGCGAGCCCATGCTCAACATTGACGACTTCATGCAAACCGACAGCGCCGGGCGCGGCATGGTCAACATCCTGGCGGCTGACAAGCTGATGAATTCCCCCCGGCTTTACAGCACGTTTTTGCTTTGGATGCTGAGTGAGCTGTTTGAGAACCTGCCCGAAGTGGGTGACCTGGACAAGCCCAAACTGGTGTTTTTCTTTGACGAAGCGCACCTGCTTTTCAACGACGCGCCCAAGGTGCTGATTGAGCGCATTGAACTGGTGGTGCGTTTGGTGCGCTCCAAAGGTGTCGGTGTGTATTTTGTGACACAAAACCCGCTCGACATCCCGGACACCGTGCTGGCCCAGTTGGGCAACCGGGTGCAGCACGCGCTACGCGCCTTCACCCCGCGAGACCAAAAAGCAGTCAAGAGTGCGGCTGACACCATGCGCCCCAACCCGCCGCTGGACGTGGGTGCGGCCATCACTGAACTGGGCGTGGGCGAGGCGCTGGTGAGTTTCCTGGATGAAAAAGGCCGCCCCAGCCCCACCGAGCGCGTCTATGTGCTGCCGCCGGCGAGTCAGATCGGGCCCATCACGCCCGCGCAACGGCAAGTGTTGTTGTCTGAATCCATCGTGACTGGCGTTTATGAAAAAACATTGGACCGCGACTCGGCCTATGAAAAGCTCAAAGGACATGCCGCAGCCCGTGCCACTCAGTCAGACAGCAAGTCCGCCAGCTCGGCTGAAGCGCCCGCAGCCCAAGGCGGCGGCATGTTTGACAGCATCAGCTCTGGTCTTGGAAACATTTTGGGCGGTGGTGGTGGACGCCGTACCTCGGCAGGTGAGCAGTTGTTCAAAAGTGCGGCCAGTTCCATTGGCCGTGAAGTGGGTCGCCAGATCATTCGTGGCGTGCTGGGCGGCATTTTTGGCGGTAAGCGCTGATGGCCTCTGACTTACCCCAGGCAGGCAAAATTAACTCATTTGAAGAACAAATCACGTTGAAAGCGTTTACATGACCACCCCCAAAGATCCGATGGTTCACGTCATTACCCACCCGTTGGTGCAACACAAGCTTACGCTGATGCGCCGCAAGGATGTCAGTACGACCCACTTTCGCACCCTGCTTAATGAGCTGGCGATGTTGATGGCATACGAAGTCACCCGCGACATGCCCATGCAGGACATCGAGATCGAGACCCCGCTTGAAACCATGACCGGCCAGGTCATCGACGGCAAAAAGCTGGCGCTGGCGTCCATCCTGCGCGCCGGCAATGGGCTGCTGGACGGATTTCTGGCCGTGGTACCCGGCGCGCGCGTGGGGCACATTGGCCTGTACCGTGACCCGGCCACCTTGCAGGCGGTGGAGTATTACTTCAAAATGCCCAAGGAGATGCCGGAGCGTGACGTGGTGGTGGTGGACCCCATGCTTGCAACAGGTCACTCAGCCATTGCCGCCATCACACGCATCAAGGTCTTGCAGCCCAAATCGATCAAATTTGTCTGCCTGCTGACCTGTCCCGAGGGCGTCAAGGCCCTGCGCGAAGCGCACCCGGATGTGGAAATCTTCACTGCGGCCATCGACCGCCAGCTCAACAGCCATGGCTACATCCTGCCCGGCCTGGGTGATGCGGGCGACCGGATTTTTGGCACCCAATAAATCCGGGTGATTAAGGGGGCGGTGACATCGCCTTGCGGCCCATTCTGGACGCAGGCACGTCCCTCGTCTTAACGCATGCCGCGCTCGGTCTGGCCCAGCATTTCCTTGGTCACCAGCGTGATGCCGGACTCGGTGACACGAAAGCGCTTTCGGTCCTGCACCGGGTCGACACCAATGACAGTGCCCTCAGGCAACACAGAGTTTTTGTCGATGATGCATTTTTTCAGGACACAGTGGCGCCCTACCTGAACGTTCGGCAACACCATGGAGTCTTCTACGGTGGCATAGCTGTGCATCCGCACCCCTGTAAACAACATCGACCTGCGCACGGTAGCCCCACTGATGATGCAGCCGCCCGAAACCATTGAGTCAACCGCCTGGCCGCGACGTGTGTCGTCGTCAAAGACAAACTTGGCAGGTGGTGTCTGAGGCTGCCAGGTCCAAATTGGCCAGTTTTCTGAGTACAAATTAAGGTCAGGTGTCACCTGAATCAAGTCCAGGTTGGCTGACCAATAGGCATCGAGTGTGCCCACATCCCGCCAATAGGCGGGTTTGCCTGACTCCCTGACCGAGCTCTCGGCAAAATTCTGGGCATAGGCCCGGGAATTTGCCACACAGCGCGGAATGATGTCCTTGCCAAAATCATGGCTTGAGGCGGGGTTATCTGCGTCACGCTGCAGTTGTTCGTATAGAAAATCGGCACTGAACACATAAATGCCCATGCTCGCCAGCGCCTTGTCCGGCTCACCTGGCATGTGCTGTGGCTGGGCCGGCTTCTCGGCAAACTCAAGCACACGGCCCTCGGTATCCACGGACATCACGCCAAAGCTGCTGGCCTCTGCCAGGGGCACCTCAATGCAGGTCACCGTCAGGTCGGCCTTGCGCTCCACATGGGCTGCCAGCACCCGTCCATAGTCCATACGGTAAATATGGTCACCCGACAGGATCAGCACATATTCCGGTCTGGTGTGGTGAATTTCACGCAGGTTCTGGTATACAGCATCTGCCGTGCCCTGGTACCAATGGGCGTCGTCAGACTGCTGCTGTGCCGGCATGATCTCGATGAATTCGTTGAGACGTCCATCCAGAAAACTCCAGCCCTGTTGCACATGCCGGATCAGGCTCTGCGCCTTGTACTGCGTAGCCACGCCAACCCGACGCACACCCGAGTTCACACAGTTCGACAGCGTGAAATCGATGATGCGGAATTTGCCGCCAAACGGCACTGCGGGCTTGGCACGAAAATCGGTCAGTTCATGCAGCCGGCTGCCACGCCCACCCGCCAGAATCACGGCAAAGGTATTGCGCGTCAGTTGACTGACATACCGAGGATCCTGACCGATTTGACCACTGCCACCCAAATCTCTTTCGATTGCCATGTTTGCTCTCCCGAACGTTTACCACACATTAAAAATGAAAAAGTGAACGCCCAATGGTGAACGCTCTAACCCCTGGCACTCAGCCCGCTGCTGCACCGAAATTTTCCGGCATCTGGATGGCGACCACCTGCCCACGCGCGGTGGCCACGCCTGCCGCGTACACAGTAGACTCGATCACCACCTTGCGCCCCTTGATTTCTATCACGCGACCGCGAATCTCCAGGGTTTCTGTGATGGGTGTGGGCTTCAAATAATCCACATGCAACGAACCCGTGACAAAACGAAATGCGGGCAACGTGTCCATGTCGCGGCCTGCCTCTCGGTACATGGCCGCCGCTGCCGTGCCAGTGCTGTGGCAGTCAATCAGCGAGGCCAGGAGCCCGCCATAGGTAAACCCTGGCACCGCCGTGTGAAAAGGCTCGGGCATGAAATGGGTCACAGTCTCGTCACCGTCCCAAAAGGTCTTGATGCGGTGTCCATGCGCGTTGTTGGCGCCGCAGCCATAACAGTGCGACAGGTTTTCCGGGTAATGATCTTGAAATGCTTTCATGATGTCTCCTTGTAATTCAAAAAAATACTATCTATTAGATAGCTACCTACGCTTTATATATAAGGGATAGAGGTCAATTTGTTATAAATTTTATGCATCAGGGGTGGCTCACATGCAATTTGGCATGAATGCGCTGAGTGGTGCGCCAAACCACCCACAGCACCACCGGCACCAAGGCGCCAGCGGCCATTTCGGGGTTGATGGGTACACCCGCCGCTTTCAGCGCCTTGCCGCCGTAGAGCAGCAGGCTAATCACGTAATAAGAGATGGCCGCAATCGACAAACCCTCGACCGTGCTTTGCAAGCGCAGTTGCAGCTCCTGGCCGCGCGTCAGTTTTTCCAGCAGTTGCTGGTTTTGCACCTCGGTGGCAATGTCAACCCGGGTGCGCAACAGATCGCTGGTCCGAGCCACCCGCTCTGACAAGGAGGCCAGACGCTGCCCGGTGGCCGCCACCGTGGCCATCGCCGGTGACAACCTGCGCTGCATGAATTCACCCACGGTTTGGGTGCCGGGAATGGCTTTTTCACGCAGCTCCCGGATGCGCTGGTTCACCAGCGTGTAATAGGCCTGGGTCGCTGAAAAACGGTACACATGCTCAGCCGTGGCGCGCTCTACACCAGCGGCCAGCGACACCAGCGTGTCAAGCAATTCCTGATCGGTGGCCGACTTGTTTTCCAGCTGCGCGGTGATCTGGGCCAAGGCCGCCTCAGATTGCGCCAGCATGGGCCCGAGCGCCTTCACTACCGGCAGGCCGCGCAGCGCCATCAGGCGGTAAGTTTCCAGCTCCAGCAAACGAGCGGCAATGCGGCCAGCGCGGGTCTGGCTGGTGCCCTCCGGTGCGATCACCAACATGCGCTCAAAACCGTCGTCACGCAGCTGAAACTGCGTCAGCGCCCACGAATGCCCCATCGGGTGCCCGTAGCCATGGCGATTGGCAGGCTCAACCAGCGCGTCTGACATGTGGGTGGCATTGCTGCCCATCAGCGAGGCCACCACCGTGCGCCCACCGAGCCAGGTGACGGCTTGCGCCATCAACGCATTGGCATCGTCCAGTGGCGCATTCACCATGGCCAACTGGATCGCCGCCACGGTACGCCCCGGAATATTCGCCAGCCATTCGGTTGGTACGACCAGCCCGGTCAGCAGATCTGGCTCTGAGGTGCCCAGCCCGGCCTGGGCCGGCAAGGTCTGCACAATGGAGTAGCGTGAAAATTCCGTGTGGCGCTCCCACTTGACACTGAAACCTGCCAGGCGCAAGCGCAAAAAGTTGTCTTTCAAATCCTCAGGCAGCAGCTCGGCTTGGCCGGGCAGGCGGTTCAGGTGAGCACATTCAAGCTCGCAGCTGATGCCTTCATTGAGCACCGCCACATACACAATCAGCGCCGGCAAACGTACCCGCGCGGAAGGCCGGGCGTGCACCTCGTTGTGCAAGGCAGCCCGCTGCGGGTCATCCGGTGGCAAACAAGGCATTGGGGCAGGGCCTGTGTCAGAAATGGTGGCGGAGTGCATGGGTCTATTTTGACCCGAAGAGACGTCAATTTTTCAAAAAATATCGAAGCCCACTTATATAAAACCGGCTCAACTCAGGGCGTAAACTTTCTGTGTGGGCTCAAGGCCTATGTGGCTTGGCGCACTCAGCCTTTACAGTGACAGGGTTATAACCATGCTTACCCATCATGCCCCATATGCCATCTGAAAACCATCGCACTCAACACATTGGCTGGCTGCGCGCTGCCGTCCTGGGGGCCAACGACGGCATTGTTTCCACCGCCAGTCTGATTCTGGGCGTGGCCGCTGCCAGTGCCACGCAGGCGCCGGTGATGGTGGCGGGCGTAGCCGGTTTGGTGGCCGGTGCCATGTCAATGGCCGCCGGCGAATATGTGTCGGTCAGTTCACAGTCGGATACCGAGCAAGCCGACATTGAGCGCGAACGCATCGAACTCGCCACAGACGGGGCCCGCGAACTGGCCGAGCTGGCGGCAATTTATGTGCATCGGGGTCTGGACAAAGACCTTGCCAAACAGGTCGCCACCCAGTTGACTGCCAAAGACGCACTTGCCGCCCACACCCGCGACGAGCTTGGCATTTCTAACGCCACCAGCGCAAACCCGCTGCAAGCGGCATTGGTGTCTGCGCTGTCGTTTGTGGTGGGTGCCGGTCTGCCTTTGGCAACCGCCTGGCTCACGCCGTTTGCCTTCCTGACCCCCGTGGTTGCTTCCACTTCCCTGTTGTTTCTGGTCATTTTGGGTGGTCTGGCAGCCTACACAGGCGGCGCGGGCATTGCCAAGGGGATTCTCCGCGTGACCTTCTGGGGCGCACTGGCGATGGCCATCACGGCAGGGGTGGGCATGTTGTTTGGGGTGGCAGCTTGAGGGGTGCGATTCAAAGTAATGTGGCATCCTGAAGAAATCAAGGCCTCACGACAATCCCGGCTCTGCGTATCAAACCCGGCCCGGCGATTGGGCTATGCGCATGCGGTTTTGGGGTGAAAACACTCGCGAAATTGAAGCTGCAGTATTGCCAAGCGCTTGCCGTCGCGCGCCTTTCACGCAGCAGCCCGGTCACATAGCCCAATCACCGTGCCTAGCGCCGCATGAGCCTGATTTTTTGCGGCAAACGGTTCACATCAATTCGCGCCACATCCACTCAGGCAACTTTTGACTTCCCCCTAAAAGCGTACCAATTCGCTCGCAGAATCAGCCGGGTGATACGCTTTGCGGAGGTAAAGGAGGAGACCGCGCAGCGGGCGGGGGACACGTAGCAAAGCGTATCGCCCGGCTGATTCATCAACCACACCGTGATGTCTGCCTCGACCCAGCAGACCCACCTGAGTGCGTTGGGTAAGAACCATTCATGTGAAGCCCACTGACTTTGAATCACACACCCATCCGCAGGCACCGTTGCCGACCTGAGTAGAATCCAGTTCGCGCCCAGTTGTGGCGCATTCGCTAGGGGTGTTGTCCTGCAGACCAAACTGCAGGCCGACTGAGAAAGTCCCTTTGAACCTGATTGAGGTAATCCTCGCGCAGGGAAGCATGTTCAAACCGGGTGCGCGCCGACTTCTCTGGCGCGGTTTTCCACCCCTCTGATACAGCCGACCTGCCAACTTTTTGCATGGAGCAAACGGATGGCAAATTCACCTTCTTCTGACACCGGCGCACCCGCGCCAAACGCCTCACTCGCGCCCGTGCCCGCCACCGAGCGGGTCTTCAACTGGCACAACCACGCGTCCCTGTGGTTCAGCCTGGGTGTGGGCCTGCTGGTGATGCAGGTGGGCGCCTACCTGGTGCCCGCGGTGGGCAGCCGTGATGCGGCCATTGCCATCGTGCTGGGCTCCCTGATTGGCGCGGGCTTGCTGGCCTGGACGGCACGGCTGGGCTGCCAGACCGGCTTGTCCAGCGCCGCGCTCATGCACGCCACTTATGGCAGTGCTTTTGCCCGCCTGCCGGTGTTGCTGAACATGGCGCAACTCATCGGCTGGACCACCTTTGAGCTGGTGGTGATGCGCGACGGCACCGCCGCCGTTGGCAAACAATCCTTTGGCCTGGCCTTGGACGGAATAGATGGCCGCGTGCTGACCACTATGTTTTGGGGCGGTGTGCTGGTGTTGCTGCTGGCAGGCTCCATGACACAACTGGTGCGCAAGTTGATCAGCCGCATTGCGCTGCCCTTGGTGATTGCCTCGCTGGTGTGGCTGACCTGGCAGTTTGGTAGCCTGGTACAAGCCTTGGGAATGGATGCCTTCTGGGCCCGCCCCGGAGACGGCAGCATGGGCATGCTGTCGGCGATGGACCTGGTGATTGCCATGCCGGTGTCATGGTTGCCGCTGGTGGCCGACTACGCCCGGTATGGCAAGTCAGGGCGCAGCGCCATGAGTGGCACCTGGCTGGGCTACGCGCTCGCCAACATCTGGTGTTATGCGCTGGGTGTGCTGGTGGTGACGGTGGCACAACCCGGCACCGATCTGGTGACGGCCCTGTTGCTGGCGCAAGGCGGCCTGCTGGCCTTGAGTTTGATTCTGATCGACGAAATTGACAACGCCTATGGCGACGTGTACTCAGGCGCGGTGTCTGGCCACAGCCTGAAACCTGCGGTGAGTGTGCGCCAATGGGGCATGGGGCTGGCGCTGTTGTGCACCGGGCTGGCGCTGGTGCTGCCGATGCACAGCCTGGAGCCATTTTTATTAATGCTCAGCTCGGTGTTTGTGCCACTTTATGGCGTGATTCTGGGGCGGCTGGCGACAAGCAACGGCCCCATTACGACCCGCCAGCGCCAGGTTGACTGGGGTGCCGCACTGCTTTGGTTGGGCGGCATTGCCTGCTACCACGTGCTGGCCAAGTGGGCACCGCAGTGGGGCTCTGCCCTGCCAACGCTGGCTCTGACCTTCACGCTGGCCTGGCTAACGCGCCCGGCAGTCGCCACCTTGCGGGAGGTGCGTGTATGAACATCGTCATTTTGGGCGCTGGCCTGATGGGCCGACTGTTGGCATGCTCGCTGGCGCGTGCGGGTCACATCCTGAGTGTTTTTGAGGAACGCGAAGCCGCATCCCGGGGCGCGGCTGCATTTGCCGCAGCGGCCATGCTGGCGCCGCTGGCAGAGTCAGCCATTGCCGAAGATCTGGTGGTGCGCCTGGGCCAGCACAGCCTGCCGCGCTGGCCAGAATTGATTGCGGCGCTGGAT
>Ga0136636_10002781_pt1 | contig 10452 bp, 5 predicted proteins | sample AntDrymUQ8522106_2_FD_104653 | JGI IMG/M metagenome (GOLD analysis project Ga0136636, IMG submission 104653) | Polar desert sand microbial communities from Dry Valleys, Antarctica - metaG UQ852 (21.06) | ecosystem: Environmental > Terrestrial > Soil > Desert | place: Antarctica: Dry Valley... | reverse complement strand
TTGGTAAGCTGGCGTCGTGAAGCGCGAGTTGGGGTGGGCGGCAGGTTTGCCGCTGAATTTGTCGTAGGGTTTGCCATGCCAGTCTGTCAGACCATCGGGCACCTCCTTGGTCATACCTTCCCACCACACATCGCCGTCGGCCGTGATGGCCACATTGGTGAAGATGGTGTTTTTGGTGATGGTGGCCATGGCATTCGGGTTCGTTTTCATGTTGGTACCCGGCGCCACGCCGAAATACCCTGCTTCAGGATTGATGGCGTAGAGACGGCCGTTTTCGTCGGGTTTGATCCACGCGATGTCGTCGCCGATGGTGGTGATTTTCCAGCCTTCAAGTTCGTCGGGAGGAATCAGCATGGCGAAGTTGGTTTTGCCGCAGGCGCTGGGGAAGGCGGCGGCGATGTAGGTTTTTTCACCTTCGGGACTTTCCGCGCCCAGGATAAGCATGTGTTCGGCGAGCCAGCCTTCTTCGCGGGCCATGGCCGAAGCGATGCGCAGCGCGAAACATTTTTTACCCAAAAGAGCGTTGCCGCCGTAGCCCGAACCGTAAGAAACGATGGAGCGTTCTTCGGGGAATTGTACGATGTATTTGGTGGTGGGGTTGCATGGCCACTTCTCGTCGGCCTGGCCAGGTTGCAACGGAGCGCCCACCGAGTGCAGGGCCTTTACAAAATCGCCTTCGTCGCCGAGTACGTCGAGCACATGTTTGCCCATGCGGGTCATGATTTTCATGTTGACCGCCACGTATTCCGAGTCGGACAACTGAACGCCGATGTGCGACAGGGGCGAGCCTACAGGGCCCATGCTGAAAGGAATGACGTACATGGTACGGCCTTTCATGCAGCCTTTGTAAAGTCCCTGGAGGATGTTTTTCATTTCGCGGGGCGCCATCCAGTTGTTGGTGGGGCCAGCGTCTTCTTTGCGCAGACTGCAGATGAAGGTGCGGTCTTCCACGCGTGCTACGTCGCTCGGATCTGAGAAGCAAGCGTAGCTGTTGGGGCGTTTTTCAGGGTCAAGTCGGATGAACGTACCCTTGTCTACCATCATTTGAGCCAGGTAATCGTATTCTGAATCTGAGCCGTCGCACCAGTAAATCTGATCAGGTTCACAAAAATCGGCGGTTTCTTTTACCCAGCGCAGGAGCTCCTGGTGTTTTACGGTGGCGGCGTAATCTGGTCTCATCATGTTGTTTAACAAGTATTTGTGTTAGGACAGATGGTCCGCGCCGGCTTCATTCGGCGTGAAAACCGGGTCAAATTTACGAAAAGAAAATGGGGCGTTTGCCGTGAAGTGTTAAAAAAAACGATTCTAAAAAAGGGGAAGAGGAAAACAGGGCGACAAATTTTATTTTGAATGGTGTTTTTAATTTGAATAAAATGGATGTTAATATATTTCAACCTACGCCTTATTAGAATAATATTTCCCGGCACTCCGTAAGTAAATTGGAGTTTTTGTTAAAAAATTGTACAAATTATCCGGATGGATGTATTTGAAATGGACAAATTTGTCATCCCGGCGAAGCGTGGGATCTGTTACATGACCTTGATCCCACGCTTCACCGGGATGACAATTGTGGGATAAGGGCACAGGTCCCACGCTTCGCTGGGATGACAAGTTTAAAGCCCGTACGTCACATTCTTCGTCTCGGTAAAAAACCGCAAAGCATCCCAGCCGCCTTCACGACCTACGCCTGAGTTTTTAACGCCGCCAAAGGGCGTGCGCAAATCGCGCAGCATCCATTTCTAAGCAGAACCAACGTTCACCTTTTCCCTTTCACCACCTTTCCGCTTTTTACCCTCCTTCCCGCTGAAGTAACTTCCCAAAAGTACATCCCCGCCGGCAGGGCGCCAGTTTCGATCTCGGTGATGCCGAAAAACAAGGGTTCCGTTAGGATCAACCCGCCCAATTGGTCGTACAACCGGAAAACCGGATTGCTCAGTTGTATGCTTAACGCAATACCCAATCTATCGACGAACGGGTTGGGCGATACGCCGATACGCTCCGTGATGTCGGGGTTTTGGGCTGCGATGGACGTAAAATGCAGGATTCTGCAAAGCGTGTTTTCAACATTGGCGTTGCTTACCGTAAGGCACACCTCATAACTGCCCGGAGCAGGAAAGGTGTGCTGCGGATGCCGATCGCTGCTGCCGGGTGTGCCGTCGCCAAAATCCCAAGACCAGGCCTCCGGTTCGTAATAAGACAGGTCGTGAAACACAACCGAGAGTGGGTCCAAAGTATCCCGATCCGAACGCCACCAGGCGACGGGCAGGTTGTCGATGCCAAGGGTATCGCAGGGTGAGCCATCGAGGGGCCCGAGGCGGTAGTTCGGAAAGGTAGGCATGGATAAGGCATTGTGTGTTGGCAATGCCAGCCCGTGTTGTTCGTATTGGCAAGTCAGGCCCGGTTCGTCTGGATGGTGGATGATGTGCATGGATCTGACTCCCCCCGGGCTGCTGGAATAGATTTTTCCGTCGGGTGCCAATTGCATTAAAAAAAAGGTTGTATTACCAGGGTTTAAAAACCCATCGTATTCGGCTACTTGGATCCGACTTGCCCAAACTTCGGGTGCAAACAAATCGTATTGATACGCTTTGGTGTAATAATTGATGTACAAATACCGGGAATCGGGCGAAAAGGCGCCGCCACCCCAGCCATTTGAAACAAAATGGTATTGCAGGTGGTTGCTGAACAATCCGGAACATCGATCAAAATCATACAAATTAATGTACGCGCCTTGCGAGCTGCTTACTGTACCATAAATAAAATATTGTTCCCCATTAGGGGAAAATCCGGCTTGCCCGACTCCATCAACCACCGAATCTCCAATGGTATGAATGCCAAGTACATGAATACCATTCGGATCGACAAGAATCCTATAGAAACGATTGGAATTTTTTTCGTTTACCAAAACCCACCAATCGCGTCCGTTGGCATGTTTCACGGCTGTGATTTTTCCAAGAGCCAGGGTATCTTCAATCAACAAACTATCTCGGATTACGACTTTCCCTAGCCCTTGTTCCAAAGACAGATCAATCATACAATACAACAATTTGGTTGCATGAACGGAAAGTGCGGTTGTGAACGCTTTATTTTCGTAAAAATAAAGTTGTTTTTGAGGATGGCCCGGAAAAGGTAATGCCAAGAACCATTGGGGGGCCACCTCGCCTTGTACTTCTGCCGCATCGGTCATGTAATCCCCATTTTCCATAATCTCCCAGGCCGCATTGCCGATGTGGACTCCATTGGTAAAATTCAAAACATTCCCGAATGAGTCTGAAAAAGACGTATTGGTTCCATTAAAATTGAACCTGAACAGCTCAGGGTTTTGTTCGATGGTTACTTTCGCATCCGAAAAAGTAAGCATTTGGATGCCTTTCGTATTGGTTAAGATCGTATCGTTGTTGTACCCAAATATCCAGGTATTATCGAACATTTGACCTTGAAGCAAAGCTGGGCAAAAAAGCAAAAAGTAGAGTAGCTTTTTCATATTGATTATAGATAAATGCACCAGGGAATGCATTTGCCCTGGTGCATTAGGTTCAATAAATTAGTGCGCTACAACCAGTTTGAAGGTGGTCATCCCTTGACCTTCAAACCAAATCCGGCAAAAATAGAGGCCGTTGGGAAGGGCGAAAACATCCAGGGTTGTTTCACCTTGAGATACAGTACGTTCCAAACACACCACACCGGAAGTATTGATCATTGAAACCACGGCAGGTTTTTCGGGCGATGCCTGCAGGCCGGAGATAAAAACTGTTTCTGTTGCCGGATTGGGCGCCAACTTTACCGGGCTAACAGTTGACGTACTTTCTGAAATCTGCCGACGCTCCTGAGCGCCTAAACAAAGACTGTCGTCCATAAAAACCCGGTCTTCGTTCAACCGATAAAGTGCGCGCGCGGCAAAGACCGCACTTCCTCCTTCAAGTGGACATTGCAATGCGATGATTTCCACTGTTTCAAGTTGCTCCGCAGTAAGCAAAGGTTTCCCGACTCCCAACGTTTGGAGGTAAATTTGTTGCATTGTTTTGCGGTTCACTTCCAGCGTATTGTCCGCTGGCAGTGCATCAACCAGAGCATTTGCGTTTTGGGCCGACTGGTTCCGGAAATCGGAAGCTTGCTTCTCGTAACTGAAGAGGTTGGAAGCAACCGTTCGAGATGTTACATGAAGCGCGTTGGCGTCCTGGTAAATCAAAAGCGAATCCGCATGCGTTGTTGCGTCGGCCAAACCCGCCAGCATCACCCCAAGAGTCGATTGAATGGCTTCCAATTGGGCAACCGATTGCTGCAATCCGCCGGAAATGCCTGCCGGGTAATCATAAATGGCTTTAGCCCCTGCTTCTGCATTGGCGTAAGCGCCTATCCTGTTGGATGAAGCGGTGTTGAAAAACGAATCCGTAGCTGAGTGAGACCCAACCATGTCTTCGTGCTCAAGCATCCGCTCGTAAAGCCTTCTCTCGCTTTCAAATTGCAAGGCTGTACTGTATTGGCCGCCCGTCCAGCCATCAACAGCTGTGACCAAGTCTACTTGCCTTACATCTTTGTCGGGATAATCAGGAACAAACGGCAGCGGGATGCAAGGCGCCGTGCAACTTGCTCCATTACCATTAGGGATAAAAAAATCAGTTATGCTGTTTGGAGTTAATGTAGCAACTGGCCAATTGGGTTGCATCATATCAATAACCTGGAATTGAGAAAACAAAACCTCAATATCGTCTCCATTATGAAATGCGAGGCCAGTGCCTTGGTTGAACATATTACCGTAATCGTATTGCTGGTCAATCACCGTTCCTGCCTCGCAATACAAAGCAAAAGCGTGGTTTTGCATGGTGGTTACACGCCATTCGGTAGAACCACAAGCGCCCCAGAAACGCGATCCGAAGCGGCTTCCTCTTGTATTGTTGCAACAAAAACGGTTTCCGGTTCCGTCCGCAAGGCTTAAACCGGTAGACGGCCTAAAGCTTGCTTGATCAACGATTTCATTGTCGTACAGGTAATTGTTGTGGGTATTGGTCAGCTGAATACCTATGCTCGGATTGGTCGTTTGGAAGTTAACATGGTTTTCATCAACATCAGCGCTTCCCGCGCCGTTTATGCGAATACCGTCGTTGAAACCCGAACCGGTAAAATGGTTGTTGTTGATACGAAGATCACCTACATCCACACTTTGCGCATTGCTGATATCGATGGCTGCAGGGTATGGTGGCAAAGGGCTGTCGGCCGCTCCCGGGAAAGCACTTCGGAACATGTTGGTGTTGTTCAGGATTTTATGCGAATTAAACCCCAAAGCCGGAACCATTTCGTGACACAAAATACCCCGGTTGGTAAATCCGATGGAGGGGTTATTGCTGATATTGGTGCTGTGGGCGCCCAGGGTTTCCACGCCACGGTACATGTGGTCCATGGTGTTGTTTTGTACAGTTATACGTTGGCTTTCGTGTCCATACACACCTCTGAAAACAGCATCGAAGTTGCAATTGAGAACAGTTACCATGCCTCCGTTTGCTGCCACTCCGTTGCCGTTTGAAGCAGCAAAGGTCGGTAGCCCGCCCAATCCGGCGCCGATAATTTGTTGAAAGTCAGCCTGATGAACAGCCAAAACAGCGCCTTCGCTGATGATACCGTTTCTAATTTGGCTGAAGGTATTGACAAGGGCGCCAGATCCGGGTGTGCCAACAGTAAGAGGTGTGCCCAAGGTTACCATCCCTGCAAATCCGCCTTGTGTGCTGCTGTAATTTGGCAAATTTGCATCACAGGGCGGAAGCAAAGATTGGCCTGTAATGGTGTTCAAGGTATTGCTGGTGAAAGGAAAATGCTCAACGGTAGTAAAGGCATTGTTGGGAAAAAGTACGCCAACATGGTTGTTGGAAAAGGTGTTCCCAACAGCGATCATGCGGGTTGGCGGGTCGACACCGAGCCCTGATCCACCTTGTGCAGTAATAGAAAACTGGGCGTCTCGAATCGAATTGCCTTTGAAAGTCAAAGCCGCATGCGGAGTAACTGTGACTCCATGCCACATCCTTTCGCAGGAAAAAATGATGTTGTTATCCAGACTCAACGTTGGGTGAATGGCATTCGTACCAACCACGATTTCCGAACAAGGCTGCATTTGGACGTTGTCGCAATAACTTATGCCCAAATTCTGGTCCATTATCAGCCTTCCCAAAATGGCTATGCAACCCTGGTGATCATCCTGACTTAAGAAGCCGTCGTCGTTTTGATCGTAGTTAAAGGCAGCTTCCAACAATGAATATGGTGTGCCTCCTAAAGTTGCGCTGTAAAATGGACTTGTTTCACTGGCATCGATATTCAGTGTTCCTTGTCCTTCACAAGGGCAAGCAAAACCCTGTGGTGGTGGGACTAAATCACATACTACTGTTCTGCATATTGTCTCAATACAACCGCCACAATTGTCAGCTATGGTAAGACAAACATTATAGGTGCCTGAAACCGAATACGTATGGGAAACTTGTTGTCCGTTCGCGGCGGTCCCATCTCCAAAATCCCAACACCACGAAGTTATTCCAGCATCATTGGTTGAGCCCGTAAAAGTGTAATTTGGGCAAGTGCCTTGAAACTCGAATGATGGTGTAACCGGGGAAACAACGCAATTACGTCTAAGCGCAATGCCATCCAATCCGGCATTGAAGCCTAAAGACCCATTGACCGGAGTGGTATTTACCCAAAAAACCAGCTGATTGTTGGCTATATTAGCAGGTGTGAATTCGAATGAAACTGTAATCCATGCCGGATCGCCCGCAGGAACAAAAGTTGTGTTTAACGTCTGACTCCCTGCATCTGTTATGAAACAGGGAGATCCATTATCAAACGTTGAAGCATTAACCAACCCATTGGTTAATGCTACTGAAATTGCTCCGGCTTCGTATGAAATATTGTAATAGGAAAACGTTAATATGTAGCTGACTCCTTGGCATAATGTAACAGCTTGAAAAATGGCTTCATTATTGTTGCATGAACCTGAACCGTTGTTTAAATTTGTGGAGGAAATGCATGCAAATTGATCTCCGTCAAATGGAATAATCGGATTGTAGTACAAATCATCAGTATTGTCACAAATAGATGGGGTTCCATTGGCTGCCCCCCAAGGCGGTGCGCAGTTTTCGTTAAACGCGCCGTCTTTCATTATACCGTCCTGTACCGGGCAATTTTCAAACCCTTCATCAATAATTAAATTTCCCGGCGGCGGGGGGGGGGCAAATTTGTCCATTGGAAGTAAATGAAAGCAAAAAAGTACAAATGAAGAGTAAAATCGTGCTTTTGGGTATGCGTTTTAGGATTGGATTGTGATTCATGGTGGTTGAATTTTTTGGTAAGGATCAAATCTAATACTTTGACATTTGATATTTCATTTATTTTAAATGAAATGGATTTTATACCCTAAAATTTAACTTTTATAAAACATTATACCCCATTAATATGCAGCCTGCCGCCAGACTTATTTACAAAAAGTTTACTATCTCTAAATCTCAATTCAGGTCTCTTAACATCATTACCTTATTCCAAGCTCTCACAACCCGTACGTCACATTTTTCGTTTCCGTAAAAAACCGCATGGCATCCCAGCCGCCTTCACGGCCTACGCCCGAGTTTTTTACGCCTCCAAAGGGAGTGCGCAAATCGCGCAGCATCCACGTGTTTACCCATACGATGCCGGTTTGTAATCCTTGCGTGAGGAATTGCGTACGGCGCAGGTTGTTGGTCCAGATGGTGGCGCTCAAACCGTAGGGCACGTCGTTGGCCAGGGCGAGCGCTTCTTCGTCGGAGTCGAAGGGCTGAAGGGTGACGACCGGACCAAAAATTTCTTCCTGCACGCATCGGCTGTTTTGTCCGAGCCCTTCGATCACGGTCGGTGCAATGTACCAGCCGTTTTCATGTCCGGGCACCACCACAGGCCCGCCGCCGCAAAGGACGGTACCGCCCTCTCCTCTGGCCAAGTTGATGTAGGAAAGTATTTTTTCGTAGTGCATTTGGCTGACCACCGCGCCCAGGTCGCTCGAAGGGTCGGATGGCGCGCCTACTTTCAGCGCTTTTACTTTGTTTACAAAATCGGTTTTGAACGTGTCGTACAGCGAACGTTCCACGTAAATGCGCGAACCGCAAAGGCATATCTGTCCCTGGTTGTTGAACGACGATCGCACGGTGGTTTCGAGCATGCGGTCGTAGTCGCAGTCGGCGAAAATGAGGTTCGGGTTTTTGCCACCGAGCTCCAGACTCAGTTTTTTGAACATCGGAGCCGCTACGGATGCGATGTGCGCACCGGCGCGCGTACTGCCCGTAAACGAAATGGCTTTTACTTTCGGGTGGCGTACCAAGGCTTCGCCGGTGCGCGGGCCCGTGCCGTGCACGATGTTGAACACCCCTGGCGGAACGCCTGCTTTGTTCATGATGTCGGCCAGAAGGTAGGCCGTGAGGGGCGTCACTTCCGAAGGTTTGCCCACCACACAGTTGCCGGCGGCGAGGGCGGGTGCCACCTTCCAAGTGAACAGATAAAGCGGAAGGTTCCAGGGCGAAATGCATCCAACCACGCCCAACGGTTGGCGTAAGGTATAGCTGAGGGATTGGGGCTGGTGGTGACTTTCGGAGGCGAAATGCAGCAGTGCGGTGGCAAAAAACTTAAAATTGAGCGCTGCGCGGGGGATGTCTACCGTCCGGGCCGTTTTCAACGTTTTACCGGAGTCGAGGCTTTCGGCTTCGGCCAAAGTGTCGAGGTTGGCGAGTATGGAGTCGGCTACAGCGTGCAGGATGTCGTGCCGTTCTTCAGGCAGCATAGCGGCCCAGGCTGGGAAAGCGGCTTCGGCGGCGGCAACGGCGGCGTCCACGTCTTCGGGCCCCGAGTCGGGCAGTTGTCCGTACACGGTACCGGAGGCCGGTGCGTAGTTGTCTATGTATTGGCCGTGAATGGGCGCGGTGTATTGGCCGTTGATGAAGTTCTGGATGGTGGTCATGGTGAGCGGTGTGGCTTGTTGGGTGCAAAGCTAAGAGCTTGTTCGTTTACACGGTAAGCAAACAGAGTATCAAAAAAGCAATCAGCCCATTGTAGAAAATGAAAAAAAAGCCTACATTTATATCTTGAACAGCGATAATACAAAATACGATAAATTTATGAAGCTACAAGACAGAAAACAAGTATCTTAACAAAAAATAAAATTGAAACAAGTGAAGTTGAATTTCGAAAATCAATATAAAATGAATGTAAAAAAAATACTAATGGCCGAAGATGATGAGGAAGATGTTGATATCTTTAAGGATGTCTTGACTGACTTAGCATTTGACTTAAATCTGGAAGTGGCTGCCAATGGCATAGAGCTGATGAAAATGCTGGAAGAATCTGAAGTTTATCCGGAGCTCCTTTTTTTAGACCTTAACATGCCTTTGAAAAACGGCTTGCTGTGCCTGCAGGAAATTAAGGCAAATCCACGCTGGAAAGATGTCAAAGTAATCATACTATCCACTTCTTCTCACGAAGACCAAAAAGAAGCAGCTTATGGTAAAGGTGCTGATTTTTACATGGTGAAATTACCCAACTACTTTGATTTTAAAAACTCTATTGCAGCCTGCTTGCAAAAAACCTGGTAGTCAACCGAAAGCAAATAACTGACAAATAATAAGATTAAATGAACATGTTTTTACAAAGTTTACGAAGCCGTACAGCCAATCAACACAGCTTGCTTGAGCAAAACACAGCATCAAAAAACCTACTCGGTCTGCAAGTAACTGTTGCTGATTATGCTGCTTATCTTTCTTTGCTTTATGGCTTTGTAAAAGGTTTTGAAAACATTGTTTTTCCTGTGCTTCAACACAGTATTGCCGACATTGACGAAAGGCGCAAAACTCATTTACTTGTTTCTGATCTCAATTTGCTTGGCATTCACGAAGCAGGCATTGCTGTTATCCCCGATGATCTTTTTGCAGAATTCTATCCTTCAAATGCAGCAGCACTTGGCGGCATGTATGTGCTTGAAGGATCGGTATTGGGTGGCGCCGTTATTTACAAACATTTAAATAGAACAATGGGTACTGATGCTATAGCTGGGAAAGCAAAATACTTTACAGCGTATGGTCCCGAAACGGGGAGCCGGTGGAAAGATTTTTTACAGGCGTTTTGCCTTGCATCATCTGGGATGGAAGAAGAAGTTATTGAAAGTGCTTCACAAACTTTCAGCATACTCGATCACTGGTTTAACAACACTCCACTTAAGCTTACACAAAATGAATCTTAAAAATATTACCAATAAAGACCTCCTAAACATTACCAATTGTGAAGCGGAACCCATTCACATACCGGGCAGCATACAACCTTATGGTTATTTGCTGGCTCTAAATAAAACTGATAACACCATTCAGTATTGCAGCGAAAACTGCACGACGCTTTTTAATAAGCCGCTGATCCAAATTCTAGGCAAACCTTTTTCCCAATTTTTTAATAAAAAAGATGCCG
>Ga0136636_10002780_pt1 | contig 10454 bp, 8 predicted proteins | sample AntDrymUQ8522106_2_FD_104653 | JGI IMG/M metagenome (GOLD analysis project Ga0136636, IMG submission 104653) | Polar desert sand microbial communities from Dry Valleys, Antarctica - metaG UQ852 (21.06) | ecosystem: Environmental > Terrestrial > Soil > Desert | place: Antarctica: Dry Valley... | reverse complement strand
GATACCGCGTTACAGCTATCGCGCAGAGCACATGCTGTCGGTTGACGGCGCACCGCCAGCCACCGTGGCGCTGCGCCGCACGGCCCTGCAGCGATTGGTGGACACTTACACCACCCGGTTTGCACGCAGCACGGCCCAAACCGCAGAAGCTGCGCCTGGGTTGTCGGACTTGCAGTTCACCAGCGCCTACCGCACGCCGTTCCAGTTTCAGGCCGCGGTGGACCAGGGGTTGAAAATTCCATCCTTTGTGGCCAGCACCTCGGGCGTGACCCTGACCGACCTGGACGGCAACACCTTTTACGACCTGACCGGCTCGTACGGTGTCAACGTGTTTGGCAACGACTTCTACAAACAATGCATTGAAGAAGGCGGCCAACTGGTCAGCCACCTGGGGCCCGTTCTGGGCGCATACCACCCGGTGGTGGCAGACAACGTGCAGCGGCTTAAAGCCATCTCGGGCATGGACGAGGTGTCGTTTCACATGTCGGGCACAGAAGCGGTGATGCAAGCCGTGCGCTTGGCGCGCTACCACACGGGACGCAACAAGGTGGTGCGCTTTTGCGGTGCCTACCATGGCTGGTGGGGCGATGTGCAGCCCGGCATTGGTAACCCCGTGGCCGCACGCGACACCTTCACGCTGGCCGAAATGGGCCAGGCCACGCTGCGCGTGCTGCGCAAACGCCGCGACATTGCCTGCATCTTGGTCAACCCTTTGCAGGCCCTGCACCCCAACAGGGGCGCCCCCAGCGACGCCGCCCTGTTGGACAGCTCGCGCACGGCGGCTTTTGACCGGGCGGCCTACACGCAGTGGCTCAAGGACTTGCGCCAGATCTGCGACGACCGCGGCATCGCCCTGATTTTTGACGAGGTGTTTGTCGGCTTTCGGCTTGCCCCAGGTGGCGCGCAGGATTACTTTGGCGTGAACGCGGACCTGGTCACCTACGGCAAAACCCTGGGCGGTGGGTTGCCAGTGGGCGTGTTGTGTGGCAAACACCAGTGGATGAAGCGCTACCGTGAGGACGTGCCCGCCGACATCTGTTTCGCCCGCGGCACCTTTAACTCCCACCCCTATGTGATGGGCGCAATGAATGTTTTTTTGCGCCACCTGGACACGCAACAAGCCCAGGCGCTGTACCGCAACGTAGACACCCTTTGGAACGCGCGCGCCGCACAGTTGAACCAACGCCTGGTAGACGAACAACTGCCGCTGCAAGTTGCCAATCTGTCCAGCATCTGGACCGTGCTGTACACGCAACCTGCTTGCTACAACTGGCTGTTTCAGCACTATTTGCGCCTGGAAGGCGTGGCCTTGAGCTGGGTAGGAACAGGCCGCCTCATTTTCAGTCTCAACTACTCGGATGAGGATTTCCAGGCCGTGATGGAGCAGTTCCTGCGCGCCGCACGTTCCATGAAGGCTGAAGGCTGGTGGTGGAACGGCGTTGCCAGCAACAAAACCATCAAGCGCAGAATATTGCGCGAGATGTTGGCAGCAAAGCTGGGGTAACGCGCACAAAAAAGCGATGCGTGGCCGCGGTGCCAGCATCGCTTGTTCCTTCGGCACTCAGGCCTGACCAGCGACTTGCGGCTTGCGCGGCTCAATCAACTCACCGCGCAGCAACGCCAATGGCGCCTTGTGGTACAGGTACACGTCGTGGAAGGGATCGGTCAGAATTTTGGTCATCCAAACCAGTCCATCCATCACCCCTTTGAGGAAAAACAGGTGCACGGTGCGAAACAGCAGCCCACCCACACCGATGACCAGCCACAGCCAGCCGGTGTTTCGGGCAAACCCGGCGAGACCAGCGTCTGGCGTCAGCAAGCCCCACACGCTAGGTTCGATCAGCAGCAGCAACGGCGCTGCGGCCCAGACGCTGAGCAACACCACTTTGCGGCGCAGGTTGTAGCCCACCTTGATCGCTTCCTTGTACTCTTGGGTGGCCTGGTTGACCTCGTCATAGCCCAAGGGTTCAAAGAAAAAATGCCCAGACTGGCGTGTGGTCATAGACACCATCCACGCAATCAGCGCGGCCACAGGCGGGTCGATCAACAAGTAGCCATAGGCCACCAGAAAACTCAGCGCACTGACCAGATGCAAAGCCTGGTTGATGCGACTGTGGTGGTAATAACGGTGATCATCCCAACGTTGAACGGCAAGCTGCTCAAAAAAAGCGGTCATAAAAATCTCCTTGACCGCAATTTAGTCCACCCACATTTCAAAGCTGTGACAAGACACATGACGCCGCGGTGACAGGCCAGCGCGACCCACCTGGTGCAACGAATGAGCACCATTTTCAAAAAAACTGTCCATCAATAACAACATGATGCAGGGCCATCTAACAACCTCAAAGCAGTACGTGGTGGCCACTTGTTACGTCCGTCGACATCTGAGGATCGACACCGCCGCAGACACCCGTCATTGCGAGCCGCCCGCATCCGGTCGCTACCGCGCACGGACCATAAACAGGGGCAGTCCGCTTCCCCCATGCCAAAAACAGCATGACAACGACCTATTCACGCAAAGGAGCGCAACGAGGCGGGCCTCACGGCTGCCACGGCAGAAGACGCCGCGCTTGCATGCACCGTCATGGCGAGAAGCGCAGCGACGTGGCAATCCATGCGGCTTGAAAGCCCCAATGGAGAGAACCGTATCGAGCAGTCCCAAGCGTCACACCGGTGTCATGGCGGCACCGACCACCACGCCCCGCACAAAGGCCACCATGGCCGCATCCACCGCCAGCTGGGCCATCAATTCGCCGGCCTGAGCCAGATCACGGGTGTCTCCCAGACGCGTTTGCAGGCCGCTGGCATAGGCATGGCAGAACCGGACTTGCCTCTTGGGTAAAAGGTCACTCAACGCCTCTACGCCGTAGCGCAGCCGCTTGGCCAGAATTCGCACCCGATGCTGACGCTCGAGGTCATGAACCTGGCTGACAGCATCGGCTTGCGCCTGCTCAAGCCGATGATGCAAGCGTTCAATGCGCGCTTTGGCCCAATGGCGCAGTTGGTCGGTTTCCTTCGTCGGACTGTGCTGGGCCGTCGAGGTCATGCCTTCGAGCCACTGCGTCATGGCCAGCAAAGTCGCACCGACCGCAGGTTGCCGTAGTTCGGTGCGGCAAGCCTCACGTTGTGAGTGGGCCGCACCAGCCACCGCCTGGGTCATCTGCAGCCACGCGCTTGCACGCTTGACGTCGCCTTGGCTATAGCCATCAAGCAGCATCGGCAAAGTCTCTGTCACAGCCACATCCAAGTTTCGCACCGCCCCCAAGCTCGCCAACAGTGGCTTCATGTCCACCCACGAGGGAACACCGCTGTGCAACCCCAGCTTTTTAAACAAACGCAAAATAGAGCGAAAACGACGCCAACCCACCCGAGCCTGATGCACCAGTTCCGCATCGTCTGAAGACATCAGAGCCAGCATATTGGTCGTGAACTGGGCAAACATCTCCCGCAACACCGACTGCGCCATGGCCTGTGCCCCCAATTCGGGAATCAGGCTTGGTGCACGCGCTCGGGTTGGCTTGAACAAATCGCCCTGCGCCAGCAAGAATCCGCGCTGCGCCTTGCTCTGGTTGGCAGGCAATACCGCCACGGACTTGGCAATGCTGCTGGCAACTGCAAACAAGTCGTTTGGCGAACCCGCTTTGAGCTCCAATTCCAGTTCACAAATCGGGGCGAGTTGACCACCGGCCAGAACGGTGCCAATGTCCAGCGCCACTTCTACACAGCTGCCATTGCTGCGCTTGATCAACCAGATCGTGCGCTGAAACTCGGTCACAAAACATGGCTGCAAACTGGCAAACAACTGTCCACTGCGGTCCATTTGCGCCCAGGCCGTGTCCGCCAACACATCTAAGCTCAGTTCAGGGCCTGACACCGGACTCTCCCACTCGCCACGTTGGCTCAATGCAGAGGCATCGCTGGCACCGTTCTTGAGCGTTTGAAGCCATTGAACCTGGTCACCCTCCCCCACGCGGCGAATTCGCAAGGCACAGCGTTGGCGTCTCAACGCTTGGTCTGGCGTGTCAAAGTACTGGTTAAACAAATTCAGTGTTTGCGTCTTTCTTCGCGCGAGCAGCGGCACTTTTGCCAGCAGTTGCACCAGACCGGCAGGATCGGTGGTCGGCAGACTGAGTTTGAGTTCGATTTCGTGCGGGGTGGGCGTTGGGGTCATTATGGGCATATGGGTAGACACTTTATACCGATTCAAGAAGCCACAGCCGAACGGCGTTAACAACCCAAGGACCATCATCCAAAGGCAGATCGTGCCCAGCATCAGGGTGAACGGACAACGGACATTGCCAACGGTGCGCCAATGATTGGCTGCAGGCCACGGATACCAAACGGTCTTGTTCACTGGCCAAAAGCAATGTGGGCACCGTTGGCACTGCGTGCGGTGCTGCAAACCGGGCTGCTGCCAGCAGTTGCCCAAACGCGTTGCGCCGGGTCACTGGCCGTGATTGCCGCACAGCCACCCAATAGGGCAGCACAGTGGGATCAAATCGGTTGCTGGTGAGCCGCAAAATCGTCTGTTCCCACCGGGCATCTGAAGCACCCAGCACAACCAAACCAAGCAGTGTGGCGTAGTTGGTTGGACGCAAGCGCTGGTAAAAAGGACTGAAAGGCCGAAGGCTGGTATTGATCAAGACTTGGGCAGCAACCTCTTGCGGATACTGGTGCGCCCAAGCCACCGACACCATGGCCCCCAATGACATCGCCAACACATGGCAGGGACCCCGAATCTCGCGCTGCGCCAGTTGCGCCCGACAATGCGCCACCATGTCGGCCACCTGTGTCGGACTACGCTCATGGTTGAATTCACCATTGCCCGGCAAATCCAAGGCAAGCACAGTGTGATGGGGGAATGCCAGCCTAAAGGTGCTGACAAACGCACCCCAGTGACGGCTCTCACGTGTCAATCCACGCAAAAAAACCCAGGTTTCCATGCTCAGTACCAGTCCTGCAAAGCTTGCGCATGAAACTGGGCGCGGTTGTCGTCGTTGGGCAACCACAGGGCATGACCGCAAGCTGCGCGCATCAAAAAATCCAGAAACGACTGGTGTTGGCGCATGACCCGTTGCTGACGGTGTTCAATCAAGGGGTTGAAAATGCCATGGCGCGAAAACAGTTGCCTGGGATTCTTCTTGACCCACAACCATGAGCCCATTTCCAGCGTCAACGGCAAAAACACCCGTTGTGGGTGGGCGCACGACTGAAGGTAGAGGTAGTCCCACAGGTCCCCGTGCGCCAGATACTGCAAGCTTTGCGGCTCAATGATGTAGCGGTGGTAGGAGTTGGACTGGTTAAAAATGCCTTTCAGCGCTTGGATTTCCGCCAACTGTGCCATCGGCGCGCGCTTGTGAGCAAATGGAAACCAGATTCGGTCACGCGCACCAAAGCCTGAATGGCAATCGACCGACACCGCAAAGTTGCGCGACAACAACTCGTCCGTCACCACCTCGCATACGGCCTGATTTTCACGCTCCATCGGCTTTCCGGCTGCGCCTCGGTACCAAGGAAGGCCCGAACTGATGCGCTGACCGCCCACCAAAAAAGGCACGGGCTCGCCCGCCTGCACGGGCGCGTTGCGCATCAAATCCACGCCATTGGGGTTGGCACGGGTTCCCAAGGCCATGCCGCCTGGATTCACAATGGGCATGAACACCAGACGAACCGATTCCAACAATTGGTGCAGCGAACTGTCCCATTGCAAACGCATCACCAAGCTGTGCAAATGGGCGATCACAATTTCAGCGCCGATGCGCTCTAAACCATGGACGCCACCAAAATAACCCACCGCAGGAACTTTCAACGATGGGTTGCCCATAGTGATCACATGCACCGGGTAAGAGCCGCCACCCGGTAGGATGGGTTGACACACCACGCGGCTCTCGAGCCAGTTGCCTCCCAGCTCGACAATGCGCTGCAGCGCCAGCAACTCAGGCAGCTCAGTAGGGCTCACAGACATTTGGGCAACAGGGACTGACGCAAAAGGCGCATCCACCGAGAAAGTTCTTGAGGGCATGCATGCATGACGAGTTGCAAGGCAGTTTGGGCACTCGAGAGGCGTTCATAGCCTCGCTATGGACACAGAGCAAGAGTTCAAAATGACCGCAAATCGCCCGCCCACAGCACCATACAGGTTCGAAAAACCGCTTAACAAATTATCTCGGTTGAACATAGCCGCCAAGCATAGGCTGCCTGTATGTCTGTGTGATGACAGGCACAGAGGGACCTTCACCGCCATGGTCACACGTCTGTCACATAAAGGGGTTAACGTCGCCAGCGTTCTTCAGACAAATTGGAGCAGACCGACATGATTGCCAAAGTCAACTACATCCGGTGGCTCGCCATTCCAGCCTGTGTGCTGTGGGGCGTGCGAGAGTTGATCTCGTTACAGCGCAGCCGCTTGCTCACCCGCCGATAGGCTAAAAACCGACCGCAACGCGCGCAGCTTGCCAATGGCAGATGGCCGACTGGTCAGTACCAGGCCACTTCGCGCCTGGGTGCCATCAACGTGATCGCACCGCGTGCGACTTCTTGGCCTTGGCCCCCCGCCCATCAAGGTGTTTGAGCACCAGGTACGTTGTCACCCCAATCAAACCGGCACCCAGCAAAAAACCACCATATGCCAAAGGCCAGGGAACGCCGGAGGTCATCATCGAAAACTCGGACATGCCGCCCATGCCCGCGAGAATGTTGATCGGCGTGAACACCACACCAAACACCGTCAGTTGGTTGATTCGTCTGTTCTGATTGATGTTAATGAAACCGATGGTGGCGTCCATCAGAAAGTTGATCTTGTCAAACAAAAACGAGGTGTGGCTGTTGAGAGAATCAATGTTGCGCAAAATCTGCCGCGCGTCCTCATGTTGTGCAGGCGGCATGATTTTGCTGCGAATCAGAAAGTTGATGGCCCGTTGGGTGTCCAGAATGTTGCCGCGGATACGGCCATTGAGGTCTTCTTCTTCGGCAATGGCGCCCAGAATGGAGGCGGCCTCTTTGTCACTGATGGCTTCACTGAGCACCTGACGCCCGACTTTACCCAGCGTTACATAAATGTCTTCCAATGAATCGGCGGAGTACTCGACGTCGGCACCATACAAGTCCAGCAACACGTCGACGCAGTCGGTCACATAGCCGGGCTGGGTGCGCGCACGACGCCGCTGTAGGCGAAACACTGGCAACTCTTCATTGCGCAACGAAAACAAAATGCCCTGGTGCAGCACAAACGCCACCGACACGCTGCGGGAATTGCCTTCACGGTCCAGCAAAAAATTCGATTGCAGGTGGATTTCACCGGTCTCCTCAATCCGGTAGCGCGTACTGGCCTCCAGATCGGTCACATCGTCGGGGTCGGGCAGCAACAGCCCAAAGTGGGAGCCAACGTAGTTGCGCTCGGCCTTGGAGGCCCCCAAAAGGTCAATCCAGATGGGTTTAACACCCACCAAGTTGTTTCTGCCTTCGATGGAAATCTGGCGCAAGCGCCCATCCACCAAAACAAACGCATTCATCTGACTTTCGTCGAACTCTGGCTCCCGGTCACCAGCGAGCGATTCGCGCCGTGCGTCCGTCAATTCCCACAAGATATCGTTTTGCCGGGTCACAGGAATCTGCTCCCACAGCAGCTTGGCCTCAACCAGTGGCAAATCTTCCAAAATGGAGCCAATCTCGCTGGCACGCATTGGCGAGAGCAGGTTTTGTATTTCGGCTTGGTGCTGGCGGTGGACCAGCGTCTCGACAATGGCCTGGCGCGGCATATCTTGGTTGTGCACCATGCCTTCGACGCGCCTTTGCTTCTGCAATAGCTCCGATAGTTTTCCCAAGGACGTTGTCATGATGCTGCAGCTTTCAGGCGTTCGGAACGAATCTCAATCCCGCCGATTGTGTCAGCATTTGTGGCCGCAATGCGGCGGCCAAGTAACCATTCAGTGGTGAACTTCTGGCGCCTGTCCCGAAATCAATGTCGGCAAGAACGCCGGGTACGTGGCTGAGGAAGACCACGCAGAGTTTGCTTTCGCGAGACCTTTCTTTTGCACTTCTTGCTCCATCTCAGATTTGATCTGCAGGTACATGGCATCGTCCGCTCCCAACCGAGCCTTCAATTCCTCACACAAATGCGCCAGTTGGTTCAAATGTCGTGTCATTGCGAGTTCTCCTTGGTCCAAAAAACAACATTGTTACCGTTATCCAAACACTTTTCCCGGCACACCCGACAACTTTTTGGCATACCTGACATTTATGAAATTCCCCGTACACAAACGGTCAATTTATCTTTACGTTCATCAATTTGTCACAAAAAGTCTCTACAACGTGTTGAATGCACCGCCAATTCACCCTTTTTGGGGCGCGATTTTCGCGCACACACCATGCTGCCCGACCCATCGAACGCTGACGCCTATCACGCGCTGATTGGCGCACTGACAGCGCTGCGGCAATCCATGTTGGACCACGCCTGCCAGTTCACGGCGGAACTATCAAAAACACGTCCGCAGCACTGTCACGGCGCGCGTAACTTGATTCATGACTTGGCATTGCGCACCATGAACCCGGCACACCTGGAAAACCAGTTGCGCGCACTGGGTCTTGCATCAATGTACGGTGACGCCCACCATGTGCTGGAGCATATGGAGCACCTGCTGAGCGTGGCGCAGCGGCTGACCCACCTTTCCGGCAAAGCCGCTGATGCATTTGCCACACGACCTACGGCGGCTACCGTTTCAGTGGCTGTTAAAGCCACCCAATTATTGGGCCGACCACCTGCCAGCCACCCGGTACGGTTGATGGTGACGCTGCCCACACAGGCTGCTCTTGATGCGCATTGCGCCCAGCGCTTGGTCCATGCAGGCATGGACATTGCCAGAATCGACTGTGCACGCGACGATACAGACCATTGGCTCAACATGGCGTCTCACGTCCGCAATGCAGCTGCAACGGCCCAAACTGACATCAAGCTGGTGCTGAGCCTAGGCGGGCCCAACATCAGAACCGGCCCCCTGCCCCATCGCCCCCCGGTGCTCAAACTGAAGCCCAAACGCGACGAATTTGGCAGAGTATTTGACCCCAGCCGCCTGCACCTGCGGCCCATACACAGCCAAGAATGTTTGCCTGACGTTGACGCCAGCGTGGGCGTGTGGGAAGTTTGGTTGGAACGGTTGAACGTTGGCACAACGATCGACTTCGTGGACGCCCGTGGCGCCCGAAGACATCTGTTGGTGGTGAGCCGTAGCGCGGGCAGTGTCATTGCCGAAGGGCTGCAAACCGCCTACTTGACACCCGAGACCGTGTTGACGGTGGGCGGCACGGCGACCAAGAAAAAGCACTCGACCCTGGTGTGCCAGATTGACAGTGCGCCCACCTCGCTTGTGCTGCATATCGGAGACTCATTTCGTTTGACACAAGACGCGGGGGCACCCGCCTTGGACCTGGATGAAGACGCACAGGGAAGCTCAACGCAGGCCGCGCAAATCACATGTACCACTCCGCAGGTGATAGACCAAGTCAAAGTGGGCGAACGAATTTGGTTTGGCGACGGTCGTATGGGCGGGGTCATTCGCCAAAAGCATGACACTTGGATCGACATTGAAATCACCCAGGCACGGCCCCAGGGTGAAAAACTCAGCTCGCATACACGCATCAGCCTGCCCGACAGCAAGCTGCGCCTTCCCGTACTCACCGAGAACGACCTCACCGCGCTGCGCCACCTTGGCAAACTGGCCGACATCGTCGAGGTCTCATTTGTTCAACGAGCCGAAGACGTTGTCGCCCTGCAAACACAGCTAACGCGCCTTGGCCTGGGCGATATGGGGATCGTCCTGAACATTGACACTTTGCAAGGGGTGGACAACTTGCCCGCGATTTTGCTGGCGGCGATGGCCTCATCCCATGCGGCAATCATGGTGCATCGGGACAAACTCGCCGTCGAATGCGGTCACGAACGCCTCCACGCGCTGTTGACGGACGTGTTGCGCTGCGCAGCCGCCGCGCATATTCCCGTGGTGTGGACCAACTGCGCTTTGGAAACCTTTGCAACCACGGGCGCGCTGGCCCGAGCTGAACTGTTTGACGCCGGGACAGACGCGCAGCTTGCCTGCGTCATGCTTGACCAAGGCCCCTACCTGGTTCAGGCCGTGCGTGCGGTTGAGGACAGCCTCAAATGCCAGGGCACACAAGGCAGCTTTCACCGCAACATGCCAAAACCCGCGCTGACTCGCGTGCGCGCGGCGCTGGCGTCTCATACGCAATAACCCACTTGCGCGCCGTCAAACGAGCGCCATGTCAACCTGAACGGTGCGCACCCTACGGCGAATTTGTTCTCTGTTCAGTCAGAGGGAGTGCGAATATTGAGTGGAAAAATTCCCCGTTACAGATCAAGCACTTACGTTTAGAAAAAATTCACCCTGGGGCGCACCCATTCGATCACATCAGTACGGCTAGACATCACCAACAGTTCACAT